>JAABUQ010008854.1_pt1 | contig 13914 bp, 18 predicted proteins | sample 5560001 | NCBI WGS metagenome assembly JAABUQ01 (sample SAMN10711888, study PRJNA513371) | rock metagenome | isolation source: Antarctica rocks | place: Antarctica: Victoria Land, Finger Mt nord | collected 2015-12-18
CTCTCGATGTTGAAGTACAAAGCGGACGAGGCTGGTGCTTTCTCCATCGAAACGCCCACAAAAACGCTCAAGCCATCGCAACGGTGCTCGGATTGCGGTCTTCTGCCGAAGGTCAAGAAGGCGCTATCCGAACGGCAACATGTTTGCGAGTGCGGATGCGTCCTAACGCGCGATCAGAACGCAGCGCGAAATAACCTCCGGTGGGCGCTCAATTACCTTGGCCGGGAACCGGCCAGAAACGCCATCCATAAGGGTGGCGTAGTTCATTTGTCCTCGCCGAGGGCGGGCGCGGACGTGGGCATGTGCTTGAAGAGGTCGAGTTTGTGCTCGACGAGACCGCGGTAAAATTTGCGAACGCAGTCCGGGTGCCCGAAGAAGTAGGTGCGAGCATACGCGAGGTCGTCGCCGGAGCTGTCGGGGACGTAATGGGAGATCTCGATCTCTTCCATCTGACCCCGGTCGACCGGGTGGGGGCAAAAATCGCAGGGAATGGTCGACATCGTGTTACCTCGCGTGACGTAGGTCCGATCGAACCTACGACCTATGGCTGGGGAGTCCCCTTGCGTACATGTTCGGCCGTCCGAACGGCACGCAGGAGGCCGTTCTCTCTTAGACCGCCTCGCGGCGCATTCGGTGGCGGCAGCATCGCAGGGAGTGTCTCGCCGGTGATGGAATCGCATCGATCGCGTTCCGTTCGCGGCTTTGGCCGGCGATGGGCGGGCGCCCGTAGCGTAGCTGGATAACGCGCGGCCCTCCGAAGGCTGAGATCGGGGGTTCGAATCCCTCCGGGCGCACCATTTTCTTCCCAAGACGAAGCTGACCGGTATTGGATCGCACGAGCGATCGAGCTCGCCGCCGCTGCCGCCGAGGACGGTGATGTCCCGGTCGGGGCCGTGCTGATCGCCGGCTCATCCGTTTTCGAGGGCGCGAACGAACGCGAACGGCGCCACGACGCGACGGCCCACGCCGAACTGGTCGTTATGCGTGCCGCGTCGGCCGCCGCGCACACATGGCGGCTGGCCGGCGCAACGCTCTACGTCACGAAGGAGCCGTGCGTCATGTGCGCCGGCGCAATCGCTGCCGCCCGCATCGAACGGCTGGTGTTCGGTGCACGCGACCCCAAAGGCGGCGCGGCGGGAACCGTGTTCGACGTCTTTTCGTCGCCGGCCGTGAACCATCGCGTCGAAGTCGTCTCCGGCGTGTTGGCCGAGGAGACGGCGCAGCAGCTGACGGCATTTTTCTCGGCGCGCCGCCGGTTGCGTGCCGGCGTTAGGAAAGAACTTTGAGCGTGTCGACGATTTGGGCGCTGCGGTCCATCGCCGTCCGTTCGAACACGAGCCGGGTCGCCGCGACGATGCCGTAGGCCTGAGCGAGCTGATAGGCGGCGGCAAGGGCGACGCCGTACGATCGATCGCCGAGCAACGTTTCGACGGCTTCGAGATCGCCGATTCGCGCCAGCGCCTCGGCGGCGAGCGTTCGCACGCGTTCGTCCCAGTCCGCGGTCGCGCGCTGCAGCGTCGACCGCGCTTGTGGGCTCCCGCCGTCACGGATCGCTCGCAGCACCGCGAGGCGCATGCCGGCCGAGTGTTCCTGAATGAAGGCGCTCATGAACGTCTGCTCATCGGCTTCGACTTCACCTTCGGCGATCGAGCGCAGTAACTGCCGGCGCGCGGCCTCGTCGACGCTCCCTTCGACGCCCAGCCGGTTCGTCCAGGTGATCGGCAGGTCGTACCAGCGGGACGCCGTGCGTTTCGACCGCACCGTCGAAATCAGGCGCATCACGACGAGTGCAACGATCGCCACGAGGAAGATCCGTGCGAGGTTGAGGTCCCAGTTTGAACTCGACGACGGCAGAACGGCCATCGCGAGGTGCTTGAGGGTCGCCGCGGGCGTCTCGTGCACCCGGCCGGCTTGCGAGTGGGCGATTGGCTCACTCGTGGTCGCTTGCTGCGCCGTCGAGTTCTGCGGGGCGCTGTACTGCTGCGGTAACGGCCGATGTTGCGCAAGGAGCACCGGGGCATGCTTCACGACCGTTGCGTGATGGACGGCTGAGGCAAACGGGTGCGGAGCCGGGTGTTGTGCATGCGCGAGCTTTGCGGGGCCAAGGGCCGTCGCGACGGCAGCGTGCGGGCGGACGACCGGCAGCGCAACACGCGCGACCGCCGGGGGCGTCGCGGGGTCGAGTTCAACGCCGTCGATGTTGACGTATTTCCCGAAGCTCTGGCCGATCCGCGATCCCTGCACGATGAACGCAACCGTGTGCTCGCCTTTCGGAAGACCGGAGACCGTCATCATGAGCGCATGCGGCGTGACGTGGTGCGCGTAGAAGTTCATCGTCCGCGGCGCTTCGTGGTCGACGCGCACCGTCGCGAGGCCGCCCGCCGGGCCGCGGACGCCGTAGAAGCGGAGAACCGAAGCGCCGTGGAACGTTAAGATCGCGGCGGCTCCTGCCGTTGCGCTGCGCGTGCTCGTCCCTTGGGAACGCCCATCGGCGACTTGGCGAACATGGGCCCAGCCGCCTGAGTACGTCCAACCGCCCATCGTACCGTGCTGAACCGAATCGTCGATCGCGGTAGCGAGGGCGGCGAGCGAGAGAAACGCGATCGATGCGAAGATGGCCACTGCGCCGGCCAGGCCGCTCGCGCAGCGTTGAATGGTTCCCAAAGGCTACAGCTTGTACGCCGATCGCAAATCGTACATGGCTTGAGTTAAAATCACATGGAAGCTTGCGTCAACGGCTTTTCCGTATTCTTTACGGCCATCGATGTCGCGCATGACTTGCATGTGAATCGGATGCGAGACCATGCGCTCCAGCATGAAGCCAACGTCGAAGATGCCGTCGCTGTTCGTTCCCGCGTGATAGAGTGCGGCGGCGAGCGCCTTTCCGTTCGTCGGGCTCGGTTTGGGTTGCGAGGGCAGCGCGACGTGCGCTTTGGTCGCGATATGCACCGCATCATCGACGGCGTACGTGAACGTGGTCAGAAACGATTGCACTCGCTGCGCGCCGAATTGCGCTGTGAGTTTCTTTACTTCCGCCGGAGCAAGCGGCCCCGCGAGAACGCCGACCAGGCGCGCGGCGGAGAAGTTTGAAGCGCCGCCGCCGGCTTTCACGACCGCGACGGTGAGCGCGAGATTCGGAGCGCCCGTGTATGAAATGATCATGGGCTTCGCCGCTATTGGCGCTTTTGCCGCCGCAGGCGCGGACGTGGGCCACGCGGTCACGAGGCATGCGCCTAACGCCAAGACGGATCGCAGACGGTTGGACACGTTGGCTCCTTTAAAGATTGACGGATCGATGCAGTCGCGGGTATATCCGTCGCTCGCTTGTCGTCAGGTCTCTTACCCAACCGGAGCAGGGAGGTTCACCGGTAATCGCGATAACCACGGTTTGCCCCGGCCGCAACGAAGGCTGGAGAGGTGGTCGAGCGGTTGAAGGCACTCGCCTCGAAAGCGAGCAGACGTGATGAGCGTCTCGAGAGTTCGAATCTCTCCCTCTCCGAATCATCGACGAAGGCGGGTCAATGACTCGCCTTCGTCGCTTCACCACACGAGGAGGACGCTTGTGCCCGCCGCGACCGATCGACGCGAACTGCTTGCGCAAGCACAGAGCCTTCCAACGGCGGAGCGCTCCGATTTGTGCGAACGGCGTATCCCTCCGACCTGGATGCGACGTTCTTTCGCGTCATCAGCGATCTCGATCTCCGCGCGAAGCTGATCGCCGCTCGCGCGGCCGAGATCGTGCAGAGCCCGAAGGGGACGCTGCGTTGTCCGTACATCGTACGGCTCTATCCGAATTTCGACGCGCCGGGCCTCGCGGCGAACGGTGCTGCACGTGCTCCCGATGCGGGGCGGCCGCTCCCCGCTCGTCCCACCGTGGAAGAACTCGCGGTACTCGTCGCGCGCATCGCCGAGATCGAACGCGAGGTTGAGGACCGGCTGACCGGTGCCGTCGACGAACGGATCGCCGAGCTACAAAAAACGATCGCCTCATCGAGCGGCGCGGAGTTGCGGGCGACGATCCGCGAGCTCGCGACGCTCTTCGACCGTCGCGACGCGATCGGTTCCGAAATTCGCGAAGCCGCCTTCCGGACAATCGAGTCGGACACGACGTTCGCACCCCGGCGTTACCTCGCCCTGATCTCCCGACACCGTTAAATCGTCTGTAATCGTCTGTCGGGCTGTCAAGCCCGGCAGACCCGACCGCAAGGTCGGAACAAATCAAACAACACCTTCCTGCCGTAGCAACGCGGAGGCAGCTTAGCGCGGCAGAAGTAGTTCTTTGCTCGCCGGCTGACTCTCGAACGTAAAGCTCTCGAAGCGTGCGTCCGCGTTGATGCGGAAGCGGGCGAGCCGCAGCGGCGTCGGGATCGATTGCGTGAAGAACGCGTGGTCGACCATCCAACGGTCCCCGTCCCGGCGATAATCGACCGTGAACTCGCCGCTGTCGGGTGCGGGACTCACCCACGTTACGCGCGATGGTAAGCGCTGCTTGTCGGCGTTATCGATGTACACGTCGCGCAGGTAGAGATTCCCGTTGTGAAATTGCGTGAGCGTCTGGAGCGGGTTGAGCACGATGTGCATTTTGCCGCCCTCGTCCGACCGTGAATCCGCGGCGAACTCGGCGTGGTAGTAGCGTAGCGACGTCACCACCACGTTGGCATTGGACTGCGGCGTGGTGAACGTTAGCGGGCGCACGTCGCTCACGTACGCTTCTAATCGATCGTGCGGCCCCGCTTTCCACGAAAGCGAGAAGTACGATATCGCATCGAAGGTTGGGTTGATTGGATACGCGTGGGAAATCTGACGTTGCCCGCGGGGAAGATCTTGAATGACGGCCACGTCGTCTTGCGTTCGTACTTCGATCGCGCGCTCGATGTCGCGGCTGCGGCGCAGCGAGGGGACCTCGATCCGGACGTGCGTTCGGTACGAAACGTACGCGGGTCGGGCTTGGTAGGCCGCGGCCGCCCGGTTGGCGACATCGCGGAACTCTTGGTCTGCGGAGATCACCCAGGCGTGATTCGCGGTGGGGCGAGGGCGCTCCGGCGAGCGTTACGCGGGCACTCGCGGACATATGGCACAACTCGCGCCGACGATGCGCCCCGACATCCTTTCGTTCCCGGAGTTGCTCGCGCGACTGCATGCGCTCGCGCTTGGCCCAGTCCCGCTCCTCGTGTTGCGGCTCCCCCAGTTGGAGCGGACGGCTTGGCGCAAGGGGCTTCGCGCCGCCCGATCGCTCGAGCGTCGCGCGACCGGCGTGTTCGCGTCGACCGCAACCCGCGTGTTGCGGAGCGAGGATCTGATCGCTCATGAGCCGGGTAGCGATATTTACATTGCGGCGCTTGTCGCGCGCACCCGTGATAGCGGAGAAGCCGCCGCGCCGATCGACGCCCGGTCCGCGCTCGCGCGCATGGCGGCGACGATGGAGAGCGTCACGCGGCTCGACGTCGTTACCGGCTGGACCACGTATAATGCGGAGGTCGACCGGTCACTTGAGCCGGTGATCGACGAAGGATTGAAACGCGGCGCGCAAGAGCGTGAACGTTACGCGTTTTTCTCGGCGCTCGGCCACGAGCTTCGCACACCGCTCTCCTCGATCCGGGGCTATCTCGAAACGGTGTTGGAGAGCGATCTGGATCCCAAAACGAAACAGCGGTTTTTACGTATCGCGCACAACGAAGCGTTGCGTCTCGCGAGGCTCGTCGACGGCATGTTCGAGATCTCGTTACTCGACTTGCACGCGACCTTTCCTACCCGCTCGCACGCGGCAGTGCATTTGTCGGTCGAGGCGGCGTGTGATGCGGTCGCCGCGAGTGCCGCAGCGCGCGGTGTCGACGTCCGGTGCGAATCGGTCGCACCGGCCTGGGTGGCGATCGACGGTGACCGCTTTACGCTCGTGTTAATCAACGTCATCGACAACGCGATCAAACACGGGCGGCTCGGCGGGAGAGTCGACGTGGCGGTCGATCTCTCGGACGATCGGTGGGTGACGATGTTCATCGATGATGACGGTGCCGGAATTGCCGTCGCGCATCGTGACGCGATCTTCACGCTCGGCCACCGGGGCGCAACCGATGCGGCCGGTTCCGGTATCGGTTTAGCGCTCGTTCGACTGATGCTAGAGCGTGTCGGCGGAAGCGTCGACGTCGCTTCGTCCGCCCTTGGCGGCGCGCGTTTCCGGCTGCGTATTCCACGACGCGAACCGCCCGCGTAAACGGCTAGCGGGTTGTCAGCGATTCGATTGAACGAGAATCGGGTCGACGTCGCGATGGTTGAAGCCACGTTCGAGTAACACGGTGCGCGTTTCGAGCGTCGAGAGTCCGCCTCGCAGCAATGCCGATGCAAACATTGCGATGTCGCGGCGGTCCTGCAGACGTTTCTTTCCCGCGTCGATCGCCGCCCGGCTTTCATCCACGACATCGCGCGGCAGCGTTTTCGCGGCAATCATCGCGTGACGAAGACCGGCGGACGTTAAGAGCGACGGCAGGTTCGTTCGAACCGCGCGCTCGGGATCGGTCGCGTCGGCCGGTCGAACGGAATTGCTCGTGCGTAGCGGCATCATTCTGAGGGTGTCGTGCACTTCCCGGCATTCTTCATTTAAGAGCTTCTGAACGTTCGCTGTGCGGCCGTGTTGTGCGTCGGGCACATTGCGCAGGATTAGGTCGATGACGATCTGTGGATCGCGAAGCCAACCGACGGAAACGCCCGAGCCGTTGCGATCCGGTTCAACGCGCGTGAACGCAAGGATGAAGATGAAAAGCGACTGCGGCGTCCACCGCTCGCTGTGTTCGGGAAGTGCCGCGTTCAGCGCCGCAACCGTAAAACCGCGCGTTCGCGGAATACCGCGCCCCGTCCGGAGCGGCTCGAGCAACGCTTGAAGATCGAGACCGTTGAGGGCCCGTGCGCCGAACGTTTCGACCAGCAGCGACGCGAGCGAGCTCAGCATCGCTTGTACCCGCCGGACGGGGAGCCTGCGGCGGGTTCGCTACGCGATGGCGAGCTGAGCGTGCGCCGGCGAAGCGCACGGCACGAACAGGAGTGCAGCGCCCATCGCTGCGAGTTGGGCCGTACCCGAGCAGCCGCACGCGAAGGTGACGACGCGTCGATTGATCTCGTGTTCGGCCGGCCCGTCGAAGCGATCTTCCACGGGCTCGCCGAGGACTTCGATGAGCTGTGGAATGGTACGCGTCTTCACGTTTGGCATGCTACCAGGTCCTTACCACGACACCATGAGAAATTGCCGAGATTCCCGCAATCGTCGCAATTGTTGCTCGTCGGGCGATCGGAGCCCTACTGTCCGCGATGTTCCTCAGATGATGTGCGGCGTGATCATGAAGACGACTTGATCCCGCGTACGCGAGGTTTGTCGGTTGCGGAAGAAGGTCCCGAGAATCGGGATGTCCCCGAGGAACGGCAGCTTGTTGATGGTCTCCGTGCTCACGTCTTCGAAGAGGCCGCCGAGGACGATCGTTTCGCCGTCGGCAACGCGTAAGAGCGAGTCGATCTTGCGATTGGCCACGATCGGGTAAGCTTGAATGCTTCCTTGGATCTCGCTGTACTCGGGATGGATATCTGCAAGGATCGAGCGGTCGGCGCCGATCGTCGGCGTGAGGCGCAGCTTGACGCCGACATCGATCGTCTGCACCGTCGGCAAACCGGTTTGCAGGTTCGCGACGTACACCGGGTACGTCGTTCCGACCAGCATGTAGGCTTCGTGGTTGTTGAGCGTCGCGAGTCGCGGCTGCGCGAGGACCGACGCTTGGCCCTTCGTGATGAGCGCGTTGAGCTGAACGTTTACTTGGGGTGTCGCGCGTACGAGCGAGTACACGAAGCCGCCCTGCGATGATGCGCCGAACGTGGCGCCGCCGAATTCAAAACCGACGTTCGACGAATCGAGGTTCGGCCGGACTTCAACGACTTTGACGTCGAGGATCACTTGCTGTATCGGCACGTCGACCGTCGCGAGGATCGAGCGAGCGCTCGCGATCGCTTCGGCGTTGCCGGTCACGATGACCGAGTTTGAACGGTCGTCGGCGTAGACGGCCGAATCCGCGATGCTGCCGCGCAGCACTTTGACGATCTCCGTCGGCTTTTGCGATTTGAGCGGAATCGCCACGGTCGAGATCGAGCCGTTCGTGCCGAACGCGGGTGCGTCGAACGCTTCAACCAGCTTGCGCGCGCGAAGAATCGTCGCCGGGCTGGCGGTGATGACGACACCGCCGCTGCGGCGGTCGGGAACCACGACGGTGCCGGTCGGCAGCGCCGCCGCAAGCTGCGCCGCGACGTCATCCGGCTTCGCGTTCTTGAGCGAGACGACGATCGTTTGCGCTGAGTTATCGCTCCCGCTGTCGGCGAAACGACGGTTCATCGACGTCGCATCGCCGAGTATCAGGATGCGTCCCTCGCGGTGAATGGCAAGGCTGTACGCGGTCGTGAGCGTTGAAAGCGCTTCGTTAAACGAAACGTCGCGCAATCGCAACGTGACTTTGGTCGGCCGGATCGAACTATCGGGAACGAGGTTGACGCCCGACTCGGCGCCGATCAGGCGAATCACATCGACGAGATCGGTGTCCCGTGCGTCGAGCGAGATGCGGCCGCCGGGTTGCGCACCCACCGGGCTTGCGGCGAGTAATGCGGCGAGCGTTGCAATCGCAAACGATTTCATCATCAGAATTTTTGTCCGAACGTTGGGCCGGTTGGTGAGGGCTCGGGAGCGGGAACCGGTGCGCGGTAACCGGCTTGACCGTACGAGGGCAGCCCGTAGCCGAATTGTTCGGGCAGCGGTTGCAGCGGGACGCCGGCTTGCGCCGCGGACGGAATCGCCGAATACGGCTGATACGTTGCGGGTCCGAGCGTTTGTAGCTGGAGGACGGGGGCCGATGTCGGCGGTGCGGAGCCGGCTGGTGCCGGGCTCGCGCCGTCGGACGGCGCGGGGCGTGCCCCGGGTGGGGGCGACGGCGATGGTGTCGCGTCGATGGCTCCTCGGGAGAGCGACAGGCGCTCACCGTCACCGAGGACGACGCCGCTGAGCGTAATCGCGAGAACGCGTTTACCGCCGATGTCGCCGCCCACGCCGACCACGCGCGTCGTCGAGCCCTCGTCGACGATCGCATACGGATGCGGACCGACGATTACGGCGCGCACCGCCGCGGTGATCGGCGCCGTCCCGGGTGCGTACGCGACCGCCGTGCCTTCGCCGGCGCCGGCGTTCGGCGGCAGCGATGCCGGCACGCGCGGCAGATCGGCGATCGGCGGCAGCGCGGGAACGGCGGCAAACTTTCGTGCCGGCATTGCGGCCGCAACGTCTTCATCTCGTGTGCCGATAAACGGATCGCGCTGGGGTCGAACGGCGCGTGGCGGGATCACCGGCATCGGTGCGACAAGCCCGCTTCGCGGCTGCATTGCGAGCGGTGGTGTTGCGGCGCCGGCGGAACGCGCCGTCATCGGTGACGCCGCCAGCGCGCCGATCAAGCACACCGCGGATGACGAGAGAATGATGGTTCGGCTATGACGGTCGAGTGTGTGCATCGATGACCCCTTGGACGACCGCCTGCTGCGGCGGCAATTGGCGGAAGAGCGTGACGTGTATTTTCGCGGTAAGTTCCGGCGATTGTCCGTGCGGAGCGCCGCGAAGCCGCTCGAGCGACTGTACGTCGACTTGGGCGAGCACGTGGCTGTGCGCGAGGCCTAACACCCCACCGAGGATGTGCGCGTAATCGCCTTGGAGCGTGAGCAGCAACGGAATCGGTTCTAGCCCGACCGGCGCGCCCGAACCATTTGCGATCATCGATTGCGCATGCGGTCCGGCCGTGAGCGGCGCGGGCGAGGCGACGCCAGTTGCAGTTGCCGTAGCGACTCGTCCGGAAACCGGTGCGCTTTGTGTGGCCGTCGGTAACGTTGCATTTGAGCGGTCCGCTTCGAGTGAGATCAATCGGACGTGTTCACGCGCTGCGATCGATGCGACGTCGCCGACGAAGCGTGCGACGATCGTCGTGCGATCCGAGCGTACGTCGATACCGGCAAGCTCGTGCGTCAAGCGCCGATGTTCCACTTGCAACGCCGCGCGCCGCCTGACGCGATCGAGGTTGCGTTCGGTAGCGATACGTGCCGCATCGGCCGTAGTTTGTTCGGTACCGATCGCGTCCTCGAACCCACGGAAAACGAACAGGTAGCCAAAGACGATGACCAGGCCCGCGACGATGTAGGCGAAACGATGATCGAATTTGATCGCGCTGAGCTTGAAGTTTGCGACGGGCAGTTTCATGGCGTCGACTCCAGCGTGAGCTCATACTGCACCGGGTCGGTGGCGCTCTTACCCGGACCGTGCAGCGAGATCAAGCGCGTTGCGTGCGTCGTTTGTTTGCGACGCAGTGCGTTCATCGTCGTACCGACGGTGGAAAGGTTCTCCGAACGGCCTTCGATGCGCCAGCCCGCCACATCGGAGCGGATCGCGGAGATCCAGGCGCCTTTCGGGATGTCGTTGCCGATCGACGCCAGCTCACTTTCGTGACGGACGCCCGAGCCACGAATCGTTTCGACGCTTGCCGCAATCGCTTGCAGATCGCGAACCTGCGCATCGAGCAGCTCGACGCCATGCAGTTCGTGGGCGCTTCGCATGCGCGCCGCGGTGTAGACCGCGTCGTCATTCTCCGCAACGTGAAGGCGGAATGATTCGAAAAGGTACATTGCGCCGACCAGGACGAACGCGCCGACCACCGCGAGCAACGATGCGCGCAAACGCGGATCGAGTGCGATGGCGAGCGATGTCGCCGCGACACGATCCCGCGCTTGCGGCGTTAAGTAGTTAAAGCGAGTGATCATGTAGCGTCTTTCGTTTCACCGTGGAGCGCGAGACCGTAGGCAAGCATCCAATCGGGCGCGGCGGCGCGCGTCACGTCGGGCGGTAGCCCGCTCGCGAGCGCGGCGGGAAATTCGACCAGCTGCGTTCGAACCGCGGTGACGGCCTCGATGTCTTCGACGATCCCGGTCAACCGCGCACCATTTCCGGCGAGCCCGAGCGAGCGAACGTCCGAGAACCCGCTCGCACGCAGATCGATGAACGCGGTCGCGAGCGTTTCGAGCAACCGGTCGCGCGCCGCCTCACCGGCGCCGGCGAGTCCGAGCGTGCGTTTGCGCCGCTCGGCGGTGTCGCGGTCGATCCCGAGCGAACGCGCGATCCCTTGCGTGATCTGTTCACCGCCGAGTTCGAACGTTTCCGAATAGGGTAGTTCGCTGCCGAACACGTGGAGCGTTGCGCCGGAGAATCCGAGGTCGAGGAGCGCATCGTATTGCGGCACAGCGCGGCGCCATGCGAACGCATCGTGGTCGATCGCAACGGGACGAAGTTTTGCAAGTTTGAGGATCGCGAGCCGGCGTTCGATGGCGGCGCGGCGCGCGACGCCGACCACGAACTCGTTCTCGTTGCCCGCGATCGGCAACACACGGATGTGCGCTTCATCAACCGGAAACGTAACGAAACGCATCGCTTCGAATCGTGCAGCGCGTTCGCGTTCGGCGCGCGACATCTTCGGAAAGGCAACCCGGCGCACGAGCGCCTCGGGTTCGCATACGCTCACAAAGCAGCGGCGTTCGGACGTGCCGAGTTCGGCGAGCATTTCCGCTAAGAGCTTCGCAACGTGCGTTGTCGTTTCGAGTGCCGTGTTCGACGGCCGAAGTTCGCGCGTGACGACGGAACGCAGCGTCGTCGGCGACGTGATCCCGCGTTCGAGCAGAGCAATCCGAATTCGTCCGGTGCCTAAATCGATTCCAAGCGGTAACGTCGGCATCCGGCGTGCACCCGAACGTTGCCGCGCGGTGCTGCTCTTCGGTCGGGATGCCGCATGCCGAACATGCGTCGGGCCGGTCGTTCGTGCGGGATGCAGCGGCGCGCGATGCCGGCCGATCTGCATGTTCAGAAGCGTCTTCAAGCTGAACCGGTGCGGCGCCGGCGTCGTTTTGGGCCCGGCCGCATTGCGGCGCGGTTGCGAGAACAGCTTCATCCTGGTAACACTCCGAGCGATAGCGTTTGCGCGACGGCGCCGACGACCGTCCCACCGGCGAGGAACGGACCGAATCGAAGCTCGTCGGCGAGCTCGGCGCGGCGCAGGGCGATGAGGGCGCCGGCATAGAGCGCGCAGATTCCGTATGCGCAGGCGAGCGCAACCGCGCCGTACGAGACGCCCAGGCCCATGCCGATGCACGCGACGACGCGGATATCCGAGATACCCATCCCGGCGCGCCGGCGTATGAGGTAGTAGGCTGCGAAAAGGCCGAACAGTCCGATGCCGTACATCATTGCCGCTGCAAGCGCGTCGACGAACGTTCCGGTCGAAGCGGCGGTAATTCCGAGCGCGACGAACGTTGCGAGCGTCAGGTCGTGAAAGATAAATCCGGTCCGTGCGTCAACGATGCCAGCGACGAGCACGCCGATCGCGACGACACCGGCGGTCGGGTGGGCGGTCGATCCGGCGGCGATGGCGACGGCTGCCGCGATTAGCGCGATCGGCAGGCGCCCGAGGTCGACGTCACGCCGTCGAGCGTTTCGAGCCGAGATGTCCCATAACGCCGCCGCGAAGGCCGCACCGACAGCGCCGAACGTAAGCGTTAGCCCGAGCGGCGAACCCATCATGTTCACTCCGCGTGCAGCTCGGCGAGTTCGCGTCGGGCTGCGTTGAAGTGCGGATCGATGGCGATGACTCGCGCGAAGAGTACCGCGGCGGTGCGGCGATCACCCGATTTTTTCGCGCATTGCGCGGCGAACTCGTAGTAGTGCGCGTCGTTCGTGCGACGCGCGAGCGCGGCGAAGTCCGCGTACGCTTCGCGATAGCGGCCGAGACGCTCGTTGATCACGCCGCGATCATTGCGAACCTTCATATCTTCCGGGTGCGCGGCGAGTTCCGCCGTCGCGACCGCAAGCCCGCGGCGCAGAGCGGCCGGCGTCTTCGTCAACATACCGACGAACGTTACGCGTTCCGCCGCAATCGGCGACGTTTGGTCGAAGAGCAGCGCGCGGTCGTAAAAAGCCATCGCATGTGCAGAGTTGCCGGCTTGAAGAAAGTCGTCGCCGCGCGTCACGAGCGCGTTGGAGATCTGAGCGCGGAAGAGCCCGGCGGAAATGACGATGGCAAGCGCGCTGCCGGCGAAGCGGCGTACGAGCGGTACGGCGTTCATATGAGCAGTGCGTAGTAGCCGGCGAGGGCGATCATAAGAGCTCCGCTGACGATCGAGGTTGCTTGCGCGAGCGCGAAGCGCCGTAGATGGTGCGCCACCCGGGCGCTGAGTGCGCCGCAGGCAATGAGCGGTACGGCGTGTCCTAGGGCGAAAAGTGCGAGGAGCATTGCGCCGTACGCTGGACTTCTTCCGACTACCGTCGTGTAGGCGAGGATCGTCGCAACGAGCGGTGTGCAACAGGGTGAGATAACGAACGCGAACGATGCACCGAGCAGGAAGATACCGCCGAGCGATCGTGGCGATTCCTTGCGGTGCTCGTCATTGCAGGCATGATAATCCGCGCGCCAGAGGGCGACGATGCCGGCGATCAACATGCCGGCCGCGACGACGCCGTACACGACTGAGGCGGAGGTTCGAAGACCGCCGAAAAGCGAGACGGCAAAACCAAACGAGGCGTACGCGGCGATCAACCCGGCGGTAAACGTGGCCACCACGAGCGACGTGCGCCGCGTGCCTGAAGCGCAAGCGCTCATTGCGATGAATCGCGGTGCAACGCAAGGGCCGATGCTCGAAATAACGCCGGCGGCGAACACGAGCCCCGGCGCCGCACCGTTGCCGTTTGCGACGGCAACGGTGCTGGCGGCGATGACGTCCATACTAGTGTCCCGTCTCATAAGTAGCATGACAACAACAGCCTCGCTGTGGTATCATGAATCATGCCTCGCGAGTCTTTGCCGCCGCTTCGCG
>JAABUQ010008855.1_pt1 | contig 13912 bp, 10 predicted proteins | sample 5560001 | NCBI WGS metagenome assembly JAABUQ01 (sample SAMN10711888, study PRJNA513371) | rock metagenome | isolation source: Antarctica rocks | place: Antarctica: Victoria Land, Finger Mt nord | collected 2015-12-18
GGCGCCCAATACCGTTTTCTTCCAGCGCCTTCACCAGCGTCGCTTCGGAATAGCGGGGAGGCGGTTCGGTGAAATGTTGCTTGGGATCCAGTCGGTGAAAAGCTAAGGTCTCGTCCTGCTCCAGCTTCGGCAGCCTGACGCGAGCCGGGCGGGATTCGTCATCTTTTCCCTCTTCATAGACTTTGGTAAAACCGGCAAACTTCATTACGCTGCCGCTGGCGCGAAATGTGTACCGGTTGGCCGTGATATCGACGGTAGTTTGATCGAAAACCGCGGCAGCCATCTGTGAGGCGACGAAGCGCTCCCAAACAAGTGTGTACAGCCGCAATTCATCCCGCTTGAGGACACCCGCGAGGGTTGCCGGCGACCTGGTAATCGACGTTGGACGGATTGCCTCGTGGGCGTCTTGCGCTCCCTCCCGTACTTTGAAGCCACGCCCGCCGTAGTACGGTTCACCGAACGTCGACACCACAAACTCTCGTGCCGCGTCTCGCGCGGTGTCCGAGATGCGCGTTGAATCGGTGCGCATGTAGGTAATCAGTCCCTGAGTACCCTCAGCACCCAAATCCACGCCCTCGTACAGAGCTTGAGCGAGCTGCATCGTTCGCCGAACGCGCAAGCGCAGTTTGCGAGAGGCCTCTTGTTGCAGCGTCGAGGTAGTGAACGGGGCTGGTGCATTGCGTCTCGTCTCCCGCTGCTTTACCGAAGCGATAGTATAAGCGGCGCCCGCTACACCGGTAACGACCTCATCGGCGGCTTCGCGATTGACTACTTCAAATTTCTCGCCGTCGCGCGATATCAGTTCGGCGGGAAAAACGATGTCGGGCTCGTTCAGAGACGAGAGAAACGCCGTAACCGACCAGTACTCACGGGGTTGGAAGCGTTCGATTTCCCGTTCGCGATCGACGATGAGTTTTACGGCCACTGACTGGACCCGGCCCGCGGATAAGCCGCCGCGGACTTTCGCCCACAGCAAGGGTGATATTTTGTATCCCACCAAGCGGTCCAAAATCCGCCGTGCTTGCTGGGCGTTGACGCGGTCTAGATCGATCTGGTGCGGATGTTTGAGCGCAGCCATTGCCGCGTCTTTGGTAATCTCGTGCAATTCGATTCGCTTGGGATCGGGCAGCTTGAGAAGCTCGGCCAAATGCCACGCAATAGCTTCACCCTCGCGGTCCGGGTCGGTTGCCAGATAGACCTCACTCGCGTTTTTCAAGGCAGTCCGAAGCTCTTTGATAATGTCGCCCTTGCCCTTGATCGTGAGGTATTTCGGCGTAAAATCGTTCTCGACATCGACTCCCAGCGTGCTTTTGGGTAGATCGCGCACGTGTCCGACGGACGCCTTCACGACGTAGCGCGACGGCAAAAACTTCTTTATAGTCCGAGCTTTGGTCGGCGATTCTACGATGATCAGGGGCTTTTTCACGGGCCTAAGTATACCCCGGTCGTCAACCCGGAAGCAATGACGCCCGCTTCGACCATCATTATATGTGGCCAAAATGTTGCATATTTTTGCCATGCGTTGTACGATGCACAAAACAGCGTTTGAAAACGTTTCAGCGCATCAGGAATATATCGAGTTTCGTCCGGAGGGACGAGGAGGTTGAATGGATTCCGACATGATGGAAAATGGCGAGACGATGAACGAAACTAGTTCATCGAATGGCCGTGGCGGACGCCGTAAGGGTGGTCGCAAGAAATCGTCAGGACGAAAGGCGAGCACCGGCCGTAAATCGAGCGGTGGCCGCAAGAAATCGTCGGGAAGCGGAAGCGGCGGCGCACGCAAGAAATCTACCGGCGGACGTAAGAAATCGGCTGGCGGACGCAAGAAGTCAACGACCGGGCGGAAGTCGAGCGCGGGCCGTAAGAAGTCCACGGGTGGCCGTAAGAAGTCGACCGGCGGACGCAAGAAGTCGACCGGCGGACGTAAGAAAGCGTCGAGCGGACGCAAGAAGTCGACCGGCGGACGTAAGAAAGCCAGCAATGGCCGCAAGAAGTCTGCAGGCGGCCGCAAATCAAGCCGTGGCCGGAAAAAATCGACCGCCTAAAATCCTGGACAATGAAAAAAGAGCTGTCGCCTTTCGACAGCTCTTTTTTTTGTGCTGCAATACTGGTGCTACTGCGGGCTCACCGGGGGCAAGACTGTCGGACCGTTCACTAAATCTGGGGCCGTCCCACCATGCTCCTCGACCCAGTGACATGCTGCAAAATGTCCCGGAGCGTATTCGTTAAATGCGGGGAGTTCGACTTTGCAGCGATCGAACGCGACGGGGCAGCGCGTGTGGAAACGGCAGCCTGACGGCGGGTTGACGGGCGACGGTACATCTCCGGTTAAGATGATGCGTTTACGGCGACGCTCTACGTTGGGGTCCGGGATCGGAATGGCCGAGAGAAGCGCTTGCGTGTAGGGGTGCATTGGGTTTACGTACAGATCATCGCGATTGGCCAGCTCGACGATCTTGCCGACGTACATCACGGCGACCCGCGTTGAGATATGCCGCACGACCGACAGGTCGTGCGCGATGAACAGATAGGTCAACCCGAGCTGCGTCTGGAGATCTTCCAACAGGTTAATGACCTGCGCCTGAATGGAAACGTCAAGAGCAGAAACCGGCTCGTCGCAGACGATGAACTTTGGATCGACAGCCAGCGCACGTGCGATGCCGATGCGCTGGCGCTGCCCTCCGGAAAACTCGTGTGGATATCTGTTGGCGTGATACGGTTGCAAACCAACCGTTTTGAGCAGGGCTTGTGTTTTATCTTCCGCCGCGCTGCCGCTCGCGATGCCGTGGATACGCAGCGGTTCGCTGACGATGTCGCCAACCGTCATGCGGGGGTTTAGCGATGCGTAGGGGTCTTGGAAGATAATCTGCATCTCTTTACGCAGATGCCGAACTTCGTCCCGGCCCATCTCGAGAACACTTTTGCCCTCGAAAAACACTTCGCCCTTCGTCGCTGCCAGCAGCCGGAGAATCAGGCGCCCCACCGTCGTTTTTCCGGAACCGGATTCCCCAACCAGCCCGAGCGTTTCGCCGGGCGGAATGGTAAAGTCCACTCCGTCGACTGCACGAACGTCAGCAACGTGGCGCGAGAGCAATCCCGACCGGATGGGGAAATACTTATAAAGATTTTTGACGGATAACAGGTCGTGCGTGCGCGCTGGAGTTTGAGGGCTTGCGGCAGCGACGGCCATTATAACCCCTTCTCCGCCAACTCTTGCGGCGTAGCGGCGACGGCTTCCACGCTGACGGCGTGCACGGTTTCCGCCTCTACCGGGCGCTGCTCTTTGGCACGTTCGTCATAGAGAAAACATCGCGCGACATGCCCACCGCCAAAATCGTACAAGGGAACCGGTTCGTCGCATATGGGCATGCGATACGCGCACCGCGGCGCGAACGCGCAGCCGGGCGGTAATCGCAAGAGGTTGGGCGGCTGGCCCTTGATCGGCTCTAGCCGCTTGCGCTCGTTTTGGTCAAGACGCGGGAGCGATGAGAGCAAGCCTTGCGTGTACGGCATTTTTGGATCGCTAAAGATCTGCTCTGCCGTTCCGTACTCGACCATGTTTCCACCATACATAACCAGCACGTTTCTGCAAACTTCAGCTACGACTCCCAAGTCGTGAGTGATCATGATGATGGCAGAATTCAGCCGTTCCTGCATCTCGTTCATGAGTTCCAGGATTTGCGCCTGAATGGTAACGTCTAAGGCAGTCGTCGGTTCGTCGGCAATGAGCACTTGCGGGTCGCAGGACAAAGACATGGCAATCATCACGCGCTGGCGCATTCCGCCGGAAAATTGGTGCGGATAGTCCTTCACGCGGCGCTCCGGTAACGGAATGCGAACGAGTTTTAACATATCGATGGTCTTATCCAGCGCGTCTCTGCGGCCATAGCCGAGGTGCAGTTGAATCGCCTCGGAAATTTGCTCTCCGATTGTGAGCACCGGATTGAGCGACGTCATCGGGTCCTGGAAGATCATGGCGATTTTGTGGCCGCGGATCCGTCGCATCTCGCTTTCGCTCTTCTGCAACAAATTTTCACCGTTGAGAAGAATTTCGCCACTTTCGATTCGACCCGGGCGCTGAATCAATCGCATGACCGAAAGCGCGTTCACCGATTTCCCTGAACCCGACTCGCCCACGATCCCGAGTGTGGAACCCTGATCCACCGCATACGACAGACCATTAACGGCTCGCACCACGCCGTCTTCCGTGTTGAAGGTGGTGCGCAGGTTCTTAACTTCTAAAAGAGCCAATTCGGCTATATTCCGGTAAGCGACAAGATAGTGGCGAAGACGACGAAGACCACTGCCACAAACGTCGTCACGCGCTTGAGGTTTTCTTCCAGACCGAGCCGGCCGCGGTACGCCGACTCAACCCGTCCACCGATTGTGCCGGTGAGCCCCTCCTGTTTTGTTGTTTGAATCGCCAGCAAGAAGATCAAAGCGAACGCCGAGACGATAAAGATACCGGCAAAAGCATGCGTTGCCCACGGCGCGTGACCGGCGAGCCAACTCTGCTGCTGGATGGTCGGTTGATAGTTTTGGGCTGCGGGAGGCAAGACGGGTGGCGCGGTCGGCGCGTGGCCGCTAACCCGGGCGGCGGCAAGCAGAAGTGCAATCAACGTTGTTTGATCTCCTCACGAAGCAGTACGCTGCTGACTCGGGCAGCAACGTTTTCAGCATGCAGTCCGAACTGGGCTCGCTGCTTGGTTTGCGAATCGTGCTGCACCAGAACGTTGGGAACGCCGATACGTTCAACATGGACCCTTAAGCCCCGGTCGGAAGCGAACTCCACCACCGCCGAGCCAAAGCCGCCAGCCAGAGAATGCTCTTCCAGGGTGAGAAACCGATCGTGATCTTGCGCCAGTTGAATGATCAACATTTCATCCAGCGGCTTTACAAAACGAGCGTTTACGACCGTTGGGCGCTGATCGGGAAGCAGCAAATCGTAGGCGTCCAGCGCGACGTCCACCGTATTACCCAGGGCTAGGATGGCCACGCCCTTGCCCCTTCGCAAGACTTCGGCTCGACCGTGGAGGATCGGCGTCACTGGGTCCATGTGGCGTCCGCTCGTACTTCCGCGCGGGTAACGGATCGCGACCGGAGCACTCAGAGACAACGCGTGCTCGAGCATCGGGAGCAATTCGCCTTCCGAACGCGGCGCCATGACGGTCACGTTCGGCAGCGTGCGCAAATACGCGATGTCGTACAAGCCCATGTGCGTCGGTCCGTCATCCCCTACGAACCCGGCGCGGTCCAGGCAAAAAACCACCGGCAGATTCTGAATTGCGACGTCGTGCACGATTTGGTCGTAAGCGCGTTGCAAAAAGGTCGAATAGATGGCGCACACGGGTTTGAGCCCCGCGCTTGCAGCTCCGGCAGCAAAACAGACCGCATGCGCTTCGGCGATGCCGACGTCGAAGTAACGGTTCGGAAATTGCTTGGCGAACTTTGAAAGCTTCGTTCCGTCAGGCATCGCCGCTGTAACTCCGATGACGCGCCGATCTGCTTTGGCGACGGCGTTCATCGCATCGCCAAAAACATCGGCGAAGGTCGGGAGCGCTCCGGCTTTTTTCTCGATCTTTCCATTCTCAGCCTCAAAGGCGCCGCAGCCGTGGAACGTCCGCGAGTCTTCCTCCGCGGGCTCGTATCCTCGGCCCTTTATCGTCCGCACATGCAATAAAACGGGACCCGTCAGTCCCATTGCCGTTTCTAGCGCCTCGACGAGGGCATCGAAGTTATGTCCGTCGGTAGGGCCGATGTAGCGGAATCCCATTTCCTCGAAAATGATGGTGGCTTTCTCAGCCGGTGCCACGAAACGCATGGCCGCCACTTCTGCGCTTTCCAGTGCTTTTTTTGCCGTATCGCCGAAAGGGATATGTTCCAGAACGCCTTTTGTCTTTTCGCGCGCAAAATTGACGAACGGTTTAGAACGCAGTACCGACAGATAGGAAGCGATCGCCCCGACGTTCGGAGCAATCGACATCTCGTTATCGTTGAGAATAACGATAAAGTTGGTCTTGAGCTGTCCCGCATTATTGAGCGCTTCGTACGCCAAGCCGCCGGTCAGCGCACCGTCGCCAAGAACCGCGACGATCGTCGATCGCTCTTTGCTTAGGTCGCGCGCGAGCGCCATCCCGAGCGCCGCCGAAACCGACGTAGAGGCATGGCCCGCACCGAACACATCGTAGGGTGATTCGCTGCGCATGGAAAAGCCCGAAAGCCCGCCGCCTTGCCGGATGGTATGAAAACGTTCCCGCCGGCCAGTCAGCAATTTGTGCACGTACGTCTGGTGACTGACGTCCCAAACGATCTTATCCGGCGGCATTTTCAAGACGCGGTGCAATGCCAGGGTTAATTCGACGACGCCCAGATTAGGTGCTAAATGACCGCCGTTTCGCGCGCACGTTCGCACCAAAAGCTGACGTATCTCCGCTGCCAGAGCGTCTATTTCCGGCCGGCTCAGCAGGCGTACGTCGGCCGGAGAATCGATGCGTTGCAGGATCATCAGAGGAGCGCTATTCGACACGGCACAAGAGAGTCCTGAACTTCACAATTGCGCTCGTATGGAGGCTGCAAACGGAGCCAAAACAACCGAGTCTGGTTCCGGAAACGGGCACGCGACGTAGTCTACGGGAACGGCGCGTATGGCGCGACCTGGCCAAGATCTTTTCCACGGTATTCAATCCATTTTTGACCGCGCTTGCGCTCTTTGTGATTTTAGCGCATGCGACGGCACACTCCACCGAGGAATTCTGGTATCTCTTCTTTCTAAGTTCGTTCTTCACTTCGATCGGCCCGATGCTGTTCGTTTTCTGGCTGTATGCAACCGAGCGCATTTCCGACCTGGACATGTCAAAGAGGAGCGAACGTGAAACGGTCTTCGGCGCGTTTGTCGTCTCTTACTTACTGGGAACGATCATCTTATGGCTTACGCACGCGCCTACGTTTCTGATCGCTTCCATGGCGGGCTACACCTTGAGCACATTCATCGTGCAGTACATTACGCGCTATTGGAAGATCAGCACGCATGCGCTGGGGATAACGGCTCCGCTCGTTGCCTTGTGCATCATCTATGGACGTCAGCCCCTGCCGTTTCTCGTCTTAATTCCAACCGTATGCTGGGCACGCGTGTATCTTGGCGCCCATACTGTATCGCAGGTCATCGCGGGAGCCGCGCTTGCCGCCTTTTCGGTGATGCTCTTCTTCCGCATCTTCCATTTGTTATAGCGCGTCGGTGCTAGCCACTTAAGCCGCCGCAGCGATGCCCTCGACGTTGGGTGCGAGCTCGCCCATCAATGCCATGATGCTGCTGCGGAAGATTTCCGGATCGCCATTGGTGATGTAGCGTAGCGTTCCCTCACCGCGATGCCGTCCTTGCGCCTTCCCGACAAAAGCGGCCGCGGCTGCGGCTTGTTCCATAGCCGGATCGATGCGCGCGATGCGTTCTCCGAGCGCATCGGCGAATTGACGGTCCAATATGGGATAATGCGTGCATGCCAAGATCACGGCTTGCAGCGACCGGCTGAAACCCGAACATGCCCGCGCCACCGCTCGCCTCGCGCGCTCTCCCGCAATTTCCCCGGCTTCGACGATCGGAACCAACTCCGGAGCCGCAATTTCTTCGATGTGTGCGTTTGAATTCAGCCGGCGAATCGCTTTGGCGTATGCCTGAGTGCGTACCGTTGCGCTCGTAGCGATAACGCCGATGCGCTGGTATCCGCGTCGATGTACCGCGCGAGCTGCCGACTCGATGAGATCGAGTATGGGAACGTTGCTGGGCGGCCATCCAAACAGTGAGGCAATAGCACACGATGTATTGCACGCCATGACGATTGCATCGGCGCCCATCTGGTTGAGCAAACGGACATTCCCGGCGAGCAAGTTCACTAAATCCTCACGAGAGCGATCGCCGTACGGCACGTGCGCCTGATCGGCAAAAAATAGCAAATCCTCGGCCGGCAATAGCTCGTGAACCCGCCGCACGACCGTCAGTCCGCCAAGTCCTGAATCAAATAAACCGAGCATTAGTGGAGCCTAACGCTAGCGGCCGGGTCGCAAAGCGCCGGCCGGGGAGCCGGCATACTCTCGAACGCCGTCGGCGATTCCCTGCGCAATGCGTTGCAGAAAGTCCGGAGATCGCAGGAGCTCCGCGTCGTTGGGATTGGAAAGGAATGCGGTCTCGATCAGCGCTGCGGGCATGGTGGTATGTGCGATGACCCAATAGCGGTCTTTTACGACACCATTGTCCTTGGTGCCGAGCAGAGGCACCAAGCGGTGCTGGATTGCCTGCGCGAGCGGCAAATCTTGAGGTTTGTAAAAAAAAGTCGTCGTTCCACTCGGTGAGCTGCTCGTGTAGCTGTTAGCGTGCACGCTGATAAACATGCGCGCACCGGCGGCGTTGGCAATATCGCAGCGCGCTTGCAATTCATCGCGGGCGGAATCATTGGGGGCGTAGACATCCACATCAGCGGTTCGTGTCATCTTCACCGTCCAGCCGCGCGCTATCAGAAGGGAACGCAAACGCTGCGAAACGTCAAGGTTAACGTTCTTTTCGATGGTCGTGGCGTTATGCGCGCCGCCATCACTTCCCCCATGTCCTGGGTCAATCACAATCAATCGCGGATTAGCGCCGGTGTACGGCGGCGCATTGATTCGCGGCTTCACAGTTGACGGTACAACCGCCACAGGCGGTGTGTAGGAAGGGCCGCCGCTTCCGATGATTCCGCCCCCGGTGCGCGTGGCATAACCAATTTCATCACCGGGAACGTTCACCGTTAGACCACCCGTAAAAGGCACGATGTCGACGCGTCTCCTGCCCTGGAGCGTCATGGCCACGCGTACCGTCGGCGGTGCGTTCCCGAGTTGCCCGACCCTCAGCGATTGTACCGCGTCCGTGCCCTCACGCTCGTTGCGGGCAGCGGTCGCCAAGCTCGCGCCCCTGATGTCGAGATACCAGCGCGTGTCCGGTTGCGGTAAGCGATGCCACTCATAGCTCGCATTGCCCGTAATGGCGAGGCGTACCGTTATGCCGGAACCGTTTGGCGTAACATCGACGCCCGTAACACTCGCCGTGCCGGAAGGCGCTTGCGTTTCTTGCGATTCGGGACTCGGAGCGGCTAGCGGACTCAGGACAGGCGGAGGAGGCGGCACGCGCGTCGCTACTTCTGGCGCAGTTGAGAAGTCATATCGCACTTCCGAAGGATCGCCACCGGCAACTCTTTCCACCGCCACGTTGCGCGCATGAACGATGTCGACCGTCGTGGTCGGATTGCGCACAGTACCGCTTGTCTTGACGTTTATTTCCAGCACGCCGGCCGACCGGGGCTTGCGGCTCGGCTGTAAAGCGGAACCTAAACCTTGAAATTCGAGCATCAAGCGGTCACCTTCGCTGCGAACTTGAGGCGATGAAATGATGGCGCCCCCGAGCGCAATGGTCGTTTTCACATTGTCGCCGCGCACGTCCAGCGATGATAGTTGAGGCTGCAAGACGATATCGTTGCCATCTTCCAGTGGCGAAAGATTGAGCGCACGCGCCAAGGCCTCGAGCGGAAGATACACCTCTCCATTAGAACGGTACGGCGCGAAACTAGCCTGCGAAAAGACAGCCCCGGCGTTGAAGCGCGCATCTCCAAGAGTAAAGCTTATCACGCGGCGATCGGCTGCGGTAACCATAATGTACCGTTGGCCCGGCTGCCACGCGATGGAGGCGCCCATCCGACAGAGGAGTTTCTGCAGGGCCGGATCGCTCACGGGAACGGCAAAATCATCTTTGTTGGCTTCGACGTGTTGAAAATTTAGCGCATTTCCTAAAAACCAGAATGAGGGGGTTGCAGCCACCGCGCCAGCCTGACAAAGTGTTACCAAGGCACACGCCGTGATGAGTGTTAAAGCGCTACCAATCCGAACGTTTAAGCGGTCGATCAAGCTCAAGATGTCCTCCCGGCAGTGCGTCCAAACGCATGCCGTCAACAAGAACGCGGACGCCATCGATTCCGGAAATTCTCGTCAAAGTCCAAACGAGTGACTTGAACTCGCCGGTTTCTCCCAGGCTGCCTCCCGAGGGCGACTTCACTTCGCGGGACAAATCCACGTCGGCTGTTGTTCCCTCAACGTTCACGCCACGTACGTGCGTTCCAGCGGGAAAGCGAATAGCATCGATGTCGCCCGGGGGGCCGGCAACGGCTTGCGTGGCAGCGTAAAAAACCACGCTTTTCAAATCACGCGCCGGCCCCATTGAAATCGTCCAAGGAACTTCGGTGCTTCCGTCAGTTTTGGTGTAATAAACTGTAAGGCTTTCACCAACGACGGCCCCTGTATGACGGGAGAACCACCACCATCCGGCCGCTACAATGAGGACGAGCAACAGGAAAAATAGAATCCGCGAGCTTCTCACGGACGGTGAGCTTCGGCCTTTGCCGTGCGCAGGCCTCGAAACTCGGGCCTTTCGGCTTCGTCTAGCGATTCAGTATTTCGGAAACGATGCGATCGGCGTGATAGACGTTTTGCAGCCCTGCCAGCAGCGCTCGGCTATCCACCCCAATGGCGCGATTCGCAACGGGGTCAAAACCAAAATCGCCACCCAGAGAGTGAATGTTTCCGTCAAAAATGAGTCCCACCACTTGCGCATCTTTGTTTATCAAAGGACTGCCCGAATTGCCGCCGATGATGTCGTTGGTCGTTGCCACGTTCATTGCAGTGTTGAGGTCGAGCGATGGCTTTGCGCCAAGCCAGTTTTGCGGCAACACGTAGGGATCGGCCCCGGTAGCCCGGTTGAATAAGCCGCCGATGGTCGTGTATGGCCCGACGTAGCCGGTAGTTTCCGGAAAACCCTTCACGGTACCGTAACTGAGCCGCAAGGTGAACGTTGCATCGGGATCAACCCTCGTCCCCTGGATGGCAAAGCGCGCCCTGGCAATATCTTCCGAGGCCTTGCGTTCGGGAGCGGCCACGGTATCTTCATAGCGCTTGCGGACTTCCCGCGCTTGTGCATCGATATCCCGGGCCAATACAATGAAAGGATCGTTTGAGGCCGCGATTGCAGCCGCTCCACCCTCGTAGAGCGCCCTGCGAACCTTGACGTCGCTCAACTGCGTACCCGAGATCAGTTGGTGCGCGCGCTGATCGGGCGAACTATTGCCGAGCACTTGGCGAACGAATGCATCATCCGTCCCCAAATCCTCGCGCATTTTCTTAAGGGAAAAGGCCAGATTCAGTTCTTCCACGCTCGGGTAAATCGGCACTTCGGAAAACAAGCGGTAGGGCAGCGTCACCAGAGCAGCGTCGCTAAACTCGGGAAGACGTTTTCCGTTGGGCTTCTGCTTCTCAACCGGCAGCCGTACCAGCGTTTGCGCGAAGTTAAAAAGATCGCTTTGGAGCCCGCGACCCGAGCCAATATAGGCGTAGGGAATGGCCAGAGCAGCCTTCGTGCGTTGCACGCGCGCGATCTCATTCCAGGCCTTGCCATAACTTCTCAAAGAAGGGCGCGACGCTACGACCTTGCGCAACGTCTCCTCGTTCTGGACGAGTTTGGCAAAAAACGCTTTGTCTTGCAAGGCTTGTTGCCTGCCGGTGTCCGCTTTGTAACTGTTTTCAACGAAAAACAGTTCGTCTCGCGTGGTGCGCGCCGCTTCGCCCCCCGCTTTCCCGTACTGTTCGAGGATGCCACGCAATTCGGACAGCGCGCTGAGGGTGCGCGGGTACGAATGATCGCGTAAGTATTCGAGCTGCGCGATCGTCAGTTCGCGCGAGGTCGAACCGGGATTGCCGGATACGAAGACCAGTTCGTTTGTCCGGGAGCCGCTCGGGCTCCAGTGCAGGTAGTCAGGCGTCGACGCGGGGCGGTCGTTTTCGTAAGCACGCAACAGCGAAATGTCGTAATCGTAACGCGGGAAATTGAAATTGTCCGGATCACCACCAAATTGCGCGACCGAGTATTCGGGTGCGAAGACCAGGCGAACGTCGCGATAGCGCTTGTACTTATAGAGATCGTACATACCGCCATGGTACAGCGCTACGACATCGCAGCGGATACCCGGATTCGTCGCACATCCCTTTTGGAGATTGGCGTTTTCCTCGCGTGCCGCGGAATTGTACGCTTGCCCAGTGAGGCCTCGCGTTGCGCCTTGCACTTGCTGCGTCACGTCTTCGATGTCGGTGAGGGCGTCGAGTTCGAAATCCGGACACTTCACTTCGTTGGCCGCAGCTTTAGCGTAGAAACCGGTCTCCACGAAGTTCTGTTTTTGGGTCGACAATTGGTCGACGCAGTCCACGGCGCAGTGATGATTGGTCATCACCAGGCCTTGCGGCGAAATGAAGGACGACGAGCAACCGCCCGCGATGCGAACGGAAGAGAGCCGCACATGGTTCAGCCAGGCAGCGCTCGGCGCGAAGCCATAGAGCTTACCCACGCTCGCGCTGGGGAATTTATTGAACGTCCACATTCCCTCATCTGCGCGCGAAGGCGGCGGAAAAATCAAAAGGAAAGCTATGCATACGATGACGCGTTTCATGAACGCGCTCTTCGCTGCGCGCTGAGCTTCTTCCGTCAACGCAGCGGAAGGCGACTGCTGAAAAGCGTATCATTCTTGTATGATACTAAGAATGACCGGTCTGATTGGGTGCTTTTTTGTAAGCGCTATGAGTTCGCTCGCGGCGGCGGCCGGCCTACCGTATCCACCGGCGCCTCGCCAGAGCGTCGTCGATACGTATTTCGGAACACAAGTTACGGATCCGTACCGCTGGCTTGAAAACATCGACTCTCCACAAACCACTGCCTGGGTGCAAGCCGAAAGCGCGCTGACGCGCAATTTCCTGGATGCTATTCCGCGGCGGGCGCGATCAAGAATCGTTTAACGCAGTTGTGGAATTTCGAGCGTTTTGGCGAACCATTTCGTGAAGGCCATTATTATTTCTATACGCATAACAGCGGACTTCAGAACCAAGCGGTCATGTACGTCGCCGACACTCCAAAGGTGAAGGGACGAATATTCCTAGACCCCAACACACTCTCCAAAGATGGAACCGTCGCAATCGGCGGATACTCTTTCAGCGATGACGGCAAGTACGGCGCCTATGCGACGCAAACGTCGGGCTCGGACTGGCTAACGTGGCACGTCCGCCGGGTGGCCACAGGCCGCGACTTAGCCGATCGTCTAGAGTGGAGTAAATTTTCAGGGGCATCATGGTTGCCGGATGATAGCGGGTTCTACTACGCGCGCTACGACACTCCGGAAAACGCTACCGCCCTCAAAGCCGTTAACTACTACCAGAAGATCTTCTTTCATAGATTGGGAACACCGCAAACCGCAGATCGCCTGGTTTACCAAGATCCCGCCCACAAAGACTGGTATTTCGACGCAACCGTCACCGAAGACGGGGACTATCTCATTCTGAACGCCTCGAACGGAACCGATCCTCACAACCGCGTCTACTTTCAAAAGCTTCGCGAACCGGACGCTTCGTTCAGGGAGCTTTTTCCGTTGGGAGACGCCGCCTGGAACTACGTCGCCAACGACGGGCCGACGTTCTACTTTCAAACCGATAAAGGGGCGCCGCGGGGACGGACCATCGCAGTGGACGTACGCAATCCGCAAGCTCTACGAGAGATAGTTGCGCAAACCAGAGACGCATTGCAGGGCGTTAGCCTGTTGCGCAACCGCTTCATCGCGAGATACCTGCGCGACGCGCACTCTACTGTGGCTACCTATGACATGCAAGGTCGCAAAGTTGGTGAAGTTGGCTTACCCGGGATCGGCTCGGCGGCCGGATTCAGCGGATTTCGGCACGACGCGACGACCTTCTACACCTTCACTGGCTACACCACGCCAAACACCGTTTACCGCTATGACGTGCAGAGCGGCAAGAGCACGCTGCTGCGCAAACCGCGTCTCGCATTCGACCCTTCACGCTA
>JAABUQ010008857.1_pt1 | contig 13909 bp, 11 predicted proteins | sample 5560001 | NCBI WGS metagenome assembly JAABUQ01 (sample SAMN10711888, study PRJNA513371) | rock metagenome | isolation source: Antarctica rocks | place: Antarctica: Victoria Land, Finger Mt nord | collected 2015-12-18
GCGGATGATGTGGGCACCGGGGTTGAGGTACGGATCACCGGCTTTTGGCGTTGCGTGAGCGAGCCACTCCACGGCAACGAGCAGGTCCCAAGGAGGGCCCGACACGATCACCTGGCGAACGTCGAAGCGGAGCTCGAAGAGACGAAACAGCCGCTCGAACCAGCGGCGAACGCCGTCACGGCTATGGCGCTCGCCGCCTAACGCATGCTCGCCCGCGAACACGTGGTGCACGTCATCGGCCAGCCCGACGAGACCGGCGCTGTAGTCGCCACGGCTCAGGCCGTCAAAGATCGCGTGGATCCGTCGACGGACAAAGAAGCTGAACACCGCACCAGATTCTGCCCGATAACTCCCGCTGCCGGGCACCCCTGAGAAGGCTCCTATGGGTCTCTGGACAGTTCGTACGCAGGACCAGGGTAAGCCGGGAGCAGGCGTGGTCTTGAGCTTGCGGTAGCCGCTCCGGAAGCCGAAGGTCAGCTAAGGGCGCCCACTCGTGGCCTGCGCCGTGGTCGCGACCTGACGCGCGGTGATTCCGTAAGACGCGCCCGCTGAACCGTCCGGTGACGGGGGGCTAAGCGGACGCCTCACCGGATCGGCCGCATCCGACGGAGCTGACGGGGGGCCACCAACATGGCGGAGACGAACCAGGCATTCGCTACGGGCCGAGGCGCCTCCCTGGCGCGCAGTCGGCATGCGCATCGGCGTGAGAACTCGCGTCGCCAGTCCGCGAACGTCGGTGCAAAGCCGGAGCTCCGTAGCCATGGCGTCGCCTTCGCGGCGTAGATGGGCCAGCCAGGGTGTCTCGCCCAGCCGCGGTGTCTCCTCAGGCCTCAAAGCCGTGCAGGCCTCAAAGCCGTGCAGACTATACGCACTGCCTGCAGCATCGAACGCCTGTTCCCGGCGCGGCGGCCTTGACATCGCTTCGCCTCCGGCTATTTGGCAACCAGGTCGGCAGAGCCGACCCTGACCTAACGGAACAGGCCCGATCCAGATCCTGCGGGCAATTCAGGCCTCGTCGAGGCGCAACTTGTTCGCGGTCACTGTCACAAAGCGCGTGAGGGCGTCAAGCGACGCGTCACCGGTCAGCTCGACCAGCAGCACCCCGCGCCGTACCGGTCGACAGCGCCACCTCGAGACGCGGTCGGGAACCCCTCGACGGATTCGACGAGCTCGACGACGCTGTGAAGCTCGAGCTGCCTGAGGCCATCAGATTGGCGGCTATCGGTGCGTGACCGGACGGCCCTTCGCCAAGGCCCAGACGGCGGCTGCAATACCGACGAGCAGACCCCAACGGAGGAATTGGCGCAGCTCGTCCTCACGCGCGTCGAGCACGCGCTCCGTGCCGTCCTCGTGCACGAGCACCACTGGCCGGCCTTCGGACTCGTAGCGGCGCAACACGTCGCCGAGCTCCGGTAGATCAGCCGGCACATAGACCGTTCCCGAGCGGTGAAGGGGCCTGCCTGCGATCTCCGCCGAGATCGCGCGCCGCAGCGACTCCCACGTGTGCTGGTCACTGGCTGTGTCTGTGTGATCCAGGGCGCTCATTGCTCGATGATCCTTTGCCAGGACTCTTGGACATACGCTAGCGCCGCATCCAAGCCGTCTTGAACAGTGCCTTCGCTGAACTTCTCCGCCGGTAGACGGCGTCCTTGTTCGTCATATCGGTGCATGTCGTGCTGGCCGTGAGCATTGTCGAACGAACGGACAGCTCGCCCTCTGTGGCGCAGCACCACCGAATATCGAGCGAGCCGCCCGCCAGCGACTTCGATTCGGACGAGAACATCGACGTCGACACCAAGGACACGGATGTGCTCAGAAACGCGGCTCGGCATCAGCCACGTTCTCGACGTCGGCCTCATCCGGCCGGGCGCGGAACGCCTCCGCTAGGAGCTTGGCCTCGTGGCCGCGATTGCGGTGACGCATGTAGCGCATCGTCGTCTGGATGTCGGAGTGGCCCATCCACGCCTGGACCGCGGGAACCTCGGCGACGCGAACGGCGAGGGTGCCAAACGTGTGCCGCAGGTCGTGAAATCGCAGCGGCCGCAGCTCGGCGCGCACGAGCGCGTCCTTATAGCGCTGGCGTAAGGACGACGCCTCCAGGTGGTTGCCGATGGTGTTCACGAACACGAAGTCATCCTCCGCTGTGAAATGCTCGCGGTCGGACAGGCGCGCCAGGGTCTGGGCCACCTCCGGGACTAGCGGGACGGCTCGGATCTTGCCGCTCTTAGGAGTCCCAAGCCCGCCGTGCGGATTGAACGCGCGGCGCACGCGGATCGCCTCGCGCGGGAAATCGACATCACCCCAACGCAGCGCGAGCAGCTCGCCCATCCGCAGCCCTGTGAACGCCGCCGTCATGAACAGCCCGCCATCCTGCTCGTCGGCGGCGGCGCGTACCAGGGCGTGCACCTCCTCGGGCGAGAACGCGTCTACATCGTTGGACACGCGCACTCGCGGGCGCTCGACGGTCGCCACCGGGTTACGAGGCAGTTCCCACACGCGCTGCGCCCGCCGGAAGACGCCGTGCAGTACCACGAGCTTTTCTGCACGGTGCGGTTCGACCCGGCGAGCCCCGCCTTCCAGCGCTCGAGCAGTTGCGGCGTGACCTCCTCCAGGCGCAGGTCGCCGAGGTCGCGGCAGATCGCCCCCGCGGTGTAGCGGTAGTCCGATAGCGTCCCCGGCTTACAGGCGCGATCGTGCTCGGCCCAGCGCAGCCACTCCGCCGCTGCGTCAGCGACCGTGGCGCCAGTCCGCATCAGGCCCAGGGCTTGCCCGCGGCGAATGTCCGCCAGAGCATCATCAAGCCAGTCCTGCGCGGTGCGCCGCGTGAAGTGCCCTGCCGGCGGGCGCCCGCGCCCGGTCCATGCCGGCCCGAGACGCTTCTGAACCTGACGCCCGTCAGGCAGCCGGTACTTCGCGTACCACTGCGGACCGCGCCGGCGGTCGACGCGAACACGTGCCCGGAGATCGGCTGCGCCGAGGTGTTCGTCATCCCATCCCTTCATCCGACAAGCTACCGGATTTCGGGACATATTTGGGACACCGTTACTTTTTGTAATCGTCAAGACCCCACGGAGCAGCGATGGAATCGAACCATCCAAGCGCCGGGTTGCGACGCCCTGCCGGTTTTGAAGACCGGATGGGCCACCAGACCCCTGCCGCTCCGCGGCGGACGATAACGGCGCTCGGAGCGCTGAACCGACCCCGACGGGCGACCTGATCTCCCTTAGCCCAGCCCGTGCTCGAGCGCGCCCTTGACGGTGGCGTCCAGGGCGTTGAGCCGGTACAGGGCCAGCGCCTCCGCCGAGGCAAAGCGGCGTCCCGGCGCAGGCTCGGGGCCGTGGTGGCAGAGCACGCAGTGGGCCAGGGCCAGGCGCCGCGACTCGTCCAGGGCCTCAGGGGCCAGGCGGTCGACCACGCGCAGGCCCAGCTCGATGTGTCCGAGCAGGCGACCCTCCTCGGTCAACCCGATCTCGGCGGCGTAGGTGAACTCGCGCGTCTTGCCCACGTCGTGCACGAGCGCCGCGCAGAGCAGCAGGTCGCGGTCCAGGCGCGGGTGCAGCGGGCCCAGCTCCAGCGCGAGCATGGCCACCGACACGGTGTGCTCCAACAGGCCACCGAGGTAGGCGTGGTGGCCGGTGCGCGTGCACGGTGCGCGGCGCAGCCCGGCGCGTAGCTTCTCGTCGGCGAGCATGCGTTCGAGCAGTGCACGCAGTCCCGGCTCGTGCACCTCGCGCACGAGATGCTCCAGGAATCCCTCGAGCTCTTCAAGGTCGCGGTATGCCGTGGGTAGGAAGGCGGCCGGGTCGGCGTCGAGGACCTCCGCGCGTCTGATGTCCTGAACCTCGACCTGCAGCTCCTCCCTGAAGCGCTCCACCCGTCCACGCACGCGCACGACGTCGCCGCGCTCAAAGCGTCCGGCGAGCACGTCGGCGTCGCGAAATGCGCGCGCGGCGATGGCGCCGCTGCGGTCGCGCAGCTCGAGGGCCAGGTAAGGGGTGCCCGCGCGCGAGAGCAGGCGGTCCTTGCGCGAGCAGGCGAACAGGCCCGTGACCTCCTGACCTGGGCGGAGCGTGGCGACGGTCTCAGGGGCGGCGGCGGTTGGTCCCGAGGTCATGGCCCCATGATGTCCCACCCACCGGAGGCGCGCCCCGCTTCCGGTACGGTGAGGTGAGGATGCAGCCCCTGATCTGGGATCGTCGCCCCGACGGACTGCGTGCGCCGGCCCTGGTGTGTGCGTTCAGCGGATGGAACGACGCGGGCGATGCCGCCACTGCGGCCGTGGGCTTTCTGGCCTCTTCCCTGGGCGCCGAGCGCTTTGCCCGGATCGACCCCGAGGAATTCTACGACTTTCAGTCCACGCGTCCCCGCATCCGCCTGCTCGCGGGGCAGACGCGAGAGATCGAATGGCCGGTGGTCGAGGTCATGGAGGTGCGTGTCCCGCGGGCCCCGCGTGACCTCGTGCTCATCACGGGATCTGAGCCGTCGATGCGCTGGCGCTCGTTCGCCTCGCTGGTGACCGACTTGGCCGAGGCGCTGGGCGTGCAGATGGTCGTCACCCTGGGCGCGCTGTTGGCCGACGTGCCCCACTCGCACCCGGTGACCATGACCGGACTGGCCTCCGAGACCGCTCTGGTGGAGCGCCTGGGCCTGCAGAACTCCGAGTACGAGGGGCCGACGGGCATCATCGGCGTGCTGCACAGCCTGTGCGCCGACGCCGGCCTGCCCGCCGCGTCGCTGTGGGCCAACGTTCCCCACTACGTCGCCGCGGCTCCCAACCCGAAGGCGGCTCTGGCCCTCGTGCGCAAGCTCGAGCGCCTGGTCGGTGTGTCCGTCGACGCCTCCGAGCTGGAGAGCGCCGCGGCGGACTACGAGCGCCAGGTCGGCCTGGCCGTGCAGAGCGATCCCGACATCCAGGCCTTCGTCGAGCGCCTCGAGCGCGCCGCCGAGAGCGAGCAGGAGCAACTCAACCCCGAGGACCTTCCGTCCGGCGACGTGCTCGCGCGCGACTTTCAGCGCTTCCTGCGCCAGCGCGGTCCCGAGTCCGGGCACTGACGGTCCGCACGCCGCGCGCCCGGCGCGCGCACAGACCTGCGGCTTCCTTTCTATGTCCATGACCGCACAGGTTAGGTCTCAGCCGCCGGACACACGATGCGGTAGTCACACATCGAGCACGCTGCGTAGGAGGGGGTGGGCTCAAAATCCTGACCGAGGATGCCGTCGGCCACCTCGAGGACGAGCTCGGTGACCGTCGCGGCGTCGGTCTCCGCGCGCGGCACCGGGACCTTCTCGTTGTCGAGCACGTAGTAGTAGGCCTGCTGGGCTGCCTCCAACTGCCACGCCTCCCGTGCGCCCACCGCGTACAGCGAGAGCTGAACGTCGTCCTTGAGCTGGGTCGCCGTCTTGGGCCGGCCCGTCTTGTAATCGATCAGCTCGTGCCCCCCACCGGGGAGGCGGTCCACCCGGTCCACGCGACCGCGCAGGTGATGGGGACCCATGCGAAACGCGAATGAGCGCTCGAACCAGACTGGCTGGGCGGGCTCGTCGCGTAGGCGATCGTGGTAGGTGCTCAGCGCGGTGCGCGCCTTGTCGTGCAGCTGGCGCTCCTGCTCGCTGTCGCCGAAGCCCCCGCGTCGCCAGCCCGCCTCCAGCAATGTCCCCAGCTCCGAGAGCTGCTGGCCTTCCTGAGCGTGATAGCGCTCGAGCACCTGGTGGATGAGGATGCCGAAGCGCTGGTTGAGCGTTGGCTCGGACGGGATACGAAAGACACGCGCGAACTTGTACTTCAGCGGGCAGGTGCGGTAGGTCTCGATGTCCGAAGCCGACAGCACCAGCCCGTCCCCGCGCCGGGGCAGGAAGGCCTCGAGCGAGGGCTCGTGGCGGGTGGCCAGCACCTGGGCCCGGCGGCGCTCGTCGTGCTCGGCCGCCACCAGCACCTCGTCCAGCGCGGAGGTCTGCAGGATCTCACGCTGCAGCGAGGTCGCCGCGGCGAGCACGCGGGGGTTCAGATCACCCAAAGCGTCGGCCACGCTCTGCTCCCCCGGGCGGGCCACCAGGGCGGCAAGCTTGATCAGCTCCAGGAAGCGCGCCACCCCGTGCGATATGTCCAGGTCGGTGTCCAGGCGCAGCTCCCCCAGGCGCCCGCCGATGCGCGCGACCGAATCGAGCACCTCCTCGCGCATCATCCGCAGCGTCGAGTGCAGCGTCTCGGCCGGTCCGAACAGCTCCTCCTCGCGCTGTAGCCACTGCGCACCCACCGCCATGCGGGCGTCCTCGGCGAAAGGCGAAGCCGGTTGCACGGCCCCGCGCTCGGAGTACGCGGCATAGGAGAGCACGAGGCGTTCTCGTGCGCGGGTCATGCCCACGTACAGCAGGCGCCGCATCTCCGCGACGTGGGTCTCGCGCGAGTCGGCGGGCAGTCGTTCGCCCAGCAGCGCGTCGGGGATCGGCTCCGTCGCCGGGCGCCGGGCGCCGGGCATCCGAGCCGACTGCAACCCGAGCACGTACACGTGATCGAACTCGCGCCCGCGCGCGGCCTCCAGGGTCATCACGGTGACCGTGTCCGAGCGCTGCTGGGCCACCGCCTCCTCCTCCCCCAGCCCAGACTCCGACACGGCCGCCAGATAGCCCGCGAGCTCGCGCGGGGTGGCCTGCGGCGCGCGGCGCCCGTAGGCGGCGGCGATCTCACCCACGCGGGCCAGATTGACCAGCCGGTGGACGACGTCTGACTGGGCGGCGAACAGCTGCTGGCGGCGTAGGCCCAGGCGCTCGATCAGGCGGTGGATGAACACGTCGGGGCGCTCGCTGTCCAGCGCCGCCGCCGCTCCGCGGTGCAGGCGCAGAAAGGCGTGCAGGCGCTCGCGTGCCTCGGGCGGAACCTGAGGGGACTCGATCGCGGCCCCCAGCGCGGAGACCATGTCCAGCTTGCGGCGGCGCGCGATCTGGATGACGCGCGCGAGGTCCACCGAGCGCAGCTCGACCGGCGGGCGCGCGAGCGCGCGCACCACCGCACCCGCGTCGCGTGGGTCGACCAGCAGCCGCAACCAGGCCAGCAGATCACGGACCTCGGCACGCTCATAGAAGGCTGAGGCCCCGACCAGGCGATGGGGCACGGCGCGTTCGGAGAGGGCGCCGGCCACCGGCACGCTCTCGGCGCCGAGTGAGCGCATCAGGACGGCGATGCGCGCGGGGGCCACACCCTCGCGAGCGATCAGCCTTTCGATGTCGGCGGCCACGCTCTGGGCCTGGCTGCGCGCGTTGGCGCAGCGCCAGAAGCTCACCTCGCCGCCCGGATCGGCGCTCAGCGCCCCCTCGGTGGTTGCGTCGTGGTTGGCGGCCACCACCGCCTGGGACGCGCTGAGCACCAGCTCGCGACAGCGCAGGCTGTGCGCCAGCCTGATCACGGGAGCTCCGGGGTGGCGCCGGGTGAAGTCGCTTGCGTTCTTGCCCGCGGCGCCGCGGTGTCGCCACACCGCCTGGTCCTCGTCGGCGGCGGCCAGCAGGTTGTGATGCTCGCGGGTCAGCAGCTCGGTCAGGGTGACGGCGGCGAGGCTGCAGTCCTGCAGGTCGTCTACCAGGACGTGGACGAAGCGCTCGGCGGCGCGCGCGCGTACGTGTGCTCGCGCATCCAGCAGAGCGCACGTCTGGGCCACGAGCTCGCCGGCGTCCAGCGCGCCGCGCTCTAGCAGCATGCGGTCGTGGTCGGACCACACCCGGGCAAACTCGCGCTCGCGCTGGGCGCGCTCCAGAGAGGCCTGCCGCGAGGAGGCCACGTCGGCCAGCGCCGCGCGCTCGAGCTCGGCCGCCCAGGCGCCGTAGGCCCGGGCGTCGACGAGCTCATCCTTGAGGTGGTCGATGCGCCGCACCAGCGCGGCCATCAGGGCCGGTGGGCGACCGCCCATGTCGTGGCGGACGAGGCTGAGCTCGTCCTGGCGCTCGAGCAGCATGGCCACGCGGTCGGCCTGCGAGGCGGTCACGAAGAAGGGGTCAAGCCCGGCCTCCAGCGCCTCGTCGTGCAGCAGGAGTGCGCACAGATCAGGCGCCGCATGGACGTGCAGCTGCTCGTAGGAGGCCTGCAGGCGGTCCTCCAGGCGTCCGCGCGTGTCGTCGGCGGTGGCCGGCGAGGCGCACAGCACCAGCACTCCCTCGGGGCCCTGGCCGTGGTCGAGCAGCCACTGCACGCGGGCCAGCAACGTCTCGGTCTTACCGCTGCCGGCGCCTCCGAGTACGAGCAGCGGACCGCCGGCGTGTCCGGCCGCGCGCGCCTGGGCGTCGAAGAGCTCTGGCTGAGGCGCCGGCACCCACCTAGGATAAGAGCGCATGCACTTCTCCGAGACGGCCCAGGTCGCCGACTGGCTGGGGTTGTGCCGCCGCTCGGTCAGGGGTCTGGTCGAGATGCTCGCCGAGCACCCGTCCACGCTCGAGCGCGCTCGCGAGACGGGCCGCGGTGCGGGGGGCGACGAGGCGGTGTTCATCGACCGCGCGGCCGAAGAGATCATCTTCGCCGAGCTCGACGCCCTGCACGCGGAGGGCCACCGCTTCACCGTCGTCTCGGAGGAAAGGGGGCACGTGGACTACGGCGACCCGGCGGTGCGCGTGGTCATCGACCCCATCGACGGCTCGCTGAACGCCAAGCGGGGACTCAGCCACCACGCCGTCTCGATCGCGGTGGCCAGTGGGCCGACCATGGCCGAGGTCGACTTCGGCTTCGTGTACGACTTCGGGCCGGACGAGGAGTGGTCTGCCGTGCGCGGCGGGGGTGCCTTTCTCGATGGCCGCGCGCTGCCCAGCGCGCCGGCCGAGCGGCGCGACGCCGGCGGGCGCCTGGAGATCGTGGCCATCGAGTCTGCCCACCCACGCCACATCGCCCGGGTCGGCGATGAGCTGCAGGTGGTGGCTCATCGGGTGCGTGCCCTGGGAACGATGGCGGTGTCGATGTGCCAGGTGGTCAGCACCCGCGTCGACGGCATGGCCACGCTGTGGCGCTGTCGCGCCGTGGACGTGGCCGCCGCGCAGCTGATCGTGCGCGAGAGTGGCGGGCTCGTGTGCTTCACCGCCTGTGAAGAGCCGCTCGGGGCCCCGCTGGATCTCGTGGCTCACTCACCGGTGGTAGCCGCGCGCAGCCCACGCGCCGTGTCCGAGCTGCGGCTCCTGTCAGGATCAGTCAGATGATCGACTGGTCCATCGCGCAGCGCGTCGCGGCAATGGTCGGTGGCCAGCCCGACGCGGGCGCCGGCGCTTCCGGCGCCCCGGCCGCGGCCCCGGCGCTGCCACAGGACATCGACGAGCGCGCGCGCGACTACGCGCGCAGGATCACCGACTACACCGGGTTGGTGCCCGCCCACCCCCTGCCCGCCCCCGAGGCGGTCGACCGCGCGGGGTGGGTGGCGGCCAACCTTCAGAGCATGCGTCCCCTGCTCGAGCCCCTGGCCGACCGCGTGGGCGGCCTCGGCTCTTTGGGCGCCGCGGGGCGTGCCGTCTCGGGCGTCGTGCTCGGGGCCCAGGTGGGGCTGCTCACCGGCCTGCTCTCCCAGCGCGTGCTCGGGCAGTACGACTTGGTGCTGCTCGACGCGACGGCCCCCACACGGTTGCTGCTGGTGACCCCCAACCTCGTCGAGGCGGCGACCAAGCTGGGCGTCGACCGCGAGGAGCTCGTGTCCTGGGTCGCCGTGCACGAGGTGACCCACGCTGTGCAGTTCAGCGGAGTGGATTGGCTGCGCGGCCACCTGGCGGGGCTCGTCGGCGAGTTGCTCGACGGGCTGGACGTGAAGATAAAGCCGGCCGGGCTGCTGCGCATGCCCGACCGCTCCGAGCTGGCCGGACTCGTGGAGGCGGTGCGCAAGGGGGATCTGGTCTCGATCGTGCTCGGACCCGAGCGCCAGGCGGTGGTGGACCGAATCCAGGCCACCATGTCGCTCATCGAGGGGCACGCCGAGCACGTCATGGACGCGGTCGGCGCCCAGCTGCTGCCCAGCCTTCCCGCGCTGCGCGAGGCTCTGGACCGCCGCCGCGCCTCGCGCTCACCGGCCTGGCGCATCCTGGAGCGGCTGCTGGGCCTGGAGCTCAAGATGCGCCAGTACGAGCAGGGCCGACAGTTCTGCGACGGGGTGGTGCAGGAGGGGGGCATGGAAGCGCTCAACCGCGCCTGGAGCTCGCCGCAGGCGCTGCCGACCCTGTCTGAGCTGCAGTCGCCGCGTGCGTGGGTGAGCCGAACACGTGTTCGTGAGCTCACCCGCCCCGACGCCTGATCAGCGCGCAGCCAGGCCGGATCCGGGGAGGCCAGGGCGCGATTTGTACGCACCGTCCGGGCGAACATGTAACGGTGCTGCCGGCGCGGTTTACAAACAGGTGTTCGGTGGTAAGTTGTTCCCCGGACACGAACAGAGCCCGTTGTCCTTAGCCTCAGTCGAGGCTGGAGAGGAGCCAAAAAATGGCCACTACCGCCACCACCAAGCGCAAGACCGCAGCCACCAAGCGCTCGACGACCGCCAAGAAGGCGGCCACTACCCGTACGCGTAACGAGGCCGCGGCACAGCGCCGCAGCGCTCGCAGCAGCGCTTCCCGGCGCGCCGACACCGCCGCCCGGCGCACCAGCGTGGCCACCGATCGCGCGGCCGCTCAGGCCAAGACCGAGACGCACCGTGCCGCCTCGCGAGTCAGGGAAGAGGCCCGCACCCCGGTCGAAGTGGTGGGCGGTTACGCCGAGCGCGTCGTGCTGATTCCGGTGGGCGCGGCCCTCGTCGCCCGCGACCGGGTGGTTTCCAGCGTCAACGACGTGATCACCGGCTACTCCAGTCCGGCCCGGGCCCAGACCCAGCTCAAGCGCTTCGAGCGGCGCGGCACCACCGCGCGCCGCGGCCTCGAGCGCGAGGTGCGCAAGACACGCACCCGCCTCGAACGTCGGCTGCGCCAGCGTCGGCGCACCCTCTCGGCGCAGGCCGATCAGGCCTCCGCCCAGGTGGAGAACGTCGTGCAGTCGGGCATCAAGGACGGCGCACAGTTCGTCTCCCGCGTGCAGGAGCGCGTGCTCAGCCGCTGAGGCTCAACGCTTAACCCACCCCGGGCGGAGAGGCCGCGGGGTCGGGAGAGTCTGCCGGCCTCATATCCCGCCGGCAGAAGAAGGAACCTCTCCTCCCTCAGCCAACGGAGCGACCTCGGTCGCTCCGTTGGTGTTTAAGGTCTCGCGCGCCGGGGGCGCGTTTGTCAGAATGGCCACATGGATCCCCAGCCACCCGGTCGCGCCGGCCCAAAGGACAGCCAATCCGGGGAGCGGTCCCAGACGCACGGGGGCGAGGCGCCCCAGAGATCGCTGGCCCAGGTGGCCAACGTGATCTGCGTGGGCTCGGGCAAGGGAGGGGTGGGCAAGTCGACGCTGACCGCCAACCTGGCCGCCGCGCTGGCCGTGGAGGGCAAGCGTGTCGGAGTGCTCGACGCCGACGTCTGGGGCTACTCGATCCCTCGCATGTACGGGCTGGGTGCCACTCGCCCGATGGTCTCCTCCGAGCGCAAGATCGTGCCCCTCGATGCCCACGGCATCAAGGTCATGTCGATCGGCTTCTTCGTCGAGGAGGACGCCGCCGTGGTTTGGCGCGGACCGATGCTGCACAAGGCGCTGACCCAGTTCCTGAAGGATGTCGAGTGGGGCCACCTGGACTACCTGCTCATCGACCTCCCCCCGGGAACCGGTGATGTGTCCATGACGCTGGCCCAGCTATTGCCCCAGGCGCAGTTTCTGATCATCACCACGCCCCAGCCGACCGCGCAGCGGGTGGCCCGCCGAGCGGCGGAGATGGCGGGCAAGGTGGATCTGGAGGTCGTGGGCGTGATCGAGAACATGGCGGGCTTCGTCACGCCGGGCGGCGAGCGCTTTCAGATCTTCGGCGAGGGGGGCGGTCAGGAGCTCGCCGACGAGCTCGACGTGCCCATGCTGGGCAAGGTCCCGCTCACCATGCCGCTTCGCCTGCAGGCGGACGCGGGCCTGCCGCTCGTCTTTGAGGATCCTGACGACCCGGCCGCCCAGGCCATCCGGCAGGCCGCCCGGGGCCTGATCGCCATGGCCCCAATCGTGCTGCCCACCCTGGCCGTGGGCGGATCCGCCGCGTCGCCCACGGGGCCGTCACCGTCCACGGGCCTGTCGCTGCCCATGGCCTAGGCCGACGAGCGGTCCATCGGTCTGCGACGGGGAATACTCTGGAGGGATGAAGCAGGTGGGCGACGAGGGAGGGCCGAGCGACATGAGCACACCCCAGGACCCAGCCGACCCCAACCAGGAAACGGCGCTGTTACCCGTCGCCGAGGTCCCTGACCCGCCACACGCCGTGCCCGACGGTGAGCCGGCGGCCCGGGGACCCTTCCCACCACTCGGCCCTGCGGGGCGCCCGGGCGCGGCGAGCGCCCGCAGGCCCGCCCCCCGCGGACCGGCCGGCCGGACATCCTCGGAGGAGTCCGAGGATGTCGGCGCGGCCAACTTCCCGACGGTGTGGCGCGGATATGACCCCTCCGCGGTTGACGCCTACGTGCGGCGGGTCGATCGCTCCATCAGCGAGCTGCAGGCCGAGCGCACGCCTCAGGATGTCGTGCGCCGCGCGCTGGACCGGGTGGGAGAGCAGACGTCGACCATCCTGCGCGAGGCTGAGGAGACCGCCGAGCGGATGACGGCCAAGTCCCGCGCCGAGGCCGACGACCGCGTTCAGGGCGCCGAGCGAGAGGCCAACGACATCACCTCCCGCGCCCGCGGGCGCCTGCGCGACCTGGACGCCGACATCGACCGCATCTGGCTCGAGCGCCAGCGTCTGATCGACGACACGCGCAAGCTGGCTGACCGCCTGCTCACCGTGGCCGACAACGCCGAGGAGCGCTTCCCCCCCGAGGAGGACGCACCGGAGGCCGCTCGCGGGGTCTTGACCCCCGGCACGGGAGCTGGGGCGGCGGTCATGGAGGAGGACGACGACGACATCGACGAGGACACGCTCGAGGACACCAACAGGGGCTTCGGGGCGCCCCGGCCGCCCACCACCGCCTCGCCCACAAGCGATGACCCGGTCCCTGGCTCTGGCCCCAAGGGGGGACCGCCGACGCAGGTCATGGGCGCCCCATTCGGGGCCTCAGCTCCTCCCGGCGGCGCGGTCGATCAGGACCAAGCGTAGGACACGGCCCTATCCCCGCGCCGGCGTCGCGCGACCTCTCACACCGGAGCTAGGCGCGGGACCCCAGGGCACCTGAGCTACGGGGCCGCCCCGTTGGCGAAGTACTGCGCGTTGATCTGGACGTACTTGTTCCACTCCTCCGGGAGCTGGTCCTCGGCGAAGCACGCATCGACCGGGCAGGCCTCGACGCAGGCGTCGCAGTCGATGCACTCCTCAGGATCGATGTAGAGCATCTCGGCCTGTTCGTGGCCGGGCTCGTCGGGGGTCGGGTGTATGCAGTCGACGGGGCAAACCTCGACGCAAGAATTGTCCTTGGTGCCGATGCAGGGCTCGGCGATCACGTAGGCCATGCGCTTCTTCCTGTGTCGTGGGAGGGAACTCAAACAAGGGTCGGTCCGGCGGCCCATATTAGGGATCGGCCCGCGGCGACCCGCAGAGCGGCACCCCTACCGTCAGCGTACCCCGTGCCAGCCCGCAGGCGGCGGCCCACCGCGGAAAGCTCAGTAGCCCACAGGACGCCGCCCGGACCACGGGTGCGCACCCTCCAGCTGGGCGGCGAGGGCGAGCAGAGGCCCCTCGCCGGCCGGCCGCCCGACGAGCTGAACGCCCAGCGGCAGACCATCCTCGCCCTGAAAGAGGGGCAGCGACACCGCCGGCTGACCGGTGCCGTTGACCACCGGGGTGAAGGGCGTGAAGGTGCCCGAGCGGGTGAAGGTGGCCATGGGCTCGGGGGCCGCGGTGTCCAACGAGCCGACGGGCAGTGGACG
>JAABUQ010008858.1_pt1 | contig 13905 bp, 12 predicted proteins | sample 5560001 | NCBI WGS metagenome assembly JAABUQ01 (sample SAMN10711888, study PRJNA513371) | rock metagenome | isolation source: Antarctica rocks | place: Antarctica: Victoria Land, Finger Mt nord | collected 2015-12-18
TTACGCTCCTTATTGTCTTATTTTGAACTTAACAATACTTAGGTTTGGCTATTTTTCAGTGCCGCAATTTGTCATACTAGTTTGCCTTTTCCGGGTTTATACGGCGAGGTGCAAGATCTGAGTTAAGTAATATTCCGGTTGCGATTAGACTAAGTGTGAGGTAAAAATTCAGGTATAAGAATTTATAAAAATAGACATGGGTTAGGGGCGGACTAATTCAAACAGGGAATCATCCAAGTCGTAGCCTAGCATCTTCGCCATCGACTGTAGTCGTGATTCGCTGGAGATACCAAGAGTTAGGCGCATCCAATCACTCAAGACAAAAAGCTTTTGCATCAAAAAGATTTCCAGGGCTTCTGGATTGTACTGGATACCTTCTTTAGAATTGAACTGATGCGGTACGAGCATGGCAGCATAGCGAGCAAGTTCCCCTGCTTTCCAATCCAGCAGAAACGGCAACCAGGGATAGTGGGCATCCAGACGAATAAACCACAGTCGTACCTCTGGGATTTCTGAGAGTTCCCTTGGATCTTCCGGCTCCTGGGGATAGTTGACCTGCAAGCGCAATTGCTGCTCAGAGGAGGCGATCGCCTCTTCTCGTACCAGGTTTTCAATTACCAACTGAGCCGGAGACAAATCCAATTTATCAATTCGGTCAGATGAAATAGCGATAGTGATTGTCATTGGTCAAGCTTTTATTTCCCTAGCTAGCAGACGCTTATAGACATTTCAAGACAATTTAGGTTAAAGTTGTAATGAGTTTATCTTAGCAAATAAGCGTTTGACACTCTAGCCGAAAAGCCATCGACAGCTTCCCAAGTCATTATCTGTCTAGCAGCTTTCACTTAGCCGCGATGTATGGTTACCAACAAGTACCGAGCCATGATAGGTAGGGAAGAAGCTATCTGGCTCGAATGAAGGCACTTGTGCAACGCTTGGAGTTGGTAAAATAGTAAACAAAGGGTAGAGGCTTAACCTACCTAATTGGTTAAGAAATTAAAGTATGCAAAAAGAAGCGGCAGCTGTAAAACCAATTCGATCACTTGAAGATGCTGTTGTTCGGTGTCAGACACTGGGTATGCGTTTGAGCCGCCAGCGTCGCTTCATTCTGGAACTGCTTTGGCAAGCCAAAGAGCACCTATCGGCAAGAGAAATTTATGATCGATTGAACCAGCAAGGCAAAGGTATCGGTCATACGTCCGTATATCAGAATTTAGAGGCGTTATCTAGCCAGGGCATCATCGAGTGTATTGAGCGCTCTGAAGGTCGTTTGTACGGAAATATCAGTGACTCCCATAGCCATATGAACTGCCTAGATACCAACCAGATTTTGGATATTGAGGTGGAATTGCCGGAAGATTTAATCCGGACAATCGAACAACAAACGGGAGTGCGGGTTACTGATTATACTATTAATTTTTACGGCTACCGGCAGTCACAGGAGTAAGACTTACGTGTACGCTGCATGTGCTTGCACAGTAACGTACTATGAGCGATCGCCCCATAAAGCTACTGCTAATTGATCAAGACCCGATCTTCCGTACCGGTCTACGCGTAGTCTTTGAGCAATTTCCTGAGCTGCAAGTGGTAGCTGAGGCAGAAAGCGGCAACGCAGCCTTGCAATTCTTGGCCCAGTCCGCTGCGACTGCTTCCCTCACTGATATAACGGTAGCAGTAGATTTGGTGCTATTAGAACTGGGTTTAGACCATCAGCCTAGCCAAAGAAAATTAGGGTTACAGCTGTGCCGGCAACTGAAAACCCAGTACCCCAACCTACCGTTGTTGCTTCTAAGTTCTCTCGAAGAACCGGCTCTACTAGCTACATTGCGGCAAGCTGGGGTAGATGGCTATTGCCTTAAAGGTATCGCCGTCTCAGAGCTAGTTGCCGCAATGCGTCAGGTGGCAGCGGGTTACTCCTACTGGGTTGATACTAAGTTGGGAACAGTCGTACAAACAAAAGTACAACCCCTAGCCCCCCTGCGGAATCATCTGCGTTGGTCGGGACTGCGGCAAATTGATACGGCCCTCGCTGAAGTGACGGCACAACTACAAATCCCCGGAATTCCACTACTAGATCAAGCTATTCTTGCTGGGCAAAGGCGAGAATTGCTAGCAGCCCGTTGGGTTGTGAATCAACTGTTGGCTCAGCCTGAAGGTAAAACTCAAGAGCTGGAAGTTGGTTTTAAACAGCCAAAAACAAATCCAGAGTTGGACAATCGGTCAACTGATTTAGCAAGAAAGACCGGACTCAGTACTAAACGAATTGGAAATTCTTCTTTAGACTCTGCACTAAACAACCGACTCGAGACTAGGGGGACCACAGAACCAGCAGAGGCAGGCACAAGACCGGCCCCTACTGGTTCCCAGATGATCAGAATGCAATCTACCTTATTTGAGTCTACTCTGGCAAAGATTCAGTTCAGTTTACAAAACCTGACTTCTGTGCCTCTAGAAATAGACATTTTTCGGGCAGAAAAGAAGCGCGAATTACTTGCTCTCATCCTCCAGAAGATTGAGGGTATGCTAGATGAACTACGTTTTTCCCGAGTTCAGTTGAGTCAATTACAAGAATTGCAGCCGGTCATTGTACGTGACTTATGGCAGGCGGCAACGACAGATTTCTTTGGCAAATATTCTACTCTAAGAGCGAGTGAACGTGAATTAGAAATTGTGAGTTTTTTGCTACAAGATACTGTTATTGTGCAGACAGCGATTCTGGATAAAATACCTTTAGTTGTTGATTTGTTTTCTTACCTGCTATTTCAAACACCATTGGTAATCGACAACGCTTCCTACCCATTTAGTAGCCTAGAGGCAACAGAACGGGCCGAAGTTCTCTTGCAAAACTTGTTAATTCAGATAGCTAACGGAGTGGTACAGCCGCTGTTGAACAAGATTGCAGATTTGGAAGCAATTAAGCACAGCTTTTATGACCGGCGTTTGATTTCTACGCGGGAAATCGAGCGGTTTAGAAACAATTTGTCTTGGAAATATCGGTTGGAAAAATATATCAGTGAGCCAAAGGCAATTTTTGAAAGCCGCTATGATCTGTTGGTCTTGGCAAGTCGCGGCATTGCCAAAATCTCGATTTATGCGCCCCGGAGTCAGGAGTTGGCACAACTTTCTGGGATTCAGCTGCTGGTAACGCTGGTGCTGGAGGCTCGTGATGCGATCGCGCCTGTCCTACGCGCGGCAGCAGAATTCGTGGGTAGCGGCATCGTCTACATCTTTACTCAAGTGATTGGTCGAGCCATTGGCTTAATTGGTCGCGGTATTCTTCAAGGTATTAAGACTCGTTGATATAAGCTAAAAGACATCTAAGTTGCCTGTTGAGGTGGGGAGGAGCCAGGCTGCGGAGGGCTGTGCCGTCCGCAGAACTGGCGTTAGGGAATAGGGAGTAGGGAGTAGGGAAAGACTTAAAAAGAGCTAGGAATAAGCTTCTTAACCACTCCCCACTGCCCACTCCCCACTCCCTGCCTACACAAAAAATAGATTAGCTTAATGGCCAGCGGCTACTGCGACTTGCCGTTTTTGAGCTGCTCGATTTTGGTTTGGTCAATAGTTTCCAGACGCGGACCGAGTTTAGCGACGACCTGGGCAGCGGCGTAAGAGGCGATCCGGCCCGACACGTCTAGCGGCAGACCCTGCGACAGTCCGTACAAAAGACCTGCCGCGTACATATCGCCTGCCCCTGTGGTGTCCACAGCTTGGACAGGGTAAACAGGGATTTCGTACTCACTATCACCCTGCTTCAGAAGCGAACCCTTCTCGTCCATGGTAGTGGCGACGATATCGGCATACTGGGCAAGGATCTTGACCGCGTCGTATGGGGAGTCAGTGTCGGTGAGCGCTTGGGCTTCCTGCGCGTTGGCGAAGATGACGTCTACGTGGTCCTTGAGCAGGCGCAGAAAGTCGTCCTTGTGGCGGTGGACACAGAATGGGTCGGACAGGCTCAGGGCAACTTTGACGCCGGCTTTGTTGGCCTCCTGCATGGCGAACAAAACGGCTTCTTTCTGGTTGTCCGTATCCCAGAGGTAGCCAGTGACGTACAGGTACTTGCTGTTGCGTAAATCATCCACGTTCACGTCGTCACGAGTCAGTTCGCGTGACAGGCCGAGAAAGGTGCACATCGTGCGCTGGGCGTCGGGTGTGACCAGGATGAGCGAGATGCCTGTGGTTCCGTCAACCATGCCTAGGTTGGGCTTGACGCCTTGAGCCGCAAGACCGTCGCGGTAAATGGTACCATGCTCGTCGCTCCCGACACGGCTCGTGTAGCAGGCTCGACCGCCCAGTAGGGCGACGCCAATCGTCGTGTTTGCGCCGCTGCCGCCCGCCTCGGTGTTGACGATGTGCGTGTAGATGCGGGGCACGATCTGTTTCTGATCGTCCTCGCCAATTAGAGACATAGTGCCTTTGGTCAGGCCCAGATCCTGAAGGGTTTCATCCTTGACCTCGGCCTGGATGTCAAACAGAGCATTGCACATTCCGAAAACATCGTAGCGCATACGGTTTTGTCCTTGTTGTCCTTGGTAGTGTTGTGTCGCCGTCATAATTATGGGCGTAAATAGCTAGCTCCGTTCACATCTACAATACTGCCTGTCAGGAACTCTGCCTGCTCAGAAGCCAAAAACAGGATGGTATGCGCCACTTCCTCCGGGCGAGCCACACGATTTAAGGGACTTTGCTGACGAATCGCCTCACCCGCAGGACTATCTAGAGCTGCACGAGCCATATCCGTTTCTACCCAACCTGGAGCAACAGCTGTAACGGAGATGTTGTAGGGTGCCAAGTGTTGAGCTAGAGACTGGCTGAATGAGTTGAGACCGGCTTTACTGGCTCCGTAGGCGGTTGCAGTTGGCTCACCCCGAAACGCACCACGAGAGGTTACGTTAATGATTCGCCCACTCTGGCGTTCCATCATATGTCGAGCTACACAGTAGGACACATTGACCGCACCCATCAAGTTGATGCCTATAGTCTGTTGCCAAGCCGCTTGCAGTCCAGATAGCTTGTTGTGTCTAAGGGGTGCTCCTGGTAGAGCCCAGCATTGTTCACCAAGATGTCAATATGACCTAAGGCAGCGATGGTCTGAGTAACCATTTGGTCTATAGAAACGGGATCGGCAATATCAGCCTGCACTGTAATATGTCCTAGTCCCGGTAGGGAAGCCCGCACTTGCTCAGCCAATTTCTGCTGCTGATTGAAATGAGCGGCGATAAGGGCACCAGCGCTGGCAAAGGCAATAGCGACGGCTTGTCCAATGCCACGCGACGCGCCTGTAATCAAGACAGTTTTTCCTTCAAAGTTCAGCATCTTTAACTCCATTGCTCAATCGCAGTGAGGCCATTCAACCGTACGGAGTTGAACGTTACAGAGATTTGCACTTGGTGGTAGATTTTTTAGTTTTGGGCATAGTAAGTGATTGCAAAGAATTGGGCAAACTAAGTGAGTGATAAGTAGTTGCAACACCTCCCCATGATAAAACCAGGACTCATCCCCGCCAATTACGACCTCTTGATTGTTTTGGGTTCAATGGTGTTAGCAATTGTCGCCTTTGGAGTGGCTCTGTTTGTGTGCAAGCAGGCACCGGCTGTTAAACAACTTAATGCAGAGCTAGAAATACGAGTCGAGGAGCGTACAGATGAATTAAGGAATGCCATTGCACAATTGCAGTTTGAGATGACTGAGCGCAAGCTGGTGGTGGAGGCATTGCGCGACAGTGAGGCGCGGATGCAGCTAGCCCTCGACGCTGCCCAGATAGGGGTATGGGACTTTGAGATTAAAACCGGCAAAGTCACATGGTCTAATGTTGCGGAATCCCTACTTGGCCTTTCTGCCATCTCCTTTGCCGGAACCGAGAACCCCTATTTCAACTGCGTCCATCCTGAAGATCAAAACGCCTTCACTCAGGTTGTCCAGAGCGCTTTGGCAACGGGAATTGGCTACGAACATGAACATCATATTATCTGGCCTGATGGCACCATTCGCTGGTTTGAGGTCAAAGCTGATTTCGTCCGGGACAAAATTGGCAGCCTTGAGCGGCTGACTGGTGTGACTATGGATATCAGCGATCGCAAGCAGGCGGAGGAGGCATTAGCGGAGCGAGCACGCTTAGCAGCGTTTCACGTTGATATTAACACTGCCCTTAGCAGAAATGATGGCTTGCAGGGGATATTACTCCATAGCACCAAGGCTATAGTTCGACATCTAGACGCAGCGTTTGCTCGAATCTGGACGCTCAACGCCAAGGAGAACGTACTAGAAATGCAAGCTAGCGCGGGGATGTACACACACATTGATGGACCTCATAGCCGTGTTCCTGTAGGCAAGTTCAAAATCGGTTTCATTGCCCACGAGCGCCAACCCCACCTGACCAATTCTGTGCTCGACGATCCCCGCGTTAGCGATCAGGATTGGGCTCGTCGGGAGGGAATGGTTGCCTTCGCTGGCTATCCTCTGATGTCTGAAGATCAGCTAGTAGGGGTCATAGCAATGTTTGCCCGCAAACCGCTTACCGAATCTACTCTCAAGGCGCTGGAACTTGCAGCGGATGAGATTACACTCGGCATTAAGCGCCAGCAAGCGGAGGAAGCATTACGGCAATCAGAAGCGCAATCTCGGCAGCAAGCGACTATGCTGAAGCAAGCCCTGCAAGAACTCCAACAGACCCAAGCCCAACTCGTTCAGACAGAAAAAATGTCCAGTCTGGGGCAACTGGTCGCGGGTGTCGCCCACGAAATTAATAATCCTGTCAGCTTCGTCTACGGCAATCTCACTTACGCGAGTCAATATACTCAAGATCTGCTGCACTTGCTACAACTATATCAGCAACACTATCCCCATCCAGCGTTAGAGATTCAAGCTAAAGAAGAGGCCATCGAGCTGGAATTCCTGCTCGAGGACCTGCCTAAAATTCTGTCGTCAATGCAGATGGGGGCAGAGCGTATCTGCCAGATCGTCCTTAGCTTGCGCAACTTCTCTCGACTGGATGAATCGGAGATGAAGCTAGTCGACATTCACGAAGGTATTGATAGCACTCTGCTGATCTTGCAGAATCGACTGAAAGCCAATGGAGAAAATCCTGCTATAGAAGTAATCAAAGAGTACGGCATCCTGCCGCGTGTGGAGTGCTACGCTGGGCAGATGAATCAGGTGTTCATGAATATCCTCTCCAATGCCATCGATGCCTTGGAAGACAAGATTAGAGGTGAAGAATACCCCTCACCTTGTATCTGGATTCGCACCGAAGTACGAGTCGGCAATCAGGTGGCGATCTGCATTGCTGACAATGGACCTGGCATGATGGAGGCTGTACGTGATAAGTTATTTGACCCCTTCTTCACGACCAAACCCGTCGGCAAAGGTACGGGACTGGGTTTGTCTATTAGCTACCAAATTGTGATCGAAAAACATGGTGGTCAATTGCGGTGTATTTCAGCTCCAAGGCAAGGAGCAGAGTTTGTGATTGAAATTCCGATTCGGCAACCACATTCAAATAATTTGATGTGATGAGCTAATCTGAGACATCACAATTATCCCCTACTTCTTAAGCGAAACGTTTCACTAGAGAAGAATCATCACCTAAAAAGAATTATTGCTCAATGCACAATTAGACCAGAAGCCCTATGTGGGTAGCGGAGTCAAATATACACTATTGAGAGCCAATTTGCTGTAAAAGACACTGGCATCGGCATTCCAAAGGACCGGATGAATCGCCTGTTCAAGTCCTTTAGTCAGGTCGATTCTTCGACTACGCGAGAATATGGGGGCACAAGGCTAGGGCTTGCCATCAGCAAACGGCTAAGCGAAATGATGGGTTGCAGGATCTGGATTGAGAGTCAAATTGGCTTAGGCTCCACCTTTTATTTCACGGTGATTGTCAAATCCGTGATTGACTCATTGCCAGTTGACTATCACATCCAACTTCAGTTGAAAGGTAAGCATCTGCTGGTTGTAGATGACAACGCTACCAACCGGAAAATCTTGACACTGCACAAGGCCAGTCCTGGGGAATGCTTGTCCACGCCGCCCCCTCTGGAGCACAGGCTTTGGAATGGGTTTTTCAGGCAGAGCCAGTTGGTTTAACGAATTCGCGGAATTCCCCATCCCTCTATAGGGTGGGGGACGCCAATAATGCGGGAGGCAGAGCCCTTCGGGTTCGCGGTCGCCTACGGAGGGAAACCCTCCTGCAGCGCCGTCTCACCACACCGCATTTTGGCTCATGGATAGCGCGGAGATGAGCCGCACGAATCTCCAGTCTCTCCAGTAGTTATGGTATAATAAATAACAAGGAGGTGAATAACACATGGCAACAAGAAGACAAACATTTCGATTGTACCCAAACAAAGAACAAGAGAATAAATTGTTTGAGGCACGTCGAAATCATGCCTATCTTTACAATGCTTGTGTTGCTCATCGGCGTTATGAATGGAAAGCGAACAAGAAATCTATATCTTATTTTGACGACTCAGAATTGTTTACCTGCTTTCAAAAAAGAATGGGTAGAGTTTGCTTACATGCATTCACAATCACTGCAAGCCACTGTAAAGCGTGTTGATTTAGCCTATGGTTCATTTTTTCAAGGTTTACGAGGTCAGCCTAGATTTAAATCAATTCGTGATTACTCAGGATGGGCTTACCCTGCTTTGTCTGGCTGGAAAGTCAGTAGTAGTGGTAAGCATGGGTCTGTCATCCTAAATGATTTAGGCATCACTCTCAAAATGCGAGGGCAATTCTTACAATGGGGTAGTCCTACTACTCTGACTATTGTTTATAAGCCTGGTAAAAACCAGTGGTTTGCATCTATAGCTGTAGATGTTCCAACCGTTGAAGCTAAGCTTGGTTCCAAGTCTGACAATAGTTATGAATCAATTGTGATTTTTGACTTGGGAACAGAAACTGCTCTAACTCTTTATGACGGGGAGAATTTCACTGAGCTAGAAAACCCAAGATTCACAAAAAAGTCAGAATCTAAAATCAAGCATAAATCTAAAGCTTTGCGGCGTAAACGTGGGCCAAATAGAAAGAAGAAAGTTAAAGCTTCTAGACGCTGGAAGAAAACCAGGAAACAAATTTCTAACATTCAAAGCAGAGTTGCCGACCAGCGTAAGGATTGGCAGCACAAGGTTACATCAGATATTGCTAGTCGTCATGACATCGGTGTAACAGAACAGTTAAGTACCAAGAATATGGTACAAAAAGCAAAGCCAGGTAGTAAGCGCAAAAAGCAAAAAGCCGGACTAAACAAGTCAATTCTTTCTGTTGGTTTTGGGTCACTCAATAAAATGATTGCTTACAAGATTGAGCAGAAAGGCGGTTTGATATTAGTGCTACCTACTAAAAAAATCAAACCATCACAGCGCTGTCCTAAGTGTGGAAAAGTACATAAGCACTGGGCAGAGTTGTCAAATCGGTACCATATTTGTGACGGCTGCGGATTTGAAACACCTCGTGATAGGGGTTCTGTGATGGTTATGTACAACGTTGCAACTCATGCGCAACCGGGGCTTGGAATAAGCCTCGCAGACTGCGGATGTTCCGGCTCTACTGAGTTGACCAAAAAGCGTAAGCACACTGGTTCGATGAAGCAACTGGGGCAGATGAAGCGTCAAAAGCCTAACCGTAAAGTGGATGAGGGATTAGAAACCCCATCCGCCTGTGCGGTGGGGTAGTTCATAAAAGACAACTAACGGCACAAGGGGAGGGCTCAAAGCACCTGAGCCTAATGTCAAAAGTTGACATTCTCTCCCGTTAAGCCTACGGCTGTAACGGGAGATTCCCCAGAGTCACCCCTAGGATTTCCTGAATCATCGAGTTCGCTTGACGCACGACTGTCCATTGCTGGCAATACTTAAACCAAACACCCGTACCTGAAGATACGATCGGGCTGAGTCTAACTCAATTGATACCAGAGACGATTCTCTCCGCAGGCTTTCACCCCCTTCGGGTTCCCGGTCGCCTACGGAGGGAAACCCTCCTGCAGCGCCGTCTCACCATTGCAGAGGTCAGTTCCCGTGTGCCCCACGGTACTGTGAAAGACCTTAATAATCGGTTTTCTAGTACATGCTGTTTGAAGTTTTTACCTGCACAAACATTTCTGTGCAGAACCCCATAACTTCAGGAGTCAGTTGCGGTGCGGGGGTTCCCCCCGTTGAGGAGCCACCCCCGCGTTGAGGAGCCAGCCCCGTGCGGGGGTTCCCCCCGTTGAGGGGACTGGCGTGGGAGTGGCGTCAAACTGGCGTTTGTCATGGTTCAGTGGCATCTCTCGATGCTCAGGCTGTTTAAAGTGTTTTCGCCACCATTGTATCAATTATATCAATTTTTACCCAAATTTTCTGCGTAATAGTCAGTATAATGGTCATTCAAAAAGTCATGGATCACCCAGTAGACCCTGTCCGCGATTCATGAGCGAAAATGCGGTGTGGTGAGACAGCCCTGAAGGAGGGTTTCCCTCCGCAGGGGACTGCGAACCCGAAGGGCTGCGCCTCCCGCATTATTCGCGTCTCCCGTTAAACGTCTCGCTCTGGCACTTGTAGCTGAGCTACGCTCAGCTACAAGTGCCTTGCCGCTCACCGCTGTAACGGGAGCCTTCTCGCGGTTGAATGGTAAATTCTCTAATGAACTTGTTTTACAGCTAGTTGGTTAAAAAACCATATAACAAGATAGTTGCGTACGCCATAGTACAAAAGTGGTAAAGTAGTTTAGGGTACGACATTGTACATAATCGTTCGACGCGCCACAGCACTGGAAGCGCGAGATATGCAAAACTTCACCATCAGGCGCGAAAGAAATGTTGAGCCAAAAACAGGAACATAGCGTAGCGAAGAAAATCCATGAATAAGTCCTCCAGCTTAATTGAACTCGTTTATCAGGAAGTTGAAGCTAAACCTGGTGTCTTCCTGAATCCCCAAACTGGAAGTGCGTGGGAACTGTACATTCAGGATGGAGAACTAATGGTAGAGGTGCCTAATTTTAGCTTTCAAATTTCTCCCTTAAGCGCCACTAAATTTAGGCCAGCAAATACATTGGTCAACCTGGAGTTTGAATTCGAACAGCCGATTCAGCATCGGCGCTTGCGCCTGCACGTCTACGCCAAAGGGATAAAAAGAGCGACTTTTTTTCTCTTTTAGAAACCGGAGGGCATTTACGGGCGGTCAATCAATGTCTTGGAGATAGACAAACACAACCATGAAAAATCATCTTGACTAATTCGGCTGCTTAAGAGAGTTAATCACCTTGAAAAACAAAAATTAAAAATATTAGTAGTAGATGATGAACCTAGTATTCGCCGGATATTAAAAACTTGCCTGTCAATGTCTTGGTACAAGAGGTGCGGCTTAATGGACACGCCAGCATTCAACAAAGGTGCGGAATGATACGGGTGCTGAATATGTCCCAGCCTTTCAAGTTGAATGACATCTACATCAACGTTAACGTTCTGGATCAAATCAGCGGGCGTAGGCGGCTAGAAGTTGCGGACCTGCTAAAAGTTAGTGTTTCAGACGAGTTTGAGCGGACTCAGCTTGGCAGAATTGCTACCGACCGCATGAACGGGCTAGAAGCAATCAAAAAATACGACAAGCTGATTGTCTTGGGTAAGCCAGGCTCTGGCAAAACAACATTTTTGCAGCATGTTGCTCTTCAGTGCAGTAGTGGTAAGCTGCAAGCCAATAGAGTCCCAATTTTTATCACGCTCAAGGACTTTGCTGAAACACAGCAGCAACCGAGCTTACTGAAATACATTACTGAACAACTTTCAAAAGATGCCGGAGTGGATACTGTAGTCGCTGAACAATTGTTAACCCAGGGTCAGATGCTCATCTTACTAGATGGGCTCGATGAAGTGAGAGAAACAGATAGCCATCGCGTTTTGCAGTCAGTTCGCAATTTTGCAGCTCAGTTTCACGGCAATCATTTTGTCATCACCTGTCGGATTGCCGCACAAGAATATACTTTTGAACAGTTCACGCAGGTTGAAATTGCTGATTTTGATTCAGAACAGATTGCCACATTGGTAACTCTGTGGTTTCAGGCTAAAGAGCCAGTCCTTGCTCAGAAATTTATTCAAAAGCTCAAAGCAAACAGCGCGATTCAAGAACTAGCAACATGTCCGCTGTTGCTTCAGATGCTGTGTTTGGTGTTTGAAGAATCAGGCAGCTTTCCTTCTAACCGTTCCCAACTGTATAAAGAAGGACTTGATATCTTGCTAAAAAAATGGGATGCCTGGCGCCATATTGAGCGAGCTCCCGTATACAAAAAGCTATCGGTCCAGCAAAAGAAAGACATGCTCAGTCAAATTGCCCTGATGACTTTTGAGCGGGATGAGTACTTCTTCAGACAACAAGAAATAGAGCAGCAAATCGCTGATTACATCCGTAACTTACCTGGTGCCAGTATAGACTTGGAGGCGTTGCAACTTGAAAGCTCTGCTGTGCTCAAATCAATTGAAGCCCAACATGGGTTATTAGTGGAACGGGCATGCTTAATTTACTCGTTCTCCCATTTGACGTTTCATGAGTATTTCACTGCCAGAGAAATTGTTGCCAGTCCAAATCCCCAGGCATTAGAGACAGCTTTGAAACGGCTGGCAGGCCGGATCACGGATAAACGCTGGCGCGAAGTCTTTTTGTTGACTTGTGTCATGTTGCGTTCTGCCGACTATCTGCTGCAGTTGATGAAGCGTCATATTGATGAGCTAGTAGCCGGAGATGAGCAATTAGAAGCATTTCTGTGCTCGGTCAGCCAAAAATCCCGTGCTGTGCCTGCCCCCTACAAACCGGTGACTGTGCGGGCCTTTTATCTTGACCTTGAACTTGCCCGTACCCTTGACCTGGTCGAGGGGACCCTGGCCTATGACCTTGACCATGCCCTGGCTAGTGGTACCCTGACGCATGACCTGGCTCTGGCCCTGGCCCTGGTCCATGACTGTGGCCTTACCCTTACCCTTGCTCATGTACTGGCCCACGACCGTGCCCTTACCCTGACCCTTGACCGTGACCTTGACCGTACACTGGCCCTGGCCCTGGCCCTGGTACATAACCATGCTATAACCCTTAACCGTGCCATTACCCTTGAACTTACCCTTGAACTTGCCCTGACCCTTGACCGTGCTCTAGCACATCACCGTGTCATTGCTCCTGATCTTGAGCGCGAGCTCAAACAACTCAAAGCTCAACTACCCGCTCTGGATCAAGACACAGAAAAATTTCCGGCATGGTGGAAAGCGTTCGGTGGGGCTTGGACTGAGAAATTAAGAACTGTGATGATCAAGCATCGCCACATCGGTCACGATTGGCAGTTTAGCAAGAAACAGCAGGATAAGCTTCGGCAGTACTACGATACCAACAAGTTGCTGGTGGACTGCCTGAATAGCGGTTGTTATATGAGTCGTGCAGTGCGGGATGAGATTGAGGAGAAGTTGTTGTTACCGACAAAAGAGGCTAAGTGTTGCGGCTTGCAATCATAATGGGGTAAGACCAGTATCGCTGCCGTTTGCCGCAACACAACGGCTGAAAACCTTACTGTGAAAAAATTTTGCAAATAAAAATGCAGTTTCCCCTAAAAAATCTGCATGTAGGGTCTAAACTGGCGAACGTGTCATTTGCCACCATTCAAAAATTTGTCCCAATTAGGCCTAATGTTAGGGTAGCTGTCATGAAGTGCCAACTAAGCCAAAAGTATTACTGTCACTAAAGAAGCTTGAACAAGCTCGTTTTAAGTCTTTCCCTACTCCCTAACGCCAGTTCTGGAGCCAGGCTGCGGATGGCACAGCCCTCCGGAGCGAGTTTCGGGAGGGAGTTGGGAGGAGATTGATTCTTCTCCCAAACTCCCGTGGAGATTGATTCTTCCCGAAAACTCGCGTCAGAACTGGCGTCGGACGGCACAGAGCAAACGAGCAGCCTGGCT
>JAABUQ010008861.1_pt1 | contig 13901 bp, 12 predicted proteins | sample 5560001 | NCBI WGS metagenome assembly JAABUQ01 (sample SAMN10711888, study PRJNA513371) | rock metagenome | isolation source: Antarctica rocks | place: Antarctica: Victoria Land, Finger Mt nord | collected 2015-12-18
ACCAATCGCTGAGTTTTTTCAGGGTGGCTTTTAATGTAACTTAATATTTCCTTCATGTTCTAGTAAGGAAAAAGCTAATTTTATACTCTTTTACCACAAAACGTTTCTATTGTGGAGATGTCTATTCAGTCACCGCAATTTGGAGAACTTAGCTTCACCCCTGTCCAAATATTTGAAGTGGGTAGCTAAAAATTTAGGCTTTCCCCTACTAGGAAAGCCTAAATTTTTGGTGGCAAAGGCGATCGCGCTCGGCAAACTACGCTAAGGTTGCCGTCCTCGCATCGTTATTTGCCAGCAACTCTTGCAGTTCTTCTGCATCCACAGTTTCCTTATCAACCAGCATTTGAGCTAGCTGATCTAGGATGTGACGGTTATTCATCAACACCTCTTTAGCACGGTGATAGGCTACATCTACCAACTGACGGACTTCGTCGTCAATTGCAGCTGCCGTTTCTTCTGAGAAATCGCGCTCGGCGACGATATCCCGCCCCAGGAACATGTTGCCTTGCTGACGACCGAGAGCGACAGGGCCGAGGCGATCGCTCATGCCGAACCGAGTCACCATCTGACGAGCTACACGGGCAACTTGTTGCAAATCATTCGAGGCACCCGTGGTTACTTCTTCTTCACCAAAGAGCAACTCTTCAGAAATCCGACCGCCTAAAGCCACTGCCATCTGATTTTCCAGATAAGTGCGGCTAAACAGACCTGTATCCATCCGGTCTTCGCTGGGTGTAAACCAGGTTAAACCACCAGCCCGACCGCGAGGGATAATACTGATCTTCTGCACTGGGTCATAGTCTGGCATTAATGCTCCAACTAGGGCATGGCCAGCTTCATGGTATGCCACCAGAGTCTTGCGTTTTTCGCTCATCAGCCGGTCTTTCTTCTCAGGACCAGCCAGTACGCGATCAATCGCATCATTGACCTCATCCATTGAGATTTCCGTCAAACTTCGCCGCGCCGCTAGAATCGCCGCTTCATTTAGCAGATTGGACAAATCAGCACCAGTAAAGCCAGGTGTCCGCCGGGCAATCCGATCCAAATCCACATCCTTCGCCAGCGTCTTACCCCGAGCATGAACCTTGAGGATCTCCGATCGCCCCGCATAGTCAGGCCGATCCACCACAACTTGCCGGTCAAACCGACCAGGCCGCAACAGCGCCGCATCCAGCACATCTGGACGGTTCGTGGCGGCAATAATAATGATGCCAGTGTTGCCCTCAAAGCCATCCATTTCGGTCAACAGCTGGTTCAGGGTCTGCTCCCGCTCATCATTGCCACCGCCTAAGCCTGCACCCCGTTGACGCCCAACCGCGTCAATTTCGTCAATAAACACGATGCAAGGGGCGTTCGCCTTAGCTTGTTCAAACAAATCCCGGACACGAGACGCACCCACACCCACGAACATCTCGACGAACTCTGAGCCTGAAATGGAGAAGAACGGTACACCCGCTTCCCCAGCCACGGCACGCGCCAGCAGTGTTTTACCTGTACCAGGAGGTCCCACTAGCAACACGCCCTTGGGAATTTTTGCCCCCACAGCAGTGAACCTGTCGGCGTTTTTGAGGAAGTCAACAACTTCGTTCAACTCCAGCTTGGCTTGGTCGATCCCAGCCACATCCCCAAACGTCACCTGCGTTTGCGGCTCCATCTGCACTCTAGCTTTAGACTTGCCAAAGTTCATTGCCTGACTACCAGGACCGCTCTGGGCGCGCCGTAGCAGGAAGAACAAACCAACCAGAAGCAGCACTGGGAAGAAGAGACTGCTCAGCGCCTTAAACCAGAAACCTTCATCGGCCTGAGGCAATACAGAGATATCTACTTGGTACTTGGTCAGAATATTGATCAAATCGGGGTCATTGGGCAAGTTGACCACAACCTTTTTACCGTCTACGGGCGTGACCAGGGCCTTAGAGCGGTCAGAACTGAGGCTGACTTTCTCAACTTTGCCTTTTTCAACCTCTCGAATAAATTGACTGTATCGCCACGTCTCCCTTTCGTTACTGGGCTTGTCTAAGAACGCTGTCCCCAACGCAATGACAACAATCGCCAGCAGCGCGTACAGCCCTGCATTTCTCCACCGTTTATTCACAGGGGTCAATCCTCCTAATACTGTGCTAGGGCGCTTTAAACCTATTGTTAACTAATCTTAATTTACCTTAAAATCTTGCCCGTCGTCAGGGAACAGTCAATCTCCCTTTGGCAGTTGAACCTGTGCTGCTCCTTGAGTAGTTATAAATACCTTACCGCCTAGTGCCTTAATCCGTGTAATCGCTATCTCACGAGTCCGGTCATCAACTTGATTGTTCAAAACCATGACCCACGCAGCTATTTGAGCTGATTTACTCTTAGGGTTGTGGGCTAGAAATTGAGCAGTTCCCTGCGAAAGCACTTCTACCTGTTTACTTTCCTCATCTGGATAAAAACTAGCCCACTTAGCTGCCATTTCAAACGAATACTTCGCCGCTTTAGCATTTCCTAAAAACAATAATTCGTCAATTCCCTTGTAGCGCCAAATATAATAAGACCTTTGGGGAACTGTAGGAGAAAGTGATTTTAATCCTTTAGCCATTAGCGCTACAGACAGCTCTGGTCTAGCAGCATAAATGGAGGTACTTGTAGACAGGAACGAATAAGCAGCCAAAAAGCGGGGATCGCGAGCTACAATGACTGCAAAATAATCTGGGCTAAGACCATAACCTGTTTTTTCCCGAACCTGGTCATCTCCAAAGTACTGTAAAAAATTGAGAAACACCCAGTCTGCCGTTAAGTTATCAAAACCAAACGTGGGCAGTTGCCGCATTAGCGAAAGACGTAGTTGTTCTGAGCGAATTTCTCTTTGAAGCTTTTCTGGCGAGGCAGTTTTTTGGTTGGAAATAATTTTGTGCAGTTGAGGGACTTGGAGAATGCCAACTCCCAAAATACACAACAGAGCCACACCAAACGCCACAACTGACTGAAACTCTAGACGAAATATAGTCACCCTTTTGATCATCTTCTTATCTCCCCCTGCCCTCTTATCTCCCCCTGCCCCCTGCCCCCTGCCCCCCTGCTCTCTTCTTAGCTCCCTACTCCCTCTAATGTCAGCGCGGCTTCAGCTTTTGAATGCAACAACAAACCGTATTCCAACCCCTCTACCACTGCCTGGTAGGAAGCTTCCAGAATATTAGTAGACACGCCCACTGTAGTCCAACGTTGATGACCACTTCTCGATTCGACCAAAACACGGGTTTTTGCCGCCGTGCCGCTGTGTCCGTCCAGAATCCGCACTTTATAGTCCGTTAGCTCAAAGGCGGCAATCTGCGGATAGAAGTTGAATAAAGCTTTGCGTAATGCCGTGTCTAGCGCTGCTACTGGACCATTTCCTTCAGCGGCTTCCAGAATATCTTGACCATTGACAGTGACTTTAACTGTAGCCAGGGCATTGCGATCAAGACTTTCTATCCCTGGCACTAGATCGCAGTGGACTTGAAAGCCTTTAATTTGAAACAACTGCTGCCGTCTTCCTAAACCTTCACGCATCAATAAGTCAAAACTGGCTTCAGCTGCCTCAAATTGATACCCCTCACTCTCCAGCTCCTTGAGGCGTTGTAGGATTTGGCGAGCGGCTGGGTTGTGCTTGTCCAGTTCAATGCCAAAGTTACGGGCTTTTGCCAAGACATTGCTGAGTCCAGCTTGCTCGGAAATGACAATTCGGCGGCAGTTGCCGACTTGACTTGGCTCAATGTGTTCGTAAGTCAAGGGGTTGCGCTCAACCGCTGATACATGGATGCCGCCTTTGTGAGCAAAGGCAGAGCGTCCAATGAAGGCAGCGTGTTCATCGGGAGCGAGATTCACCACTTCACTAATGAAGCGACTAGCTTGTGTCAGTTGAGCTAGCTGATTGTCCTGCAAACAGCTATAGCCCAGTTTGAGTTGCAGGTTGGGGATCAAAGAGCAGAGGTTGGCATTACCGCAACGTTCGCCATAGCCATTAATCGTGCCTTGAACCATCCTGGCACCTTCCATCACACCTGCCAGGGCATTCGCCACTGCTGTATCAGCATCATTGTGAGTATGAATGCCAAGTTGGGTTTGAGGCGGAACTACCCCAACGACATCTCGGACAATTGCACTAATTTCATGGGGTAAGGTGCCGCCGTTGGTATCGCAGAGGACGAGCCATTCTGCACCGGCAGTGATCGCCGCCTCTAACGTTTTGAGGGCATAGTCTGGATTATGTTTGTAACCATCAAACCAGTGTTCTGCGTCGTAGATGACGCGACGTCCGGCAGAGCGCAGGTACTCAATCGTGTCCTGAATGATTGCCAGGTTTTCTGCCAAACTGATTTTCAGCCCTTCAGTGACGTGGAGGTCCCAGGACTTGCCAAAGATTGTCACCCAGCGAGTCCCAGCGGCGAGAATCGCTTGTAGCATTGGGTCTGCTGCCGCTGTTATGCTGGGACGACGGGTGGAGCAGAAGGCTACTACTTCTGCTTGAGTCAGCGGTTCTTCTTGCAATTGCCAGAAAAACTTTACATCTTTAGGATTTGCCCCAGGCCATCCCCCCTCAATGAAGGGAATACCCAGTTGGTCTAGCCTCCGAGCAATTCGCAATTTATCTTCAATCGACACGGATAGCCCTTCGCGCTGGGTGCCATCCCGGAGGGTGGTGTCGTAAATCCAAAGCCGGTTTGAGGGAGCTACAGTCATAGAGACACAAAACTGGGGCAAAGCTGGAATTGCCTTTGGCAATCGGTGCCTCCCTATTCTCCTACAAGAAACTACCATTGAGGCGGCATCCAATAATATGTGATATACTCCTAGTAAGATAAGTGCTTACCTTAACGGTCAGACTTATTAATAGCTAGGGGTGCCTGTAAAACCAGGCTGAGATAGTCCCTTAGAACCTGAGACTGGGTAATGCCAGCGGAGGGAAGCTGTTAATCGATGAATGCAACAAGTGACGTCCTAATTATTGGTGGCGGTATTATCGGTCTAGCGATCGCCATTGAACTGAAACTGCGCTCTTTTTCCGTTACTGTTGCCAGTCGCGACTTTCATGCCGCCGCTGCCCACGCGGCAGCTGGGATGTTGGCTCCCCAAGCTGAATCTATCCCAGCTGGTCCGATGCTGGATTTGTGCTTGCGATCGCGCGCACTCTATCCTGAATGGACTCGCAAACTGGAAGAACTCACGGGCGAAACCTGTGGTTACTGGCCTTGTGGCATCTTGGCACCAGTCTATAGCCAGACAGAACATCTTGAACACTCCAATAGCAACTGCGAATCCGTGCAAGAGTGGTTAGACCAAGATGCCATCAATTTATATCAGCCGGGATTGAGTTCAGAGGTTGTCGGTGGCTGGTGGTATCCCGAAGATGCACAAGTAGACAATCGCGCTTTGGCACAGGCACTGTGGACAGCGGCTCAGTCTCTTGGAGTTGAGTTCAAAGAAGGGATTACAGTAGAGGCAATTCAGCAGCAGCAGCGGCATATCGTTAGTGTTCAAACCTCAACTGGCGTCATCCGCGCTGCACATTATGTCTTGGCAGCAGGTGCCTGGTCCCATGAGTTGTTGCCAGTGCCAGTGCAACCGAGAAAAGGGCAAATGCTATCGCTGCGAGTGCCTGAGGGTACCCACACTGGGTTGCCCTTACAGCGGGTGTTATTTGGTTCGGATATTTACATCGTGCCACGTCGCAATCGCCGAATCATCATCGGTGCTACCAGTGAGGATGTAGGATTCACCCCTCACAACACTCCATCTGGCATTCAAGTCTTACTGGAACGAGCCATCCGCCTCTATCCTCAATTACAGCACTATCCGATTCAGGAATTCTGGTGGGGGTTCCGCCCTGCCACGCCTGATGAGTTACCTATTATGGGGTCTAGCCATTGCCGGAATTTAACCCTTGCCACTGGTCACTACCGTAACGGCATTCTGCTCGCGCCAGTAACAGCTGCCCTGATTGCGGACTTAATTTCAGAGCAAAAGTCTGACCCTTTACTAGAGCATTTCCACTACTCGCGGTTTTACACTCGGTCTAACCCATCCACTGCCAAGCTTATGATTGCACATTTGAGCAACGCTTCTACAACAACCTCAGCACTTACGACTGAACAATCTCTCGATCACCCCTTAACTATAGCTGGTCGGACTTTTCAATCACGCTTAATGACCGGCACAGGCAAGTATCGCACCCGAGAGCAGATGCAGCAAAGCCTTGCCGCTAGTGGTTGCCAAATTGTCACCGTAGCAGTGCGTCGGGTTCAAACTAATGCGCCAGGGCATGAAGGGCTAGCCGAGGCTCTGGATTGGACAAAACTCTGGATGTTGCCCAATACAGCTGGCTGTCAAACTCCTGAAGAGGCGATACGTGTAGCGCGTTTGGGACGGGAGATGGCAAAGCTGTTGGGGCAAGAAGATAACAATTTCGTCAAGTTAGAGGTGATTCCTGATGCGAAGTACCTGCTACCCGACCCAATTGGCACCCTGCAAGCGGCAGAACAACTGGTGAAGGAAGGCTTTGCCGTGCTGCCCTACATTAACGCCGATCCCATCCTAGCTAAACGGTTGGAAGAGGTTGGGTGTGCTACAGTAATGCCTTTGGCATCGCCCATCGGTTCTGGACAGGGGATGAAAAATGCGGCAAATATTCAGATTATCATTGAAAACGCTGGGGTGCCGGTGGTAGTGGATGCAGGAATCGGGACGCCCAGTGAGGCTGCTCAGGCAATGGAGCTAGGGGCGGATGCATTGTTGATCAATACTGCGATCGCCCAGGCCCAAAATCCCGCTGTCATGGCCCGCGCTATGAGTCTGGCAACTGAAGCCGGGCGTTTGGCATACCTCGCTGGGCGAATTCCTGTTAAAACCTACGCTATTGCCAGTTCACCTTTAAGAGGCACCATTAGATAAGAGAGCTGAGGGAGCTGAGGGAGCAGGGGGCGTTCTCTTTGTAAAGATACATTGCTTGTTTGTAAAGATTTATTACTAAAGATATAGAATCTAGAGGCCAAAGTTTTGTTACAGTTGTTAAAACTAAGCAAACAAGGACTAGGTTCATGCCGTACACCACTGAAGAAGGCGGTCGTCTGAATAACTTTGCCTCCGAGCCGAAGATATACAAAGCAGAGCCCCCCACTGAGTCTCAACGGCGAAACTACCTACTTCTGGGTATTGCCGCTGTAACATTGGTTGGCGGTGCCATATTCGTCGCCTTCTCCGTTTCCACTTAATTGCGGCAAGGGGTATTTCGCTATTCAGGGAAGGAGAGGCCCCCGTTATCCTTATCAGGATGAGCGGGGACTATTTTGTTTCCGGTCCGCTAATGGCTCCTCTGGATTGATGACAGAGTAGAGGGAAGAATAGTCATCCTCACCCAAGCCTCTATCTAGCGCCATTTCGAGAATTCTTCGCACCCCTTCAATCCCACTGACATTAAGACTAGCTGAATTGGCCTCAGCGATAAATAAGTCAGTATCTTTCATCAGGTGCTTGGTCGGGAAGTTGGGATGAGAAAAATTGCGGTCGAGCATCCGCTGCAACTTTTTATCAAAAGTAGGCGCGTAGAGCGTGCTATCTCGCAAAATTTGCATAAACAAATGAATATCTATGCCCTGATGTTGAAGGAAGCTAAGGCTAAGCCCAAAGGCAGCAGTCAGGGAGGTAATTAGTTGGTTTAGCGCCAGTTTGACGGCAGCGGCAGCGCCGACGGCACCAATGAGCAATGGTTCAGAGCCCAAGCGCTGCAGTAACCCTGACCAGTGTTGAAATTGTTCAGTTGAGCCACCCACCATCACGATAAGTTTGCCTGCCTTTGCTTCCGGGATACTACCTAGTACTGGGGCTTCCAAATAGTCGCCACCAGCGGCAATGACTTCATCTCTAATGGCTCTGCTGTCTGTGGGAGCGATCGTCCCCATTTGAATGACTGTCCGCCCTACTAACTGTTGCCGCGAACTATCGCAAAGTAGCAAACTGCGGATAGCTGAGGTGTCAGTGAGCATCAGAATCACGCAATTGCAAGCGCTGATCACCTCGTGGGGGTGTGATGCGATCGCCGCTCCAGCCTTCCTCAGCGGCTCTAGTTTTGCTGGAGTGCGATTATACGCAACTATGTCAACATTAGCTTCTAAAAGCCTCTGGGCCATCGCTAGCCCCATGAGTCCAGTCCCGAGAAATCCCACCTTCATAATTTACCGTCCAAGGTTTTGATAGAGTGATCGCGTTTCACTGCCTCAGCTAATAATGCAGCTCTCGTTCATCGAATATCACCAGCCTAAAGAAACGAGACCGACCTAGCGGCATAAGAAAAGAATTATCTATCTAATGGCATAGGGAAATCACCATCTGTAGATAGAACCATTGATAGATGAACTTGCATTAATGTACTGTACGGGGTCGCAAAGTAGAGAAAACGCTGATGTTATAATTTCCAGCTTGGCGACAGAGTCAGAGGTTCTGATGGTCAGATGGTGTTCTCAGCTCTATTACCATCTAAAACTAAACGGAGTCGCTATTTATGCCTGATGAAATTTTTCAGAATAGACCCAGTGACGATCCGATCTCAGCCCCCTACGTTTCTAATGAGGGCGATTTGGTTAACCTTAACCAACCGGAAGACCAGCGTCTAGAGGTACTTTTTAATGAAGTTCGACATCTTCGCAGTCGGCTTGGTTGGATAACTGGCTTGTCCGTTGCATCGCTCATCCTAGCTGGCGTTTTAGCTGGGCTGACAATCAGCGTAAAACTACGGCAGGATCGACAGATACAACAAGTTGGGTCTTTAACCAGCGATAAAGCGGGAGTTGAGAATAAAGTCAACTCGCTCAACCAGCAGGTGACATCGCTTAACCAGCAGGTGACATCGCTTAACCAGCAGGTGACATCGCTTAACCAGCAGCTACCACAAAAAGTCAGCCAAGCCCAACTGAAACCACTGTTATCCATCGTCCAAGAGCTTAACTCTAAAGCTGTAACTAGGGATCAGTTAAACGCAGCTCTCCAGAGACTACAGCAGCCACAGCTAAATAATGGGGGACCGTCCTTAACCCCATTGCCCTCTCCTTCAGCGTCCCCGTGAACGAATCCGTTCCTACCTGAGTTGGCGATAGGGGTAAATTCCCTTAATCTGAGCATTAAAGTACTTCCCGTGTGATTGAGCATTCATTAAGCCTTTGTATACCGAAGCGGGAACGCCGATATATTGATAAATTTCCCCGTGGTGTAACTCGATTTCGAGTACTTTGTTCAGCGAGTCGTAGTCCACGCTGCGCAACAAACTAGACTGCACAAGTCGCCCACCTTGAGCTGCTGCATCCCGAAGCCTAATTTCTCTTGCTTCTTCTATAGCTGCTCGCTGCTCTGGAAGTTCAAGGAACTCCTCAGCATGAGCCATGAATTGATCGGCAGAGTACATATAAAATTGGACTCTAGCCTTAGATAACATCTCTTGCGCTAATTCTGGCCTGGGACTGATCGTTTTTCCTTCATACTCTAACCACCAATCTTCCTTCATATCGTCTGTTACGAAGGTTAAAGGTCTAGCTTTCAATTTAGCATATTCAATTAATTGAAACCAAAGTACGGCATCTCCATACTTGCCTGGAATAGTCTTTGTCGCATCTTTGTAGCCCGGAGGTTTTTTGTAGTTAAAGCGCCGTTCCGCTTCTTTATAGATTTCTTCTAAATCATCTTCGGAGTAAGCCTCTCCGACTTTTCCATCTAGGAGTTCAGTTATTCTTTCTCGTAAAGCATCAGATTGGAGGAGATCGGGATGTTCCTGATTTGCCTTTGTTAAATTACTTTTAACTCGCTTAAATGCTCTTTCAATAACTGCTACAATTTCATTGGTACTAATAAGTGAGTGTTTGTTATATCTTTTCAAATTATGTCTGAGGCTCTCTAAGCTTTCATTCAATACGCTATGTATTTCTGAGTATGCTTTTAATTCTTGAAAAATTACCTTGACTCGATTATTTTGATACTCATAGGCAACCTGATGGGGTAGCCAAACTCTATCTTGCAACCTCTGGACAATTTCAAAAAATCTCTCTTGCGTTTTGGGAGTATAACTATAGATATGTAAAAGGACATTTGAATCAAAAGAAAAAGTGCTTTCCTTCCAGATTTCTAATGATTCTTGTTCAGTTGGTCTGTAATAGCCACGGAATAATTCACGCATATCCTATTTTGCCTGTTTCCGGCTTTAGAGCGTTGGTTACTCTAACTTAATATAAGTTTAAATGAAACTGCTCCTAGTTCAGGGCGACACTGACGCCAAGGTGTTGCCTGCTCGTAGGCATCCCCTACTGCCAACACCGTTGCTTCGTCGAATGGCTTGCCAATAATTTGCATCGATAGTGGCAGACCATTTGCATCAAAGCCGCAGCACACAGCCAGTGCTGGCAGACCAGTTACGTTAAACGGAATCATGGGATCAGGTGAGATAGACTCAGCTAACTGATACTCGTGAGTTATCTGAGGTGCTGCTCTTAATTGTGTTGCCGTGACGAGGACATCAATGTTAGCCATTGCCTGTTCCACCTCGAAACACAGCTCTCGACGACGACGCACAGCTTGAAGATAGTCAGCAGCACTAAGAAATGCACCGAGTTTTAACAAACAGCTACAGGCTTCCCCGTACAGATGGGGCTGCTGTTGCAAGTCCTGTTCGTGGATAGTAAAGCCTTCTGCTAGCAGGATGATGACACCACAAGCTGTGAATTCTGAAAGCGATGGCAGCTCCACATCAATCAATTGGGCTCCCAAGTTACGCAAGGTCAAATACGCCTGTTCTAAAGCAGCACGTACCTCCACGTTCGCAAGTTCATCGCGCTCATAAAAATTCCGGATAATCCCAATTCGACAGTTAATCAAGCTATTTCCTAACCCGAAAGTAAAGTTGGGTACCGAAACCGCTGCACTAGCCGGGTCATTGGCATCGTAACCCGCAATAGCTTGAAGTAGCATAGCGCTATCGCGCACAGTCCAAGTCATTGGACCAGCATGGTCGAGTGATGGTGACAATGGAATTAGCCCCGTGCGGCTGACTCGACCATAGGTAGGTTTGAGTCCAGCCAGCCCACAGAAAGCGGCAGGTCCTCGAATTGACCCACCCGTGTCGCTACCTAAAGCTGCCATACATAGACCTGCTGCCACCCCGGCACCAGCACCACTGCTGGAACCCCCCGTAACATGCTCCAGGTGCCAAGGGTTGCGCGCTGGTGGATAGAACAAGTCAAAAGATGGACCGCCAGTGGCAAATTCCTTAGTTGCCAGTTTTCCCAGCAAAATCGCTCCTGCCTCATGCAAGCGGCGCACGACAGTAGCATCTTGGGTCGGCACCCGATCTAGTAACAATCGTGACTGAGCGGTTGTCGGAATTCCCGCTGTGTCGTAGATGTCTTTAACACCGAGAGGAATTCCATGTAGTGCCCCTCGATAGCTACCGCTCATAATTTCGGTCTCAGCTTTTCGGGCTGCTGCTAGTGCCTGTTCTGGTGTTACCAAGAGAAAGGCATGGAGTCCCTCGTTTAGCGCTTCAATCCGTTCGAGAAAGGCGCGAGTTAATTCGAACGGTGACAGCTGCTTGCTGGCGATCAAAGTGGCAGCTTCTGATAGGTTTAGATAACACAGATCTGTCATCCGCCAACTTCTCGCTTGGTCAATTCAAATACATGTGCTGATTGACTGTCGTAGCTGTGTGGCTTACGGACAACTGCCTTCATGTGTTCCAAAATGGGATAAGCACGACACAATTGTGCGAGTTCAGTAGGCAGCAGCTTAAGACCTGCACGTTCTGCAAGTAGGCTTAAGGCTTCAGGAGTGATAGTCGGTTGATTTTCGGTCACGGTAATGCCCTTCGAGAACTAAGTAATTTTCTTGCGCTGGAGAGGTTAGCATGGTAGCCAGCTCTGGTGTTACTATTTATGACCACAATCAAGCAACTACTGACTTTTGAAGAGTTTCTAGATTTTGACCATGGGACAAGCAACCTCTATGAGTTGGTTGCTGGTCAGGTGGTACCGATGAGCGAACCCAGTGGCAGGCATGAGTCTATCCGGTCATTCCTCTATGGAGAACTGTATTTGGAGATTCGGCTGCGGCGGCTCAACCTAGAGCCTCACCCCAATATTCTCTGCAAACTAGACAAGCAGGATGGTTGCCGTCCTGACTTGATTGTGATGAACAAGGACAGATGGGCAGCGGCGACGCAGATAGAAGCAGCTTTGTTTGTACCGCCTGAGATGGCAGTTGAAATAGTTAGTACCAACTGGGAAGAGGATTATCAAAAGAAAGCCGCATGGTATGCCGCCTTTGGAGTAGGTGAGTATTGGATTGTCGATCCACTCGCGCTTCTTTCCAGATATCCTCAACGTAGAAATCCTAACATTCAAGTGCCTACAGTATCTGTGGGAGTGCTGGATGCGGAAAATAGGGAGTACAGGTGGAAAGAGTTTACAAGACGAGACCGAATTGAATCTCAACTTTTCCCAAAGTTGACGCTGATTGTGGAGCAGGTAGTGGCGGCTAAGGTGTAGTTGAAAGAGGTGCGATCGCTCGCACTTTGGATCAGGAATTTGGCGGACAAAACCTCGGTCGGAATCTCCGCTAAAGGCTCGGTGTAAGGAACTCTCGCATATACTGATTCACCAACTGGGGCTGCTCCTGCTGTACCCAGTGGCTGCAGTTCGGGATGTACTTAATCCGAAAGTCTCTGACATACGTTTGTGTCCCGTAGGTGAGTTCGTTGCCAAGCGCCGTATCGTTCTCTCCCCAAATCATCAAAGTTGGCACTTCGAGGATGCTCCAATCCTGACTTAGCATTCTCTGCTGAGAAATATTGCGGTAGTAGTTCAGCATTGCTGTTAGGGCACCGCGTTTGGCAGCGGCATCTTTATAAGCCTCTAGATCTGCCTTGGTAAAAGCACTCTTGTCAACAGCCATACCTGTGAAAGCATTTTCAATCGCTTGGTAATCTGAAGACTGTAGGAGTAATTCTGGTAGCCAAGGTAGCTGAAAGAAGAAGATGTACGAGCTGCGTAGCAATTGTTGTGGTGTGCGAAAACCTTGGGCAAATTTGGCTGGGTGAGGCAGATTCAGTACAATTAGTCGCTCCACCATTTCAGGATAGGCATAGGCAAAATTCCAGGCGATCGCACCTCCCCAGTCATGCCCCACCAAGACACAGCGATCGTATCCCAATCCCTCGATCACCCCTTTGACATCTTTGATGAACTCATCCATGACATAAGCCGACGCATCTGGCGGCTTATCACTATCGTTGTAGCCCCGCAGATCAAGGGCAACAACCTTAAAATCTTTAGCAAACTCTGGAATCTGGTGCCGCCACGAGTACCAAAACTCCGGAAACCCGTGAAGCATCAGCATCAGAGGACCTTCTCCCTGAGTTACATAGTGGAGCTTGACGCCGTTGCTGATAATATATTCGTGCTGACCGTATCCCTCTATGACAGCCATCAATACCTCCCTTACGGTTGTGTTCATGTTTGGATTGTACAGTTTGACGAGGATATAGCCAGGTTGGTGACGGCAGTACCAGACCGGCAGGGAGGTCAGGAATGATGAACACACGAGGCGTCTGGATTACTAACACTGATAGTGAGGTTCTAAGTTCTAAGCAAAGCATTGCTGAGGCGATGGACTTCCTTGCCGAGACGGGATTTAACGTGATATTTCCCGTTGTTTGGAGCAAAGCCGTTACGCTCTATCCCAGTCAAATCATGGGTTCAAGGTTTGGCGTTGAGATTGACCCGCGATACATTGGTCGGAACCCCTTGGCTGAGGTGATTGACGAGGCGCACCAAGTTGGCATCAAAGTCATCCCCTGGTTTGAATACGGATTTGCCAGTTCTTATAATCTCAATGGCGGACATCTGCTGACGAAAAAA
>JAABUQ010008862.1_pt1 | contig 13899 bp, 13 predicted proteins | sample 5560001 | NCBI WGS metagenome assembly JAABUQ01 (sample SAMN10711888, study PRJNA513371) | rock metagenome | isolation source: Antarctica rocks | place: Antarctica: Victoria Land, Finger Mt nord | collected 2015-12-18
GCCACCAGGCAAGCCGGATTTCCCCCAGCCTCGGCTCGGTCGTCGTCTCGACCACTCGCACCAGCGCCAGATCGAGCGCCCACAGCGCGAACAGCCCCGCGCGCGCCGCCGACGGTGCCCACAGCGTTACCAGCCAGCGGTCCCGGTCGCCGTCGCGCACCAGCCGCTCGCACTCGGCAAGCGCGGCCTCGGGGGTCAGCGCGTCAGCTTCTTATACTGCATCCGGTGCGGGCGATCCGCTGCGTCGCCCATGCGGCGGCGCTTGTCTTCCTCGTACGCCTGGAAATTGCCCTCGAACCATTCGACGTGCGCGTCGCCCTCGAACGCCAGGATGTGCGTCGCCAGCCGATCGAGAAAGAAGCGGTCGTGGCTGATGACCACCGCACAACCAGCGAAGTTCTCGAGCGACTCTTCCAACGCGCGCAAAGTCTCGACATCGAGATCGTTCGTCGGCTCGTCGAGCAGCAGCACGTTGCCGCCCTCGACCAGCATCTTCGCCATGTGAACGCGGTTTCGTTCACCGCCGCTCAGTTGCCCGACCTTCTTCTGCTGGTCGACGCCCTTGAAGTTGAACGCGCCGACATAAGCGCGTGTCGAAACCTCGGTCTTGCCAAAGTAAAACTTCTCTGCGCCGCCCGAAATCTCCTGCCAAACGTTCTTATCAGGGTCCAAAGCATCGCGCGACTGGTCGACGTAGCCCAACTTCACCGTCTCGCCGACCTTGATCGAGCCGCCGTCGGGCTTGTCCTGCCCGGTGATCATGCGGAACAAGGTCGTCTTGCCCGCGCCGTTGGGACCGATCACGCCGACTATGCCGCCCGGCGGCAAGTTGAACTCCAATCCTTCAATGAGCAGCTTCTCGCCGTAGCCTTTGCTTAGATGGTTCGCCTCGATAACATTGTTTCCCAACCGCTCGGGCACCTGAATGAGGATCTGCGACGAGTCGGGGCGGCGATCGTTCTGCTTCTCGACCAATTCGTCGAATGCCTTGATCCGCGCCTTCGATTTGGTCTGGCGTGCTTTGGGCGACGAGCGTATCCAGTCCAGCTCCTGCGTGATCGCGCGCTGGCGGGCTTCGTCCTCGCTCGACTCTTGTGTCATGCGCTTGGCCTTCGCGGTCAGCCAGGCCGAATAGTTGCCCTCGAACGGGTTACCGCGCCCGCGATCGAGCTCCAGCACCCAGTTCACTACCTTATCGAGGAAGTAGCGATCGTGGGTGACGAGGATGACGTTGCCCTTATAGTCGACCAGATGCTTCTCCAGCCAAGCGACGCTCTCGGCGTCCAAATGGTTTGTCGGCTCGTCGAGCAGCAACACCTCGGGTTTTTCGAGCAGCAACTTGCAAAGCGCCACCCGCCGCTTCTCGCCCCCCGACAGCGAATTAACCCCGCTGTCGCCCGGCGGACAACGCAAGGCTTCCATCGCGATCTCGATCTGGTTGTCCAACGTCCAGCCATCGACCGCGTCGATTGTCTCCTGCAAATCGCCCATCTCGGTCATCAGCGCGTCGAAATCGGTGTCGTCGGTCGGCTCGGCCATCTCGGCCGAAATCGCGTTGAAGCGCTCGACGGTGCCCGCGATTCCCGCCACGCTTTCCATGACGTTCTCGCGCACCGTCTTCTCCGCGTCGAGTTGCGGCTCCTGCGCGAGATAGCCGACGCGAACACCGTCCGCCGCCCATGCCTCGCCGCTATAGTCCTTGTCGTAACCCGCCATGATCTTCATTAGCGTGGACTTGCCCGAGCCATTCACCCCGATGATCGCGATCTTGGCGGTTGGCAGGAATTGCAGGTGGATGTCTTTCAACACCGGCTTGGGCGCGCCGGGGAAGGTCTTCGACAGGCCCTTCATCACATAACTATATTGGTAGGAGGCCAAGGGGTGCTCCGCTGGTTGGCTTGGGGCTGAATGCTTGGCCGTCGATGTAGCCCCGCCCCGCCGGTTGCGCCAGCAGGGCGCGGGTGGCAGGCTCGCCTTCATGAACAAAGCCCTGCTCGCGTTCGCGCTGCTCGCCACCACCCCGGCGCTCGCCGCGCCCGCGCCCGCCGATGTCGCCACCGCCGAACGGCTGCGCGACCGCGCGCTGGCGGGATCGGGGGCCTATGCGATCGTCGAGAGCCTCACCACCGAAATCGGCCAGCGCCTCGCGGGCAGCGCGGCGGAGGCCCGCGCGCGCGATTGGGCGGTCGCCAAGATGCGCGCGCTAGGTTTCCAGAACGTCCACATCGAACCGTTCACGATCGTCGGCTGGGAACGCGGCGCGGAAACTGCCGACACGGTAGGCGCGTCGCCGCAGAAGATCGCGGTCGCCGCGCTCGGCCACAGCGGCGCGACGCCCGCCGCCGGCATCACCGCCCAAGTCATCGGCTTCGAGACGATGGCCGCCTTCCGCGAAGCCACCGCCGATCAAGTACGCGGCAAGATCGTCTTCATCACCCACCGCATGGCGCGGACGCAGGACGGCAGCAGCTACGGCGCGTTCAACGCCATTCGCACGCGCGCCCCCGCGATCGCCTCGCGCCTGGGAGCGGCGGCGATCGTCATCCGCTCGCTCGGCACCGATCACAACCGCGATCCGCACACCGGCGTCACCATCTGGGACGACGAGACCGACGCGGGCACCGTCGGGGCGGCCAAGACCCGCGCCACGCCTACCCCGCCCCGCCACGGCGCGGCGGCGACGCCGATCCCCGCTGCCGCGATGTCGGTCCCCGATAGCGAACTGATGGAGCGATTGCTCGCGCGCGGCCCGGTGCGACTGCACCTGACGCTCACTCCGCGCTTTACCGGGCCGGCGCAGAGCGGCAATGTGGTGGGCGAGATCCCCGGCAGCGAACGCCCCGACGAGATCGTGCTGATCGGCGGCCACCTCGATAGCTGGGATTTGGGCCAGGGCGCCATCGACGACGGCACTGGCGTCGCGGTGACGATGGCGGCGGCGAAGCTGGTCCTCGATCAGGGCCGCCCCAGGCGCACCGTGCGCGTCGTCGCGTGGGGATCGGAAGAGATTGGCCTCGATGGCGGCGCGGCGTACGCGAAGGCGCACGGCCAGGACCACCATGTGCTCGCCGCCGAGGACGATTTCGGCGGCGCGCGCGCGTGGAAGCTCGACAGCCGGGTGAGTGACGCGTCCAAGCCCGGCATCGACGCGATGGCGCGTGTGCTGCTGCCGCTCGGCATCGCGCGCGGCGGCAACGACGGCGGCTACGAGAGCGATCTTGGTCCGCTTGCCGCGTTCAACGTTCCCGTGCTCGATTTCTACCAGGACGGCACCGGCTATTTCGATCTGCATCACACCCCGGACGACACGCTCGACAAAGTCGATGCGAAGGCGCTCGATCAAACGACCGCCGCCTACGCCGCGATGGTGTGGATGGCGTCAAACAGCGCCGAGGCGTTCGGCCCGGCCAAGCCCGAAGTGCGCCGCTAACGTGTCCGAGCATACGCCAACGCGGGCGCGAGCCGTGCGACGCGGGCGGGATCGGCGGCGAGCTCCACGATGTCTTGGGCGAGCTTGGTGTTCAGCCCATCGACGTTGGCGGAGGTCGACCGGCTACCCAGCGGGTCCGCTACGCCGCCGAGCATAGCGGCGATCATTCGGTCGCCGAGCGCGGCCTTGAAGTGCCCGGCCTCCCAATACCAACGCATGTGCGTGTGATAATCGCCGGGCGCGGGGACGGCTTCGGCGGTCACGCCGCTCACCCGCGTGAAGTCCCACACTTCCACTCCACGTGCCGCGCCGAAGTCCGCCAAGGCGCGGCGAAGATCGAGGAGGGCGGGGAGCAATCCCTCGCGCTCGAAGCCGACCAGGATGTCGGCGTGATAGGGATAGGTGAAAACGATCAATCGGATATGTCGCGCGCGCGCGAGCGCGGCGAGCCGGTCCAGCGCCGTCCATGCCGCGCTGCCGCCCGGCCCAGGCCAGCGAACCGCACGCGGACCGTCGCGATAATTGCGGTAGTTCTCCCGGTTGCGCTGTGCGAACAGCGCGGCGTGACCTTCGTTGGTCACGGTTTCCTCGTAGCCGCCCGGTGCTTCCCAGCCCTGTGCGGTAAGGTCGGCCACCTGGCTCGTGCGCTGCGCGGTGAGCGAGGCAAGCGAGTCGCCGACGGCGGTCAGCGACAGCGACACCTGTGCGAGCATTCCTAGCCGATACGCCAGCCCCGGCGAAGGCGGCTGCGACTCGGAGTTCCACTTGCGCTACTCCTGCTGACCCACGCGGAAGTCGAGCATGTCCACACCAATAAGAATGGCATCGGGTCGGTGGACCGAAATAGCGCGCTCGATCTGCCGTTCGAGCTCGGCAAACGACATGCCCGCCAGCCCATAGTTATAAACGGGGTGGTTAATGGTCGGCCACACCGGTGCAAGCGGAGCGAATCCGACCTCGACGCGTGAATTACCGCCGATAATCGTGCGGGCGTTCACTCGCGCATATTGCCCCGCCTTGACCGCGATCAGGTGCGTATTCCCCGCAGCGCGGCGCGCGTTCAGCCCCGCGATGCGCGGCGTTCCAAAATAGTCATAGGGATCAACCAACACCGTAAGCGCTGACGCCGCCGCGAGCAGCAAAACGAAGGCGACCGCCGTCTGGCGGAGGAAGTGGCTCGCACCCACCCTCAGAACTGGAAATAAAGGAATTCGGATACCTGCGCGAGGCTGAGAACGCCCGCCACCGCGATCGCCGCCATCGCCCAGGCCCATGCCAGGTTGGGATGCCACGCGATCCGATGTCGCGTGGTTTGAGAGTAATCCAGCGCGGGGCGGAATTGCTTAATCAATCGCTGCGTGTTCGGTAGGAAACGCGTGATGATGAACAAGGCCACGATCCACACCCAAGTCAAAACCACGGTCTTGCCGCCATTCAAATTGAAGCCAACTCCCGCGTGACGCAGCACGGTCGTCAGCGGCCCGAATTTGTCCGCGAAGGCGATTGGCAACTCGACGCCGTTGCCGCCTGTCATGCCGGATAGAATACGTTCCGCCGTGGGTAGGTTTGCGGCGCGAAACGGCACCCACGCAATTATCACAACGAGGAAGGTTAACGCCCAGGCGAACGCGCGGTAGCCACGCGTAACGGCGAGCGTGCGCGGCACTACCGCTTGCCACATGTTGTTGATGGTCAGATACCCGCCGTGCAACGCTCCCCAAACTAGGAACTGCCAACCGGCGCCGTGCCACAATCCCCCGAGTAGCATTGTGGTGAACAGGTTCACATAGCGGCGCGTGGTGCCGCGTCGGTTTCCGCCTAGGGCGATGTAGAGATAATCGCGAAGGAAGCGGCTCAAGGTCATGTGCCAACGCCGCCAAAAATCGATGATGTTTTTCGCCTGGTAAGGCGAGTTGAAATTGAACGGCAGCGAAATGCCGAACAGTAGCGCCGCGCCCAACGCCATGTCCGAATAACCGGAAAAATCGAAATATATCTGGAAAGTGTAGGATAGTGCGCCGCCCCAAGCCGTTACCAGATCGGGATGCGCGCCCGTTGCCGCCGCGCCGAACATGGGCGTGGCATAAGTCGCGATGCCATCGGCGAGCACCGCTTTTTTAAACAGGCCGATGACGAAAAAACTTAGGCCTTGCGCGAAGTTCTCGGCGCGCGGGCGAAAGGTTTCGGGCAGCGCGAATTGCGGCACCACCTCGCGCCAGTGGACGATCGGCCCGGCGATCAATTGTGGGAAGAAGATGACGAACAGCGTGAAATCGCGGAAGCGCACGCCCTTCGTCAGCCCTTTCTGGCTATCGACCAGGAAGGCGATCTTCTGAAAGGTGAAGAAGCTGATCGCCAGCGGTAGGACGATGCGCCCGAGTTGATAATCGCCGCCACTCAGTCGATCGAAATTGGCGAGGATGAACCCCGCATATTTGAAGTAGGCGAGCACGCCGAGGACCACGACGATGCCGAACGCGAGCAGCGGCTTGCTTGGCCGCGCGGCCAAGCGCTGCCCGACGAGGAAGGTGAACACCATCACAGCGGCCAACAATGGTACATAGGTCAGCCGCCAATAGGCGTAGAAAAAGATCGACGCCGCGATGAGCCATAGCATGGCTGCACGGTCGCCCGCCCACCGGGCGGTGCCGAAAAAGCCAAGGACCGCGATCGGCAGGAACGCGAAGATGAAGACATAGCTGTTGAACAGCACGGCGCGCGATCCCCCGAAGCCCTTAGCAATACTTAACGGATGCTTGGTGTTTTGTCACCTCCGCTCAAAAGCACAAGCGTCCCCACCGCCGCCGACAGGCCCGAGCCGATCAGCACGCCCAGTTTCACCTCGTTGTCGAGCGTCGTGTCGCCCCGAAACGCGAGGTCGCCGATGAACAGGCTCATCGTGAAGCCGATGCCGCACAGCAGCGCGACGCCGTAGATCTGCCGCCAGCTCGCGCGTTCGGGAGGCGGCGCGAACCGCAGCCGTCCGGCGGCGAAGATCGTCCCCGCAATGCCGATCTGCTTGCCGGCGAACAGCCCGCCCGCGATGCCGAGCGTCACACCGGAAACCAGCATCGCCGCGGTGATCCCGCCGAACGCCAGCCCGGCGTTCATGAAGCCGAACACCGGCACGATGACGAATGCCACCCACGGCTGCAGCGCGTGCTCCAGGATATGCAGCGGCGAAGTGGCGCTATCAGGATGCCCCGGCGAACGGCTGAGTGGAACGCAAGCCGCGATTGCCACGCCCGCGATCGTCGCGTGGACGCCCGAGAGGTGCATCGCCCACCAGATCGCGGGCGCTGGGAGCAGATAGGGCCAAAGCCGCATCACGCCGAGCTGGTTCATCGCCACGAGCGCCGCCAGCCCCGCGCCGACGACGCCCAATGCCACCCAGTTCAGGTGCTCGGTGTAGAAGACCGCGATGATGCCGACCGCGCCCATGTCGTCGAGGATGGCGACCGCGGTTAGGAAGACCTTGAGACTCGCAGGGACGCGCGGGCCGAGCAGCGCCAGCACGCCCAGCGCGAAGGCGATGTCGGTCGCGGACGGGATCGCCCATCCACGCATCGCGGTCGGGTGCGCGTAATTGGTGGCGGCAAAGATCAGCGCGGGCAGCGCCATCCCGGCAAGCGCGGCCACTCCGGGCAGCCGCCGCCGACGCCAGCTATCGAGTTCGCCGTCCAGCAGCTCGCGCTTGATCTCCAGCCCGACCAGCAGGAAGAACACCGCCATCGCACCGTCGTTGACCCAGTGCAGCGCGGTCAACGGCCCGAGCTGCAAGGCGCGAGCGGCGGAGTAACGTGGGGCCAGCGCCGAGTTCGCCACCAGGATCGCCAGCGCCGAAGCCGCCATCAGCACGATCCCGCCCGCGCTTTCCCGACGCAGAAAGTCGCGCATGGCCGAGAGCGGGCGGGGCAGGGTAGCCATCGCGATGCTCGTGCCGGGGGGCAGAGTAGCGCGCAAGGGTGGCGCGATGGGCGTTTGACTACATTACCTATCATCGCACCCCTACCCCCCCCTCACCGCAAGGGGGAGGGCCTAGAACAAAGGAACGGTCGCCCTCCCCGTGGTTGGGAGGGTTTGGGTGGAGGTCACCAGCGTCGGCATCGGAGCACGTTCAATTGAAATCGCGGTTGCCTTGATGAGCGGAACAGCGAAGTATCGTGCGATGAAGCTCCTGCTCGTCGCCGCTCTCCTCCTGCCCCTCGCCTTACACGCGCAAACCCCCGCTGAGTTACCCTGCGCCAAGGTCGACAACAGCGGCCTGGCCGCCGACCTCGCACCGATGGGCGGCACCTTGCCTCTGGTCGCCGCCGCGCGCGACCTCGCGGACGGCACCGAAGCCGCGCGTATCGCCCCCGCCAAGCCGATCGTCGCCACCCTCCTGCCGCAATCCGAAGTGCGCTTTCCCGCGCACGTCGGCCACGCAGTTCCGGCGTTCGCGGGCGCGCTCCGCCTCACCATTGCGCAGGCAGGCACGTACCGTGTCGCCATTTCCACCAGCGCGTGGATCGATCTCGCTCGTGCCGGCAAGACGCTCGACGCGGGCGAGCACGCGCATGGCCCGCGCTGCTCGATCGCGCACAAGATCGTCGCCTTCGCGCTCACGCCCGGCGATTACGCGCTGCAGCTTTCCGACAACCCCGACGCGCGCGTGACGGTAACGGTGCTACCGCCGCGCTAACGCTTCGGTTGCGCGCACCGCCGCGCCCGCATACATGCGCCGCCGACATGCTCATCACGCTCACTCTCATCGTCCACACGCTGATCGCCGCCGCGCTGGTCGGCGTCATCCTGCTGCAACGCTCCGAAGGCGGCGGGCTCGGCATCGGCGGTGGCAACGCGGGCGGGCTGGTGAGCGCGCGCGGCGCGGCCGATCTGATGACGCGCTCGACCAACATCCTCGCTGCCGCGTTCATCGTCACCAGCTTGCTGCTCGCGGTGCTCTACGGCCAGGAGGGCAAGACGCGCCGTATCGACCCGAACGCGACGACGGCCGCGCGCGTCCTCCCGCAAGCTCCAGTCGCACCGCCACCCGCCCCGATCGGCGGCTTCGGTGCGGTCCCGTTCGGCGGCGGAGCGCCCGCGACGGCCCCTACCCAACAGCCCGCACCGAACACGCCCGCCCCGGCGGTTCCACTCGCCAAATAGCGGCGGGGCTGGCGCGGCGGCTACGGGCTGCTACACCCATCCTCCCATGACCCGGTTTATCTTCATCACCGGCGGCGTGGTCTCGTCGCTGGGCAAAGGCCTGATGGCTGCCAGCCTCGCGGCGCTATTACAGGCGCGCGGCTACAAGGTGCGTATCCGCAAGTTCGATCCCTATCTGAACGTCGATCCCGGAACGATGTCGCCCTACCAGCATGGCGAAGTCTACGTCACCGACGACGGCGCGGAGACCGATCTCGATCTCGGCCATTACGAGCGCTTCACCGGCGTGCCGTCGAAGGCGTCGGACAACGTCACGAGCGGGCGGATATACTCGGACATTATCGCCCGAGAACGCCGCGGCGATTACCTTGGCGCGACGGTCCAGGTCATCCCGCACGTCACCGACGCGATTAAGGCATTCGCAGTCCAAGATACCGACGGCCTCGATTTTGTGTTGTGCGAAATCGGCGGCACGGTGGGTGACATTGAATCGCTGCCCTTTATCGAGGCGATCCGCCAGCTCGGCTACGAACTCGGCCCCGGCCGTTCGGTGTTCGTCCACGTCACGCTCGTCCCCTACATCGCGGCGGCTGGCGAGCTGAAGACCAAGCCCACCCAGCACAGTGTAGCCGAACTGCGCGCGCTCGGTATCCAGCCGGCCGTTCTGGTGTGCCGCAGCGAACACCCGATCCCGCAGGCCGATCGCGCCAAGATCGCGTTGTTCTGCAACGTCCGGCCCGAAGCGGTCATTCCCGCATTGGACGCGGCCAGCATCTACGCCGTGCCGCTGCGCTACCACGAGCAGGGCCTCGACGATCAGGTTCTCGCCGCGTTCGGCATTGCCGACGCCCCCACCCCCGACCTCGCCCGCTGGGAGTTAATCGAGGACCGCCTTGGGCATCCCGAGGGCGAAGTCACCATTGGCGTGGTGGGCAAATACGTCGGCCTACGCGACGCGTACAAATCGCTGACCGAAGCGCTGGTCCACGGCGGCATCGCCAACCGCGTCAAGGTCAATTTGCGCTGGGTCGATGCCGAAGCGTTCGCTCGCGACGACGTCGCTGCCGAGTTGGAACCGATGCACGGAATCCTGGTGCCCGGCGGCTTCGGCGAGCGCGGCAGCGAGGGCAAGATCGCCGCAGTCCGCTTCGCGCGCGAACGCAAGGTGCCGTTCTTCGGCGTCTGCCTGGGGATGCAACTCGCCACGATCGAAGCCGCGCGCGACCTCGCGGGGGTGCCGCGCGCGAACAGCAGCGAGTTCGGCCCGACCGACGAGCCGGTGGTCGGCCTGATCACCGAATGGATGTCGCCGTCGGGCCTTCAAACGCGGCGTGAAGGCGGCGACATGGGCGGCACGATGCGGCTTGGCGCCTACGAAGCCGTGCTCGGCGGCAACAGCCACGCCGCCACCATCTACGGCGCGACGCGGATCAGCGAACGCCACCGGCACCGCTACGAGATCAACGCCACCTACCGCGACCGCTTGGAGGCGACCGGGCTGGTGTTCAGCGGCCTCTCCCCAGACGGCCTGCTGCCCGAGATCGTCGAACGTCCCGACCACCCCTGGTTCATCGGCGTCCAGTTCCACCCCGAACTCAAGTCCAAACCCTTCGACCCGCACCCGCTGTTCGCTAGCTTCATCGCGGCGGCGGTCGGGCAGAGCCGCCTCGTATGACCTTTCCCGCCACCCGCCTGCGTTCGCTGCTTGGCGTCTTCCTAGCGCTCGCATATCTGCTGCGCGCGCCGCATCCCGCCGCCGCGCGCGAGACGGGGTTCCTTGATCGCACGGTCACGCTCGCGGGCGAGGCTTATCGCTATCAAGTCTATGTGCCCCGTGGCGCGTCCCCGCGCGATCACCTTCCGATTATGCTCGCTCTCCACGGTTCGGGCGAGCGCGGCAGCGATGGCATCCTCCAAACTGAGGTCGGGCTAGCGAACGCGGTGCGCCGCGACCCCGACCGCTGGCGCGCGATCATCGTCTTCCCCCAAGCGCGCTCCGACAGCAGCTGGCAAGACCGCTCCGCCGATGTCGCGCTCGCCGCGCTCGCCAGCGAGGAGCGCGCGTTCCATACCGATCCGCGCCGCGTCTACCTGACCGGCCTGTCCTTGGGCGGCAACGGCGTTTGGTACCTCGCCTACCATAACCCCGAGCGCTTCGCCGCCATCGTGCCGGTATGCGGCTTCGTATCCGCCCGCGACGTAATCCCGTCGATCGTGCCCGAGGTTGCCGACCCCTACCGCGCGGTGGCCGAGTGGATCGCTCGCGTGCCCGTGTGGATCATACACGGCGGTGCCGATCCCGTGGTGGGAGTGAAGGAAGCGCGGAGTATGGCGGCGGCGCTGAAGGCGGTCGGTGCGCAGGTCCATTATGCCGAGTTGCCCGGCGTGGGCCATGCGAGCTGGGTCCCGGGCTACGCCGATCCCGCGCTCGCCTCGTGGCTGTTCCAGCAGCACCGCCCGTGACGATCCCACCTGAACTCCGCGCCGCTGCGCAGGTCTCCAAAGCCTGGCCCTACGAGGAAGCGCGCAAGCTGCTCGCGCGCCCCGCCAAGGCCGGTCCAATCGTGTTCGAAACCGGCTACGGCCCGTCCGGCCTCCCCCACATCGGCACCTTCGGCGAGGTGGCGCGCACGACGATGGTGCGGCACGCGTTCCAAGCGCTGTCGGACCAGCCCACCCGGCTGATCGCCTTCAGCGACGACATGGACGGGCTGCGGAAAGTGCCCGACAACGTGCCGAACCGGGCGATGCTGGCGGAGCATCTGGGCAAGCCGCTGTCGGTTGTGCCCGACCCGTTCGGCGGGGGCGAAAGCTTCGGCGCGGCCAACAACGCCCGGCTGCGGGCTTTCCTCGACGCCTTCGGCTTCGAGTATGAGTTCCTGTCCTCGACCGATTGCTACCGTGCGGGCCGGTTCGACAACGCGTTGGAGGCTGTGCTGGCTGACTACGATGCGATCATGGGTGTGATGCTGCCCACGCTCGGCCCCGACCGGCGCGCGACCTACAGCCCGTTCCTGCCACTCCACCCTGAAACCGGCGTTGTCATGCAGGTCGCTACAACGCCGCTGGGTGCGGACCGCATCGCGTGGCAAGACCCCGCCACCGGCACGGCCTACGAAACCCGCATCACCGGCGGCCAAGCCAAGCTTCAGTGGAAGGTCGATTGGGCGATGCGGTGGGTGGCGCTGGGCGTCGATTACGAGATGGCGGGCAAGGACCTGATCGACAGCATCGTCCAATCGTCGAAGATCGCGCGCATTCTCGGCGCCCGCCCGCCCGAGGGGTTCAACTACGAGCTGTTCCTCGATGCCGAGGGCGCGAAGATCAGCAAATCGAAAGGCAACGGCCTCACGATCGAAGACTGGCTTGCCTATTCCGCGCCGCCGACGCTCTCCTTCTTCATGTACCGCGAACCGCGCAAGGCGAAGCGGCTGCACCTCGACGTGATCCCGCGGGCGGTCGATGAGTATTGGGAGGCGGTCGGCAGATACCCGGGCCAGCCGCTCGAACAGAAGCTTGGCAACCCCGTCCACCACATCCACAACGGCCATCCGCCACAGGAACTGCCGCCGGTCAGCTTCGCGCTCTTGCTCAACCTGGTCGCCGCCGCCGCGACCAGTGACAAGGCGGTGCTGTGGGGCTTCGTCACGCGCAACCTCGGCCTAACGTCCGGTGAGCAGCCGCTGCTCGACCGGATGATGGACGGCGCGCTCGCCTACCACCGCGACGTGATCGCTCCGACACTCAAGCGTCGCGCGCCGACATCCATGGAAGCCGCCGCGCTCGCCGAGCTGGACCAGCGATTGGCCGCACTCCCCAAAGGCGTTCAGGCGGAGGACATTCAGACTGCGGTTTACGATACGGGGAAAGTCTCGGGAATCGAACCACTCAAAGATTGGTTCAAGGCGCTCTACGAGACGTTGTTGGGCGCGAGCCAAGGGCCACGAATGGGATCGTTCATCGCACTGTACGGCATCGAGGCCACCCGCGCGCTGATTTCCGAGGCGCTCGCTTGAGGCGCGCCGCCGCGTGGGCGGCGGCAGCACTTTGCCTCTGTGCCGCCGCCCATCCCGATTCCGCCGCGCTGTTTCGCCTCGGCAAGTTCGCCGATGCCGCCGAAGCTGGCAGGGCCGAACACACCGCCAACAGCCTTGCGCTCGCCGCACGCGCCGCGCTGACCCGCGCCGCGTTTCTCACCACCGACCGCGACGAGGCGAAGGCGCTCGTGCTGCAGGGTGAGGCTGACGCCGATGCCGCGCTGAAACTCGATCCGCGCAACTACGATGCGCTGTTTCAACGTGCCTCGGGAATCGGCTACCGCGCGACGCTCAGCAATAGCCCCAAGCTCGCCATCCAAACCAAGACGATTTTCACCGCGCTCACCAAGGCCGATCCCACGCGGCCCGAGGCCTGGCTGGGTCTGGGCGCATGGAACGGCGAGGCGGTGGACAACGTCGGCCGCTTCATGGCAGGCATGGTGCTTGGCGCGAAATTGTCCGCGATGGAAGCCGCCTTCGCCGAAGCCGAGCGACGGATGGCGCAAAGCCCGGTGCCGTTCGCCTATCACGGCTGTCTTCTGTTGCGCATCGACCCGGCCCAGTCCGATCGTGCGCGTGCTTTGCTCAGTCAGGCGACCCGGCTGCGTGCGCGAGAGGCTTACGAGGCGACCGCGCAACGTGGCGCGAGCGAAGTGCTCGCGCTACTGGCGCGTGGTGATGTCAGAGCCGCACGCGACATGGCCAAGCGGCTCGGGAGCTTCGGCAAACTCGCCTAGATGGTATGAACGGTGGTTGACACTCCGCCGCACCCTCGCCATGTGGAGATCGCGTTAGCAATCGCCGTGCGTGAGTGCCAAAACGCCTGATCCCATTCATCGAGGAAGCATCTATGAGCAGCTTTCGACCCTTGCACGACCGCGTGCTGGTTCGCCGCATCGAAGCCGAAGAGAAAACGGCGGGTGGCATCATCATACCGGATACCGCGAAGGAAAAGCCCCAGGAAGGCGAAGTCGTCGCGATCGGCCCCGGCACGCGGCACGAGAACGGCAATCTGAACCCGACCGAGCTAAAGGCAGGCGACAAGATCCTGTTTGGAAAATGGTCGGGCACCGAAGTCAAGCTCGGCGGTGAAGACCTGATTATTATGAAGGAAAGCGACGTTCTGGGAATTGTCGCCCACGCGTAACTTCGCCTTTCTCATCTGAAACTCAAAGCAAAGGATTACAAATATGGCAGCCAAGGACGTAAAGTTCGGCCGTGACGCCCGCGAGCGCATTCTCGAAGGCGTCGACATTCTGGCGAACGCGGTCAAGGTCACGC
>JAABUQ010008863.1_pt1 | contig 13897 bp, 13 predicted proteins | sample 5560001 | NCBI WGS metagenome assembly JAABUQ01 (sample SAMN10711888, study PRJNA513371) | rock metagenome | isolation source: Antarctica rocks | place: Antarctica: Victoria Land, Finger Mt nord | collected 2015-12-18
ACGGTGCAGCGGTTGCGGGCCGGGCGCACGCGGCGCGGCTACCGGGGGACGGACGTGACCGCGGCGCGAGTGGCGGCGGATGCGCTGGCGGCCTACCTGCAAACACAGGCTGCGCCATGACTGGCCCCATAAAGGCTGGCCTCATCGCGGTCGGCCCGGTGCTGAACACGGTGGGTTTCGCCGTTACTGGCTCTGAAACCCGGTTGACCCTGGAGATGACGCTGCCGCAGGCCGAGCTTGTACTGGCGCGTCTCGTGCGGGCCGCGGCGTCGGCGCGCGTGGCGGCCGGCACAGCGAAATGGCGCAGCCATTTGCGCGGGCTGGCGTCGTTGACCTGCTTTAGTCCGCGTAAACCACTCGGTTTCGCGGCGGCAACCTTCGGGACGCATTCCGGCATTCCCAGCTTATGGAGCCTGACCCATGGCAGCATTTGACCAGGCGTTCCGCATCGTGATCGGGGAGGAGGGCGGGCTCACCACCAATCCGGCCGATCCCGGCAACTGGACCGGCGGCGCCTGCGGGCGCGGCGTTTGCCTGGGAACGCGCTATGGCATTTCGGCGGCGGCCTATCCGGGGCTGGCGATCGCGACGCTGACGCTCGACGCTGCACGGACGATCTACCGACGGGATTATTGGGACCCGGTGCAGGGCGACAGCCTGCCGCCGCCATTGGCGCTGCTGGTGTTCGATGCCGCGGTGAACAGCGGCGTGAGCCGCGCCATCTGCTGGCTGCAGGCGGCGGCGGGCGTTGCGACGGATGGGGTGTTGGGGCCGCGCACCTTGGCCGCAGTCGGCGCGAGGGCCGGGCAGGGGGCCACGTTGCCGGCGGAGTTCCAGGCGCAGCGCCTGGTGTTCATGGCGGGATTGCCGACCTGGCGTAGTTTTGGGCTTGGCTGGGCCCGGCGTTTGTGCCGGTTGCCTTATGACGCGGTCGCAATGTCCACGACATAGCTCGTGTCCGTGTCCACGACACAGCTCGTGTCTGTGTCCGGCGGACCCGGTCAGGTCTAGGGATTGGCGCGACTTGGCCTGGTGCCGTCGCCGCCCTCGCAGTAAAAAATGGAGAGTTGGATGGACTTGTCCCAGGTGGCGGCGGATGTGTTCAAAGGTGCGGCGGCGGGGTCGATCGTGCCGGGAGTGGGCACGGCGCTTGGCGCGGCGGGCGGCATTGCGCTGGACTTGGCTCCAGAGATCGGCCGATGGCTGTTCGGCCCAGACGCGGCGCCAGTGACGTTGGCCGTGCAACAGGCGATCCACGCCGTGACGGGCGCCGACGAGCCCGCTGCCCAGGCGGCGGCACTGGCCGACCCCGACCTTGCCGGCCGGCTTCGGGTCCAGCTCGCAGGCATGGCCGCCACCTACTCCGCTGCCGCGGAGAGCGCAGCCGAGGCGCGCATGGCGGCGCAACTGGCGGACGTGGCGAACGCCCGCGCGATGGCGGTGCAGCTTGCGCAGTCTGGGGGCACCCTGGCGTGGGGCGCGTCGGTGACCAGCGTGGTGGTGCTGGTCACTTTCGGGGGCGTGGTGTCGCTGGTGCTCCTGCATGCGGTGCCGGCTGGGTCCGAAACGGTTTTGAATGTCCTGCTGGGCACTTTGGCCGCGATGGCGACCAACGTGGTCGGCTACTGGGTCGGCAGCAGCGCCGGCTCTGCCCGCAAGGATGAGCGGATGGCGCGGCAGGCAGCGGGGTGAGCAGCTATGCGCGCGGCTACCCTGGGCCGGGGCCGTGCCTCAATCCACCGCCAGCAGCATCGGCTCGCCGTCGACCCGCCGGGTGACCTGCCAAAGATATCTCCGAACCTGCTCGGGCGACTGCGGCGCGGCAAGCAGGGCACCCTGCACCTGGCCGCATGCCAGATGCGTCAGGATGTCGAGTTGCGGCTGAGTTGCAACGCCGTCAGCTACGACGTCGAGTTGCGCCTCTGACGCCATGCTCAGGACTGCGCGCACGTTCGTCATCGCGACCGGGTCGGTGAGCATCGATGCAACGGATGACGGGCTGATCTTGACCTGCTGGAAGGCGAAATCCCGCAAAGAATTCAGCGAGGCATTGGCCTGCCCGAAATCGTCGAGCACGAGGCGGACCCCAAGCGTCCGCAGCGACAGCATCGTCGACAGCACCTGTTGCGAGTGCTCCAGCAGCGCATCGGCGGCGATTTCAAGATCCAGCCGGTTGGGCGCAAGGCCCGAGCCGTGCAGCGTTTCGATGACTTGGTGCTCCAGGTCGTCGCGGCAGAACTGCGCGGGGAACAGGTTGACTGCGAGCCGCACCGGCACTGCCCAGGTCGCCGCTTCCGTGCAGGCGGTGTGCATCACCCAATGCCCGAGCCTTTGAATCAGGCCAGACCGTTCGCACATCGGGATGAACACGGACGGCGGCACCAGGCCGCGGCTCGGATGCCACCACTGCACGATCGCCTCGAACGCGAGCGGCATATTGGTCTTCGTATCGAATACGGGCTGGTACGCTATCTCGAACTGGTCACGTTCCAGCGCGAGGTCTAGATCGTCCTGCAACGACCGCGCGTCGTCGGGCGCCGCCGGCGGCTCCTCCTGCGCGGTCAAGCCGCGCTCGGCAGACTTCGCGCGGTAGAGCGCACTATGGGCCCGGCGCAGCAACTCCTCTGCCGTGTCCCCATCTTCTGGGAACAGGGCTATGCCGATCGACACGCCGACTCGGCAAGTTTCTCCATCCAGGACATAGGGTTCACGGATCATGGCTGCCAGGCGTTGCGCCGACCGCCCGGCCTGCTCGGCCGAAGACACGCCAGGAAACACCACTGCGAACTCATTTCCGCCCATGCGGCCGACCGTATCGCCCTCGCGCATGGATGTTTGCATACGCGCCGCTGCCTCGATCAGCAGCAGGTCATTGATCGCATGGCCGTGTTGCTCGCCCATTCGGTTGAGCCGGTCGAGGTCGAGGTAGAGCACCGTAACTCCGCCGTTTGTCTGCCGCGCCCGGACGATCGACCGTTCGATCCGCCCTAGGACCGTCGCCCGGTTGGAAAGCTGCAACAAGTCGTCCGGGAGGGCAAAATGGGCGATCCGCTGCCCGGCGGGATCGCCGTGGCCGGTTGTCGCGGCGGGCGGCCCTGGCGTCTTGGCGAGCGCTTGTCCGCGGGCCGGCGGTGCCACCCGCCCGGCCGCATGGGTCCGCGCGACCCGCCAACGGGGAAGCAGCCGGTGGAACCAGCGTTCAACAGTCGCGCGCTCTGCCCCAGCCATACTGTCCTGCCTACCAAAAGCCGTGTGTCCAGGCTGGCCGCCATTTTGGCAACTTGCCCTACGAAGGAAAGCCTAGTGGGACCAGTGCGGCCAGTCCCGTCATATTTGGTTTGGTATTGAAATGGAATGGCCATGACGCTATGGCGGGGCAGGAGCGGGCTGGCGCAAGCACTCAGGCAGTGAACCGGGCCAGCCGGTCGAACTCCGCCACGTCCAGCGTCTCCGCACGGCGCTCCGGCGCGATGCCGGCGCGTTCCAGCAGCGCCTCGCCGCCCAGGGCACGCAGCGAGCCGCGCAGCATCTTGCGCCGCTGGCCGAACGCCGCCGCGGTCAGCCGTTCCATGGCGGCGAACAGGGCCGCAGGGGGCTGCGTCGCATGGGGCACGAGGCCCACGACAGCCGACCACACCTTTGGCGGCGGCACGAACGCGGCCGGCGGCAGGCGCATCAGCAGCGCCACCCGGCAGGTCCACTGCGCCAGCACCGACAGCCGTCCGTAGGCCGGCGTGTCCGGGGCGGCGGCGATGCGCTCGGCCACCTCCAACTGGAACATCAGCGTCATGCGCTCCCACGCCGCCGCCTGTCCCAGCCAGCCGACCAGCAGGGGGGTCGCGACGTTGTACGGCAGGTTGGCGACGATCTGCCGGGGCGCCGGCGCCAACGCCGCAAGGTCGGTCCGCGTCGCATCCGCCGCCAGCACGCGCAGCCGGCCGGGGTACGCCGCCTCCAACTCCGCCAGTGCCTCGATGGCGCGGGCGTCGACCTCGACCGCCAGCACGCTCGCGGCCTGGGTGTCCAGCAGCGCGCGGGTCAGGCCGCCGGGACCAGGGCCGACCTCGACGACGTGCCGGCCCCCAAGGTCGCCGGCCTGCCGGGCAATCCGCCCCGTGAGGTTCGCGTCCAGCAGGAAATGCTGGCCCAGCTTCTTGCGCGCCCCGAGTCCATGGCGCGCGATGACGTCGCGCAACGGAGGGAGGGGGCGCAACGGCAGAAGGGCGCGCAGCGGCAGAGGGGCGTGCGACGGCGGGACGGGCGGAAGCGGCAAGAGACCCAGGCGCTACACCCGTTCGTCCATTACGGCCCGGCGGCGCAGGTCCCGCTGCAACTGCCGGGAGGTCAGCTCCACCCGCTCCTGCAGCAGCCGCTCGCTCACCTCCTCCTTGGTTGGCGCCGCGGCGGCCCTCGCCTCGCGCGAGCACACCATCACGACGGCCGCGCCCTCGGTGGCGATGACGGGCTTGCTCGGCACCCCGACCGCCAGCCCGGCCAACAGGGTGCGCAGCGGCGCGGACCCTACCGTCTCCAGCCTCACCTCGCCGGGGTCCGACGGGCGCACGGTCCCGGCGCGCTGGTTCGCCTCCTCCATGTCCTTGCAGTTCTTCGCGGTGCGGGTGACAGCCTGCGCCTGCTCCACGGCCTTGCGCTGCTGGTCGGTCGGGGCGGCCGGGTTCAGCGCGCCGACAAAGGGGAAGAACACCTGGCGGATGCTCATTGCGGTCGATTGGTCGCGGCCGATCTCGCGCTTGGCGCGCAGCGTGACGATGCTGATGCCGCCCGGCACCTCGACCGGGTTGCTGATCGCCCCCGGCGGCATCTCCCGCACCACGTTGGCGACCTCCGGGTCCAGTTGACTCGCCCGCACCCAGCCGAGGTCGCCGCCTTGCAGCGCCGTCTGGCTCTGGCTGAACTGCGCCGCCACCACGGCGAACGGCGCGCCGGCCCGAAGCTGCGCGATCACGGCATCGGCAAAGCGGCGCGCGTCGGCGGACTTGCCGGGGTCGTCGACGGAGATGAAGATTTCGGCCACGCGGAACTCGGGCCGGCCGATCTGGTCCTTGAAGATCCGCACCTGCTCGGCCACGTCGGCGTCCGTCACCTCGGCCTTGGCGCCAAGCTCCTGCCGCAGCACGCGGGTCCAGCCCAACTGCACGCGGACCTGGTCGATCAGGGTGCGGAGCGCCACGCCCTGTCCGCGCAGGCTGCCGCCAAGCGCCCCCTTCGGCATGCCGTTGCGCTGCTCGATCTCCTCGATGGCGGTGGCGATTTCGCGGTCGCTCACATTGATGCGGCGGCGCTGCACCTCCTGCAGGCGCAGGCGCTCGTCCACAAGCTGTTTTGCCACCTGCGGGCGCAGCCGGGCCAGCACTTCGGGCGTCACCGGCAGGCCGGTGCTGAGCGCGAACAGCTTGCCGCGGTTGGTGACGTCCCCGGTCGTGATGACGTCGCCGTTCACGACGGCGACGATCTGACCGCCGCTGCCGTCGGGCGCTCCCTCGGGGGCGGTCGGCAATGCCGGCAGGGTCGCCGGCCGGCGAGGCTGCGCCCCGGCGGCATCGGACAGCAGCAGGCCGGGCACCAGGAGCAGCGCGAGCCATAGCGGGGGTCGATTGGGCATTGGGGGTCCTACAACGATGCTAGATGCGGTTCAGGCCAACCTGGCCGACCGTCTTGAAGGTCACTTGGAACAAGACCGTTGTGGCGCCGTTGTCGCCGTTCAACGAGGTGAAGCGCCGGTTGTAGCTCACGTCGAAGGCGAAGCACTCGTCCTCATAGGTGGCGTGCAGCCCGGCGCTGCTCAGCTTCGACAGGTTCAGGTCCCGCCGCGCATAGACCGATCCCCGGTACTTGTCGAACTGCGTGCTGGCCGACACCGTCGCCTCGTTCCTGTGCTGGAAGTAGCTCGCGGGGATCGTCGCCTGGTCATACAGGAAGTACGGGTTCACGGCCGAGTAGATGTAGCCCGCCGACACCCGCAGCAGCGGCGTTCCCGCCGTGCCGATCGCGTCCGCGAACCGTATGTTCCCCTTCTTGGGGTCAATCCGCGTCCGCCCCGTGAGGTCGAACCACGGCCCCGGCGCCACCGTCGTGCGCGTCACGATGTCGGACGCCCGGTTCTCCAGGCCCGAGCCGACCGGGAACGTGTCGTCCTTGTGGCTGCGGAAGCTCTCGCCCACCAGCCCGTCCACAGAGGCGTCGCCCACCGTCCAGTTCAGGTGCAGCGCCACATTGGCCCGCACGCCGCCCTCCAGCCGGTCGATGCCGGGAAAACGGTTCAGGCTGAACAGGTTCTGGTCGGTGAACTCGAAGTCGAGGCTGTCCTCGTTGGGGATGTGCTGGTTGCGCCCGCTGCCGGTGTTCGGGCCCGCGATGAGCTGCACCCGCGGCTCGATCACCTGCGACCCCCAGCCCTCCCGCACCAGCGGCCAGCGGGCGTCGAACGCGACCTGCGGCTGGGCCCGCGCTGTTTCCGTGCTGTTCGCCCCGGCAAAGTTCGGGTTCTGGTTCAGGCTCGCGGCATTGTAGGCGGCGGTGTCGGCCTGCAACGTGAGGCCGTACACCTCGCCGAACGCTCCGGAGAATGGGCGCTCCCACCTGAGCGTCGCCCCGGCCCGCTGGGTGTTGGTGCCGACCTGCCGCAGCACGTTGAAGTTCTGCGTGTCGAACGACAGCCGCCCGCCCAGCGCGTCCGGCTCGCCAAAGAAGCTGTATTCGTAGCGCGGCAGCACGTAGGGCAGCCGGCTCTGCTGCACGCTGGCCACCAATCCCTGGTAGGCGATGCTGTCAAGCTTGGTGTACGCCCCGGTGCCGAACCCCTCGATGTAGGCCCGGCTGGTCAGCACGTCCGCCCGGTTGTTGACCCGGTAGTCCCGCAAATATTTCGCATCGGTGGCCCGGTCGACGTCAAAGCCGTAGCGCCAAGTGTCGTCGTAGGAGAACCGCCCACTGGCGAAGACGTCAGCTCCGATATGGTGCAGGTCCTCGCCGACCGAGGCGTTCACGTCCAGCGTCCCGTCGTTGAAGCGGCGGCGGTACTGGCCGTTGAGGTTGCCATACTGCTGGCTGCTGAACGTGGGCGCGATCGTCGCGTCCGACACCTCGTCGATCGCCCAAAAATACGGCACGGCCAGGAACGCGCCGATGTTCTTCGACTGGCCGAACGCCGGCACCAGGAAGCCGCTGGCGCGCCGCACCGACGGGTCCGCATGCCAGAAATACGGGAAGTACGCGACCGGCAGGCCATAGATGTCGAGCACGACATCCCGGTACTCGATCTTCTTGTTCTGCCCGTCCTGCACGGCGGAGCGGGCGCGGAGCTGCCACAACGGCGGTTTGGTCGGGTCCTTGGCGCACAGGTTGCAGGTGGAGTACACGGCGCGCGACATCTCGTTGATCGTGCCCTCGGTCCGCCGTGCGCCGTTCGCCACCAGCTTGCCGTTTTCCGCCAGGATCGCCCGCATGCCCTTCAGCACGCCGTCGCGCAATCCTTCGGTCAGCTCGGCATAGTCGCTGAACAGCACTTGGCCGTCCGGCTGCACCATTACGACGTTGCCGCTGGCGGCGGCGACATTGGTGTTGCGGTCGAACACTATCTTGTCGGCCCGCAGCACGTTGTCGTTCTGCCAAGCCTCGACGTTGCCGGTCGCCGAGACGATGGCGTTGTCACGGTCGTATTCCACGTGGTCGGCGGTGAACGTCACCGGGTCGGTTCGCGTCAATGGTTGTGGCGCCACCGTGGGCCGTGCCCGGCGCGCCCCGCTGAACTGCGCCCGCGCTGCGTCGGACCCGGCCATTACGCCGGTGGCCGCAAGCCCCAGCAGGATGAACCGGCGCATCAGGAGGAGGTGAGGGCGACGAGCATCACGCATCTATACAGCCCTGCGCCCGCCGACAAAAGCCGTGCTCAAACGGATGGCGCTCGCGTGTTTCTCAGATGCATCAACGAGATTTCGTGGTAGGGAGGGGCATGACAGCGCTCACGCCTGTAGAATCCGAGTTTGCCACGACCGAAGAGGCGGAGGCATATGACCGCTGGTTTCGCGCCAAGGTGAAGTCTGCCATGGCGGATGGTGGGGCAAAACTCCCCCACGATGAGGCAAGGGCAAAAGTTCGGGATCTGATCGAGAGCAAGCGACGTGCTGCGGCTAGTCTGGAGTGAAGGCTTTAGGCGATCTGTTCGGGACCATCGACTTTGTTGCGGAGTGAAACCTTAGCGCTGCTGAACGCTTGCAAGACGCTGTCGAACAAACGGCGGAGCGGCTTCCCGCTCACCCGTATCTCTTCCGACCGGGCCGGGTTGCAGGCACCCGTGAGGCGATTGTTCATCCCAACTACATCCTCGCCTATCGAGTAGGCGACGAGGCGGTTGAGATTTTGGCAATCGTGCATTCACGCCAACAGTATCCCTAGTGCGTCCCTGGACAGCCCGGCCTGGACGACAAAAAACGATTTGCCTTCTCAGCCGCAACCCAAGCGCCCTCCCCGCCGTTGCTAGCCCCTTGGCGGATGGAGCGAAACATGAACCAGCGTTGGCCTGGGCACCTTTGGATCGTGCGGCATGGCGAGAGCGCCGGCAATGTCGCGCGAGAGGCGGCGGTCGTCGCAGGACAGGCCCGCATCGACCTTGACATCCGCGACGTGGACGTGCCGCTCAGCCCGCGCGGCGAGCGGCAGGCGGACGCGCTCGGCCGCTGGTTCGCCGACCTGTCGCCGGAGCAGCAGCCGCATGTGGTGCTCGTCTCGCCCTACCTGCGCGCCCGCGACACGGCGGTGCGCGTCCATGCCCAGGGCGGCACCCCGGTTGCCCCCAAGCGGTTCGGGGTGGACGAGCGGCTGCGCGAAAAGGAATTCGGCGTGCTCGATCTGCTGACCCGCATGGGCATCGAGACCGAGTTCCCCGACCAGGCCCGTTTCCGCACCCTGCTCGGAAAGTTTTACCACCGCCCGCCCGGCGGCGAGAGCTGGTGCGACGTCATCCTGCGGCTGCGCAGCCTGCTCGACACCATCCACCTGCACCATGAGGGCCAGCGCGTGCTCATCGTGGCGCACCAGGTCGTCGTGCTCTGCCTGCGCTATCTGCTGGAAAACATGGACGAAGCGGAAATTCTCAGGGTGGACCGGGAGGGCGACGTGGCGAACTGCGGCATCACCGAGTACACCGCCGGCCCATCGGGGCTGCGCCTCGTGCGCTACAACTTCACCGTTCCCATGGAGCGCGAGGGCGAGACGGTGACGGCGGCGGCGGACAGTCCGGTGGCCGCACGATGACGCGCTCCATCGATGCTGACCTGCTCCGCACGATCCTGTTGCCGCCGCCGGGCGAAGACAAGGACAAGCGTGGCCGTGTGCTGGTCGCCGGCGGCAACCGTGCCGTGCCCGGCGCCGCCTTGCTCGCCGCCGAGGCGGCGCTGCAGGCCGGCGCCGGCAAGCTGCAAGTTGCAACGGGCCGCAGCGTGGCGCCCGGCTTGGCCTTGCTCCTGCCCGAGGCGCTGGTGATGGGCCTGTCCGAGACGGAAGCCGGCGATCTCGGCCCCGAGGCGACAGAAGCCTTGGCGAAGGCGGCGAAGCGGACGGATGCGCTGCTGCTCGGCCCCGGCATGATGGACACGGAAGCGGCGATGGCCTTGGTCAAGGGCGTGCTGGCGCTGCTCGACCCGGTGGAGGGGCCGGCTCTCGTGCTGGATGCCGGGGCGCTGTGCGGCCACGCTGCGCTGCGCGAGGCGCTGCGCCCGCACGCTGGCCGTGCCGTGCTCACGCCCCATGCGGGCGAGATGGCGACCGTGCTGGACATCGAGCGCGCGGAGGTCGAGGACGACCCGCTCGCCACGGGCCGCCGGGCGGCGGCGCTGTTGCAGCAGGTGGTCGTGATGAAGGGGGCGCAGACGCATGTCATCAGCCCGGAGGGCGAGGCGTGGCTTTATGCGGGCGACTGTGCCGGGCTGGCGACCAGTGGGTCCGGCGACGTGCTGGCTGGCATCGTGACCGGACTGCTTGCCCGTGGTGCGCCGCCGGTTCAGGCGGCGTGTTGGGCCGTATGGCTGCACGGCGAGGCGGGTGCGCAACTGGCGCGGCGCATTGGCCCGATTGGTTTCCTGGCGCGGGAGTTGGCGGCGGAGGTGCCGGGGCTGATGGCGGGGATGACTACTGGGTGACTATGTTACCAACTTAAATAAGTTTTAAGCTGAGCGTATGTCCAAGCCAGAAAGCATAAGTCATTATAGCTAGAGATTTTTCGTAGTGGAAGCTTTCTTCCTGGCTCGCTGCTCGTTAACAGACCAGATTCCGGAAGGTTTTATGGGTGTCCTACGCATATTACGCTTCCACTTCCGACATTTACAGTTTGATAACGTGACTTTGGCGATAGGCCTAACTATTGGAATAGGCGTTGCAACACTTTGCTCCCTATAAATGAGAAATTCTGGTGGTAGAGGTGGGCCAAATGTGAAGCCGGTTTTGCAGATGTTAACTGGCGGAGCTAGCGTTATCGGGTGGGTTGGCGGACGACCGGTACTACTTCGGAGTTGGTATGACGCTAGTGATGCCGGAGGCAGGTAACCTTTTTTCAATTTCGCAATTTTATTGATCGATAACGTTGCTGAAGCTGGCGGCTTTGTTTTAACACTTGTCGAATATTGCTAGTTAGCACCACTTGGGGATGCTTGGGATTGAGGAAAAACTGTTTCAGGATAGCTTAGTCGAACTCGACTCCAGTTTAGCTTGGTCACTTTCGCGCTACCTCAACCTGGCAAATTTAAGCTACATTAGTTTACCATAATAGGACATTTTCAACTTATGCGCTAGTCTTTTTCTGCCGGTGGAGCTGAAAAGTTGAAGCCATCGAAATTATTTGGCCATAAACGACGTACATCGACCGCGAAGCCAAAGTGAAGCAAATCACTTGCAATAAGAAGCATTTGGCAAAATTACTTTCGTGTTGTACTCACTCAACGCCAGTAGTTGCATGCCGGAAAGCAGAGAGTGCAGGCTCAATGCAAATACTGCGGTTGAGATTGTCAGGCGTGAGTTTAACGCTTTACATGGTTTAGAGGTTATAGACCAAGTCAGATTAATAAGTAGGCACCTGACCGCAGAAAAACGCATTGTGCTCATAACTAACCATCCTCCAAATGCAGCAACAACGCCACCGCCAGCATCAGCCCCGCTCCAGCCGGCGCCCAAGCCGCAAGCTCAGCCGGCAGAGCCCCAGACTGGCCGAACTCCTCCGCCACCTTGCTCACCACGAACAGCGCGAACCCGGCCGCGACGCCGCTGCCGATCATCTGCGCCACCCCGCCTCGCCGGGTCGCCCGCATGCTGAACCCCGCCGAAACCAGCGCCATCGTCCCCGCCAACAACGGCAGCGCCAGCAAAGCCTGGAAGTGCAGCCGGTGCCGTATCGCCGAGAACCCGGACCGCTCAAGCAGCCCAATGAAATCCGGCAGCGCCCAAACAGACAGGGTATCCGGGCTGGCAAAGCTCTCCTGCACCCGGTTGACCGTCAGGTCCGTCGCCAGCCGCGTCGTCCCGATCGACTCCGGCAGGCGGTCCGCCGCCATCCGCTGCGCCCCCTCCAACGTCCAGAACCCGGCGCCCAGCGTCGCCCGTTTGCTCTCGACCCGGCTCAGCAGCCGGTCGTTGCCATCCAGCCGGAACACGCTGACGTCAAGCGCCACCAGATCCTTCCGCTTCAGGGTCACGGAGCGCGCGTGCAGGATTGCGACGCCCGCCGGGTCCAGCTCCCGGTCGGACTGGCGCAGCCACAACTGCCCGCCTTGCAGCGCCAGCGGCCCGCCGTTGGTGCGCAGATAGATATTGTCCAGCGCCTCCGCCCGCGCCAGCATGATCGACGACAGTGGGCTGACGCCCCCGGTCGCAATCGCCCCCAGCAGCGTGGCGCAGGCCAGCGGCGCCGCCAGGAACTGCCATGCCGACACCCCGGACGCCCGCGCCACGATCAGCTCGCTGCTGCGCGTCAGCCGCCAGAACGCCAGGATGCCGCCCAGCAACACCCCGAACGGCAAAATTTGGATCGACAGGAACGGCAGCCGCAGCAGCGCAATCTCGGTGACCAGGCCGAACGTCGCATCCGGCTTGGACGCCGAGCGCCGCAGCAGCTCGATGAAGTCGAACAGCCACACGACCCCGGCCAGCGCCGCAATCATGCCGAGCACGGCCAACAGGAACTGCCGGGCGATATACACCGAGAGCGTAACGGCCACCGCGCGGTCCTATCAGGTCACGGCTTGGTTCAAGCCAGTCGCCGTCGCATGCCTTGCCGCCCCGCCATGACCTGCGGACCCAGCAGCAGCCAGCCGCAGACGGCGCCCGGCAGGATGGCGTGAAGCCAGATCAGCGGGACCAGCTCCGCCCGCCGCGACGCGAGGTTGGCGATCGCCAGCCCCAGCGCCAGCAGCGCCACCACGCCGAGCACCGCCGCCAACGGCCGCAGCACGTTGCCATGACGCTGGAATGCCCCGGTCAGCACCGACAGCAGCGCCACCAGCGCGAAGCTCATCGCCGTCAACGGCGCCGACAGCCGCCGGTGCGCCTCCACCAGGAACTTGGCCGCGTCGCGCGGCGCAACAGTGGCGTCCGGGTGCGTCAGCTCACCCAATGACATCTCGGTGGAGTCCCGGTAGCGCTGCTCCGTCCCCTTGCTGTTGCTGGTCAGGTCGACCGTGTTCTCGGCGAAGGTCAGCACGTTCAGCCGCCCGCTGGTCCGGTCGATCTCCTGCCGGCTGCCGGATTGCAGCAGCACGCGCGGGCCGTTCGCGCCGTTCACCAGCCGCCCGCGCTCGGCCAGGATCGTGGCCCGGCTATTTTTCTGGCGCTCGTCCTCCACCAGGATGCCGCGCAGCGTCCCGTCCCGGTCGCGGCTGCGGACATAGACGGTCAGGTCCTCGGAGATCGGGGTGAACACGCCCTCTTGCAGCAGGAACGCCGCCAGCCGGTTCCTGATCTCGAACTGCTGCTCGCGGAACGCCGTGTAGCTGATCGGCACGACCGACAGGTTCAACACGTAGCAGACGCCGACCACCACGGCCGCAAGCCCCAGCGCCGGCCGCGACAGCGCCATCGGCGACAGCCCGGCCGCCCGCATCACCGTCAGCTCCCGGTCCCCGGCGAGCCGTTGGTACACGAACTGCACCACGACGAACGTCGTGATCGGCAAGATGACCGCGACGAAGTTGGGCACCAGCAGGCCCGTCAGCTTGAGGAACACCCAGAACGACAAGCCGCGGTTCACCACCAGCTCGATGAAGCGCAGGCTCTGCGTCAGCCAGATCAGCGCGACCAGGCCCCCGGTCACTGCGACCAACGCAAAGGCGAGCTGGCGGACGATGTAGCGGTCGAGTTGGGACAAGAGGGAATGCCGCATGGCTACAGGTTAGGCGCGTGCGCCGGCCAAGGCCAGGTCAATGCCCCCAGCAGTCATCGCCAGGTCAGGGCAGCAGCTTGCCAGGGTTCATCAGGCCCGCCGGGTCCAGCGCCGCCTTGATTCGCCGCATGGTGTCGAGCTCGGCGCCGCCCCGCCAGTCCGGCATCATATATGGCTTGAGCCGGCCCACCCCATGCTCCGCCGAGAAGCTGCCGCCCAGGCTGCGCACGACGGCGTTCACCGTGTCCATGATCTCGTGGTCGCGCGCCAGGAACGCGGCAGGGTCCCAGCCCTCCGGCTGCTCCAGGTTGAAATGGATGTTGCCGTCGCCCAGGTGCCCGAACGGCACCGCGCGCACGCCGGGGACCAGCGCCTCGCACGCCGCCGTCGCCCGCTCGATCAGCTCCGGCACCCGGCTCACCGGGACCGAAACGTCGTTCTTCACGCTGGCGCCCTCGCGTTTCTGCGCCTCCGAATGCTCCTCCCGCAATTTCCAGATCGCCTGGCGCTGCG
>JAABUQ010008864.1_pt1 | contig 13894 bp, 15 predicted proteins | sample 5560001 | NCBI WGS metagenome assembly JAABUQ01 (sample SAMN10711888, study PRJNA513371) | rock metagenome | isolation source: Antarctica rocks | place: Antarctica: Victoria Land, Finger Mt nord | collected 2015-12-18
GCAGCGAAGATATGATGGGCACCAGCATCTTTGCCCGAAACGCGAGTGGCGAGATCTTCCACACCTACTCGACCCACGCCCGTGGGATAGAGAATCTGATGGGCGCCTTCATGTGGCTCGATCTGACGCCCAAGGGCCGCCACGAGTTCGATGACGGACGCAGCCGGCTGAGCGAATAAGTAAGCGGGTTTGTCAGATCAGGGGAACGCTGGCGGTATTCGTCGTCGCGCTGCTGTTCACTGTCATACACCGGATAGGTTGGACCTTTGACGGCAGCCAGTACGTTGCTGCTCGCACTCCTAGCTGAACGCGTGCCGGCCACTCACCGATGCAGAAGGTTCGCGGCGAGCGTAAATTCGACGCCTGCCGCTTGCAGTGGAGCGATCATGCTGCGCAGTGCGCTGAGTGTTGCGGGCCTGGGATGTCCGATTGCGATCGCCGTTCCGTCGCGCTTTCCGATCGCCGCCGTTCGACGCAGCATGCCATCCACGTAGGCCGGGTCCGCCTCGTTGTCGAGAAAGACGTTGCGGGAGGCGTTCTGCACGCCCGCTTCACGCGCCGCTCGCACGACGGTCGTTTTAAGCGTTGTCCGGGAGTCGATGAAGAAGCGGTGTTCGGTCGCGGCCACGCCCATCACCGCGCGCATCACACGCAAGTCGGCCGTGGCCTCGCTGCCCTCGTGATTGTTGATTCCGCTGGCAAGCGGGACATCCCGCAGATCGTCGCGCACCTGTGATGCGATTTGGTCGTTGGGCATCTCAGTCGTAATCTTGCCCGGGCCCGGATTGAGATGCGCGAGCGACTCCATCGGCAAGTGGAGCATGATGCCCTTATGCGCAGCTGCCGCTTCCCGTTCGATCGTCTTCGTATAGGGGGCGCTCGGCAGAACCGCGAGTGTCAGCGGAATCGGCAGCGCGATCATGGCCCGTTCGATATCGATCGCCTGTCCGCAGTCATCGATGATGATCGCGATCTGCGTGCCGGCGCGTCGACGCTGCGGCGACGCCGGTGCAATCGTTCGCTTCTCGTTCACGAGTGGCGGTTTGTGGCGAGAACGCGAGATCGCGCCGCCGAAACGATGCTGGGGCTGCACGAACATCCCGATGACGAGCGCAAGCAACCCAGCCACCAGAAGCGTTAGCCAGAGCCGGGATTTCATAATCCCGATGTTCGCGCGAGCTCGTTCGCTTTACTACCCGCAGTGAGGGGCGTCCGAGACTGCGTTCGTTGCGCGGTTGGACGCCGCGGCGACGGTTCTGCGACGCCGCCCGGCTACGCTCGGCAAACGTGCGGCGCACTTGAGCCGCAGTTCTGCGGAGAACGAAGCCATGGAATGCCCCTCATCCGTCGCCGCCGTGATCCATCTGCCGCCCATCAAGCTTAGCGGATCGGGAAATTCGTATCTCTTCTTCCTGCTCGACGCAGCGCGCGGCGAAGCACTGCAAGTCACCTCGCTCGATCCCTCGGTCGCGACGGCGGTCGCCGGGCCGTATTCGCCCTCCGTCGTCGTGACCGGCGTCGCACCGGGCTCGACCCGCATCTTCGTCCGCGACACGCGCGAAAACGCGTGGCTGCGAACGGTCGTCGTAGAGATCGGCGAGTCCGGCTAAACGGCTGCTTCGACTTAGATCGCGCTCGTGAGGTATGGGAAGCCGTTGAGCGTGTTGACCGAAGGTTTCACGTTGTCGCTCGTCAAGCACGGTGTCTCTTTGTGATCGTCGGCCGCGAGACCGATCTTCGGGATGATGCTGCCGTAGATCGCGCCGAGCGAAAGGTCGATGACCGGACTCTCCGGATCGCGGCCGCCGAACTCTCGTGAGCCGTTACGAAGCGATTTCTTGAGCCCTTTGAGTCCGGCGTCCGGCACGGCGCGCACGATGCCGACCGGCAGACCGCTCTTGCCTTTGCTTTCGACGCCGAGATATGTTGCGGGGCCGTTCGCCGAAAGATCGACTTGCATTTCGTCAGGCATCAGAACGTGCACGAGCGCGTTTCCAATCGCGGCGGAGCGGCCGGCGCCCAGAGGTTTGGGCGTCGTCACGGACTTATAGATCGAGCCCTCGAGAACGGGATCGTTGTACGGTTCGACCACATTGGACTTCTCATGGTCCGCGAATGACTCGAGAGCTTCTTTAACGGCCGGTCGGCCCCAACGTTCCACCTGCGTGTAACTCCCGGCCGAAGTCGGACCTGCAAGAGATGCCGTCGCCCAGACGTTGATGCGACCCTTGTTGGCCGAATTCCGGAGCATCGCTCGCGGCATCTCGACGACCAGTGAGAGGACGTTGAAGTTCTTGAGCGTGTTGTCCGCTTGGGCCGCCGGCAGGAAACATTGCGCGGTCGGCGCCGGGACGTTCGGATGGTTTTTATAATTGCGGTCGGGATTGATCTTGAAGAACTGCGTCAAGTCGAAATAGAACGGGTCGCGCCGCGGACCGGCGAAGAACGCCACGCCGCCCGGCAGTTGCGTCGCGCGGTTATAGGTCGTCGAACCGAGGCGCCGGACGAACGTCGAGCGCGTACTGGCGAGCTCCGGCGCCGCCGGACCGTACATCGTAATGCGCTGACTCGAACCCGTGCCTTGCGCCTTGAACTGCAGCACGGCGTGCTCGCGGTAATCGCCGACGGTGTCGATCTTTATTTGGTACATGACGCCCGGGTCGAAATTCGTCGAGGTCCCGAGTCCACGCGGAATCAGCGGGTGGACATTGAGTGCGAAGACGACGTCCTTGGGATTCTTGGCCGGAAAGACGTACATGTCGGTGATGTCGGCGCCGGGCCGCGAAACCAGCTGCAACGTGTCTTGATGATCGGACGTCCAGACCGGACGCGACGAATACAACGTTGCGGTGAGTGCGACCGCGGCGGTGGCGGCCAAGATTCCAATAACTTTACTTTGCTGCTGCATCATTACCCCAACTCGAATAGCTTTATTTAGAACGACATTACCTGATGTTTAGATTGTCGTGCGAAGGCCCTTCACCGATCGGCTTCGCTTACAGAAATGTCGGGCTGGCAACGAACGAGCCGATTATGCCCCGAGCGAAAGCCGGCCACGTCCGATCAGCGCGTCGCCCATGCCGTAGTACACGTCGTACTGCCGGTCGCCGAGATCGCCGCGCGGGTCGAGTGCGGTCGGGAAGACGACGTCGTCGACGACGCCCTCGCGTTCTTCGGGCAGTTCCGGCCACATGAACGGCTCAGGTGCGCGATAGAGCACGCGGTCGGGCCGGTCTGCATCGAGGATTGCGAGTCCGGCGCGATACTGCATCGCGGGTTTCTCGCTCGCCTCGTGCCCCGCAAGCACGTCGATCCCGTGATAGACGAGCAGCCAGCCTTCGCGCACGCGCACGGGCGGCGGACCCACGCCGACTTTGATCGCGCCCCACGGCGCGTCGGGATGCATGATCTGCTGTGTGTCACGCACGTCCAGAAGTGCGCGAACATCGGCCTGGACGGCGGTGAGCGGAACGTACGCGATGCAGATGCTTTCTCGCTCGCGTGGTTCCATCGCCAAGATCGATGGCACCAAGGCGCGACCGCCGGCAACCGTCACATGAAACGTGGGCCGGTGCAACAGTGCAATCGACGCTTCGCCGCCCGGTGACTGTACGACGTCCGGAAAATACGCAGCGTCTTTATCACCGTAGATGTGCGGTGCACTACGAAATGAAACCGGCCCGAGCCGGTTCCACTGCCAGCCGTCCCGTGAATGCGCGACGGCGACCTGCGCCCCGGCCGGTCCGTAGGCGCAATACGCCATGAGATAGAGGTCGAGTGCGGCGACGTAGGTGACGCGCGGATCTTCGCACCCGTAGCCGCCGGGTTGCGTACGGAACTCGAAGTCGGCATGGGGCTCGAGTGCGAAGGCGTCGCGCTCGAAGCGCACGTCATCGCCGTTCCAAAGGCTGCGACAGCGCCGTACGCGCGAGACGTTTCCGCGTGCAACGACCCGCGGGTAGAACGCAAGCGCTCCATCGCGCAAACGCGCCGCCGCCGGATTGATCGTCCCTTCGGCTTCGTCGTCGTCGCCGTTGGGTGCGAAAACGGTCCCGAGCCGCACGAACTTCGCGCTCGGTCCCGCTATCGTCGCCACGTTACGATACGCCGGTCGCCTCGCGCGTTGCCGCAGCCGGCTCTCCGGCGCGGTCGCGCGCCGTCGCGGTCAATGCGTCGGCGTGCGGGTCGGGCGGGAAAAGCCGTTCGGCCGCGACGCGCAGGATGCCCGCGATCGGAATCGACAGCAGCGCACCCAAAATGCCGAACGCCTCACTGCCGAGCAGCAGCGCGACGAAGATGACGAGCGGCGTGACGCCGACGGAACGCGCGACGAAGATCGGTACGAGCACGTTTTGCTGGACCGCAAGGATGACGGCATAGAGCGCAACGACGACGATCGTCTTGACGAGTCCGACCGTGAAGAACGTGATGATGAGCACGGGGATCACGGCGACGATCGGTCCGATGAGCGGCACGATGCTCACGATGCCCGCGAGCAGCCCAAGGAGAATCGCGTACGGGACGCCGACTGCCACGAGCACGATCGTGCCCGCGATGGCGACGCCGAGCGCGAGGGCGACTTGGCCGCGCACGAATCCGCCGATGACTTGATCGACGTCGCTCATGAAGGAGATCGCCGTAGGGCGGTAGCGCTGCGGGACGAGCCGCACGCAAAACGTTTGAATCTGCGCGAGGTCGCCGAGCATCAGCAACGTCAGGCCCAGGATCAGGCCGACGTTGATGAGCACGGCCGTCGTGCCCGTCAGGATCAGCAATGCGTGCGTTCCGAAACCGGCTGCAGCGCCGCCGACGATCGCGCCGGCCTTGGCGGCATTCGCGGCGATGGCGTCGCGCGCACCCGCCGGCAGGCGCTGCAGCAGCGGGGAGTCCTTGGGATCGGCTATTTGCTGCTGGGCTTGCGTCACGAGCCGGGGATAGTTGTGCGCCAGGTCTTGGGCTTGCGCTGCGATCGCCGGCGCCAGCCACGCGAGCGCGCCGAGTACGAGCACGCCCAGGATGAGGTAAACCACGATTCCGGCGACCGGGATCGGAACGCGGCGCGCGGCGAGCCACTTGACCGGCGGATAGACGACGTAGGCGAAGAGAATCGAGAAAATGACGACGACGAGCGTGTTGTGCACGCGGTCGAAGACGGCACCGATCATGAAGCAGAGGCCGCCCACAGCGACCGCGAGCGCTACGATGAGGAGGGCGCGGATCAGTCGCTGCGTCGTGGCGTCGGGGCGAGTCGGCGAAGGCGTCACCCGGCTACCGTACCCTCTCGGCCACGGGACAAGCCTAAAACGACATTTCTCATCGATCCGACGGCTGCGATCGTGCATACTCGGAGAATCTTTGTGCCGGAGACCGGCACCCTGCGGGAGAATTATCCCGTCTTCGCACTTTACCGTCTGGGGATTCGAAAGACCGTATGAGCGCCTACAAAGCACCGCTGCGCGACTTTCAGTTTCTGATCAACGAGCTTGTCGACTTCGAAGCGATCGCGAAGCTCCCGGGGTACGAAGAAGCTCCCGACGTCGCGGACGCCGTTCTCGAAGAAGCCGGAAACTTTGCGAGCAACGTCTTGGACCCGCTCAACGTCGTAGGCGACCGCGAAGGTGCGAAGTACGCAAACGAAGCCGTCACGACGCCCAAAGGCTTTAAGGACGCATACCATCAGTTCGCGGGGGCCGGTTGGGTCGGACTGCCGATGCCCGTCGAGTACGGCGGTCAGGGTCTGCCCTGGATCATCAGCACCGCAACGCTCGAAATGTGGAACGCGTCGAATCTCGGCTTTTCGCTCGGGCCGCTACTGAACCAGGGCGCGATCGAAGCGATCTTGCTGTGCGGCACGGACGAACAGAAGGCGCTCTACGTCCCGAATCTGGTTTCGGGACAGTGGACCGGCACGATGGATCTCACCGAGCCGCAGGCCGGCTCCGATCTCGCGCAAGTCCGCACGAAAGCCGTTCCGCAAGACGACGGCACCTACAAACTCTCCGGTCAAAAGATCTACATCACCTACGGCGAGCACGACTACACCGAGAACATCATTCACCTCACGCTCGGGCGCACGCCGACGGCTCCCGAAGGCGTCAAGGGCATCTCACTCTTCATTACGCCGAAGTATCTCGTCAATGCCGACGGAAGTCTCGGCGAGCGCAACGACATCTATTGCGCCGGCATCGAGCACAAGCTCGGCATTCACGCCTCGCCGACGACGACGATGAACTACGGCGAGAAGACCGGTGGCGCGACAGCTTACCTCGTCGGCAAAGAGAACGAAGGCCTCAAGTACATGTTCATCATGATGAACGCGGCCCGGTTCTCGGTCGGCGGCAAGGTTATGCGGTCGCCGATCGTGCCTATCAAGCGGCGCTCGCCTACGCGCGCGAGCGCGTGCAGTCCAAGGATATCGCGGCCAAAGAGTGGACGCCCGTGCGCATCATCGAGCATCCCGACGTGCGGCGCATGCTGATGAACATCAAGAGTCAGGTCGAAGCGATGCGCGCAGTCGCCTTCTTCACCGCGGCCTCGCTCGATCACGCGCACCAGCTCACGGAGAGCGCTGCCGAGCACCAGCAGATCGTCGAGTTCTTCACGCCGATCGTCAAGGCGTGGTCGACCGAGCTTTCGACGCAACTGGTCTCTGAAGCGCTGCAAGTTTTCGGCGGCATGGGCTACATCGAAGAGACGGGCGTGGCGCAATACTACCGCGATATTCGCATCGCGCAGATCTACGAAGGCACGACCGGCATTCAGGGCAACGACTTGCTCGGCCGCAAGTTCCTCAAAGACATGGGCAAGACCGCGACCAAGCTGCTCGGGGAGATGCAAAAGACGCAAGCCGAGTGTGCCGCCAGCGATAACGAGCACGTTCGGGCGATCGGCGAAGAGTTCGGTAAGGGGGTCAAGGCGGTTCAAGAAACGGCGCTCTGGATCGGCGGCAACGCGATGAAAGATCTGCGTGCGACCTTCGCTGGCGCCGTGCCGTTCCTGATGCTCTGGGGCTACGTAGCGGGTGGCTGGATGATGGCGCGCAGTGCCCTCATCGCGGCGGAAAAGTCGGGCGATCCCTTCTACGACGCGAAACTCGTGACGGCGCGCTATTACGCCGATCACGTGTTACCGAAGGCGATCGGCTACAAGCACGAGATCACGCACGGCGGCCCAGCGACGATGGCGCTGGGTGAAGAGCAATTCGACGCCGACCGTAAGGCGCTCGCGCTCGCGTAGCGTTCGCGAGCGCATGCAAACGAACTGGGTCGAGCTCGACGTCACCGGTGAGAAGATGCCGTGCTACGTCGCCGAGCCGGGCGGCGCGCCGCGCGGCGGCGTCATCGTCATTCAAGAAATCTTCGGCGTCAACGCCGACATGCAACGCATCGGCGAGCTCGTCGCGAGCGACGGGTACCTCGCGGTCGTGCCGGCGCTCTTCCATCGCACGGATCCGCAGTTCGAAGCGTCGCACGACGAAGCGGGTTTCGCCAAAGGTCGCGCAGCCTCGTCCGCGATCGACGGGCAGCAGCTCGTCGCCGATCTCACTGCCGCCTCGGACTATCTGTACGAACGGCTCGGGGCCGATGCCAGAGTCGCGACCTGGGGGTTTTGTTTCGGGGGATCGATCGCGTACATGAGCGCGACCTTGCCATTCGTCGACGCGGCCGTCTCTTTCTACGGCGCGCAGATCGCGCAGTCGCCGGGTCCCAATCGCCCCGCGCTCGTGGAGCTCACGCCGCAAATTCACGCGCCGCTGCTGCTCGCCTTCGGCGGACGCGATCCCTATATTCCACCCGAAGACGTCGAGACGATTCGCGAGGCGCTCGACGAGCACCATAAGTCCTTCGACTTGCTCGTCTACGCCGGCGAAGATCACGGTTTCTTTCGTGAAGGTCCGACTGGTTCGCAGGGCGCAGCGCAGGCATGGGCACGGGTGCAAGCCTTTCTCGCATCGCATCTGACCGCGAGCTAAACGGCGCGGACTGCACTGCTCGTGTGCGGCGGAACGCCGCCGGTGCGACGGCGAAAAAACGTCGAAAGGCGGGCGTGCGCCCTGCACCCGTCAGTCCAGGGAAGTCCTTGCGACCAGCCCGTGCCTCGTCGAAAAATACTAGCAAGGTCGATCGCGACGTCAGGATATTACTCTGGCGCGAGAACATCTCCGGCGCGAAAGATTGTCGACTTCGCGGCGCCGGCAGGCAAATAACGTTCGAGCACCTCGCCGTGCAGATCGAGCACCCAGTACTCCCGGATATTCGCACGTGCGTAGTGGAGGCGCTTCTCGCCGCGATCGTAACTCGGCGACGAGTCGGCGATCTGGACCACGAGCGCGGTAGCCGCAGGCGAGACCCGAGATCCGCGCGGTGTGACCAGGATGTCCGGCATCGGGGCATTCTTCTCGTCTTAGCGCAGCGTTGGTTCCGGACCGGTGATGTAGCGACCGCGATCGGCAAGAATGAGCTGACGTTGAAGTGCGAAGGCCGCGAAGTAGTGAGCGTCGCCCTTCGGGCTCATGTCGAAGACCTCGCCGTCAACCAGCTCGCTGCGCGTCGGCAGCATCCCGAACTCTCCCAAGCGCGAAAATTCATCGAAGGTAAATCGGTGCGGCGTCTCATCCGGGGGGCCTGGGGCTTCAATCGGATCGGTTGCGGTTCCCATATCGTGCCTCCCTCCGAATGACTATCATAGTATTAGGGCTGGCCCTGGGACAACGGGTTCGGAATCGCAAAAGGCCCGGGGTGGGGTCGTATCCGGTGTGCTTACCAGTAAGCGCCGTAAAGCCCCGGCATTCAGGCCGGGGATATAAGGCGCTCCTGGGCGCGTTTGTTGGTTTTGGAGTGCCAGGGTGTTGGCATCGCGATGTGCGATCGTGAGGCGGTGATCCGACGCCAGGGGTATCGTTTCCGATTGAAGCCGAGCGTCTCCGAGGAGGCGGTGCTTCGGCAATTCCTTGGCTGCTCGCGCTTTGTTTGGAACGCGATCTTGGCCGAGAACGAGTATCGATACGACCAAGGCGACCCGTTGCCGCACAAGTACGCCGGCTTTTGCGAGCGGTTGAAAACCCTGAAGGCGCGGCACGATTTCCTGCGAGCTGTACACTCGCAGCCGTTGCAGCAAACATTGCGCGACCTCGCAGGTGCCTACGAGAAGGCCTTCGATCCGAAGCTCGCTGCCGAGGTGCCCACCTTCAAGAAAAAAAGTCAACGTTCAAGGCATTCGCTTCCCGCAAGGGTTCAAGGGTTGAGCGCAGCGGTGTCTTCTTGCCGAAGATCGGCTGGGTGGCGTTTCGCCTCAGCAACCGCACGGCCAAACGCAAGATCGAAGGCGAAGTTCACAACGTCGCCGTCCGCCTCGAAGCCGGGAAGTGGTACGTCTCGTTTCAGACGGAGCGCGAAGTCGACGAGACGATTCACGAGAACGCCGGAGCGGTCGTCGGGGTCGACGTCGGCGTGGCCCGATTCGCTGCGCTGTCCGACGGGACGTTCTTCCAAGGCGCGAACGCGCTCAAGAAGTACGAGCGACGCGTTGCCTTCCTGCAACGCCGTCTCGCTCGAAAGGCCAAGTTTTCGGCGAATTGGCGCAAGAGCAAGGCGCGGATAACGAAGCTGCACTCGCAGATCGCAAACATTCGCAGGGACCAAATTCACAAAGCCAGCGCGACGATCAGCAAGAACCACGCAATTGTCGTCCTGGAAGACCTCGTCGTCGTCAACATGACGGCATCGGCGAAGGGGACCGTCGTAGCGCCAGGGACGAATGTCGCGGCGAAGAGCGCGCTCAATCGGCGCATCCTCGATCAAGGCTGGGGCGAGTTTCGTCGACAACTCCGCTACAAACTCACCTGGAAGGGCGGAACGCTGCTGCTCGTCGACCCGCGGAATACCTCGAGGACGTGTAGTTCGTGCGGCCACGTCAGCGAGGAGAATCGTCTCACGCAAGCGACGTTCGGCTGCGTGGCGTGCGGTCATGCGGCGAACGCAGACACGAACGCCGCGATCAACGTCCTCCGAAGGGCTGGATGGGCCCGGATCGCCTGTGGAGACGCGAAAGCGTCGACGAAGCAGGAAGCGCAGCGCGCCGCGTGAGCGGCGCATTGCAGAATCCCCGACCTTCAGGGCGGGGAGCGCGTCAATTTTGCGGCTTCCACGTTTCGGCGTAGGCGGTGAGCGGACCCAGCGCGCGCAGGAGCGCCCGTCCTCGTGAGGTCAGCCGATAGCCCATATGGGCGTCGTGTTCAACGAATTCGGCATCGCGCAGTTCGCGCAGACGTGCGTTGAGAACGCTTGGATTCGTCATTGCGGCAGCAGTGAGGGTGCGAAACGTGTGATCCGCAAGCGACAGCTCCCATAGGACGCGCAACGTCGCGCGGCGTCCGAGGAGATCGAATAAGGCCATGATCGGACGGCCGGTGCCGGAGCCGCGTACGGGACGCCCGGGCAGCGGCGTTTCGGATTTCCGCATGCTATGCTTTACGTAGCGCTCGTGATATGCTATGGAATGCATAGCTTGAACGGAGGCAGCGTGAAGTCCGCCCGCATCGAACCGGCAACATCGCCGCATCCGCCCGAGATCGCCGCCATGCTGGAGCGTCTCACTCCGCCCGGCACGACCACTCTCGCGCTGTTCCGCACGGTGGCGCGCGACCCGCGGCTCTGGGCGCGGTTCACCTGCGGCGGTCTACTCGACCGCGGCCATCTCACACTGCGAGAACGTGAGATCATAATCGATCGGACGACGGCTCGGTGCGGGTCCGCGTACGAGTGGGGCGTACACGTAACGATCTTCGGAGCGCGCGCCGGCTTCGACGCGGCGCAGATTCACGCGATCGCGCGCCAGCCTGCGACCGCGGTCTGCTGGTCCGACGAAGACCGGCTGCTCATCGAGACCGCCGATGCGCTCCAGGAGCAGTGCGATCTCGACGACGCGCTTTGGGAACGGTTGCAGAAGCGTTACTACGACGAGGCGATTCTCGAAATCCTGATGCTGGCCGGGTACTACCGAATGGTGGCTACTTGACCAACGCCTTGCGACTCGAGCCCGAACCGTTCGCCGCACCGTTTCCCGGCGCTTAGCGCGGATCTGCGGTCAGAGCGCACGGACGTGAAAGGTTCGACCCAGAAAACAGCGCTTCGTCGCGTTTTGGGCCCTGCGATGATGCGCGCGACGTAACGATGTGGACGAGTAACGTTCCGAATCTGCTGAGAGCGACGGCCGGCAGAACCAACATCATCACTTTCCATTCAGGATGATTCGTCATATCGAGATCGCGCGCTCTTGCCGGTCGTGCGTGTGCTCATGCGGATCAATCCGACCTGCTCTTCTTGTGTGTGCTGATCAGTTGATGTAGGCGGTGAGAATATCCGATTGCAGAGAGATGTTTCCGTCTCAGATCGTTGGGCCCACTTGGATGCCGTTTTCGTACGTATTTTCGATACCGATCCACTCTTAGTGGCGACTGCCAGAGGTCACCGGCACACCAGTTTTGGATTTAAGGAGAAACAAGATGCCAGACACGGACGAACTGCTCTCTCGCCTTAGAGACGCATCGAACCGCGCGACGTTCAACACGTGGCTCGGTTTGGAGGTCGCTGCCGCGGCAGCCGGCGAGGTCGAACTGCGTCTGCGCTGGCGTCAGGAGTTCGGCCAATATAATGGCTTCTTGCATGCCGGCATCGTGGCCGCTCTGATCGACACGGCATGCGGTTACGCGGCTGCCTCTCTCTCCGGGGCGGTCCTTACGTCGCAGTTTGCTATCCGCTGCCTGCGTCCCGCGGTCGCCGAGACGTTCGTCGTGCGGGCTCGCGTACTGAAGCCCGGCAGGCTGCAAATATTCACGATGGCCGAGCTCCTGGGTCTGGACGCAGCTCCGGAAAAGCTATTTGCTGTCGGCGACGCAATCTTGGTTCCGACCGCATAACCGATGTGACGAACTCGCTCACGAGATCACGGTGGCGCCGGAACACGCAACGTGCGGATAACGGCTTCTTTCGCGAATGTTCCGGGGGTTCGGAGGGTACAGCACAGGCGTGGCCGCGCGCGCCAGCCTTTCTCGCATTTCATTTGGTTGCGGCAAAAACGGAGATTTCTGCATGGCGATTGCTTACCGGTCCGATATCGCGGCGCTACGCGAGCGTTTACAAACTTTCATGGGCGACGTCGTCGAACCGGGCGAACGCGTCTATCACGAACAGCACGCGCGCTTTACCGATCGCTGGACGGTTCCACCGGTTATGGAAGAGATGAAGGCACAAGCGCGCGACGCGGGTCTGTGGAATCTCTTCCTGCCGGAGAGTGACTACGGCGCGGGGCTGAGTAACGAAGATTACGCGCCGCTCTGCGAGATCATGGGCCGGTCGCTCGTCGCGCCCGAGGTCTTCAACTGCGCGGCGCCCGATACGGGAAATATGGAAGTGCTCGTGCGCTACGGCACGCCCGAGCAGAAGAAGCGTTGGCTCGAGCCGTTGCTCGCAGGTGAGATCCGCTCGGCCTTCGCGATGACGGAACCCGACGTCGCCTCCTCAGACGCGACGAACATCGAGGCACGCATCGAGCGCGACGGCGACGACTACGTCATCAACGCGCGCAAGTGGTGGATGTCGGGTGCGATGGACCCGCGCTGCAAAATTCTGATCTTCATGGGCAAGAGCGACCCGAATGCGCCCAAGCACGCCCAGCAAACGATGCTCCTGGTCCCGCTCGCAACGCCCGGCGTGTCGATTGAACGGCCCTTAACCGTTTTCGGCTACGACGATGCACCGCACGGTCATGCCGAAGCGACCTTCGAGAACGTGCGCGTCCCAGTGACGAACGTCTTGCTCGGTGAAGGACGCGGTTTCGAGATCGCGCAGGGACGCCTGGGTCCGGGCCGCATCCACCACTGCATGCGGCTGATCGGTTCGGCCGAGCGCGCCTTGGAAGCGATGTGCCGGCGCGTGCTCTCGCGCGTCTCGTTCGGCAAGCCGCTCGCGACGCAAGGCGTGATCGGCGAATGGATCGCGGACTCGCGCATGGAGATCGATCAGGCACGGCTGCTCGTCATGCACGCGGCGCGCATGATGGATACGGCCGGCAACAAGGCAGCACGCGGCGAGATCGCGGCGATCAAGGTCGTCGCGCCGAACATGGCCCTGCGCGTCATCGACCGAGCCATCCAAGCGTTCGGCGGCGCCGGCGTTTGCGCGGATCCGGGGCTCGCAAAACTCTGGGCGAATGCGCGTACCTTGCGCCTGGCCGACGGTCCCGACGAAGTCCACCGCGCGACGCTTGCAAAGGTGGAACTCGCAAAATACGCACCGGTGAGGGGCCGAAACGGCGTCACCTGAGCAGCATTTGACCGGGGAACGCGCGCAGGCGCGATAACGCGCGCCTGCGCTGCGTTATCGGCGTATGTCGCGGCTTCTCGTTACGCTCTTCGCGCTCGGCGTCGTTGCGACGTGTACCGCGCAGTCGCCGGCTCCTCGTGCGGCTCTCGCGGCGAACGACCTCGCTCGGCTGCTCGGGAGTTGGAGTTGCGATGGCTTCGCGCCGGGCAGTTCGAGTGTGGAAACCTACACGCGGCAGAGCGACGGCTCGGTCGTCCTGAGCAATCGGGTCCACACCTCCGTCGGCTCGGACGGAACGATCGTCGAGATCTTCGCTTTCGATGCCGCGAGAGCGACATGGACTCTCAGCGCGCCGGCAAACCCGCTATTCGGTGGCCTCCGACTCTCCGGCGGACGATGGAGCGGCGACCGCTGGGAACTGACCGGGACCGAGATCGTCCAGAACGCCCCGCGACCGGTTCGGATCGTCTACACGGATCTCGGCGGTGCGGCGTTCCGGCGCGAGCACCAAGCCAAGTCGAGCGCCGGATGGACGAACGACGGCGAGTTCGTGTGCAAGCGCACCGGCACGC
>JAABUQ010008865.1_pt1 | contig 13891 bp, 12 predicted proteins | sample 5560001 | NCBI WGS metagenome assembly JAABUQ01 (sample SAMN10711888, study PRJNA513371) | rock metagenome | isolation source: Antarctica rocks | place: Antarctica: Victoria Land, Finger Mt nord | collected 2015-12-18
CGCCTACGCATGGCGGAAGGGAGTCTTCACATGGCGGTAGGACGCGACCCCTCGGTCGCCCCGGCACCCATGCCGGCCGGCGCTCCGCCCATCAAGGCGGGCTCGGGCGCGGGGTCGATCGAGGTGCCCGAGAACACGATCCTCACGAACGTCGACTCGATCGTGAACTGGTGCCGCAAGAACAGCCTCTGGCCGATGCCCTTCGCCACCGCCTGCTGCGGGATCGAGCTGATGGCCGTCGGCGCCAGCCGGTTCGACCTGGCTCGCTTCGGCGCTGAGGTCATGCGGTTCAGCCCCCGGCAGTGTGACCTCATGATCGTCGCCGGCCGCGTGGCGATGAAGATGCTGCCGGTCCTCCAGCGCATCTGGCTCCAGATGCCCGAGCCCAAGTGGTGCATCAGTATGGGCGCCTGCGCCAGCACTGGCGGTATCTTCGATACCTACTCCGTCGTGCAGGGGATCGACCGCTTCATGCCGGTCGACATTTACATCCCCGGCTGCCCCCCCCGTCCCGAGCAGATTCTGCGGGCGGTCATGGACCTCCAGACCAAGATTCAGCGCGGCGGCTCGCTGGCGGGCACCGGGCTCCCGGAACAGGCTGAGCGCGAGAAAATGCTGGCCGAGAAGCGGAGGCTCCCCGCCGGGTTCGGCCTGGCCGGCGAGCGCAGCGACGAGGAACGCTTCGGCTACCGGGTTCCCGGCGGCGACGCCCTGCTCGGACCCGAAGAAACCAAGTAGTCGTCCGCCAAGCCGCCCGACGTTGAGGCCCGAGGCCCCCGCGATGACCACCCAGACGACCCCGGCCGCCGTGGCGGACGCCCACGCGAAGACCCTCGAAACGCTTGCCAGCGCCCTGGGCGAGGGTGCGTTCACGACCTCGACGTTCCGCGACAACTTCCGGCTCCACGTCGCGGGCGATCGTTTGCTGGAAGTCCTCCGCGACCTCAAGGAGCGCTGCGGGTTCGCCATGCTCGCGGAGCTGGGTGCCGCGGATTATCTGGGCTACCCCGGGGGCCGGGCCCATCGGTTCGAGGTCCATTATGTGCTGCTGAACCTCGACACGGCGGAACGCGTCGTCGTCAAGGCGGGCGTGGACGACCCCGAGCCGACCTTGCCGACGGTGACGCCCCTGTGGGGGGGCGCCGACTGGATGGAGCGCGAGGTCTTCGACATGTACGGCATCCGGTTCGACGGCCACCCCGACCTGCGTCGTATCCTGATGCCCGACGAGTTCACCGCGTACCCCTTGCGGAAGGATTACCCCCTCCGCGGCCGGGGCGAGCGCCACAACTTCCCCCGCCTGACGCGGGCCGATTCCTGACGGACCTGTCTGCCTGCCTTGGAGGATCGGACTGCCAATGCCCGCCAACCTGCTCGACGACCCCGAGATCGCCGTCGAGGGCAAGTCGCACCACTGGACCTTGAACTTCGGGCCGCAGCACCCGGCGACCCACACCACCCTGCGCCTGATCCTGGAGCTGGACGGCGAGCGGATCGTCAAGGCGACGCCCGACATCGGCTATTTGCACTCGGGCTTCGAGAAGCTCGGCGAGCACCTGAATTTCAACCAGTACGTCACGGTCGCCGACCGCAAGAACTACATCAGCCCCCCGCTCAACGAGGTCGCCTGGCACCACGCGGTCGAGAAGCTGCTGGGGATCACGCTGACCCCGCGTTGCGATTACATCCGCGTCATCATCGGCGAGTTGGCCAGGATCAGCGACCACCTGCTCTGCACCGGGGCCGCGGCGCTGGACCTCGGGGCCTTCACCGCCTTCCTGTACGCCTTCAACCTCCGTGAGCTGATCTACGACGTGTACGAGGAGATGTCGGGCTACCGCTTCCACCCGGGTTACACCCGTGTCGGCGGCGTGCTCTACGACTTCAACGAGAAGGTGCTCGATCGCATCCGCAAGGTGCGGGACGCGGCGCCGAAGGTGTTCTCCGACATGGAGAAGCTCCTCTTCCGCAACCGGATCTTCCTGGACCGCACAAGGGGCGTGGGCGTCCTGACGCGCGAGATGGCGATCGACCTCTCCGTGACCGGCCCGCTGGCGCGTTCCAGCGGGATTGCCTACGACCTCCGCAAGGACGAGCCGTACCTGGCCTACCCCGAGTTCGATTTCCAGGTTCCGGTGGCGACCGAGGGCGATTGCTACGCCCGGTTCCAGGTGCGGATGGAAGAAATGGTCCAGAGCCTTCGCATCCTGGATCAGGCGATCAAGAAGCTGCCCGGCGGTCCGGTCAACGTGCCGATCGCTGATAAGTACCCGCTGCCGGACAAGGCGACGGCTTACAACAGCATGGAGGGCCTGATCCAGCACTTCGAGCTCATCATGCCCAACCGCGGCATGGAAAGCCCCAAGGATGAAGTCTACGCCGCCATCGAGAGTTCCAACGGCGAGTTGGGATATTACCTCATCACCGACGGCAGCCAGACCGCCTGGCGGACCCGGACCCGGCCGCCGTCGTTCATCCACTTCGCGGTGTTCCCGCACATCATCAAGGACCACCTGATCGCCGATATCGTGGCGATCCTGGGCAGCCTGAACATCATCGCGGCGGAGCTGGACCGCTGATTTCCCAACGCGAGGACCTGATGGCCGCCGAAGCGCCGAGCTTGACCGGGAACCCGCCGCCGACGCCGATGCTGTCCGAGCCGATCCGCGACCAGATTCGCGCGTACCTGCCGCGCTACCCGAGCAAGCGTGCCGTCACGCTGCCGGCCCTGCACATTGTCCACGAGCACTTCCGCTGCGTGCCGTACCAGGCCATGGCCGAGATCGCCGAGCTTCTGGAGGTCACGCCGGCCGAGGTCCACGACACGATGAGCTTCTACGGCTTCTTCCCCCAGGCCCCCATTGGTGATGTCCGCGTCTGGGTCTGCCGCTCGATCTCGTGCATGCTGACCGGCGGCGAGGAGATGCTTCAACACACCTGCGACCGTCTGGGCGTCGGCCCCGGCCAGACGACGCCCGACGGCAAGGTCACCGTGGAATTCGCCGAGTGCCTGGGCATCTGCGACTTCGCCCCCGCGGCCCTCGCCGACGATGGCCGCATCTTCGGCCCCCTCAATCCGGGCACCGTCGACGCCATGATCCGCGACCTCGGCGGCACGCCCCGCGCGGGGACGCCGCAGCCGGATGTCCAGGAACGCGATTACAAGTTCTGAGGCGAGGCCGAGTTCCAGCCTTCCCGGAAGGGAATTCGATCCTTTGCCGCCGCCCCACTGGACGAATCAGGAGTTAAAACTTTATCACGGCACCCTCGACACATCCACGGCATCAATCCTTGGGGCAGTTAACCTCGCAAGGGGAAGGCCCCGCCTCGATTTTGGGCGTGGCTTCTACACGGCGACTCTCTTCCGTCACGCGTTTTCAAGGGCGGTGGATTTGTCGTTGCGGAACCCGGGGACAACCCCCGCTGTCATCGAATTCGACCTCGATCGCGATGCCTTGGCCAATTCGCAAAGCCTCTGGTTCGTCAGGAACTTCCCTGCCACGCAAGATTACTGGAGCTTCGTGAGATATTGCCGAAGGGGCGGCCTCGCCCACGCGAGGACCACGCACGGTGGCTGGTATGATATCGTGGCCGGGCCGGTCGCCTCCGACTGGCTGCGATATGCAACCTTCCGGGATCGCGATCAGGTGAGTTTCCACACTGACGAAGCCGTAGCCATTTTGGACGCCTCGAATAAGAGTGTCGTGCCATGAACGATCGAAAAGAGCGTCCAATCCCTACGCGGGCCCCTTCCTCCGTGGGGCGCCGCGCGAAAAGCCTCTTCTGGGCGAGCGTTCGCGGCTGCCTCGTTAAATTCCATTCTTATCCGAAGAATCGTGCGAGGATCGAGGCCGCTTCGTTGAGGGGGAAGATCGAACGCCTCCCGCGAGAGGTGGACGGGGATGTGATCTATCACGACGAACCGTTCTATGTCGCTTGCGACGTCGCCGGAATGCACGACCCCGAGGCGCAGTCTCGCCTCCTCGAAGCCAACGCAGAGGCATACGACACACTCATAGGCGAGGCCGACCCTCGATGAGCGGGCTGTCCTCCGGGAGATCGCGATCGTGGCCGACTTCGAACCCGTCCTGAGCCGCAACTGGGGCGTGCCCGACTCGCACACGCTGAAGGTCTACGAGTCGCGCGGCGGCTATCAGGCGGCGCGCAAGGCGCTCACGCAGATGGACCCGGACAAGGTAATCCAGGTCGTCAAGGATTCCGAGCTGCGCGGGCGCGGCGGCGCGGGGTTCCCCTGCGGGATGAAGTGGGGGTTCCTGCCCAAGGACCGCCAGCAGACATTCATGTGCATCAACGCCGACGAGAGCGAGCCGGCGACGTTCAACAATCGTCTGCTGATGGAGCAGGACCCGCACCAGTTCCTCGAAGGCATCTTGATCGCCTGCTTCGCGACCAAGGCGTCGACCGCCTTCCTCTACGTCCGGTTCGAGTACATCCACGCCTATCGCATCCTGGAGCGGGCGATCGCCGAGGCACGCGAGGCGGGGCACCTGGGGAAGAACGTATACGGCACGGGCTTCGACCTGGATGTCTGGGTGCATCGGGGGGCGGGGGCGTACATCTGCGGCGAGGAGACGGGGCTCATCGAGAGCCTGGAGGGCAAGCGCGGCTGGCCGCGGATCAAACCGCCCTTCCCGGCGGTCGAGGGGGCGTTCAAGAAGCCGACGGTCGTCAACAACGTCGAGACGCTCTGCTGCGTGCCGCACATCATCGAGCGGGGCGCCGACTGGTTCAAATCGATCGGGACGCCCAAGAGCTACGGGCCGAAGCTGTACTGCATCTCCGGGCACGTCAACAAGCAGGTCTGCGTCGAGCTGCCGCTGGGCGTCACCTGCCGCGAGCTGATCGACGTCCACGGCGGCGGCGTGTGGAAGGGGCGCAAGGCCAAGGCGGCGGTGCCCGGCGGCATCAGCATGGGCCTGCTCTCGGCCTCGGAACTCGACACGAAGCTCGACTTCGAGGACATCCGCAAGCCGGGGTGCCTCGGCCTGGGGACGGCGGCCGTCACCGTCATGGACGACCAGACGAGCATGGTCGACTACCTGTACAACACCAGCCGCTTCTTCGCCCACGAGAGCTGCGGCCAGTGCACCCCCTGCCGTGAGGGGACCGCCTGGATTTACAAGACCATGAAACGCATCAAGGCCGGCGGCGGTCGGCTCGAAGACCTCGACATCGTGCTTCAGCTCTCGGTCAACATGGGCATCATGCCCGGCACCACCATCTGCGGCCTGGCCGATGGCGCCGCCTGGCCGGTCAAGAACGCGTTGGCCAAGTTCCGGCCCGAGTTCGAGGACTACATCCGCACTCACCAGTCCGGCCGAGGCGTCACACCCCTCCAGCAGGCCATCGCCCACGGCCACAGCGCCGAGCCGATGGGCACCAGCCTCCCCGAGCCGACCACCGCGCTGCCAGGGCCCGACTCGTCCACCACAGCCACCGCCCACGCTTGATCTGAAGACACGAATTAACCACAGAGGCACGGAGATCACGGAGAAAACGCAGAACCGAGAATGATTTCTAATTTCAAAGAATTAAGAATTCTTCTCCGTGTCCTCCGTGACTCCGTGGTTAGTTCTCCCGAGGCAGCAGATGGCGACGATCATCATCAACGGCACCGAACACGCCCTGCCCGAGGGGCCGAAGCTCAACGCCATCCAGGCCGCGCAGCTCGCCGGGGTCGACATCCCTTACTACTGCTGGCACCCGGCGCTCTCGGTCGTGGCCAACTGCCGGATGTGCGAGATCGAGGTCGGCAGCAAGGACCCCAAGACCGGGGAGATCAAGATGATCCCCAAGATGGTCCCGGGCTGTCAGACGCCCGCCAAGGATATGACCGTCCTGGTGACCGATAGCCCCAAGGTCAAGGAACACCAGCGGATGATTATGGAGTATCTCCTGATCAACCACCCGCTGGACTGCCCCGTCTGCGACCAGGCCGGCCAGTGCGGCCTGCAAGACTACAGCTACGAGTACGGTCAGGCCGTCCATCGCTTCGTCGAGGAGCGCACGGTCAATCCCCGCAAGGACGTGTCCGACGCCATCCAGCTCAATCAAGACCGCTGCATCATGTGCACCCGCTGCGTCCGGTTCACCCGCGAGATCACCCACACGGGGGAACTCCTGGTGACGGCCCGCGGCAACCACGCCGAGATCGCGATCTTCCCCGGCCACCCCATCGACAACCCGCTGGCCGGCAACGTCGTCGACCTCTGCCCGGTCGGGGCCTTGCTGGACAAGGACTTCCTCCACAAGCAACGCGCCTGGTTCCTTTCCAAGCACGATTCCGTCTGCACCCGCTGCTCCACCGGCTGCAACATCCACGCCGAGGAGAACCGAGGCGCCCTCTGGCGCTTCCGCGCCCGGTTCAACCCCGAGGTCAATGACTACTGGATCTGCGACGAGGGCCGGTTCAGCTACAAGGCCGCCAACGAGCCCTCCTTGCTCGCCGCCCATTACGTCCGCGACGCCGACGGCCTCCGCGAGGCGCCCGCCGATCGCGCCCTCGCCGCCGCCGGCCAGGGCCTCGCGAAACTCGCCGCCGGGGGGGGGCTCGTCGCCGGGGTGATCTCCCCGTTCCTCACCGTGGAGGAAGCGTATCTGCTGGCCTCCTACCTCAAGGGGCTGAACCCGCGGAACGTCCTGGCGATGGGGCCCGTGCCGGTCCAGGGCGAGGACCTGACCTTCACCCCCGACCAGACGGCGGGCCGCACCGGCGACGTGAGCTTCGTCGTCCCCCGGCCGTTCACCATCCATGCCGAGAAATGCCCGAACCGCGTGGGCGTCGCGGCCATCCTGGAGCACTTTCAGGGGGAAGTGATCGACTTCCCGGAGATCGCCCGCCGGGTGGCGCGGGGGCTGTTCCGCGGCCTCTACGTCGCCTCCGACGCCATCGACGCGGCCTTCGACGACGACGGCAGCCTGGCCCTGCGGTCGGGGGTCGAGTTCCTGGTCGTGCAAGACACCTTGCCGACGGCGTTGGCGCAGTCGGCCGACGTGGTGCTGGCCGGGGCCACCTTCGCCGAGAAGGCCGGGTGCTACGTCAACGCGCAGGGTCGGCTTCAGTATTCCGAGGCCGCCTTGCCACCCCGCGACGGCAGCCTGCCGGACCTCGACCTCCTGGCGATCCTGGCGGGACGCCCCGGCGGCGGGCCGACCCGGTCGGGCGAAGTGCTGATGGAACTGGCCGCGGCCGTCCCGGCCTTCGCCGCGGCGGGCGGCGGCAAGCCCGCGGGGTTCGGCGTCGTGCTGGGCGAGGGGGCCCGCAATGGCCACGCGGCGCTTCCGGGATACTCGGACCCCTGGATGACCTCGCGCGCCGACAAGGGGGACCGGCCCGGCGAGCGGAGCCCCAAGGGCGGCAAGGACGCATGAACTCCGCGGCGGCAATTCACTCGATGGTCCCGGACGGGGCGGGGGGCTCATGCTACTGATCGGCATCCTGATCAAGATCGGCATCGTCGTGGGTGTGACCCAGGGCGCCGTCGCGTACCTGATCCTGGTGGAGCGGAAGATCGCCGCCTGGACGCAGGACCGGCTCGGGCCCAACCGGGTCGGGCGCGAGTTTGGCCTGCCGTTCGGGCTGATGCAGCCGCTGGCGGACGGGGCGAAGATGATCCTCAAGGAGGACGTTATCCCCAAGTACGTCAACAAGCCGCTCTACATCCTGGCGCCCGCCATCGCGATCATCGCCGCGACGATCGCCTTCGCCGTCGTGCCGTTCGGGCCGGTGGGCGCGACGGGCGCGAAGCTGTTCGACGGCGATGTCCAGTTCCAGATCGCGCCGGGCGTTGACGTGGGGATCGTGTACATCTTCGCCATCGGCAGCCTGGGCGTGTACGGCGTGATCCTGGCGGGGTGGGCGTCGAACAACAAGTATTCGTTCCTGGGCGGCCTCCGCTCCAGCGCCCAGCTCATCAGCTACGAGATCCCGCTGGGGATGTCGATCCTCGGCATGGTCCTGCTGGCACGCTCGCTCGACCTGAACACGATCGTCAACTGGCAAGACCGCCACGTCTGGGGCGTGTTCGTCCAGCCGGTCGGGTTCCTGCTGTTCCTGGTCAGCGCGTTCGCCGAAACGAACCGCCTGCCGTTCGACCTGCCGGAGTCGGAGCAAGAACTTGTCGGCGGGTTCCACACGGAATACTCGGCGATGAAGTTCGGCATGTTCTTTCTGGGCGAGTACCTGCACGTCATCACGGTCAGCTACCTGACGGTGATCCTGTTCCTTGGCGGCTGGGACTTCCCGACCCTGAACCAGGACCAGACGGGATGGCTCGTCGCCCTGGCGAAGATCGCGGTGCTGGCCTTCAAGGTCGGGCTCATGATCGTCCTGATTATGTGGGTGCGCTGGACCCTGCCGCGGTTCCGGTATGACACGCTGATGGACCTGGCCTGGAAGTCGTTGATCCCGCTGGCGATCCTGAACCTGGCGTTCACCGCGGGCATCGTGCAGCTCATCCGGTCTTGGAATCCCTGAGCGGGCCTCTGGAACCTCGCGCCGACCGAGAGCAACGGGTTCGCGAACAAGGGAGGTGTGACGTGCGTGCCGATGATCCGAGCGTGATGCGACTCAAGCCGCCGACTCTCACGTTGATGGAGCGGACCTACCTGCCGCAGATCTTCGGCGGCCTGGCGGTCACGGGCCGGCACATGCTCGGCGCCGCGCTGGGCAAGGGCGCCATCACGGTGCAGTATCCCGAGGAGCAGCACGTCCCGTCGGCCAACTATCGCGGCGTCCACCGGCTGAACAAGGACGAGAATGGCCGGATCAAGTGCGTCGCCTGCATGCTGTGCGCGACCGCCTGCCCCGCGCACTGCATCGACATCGTGGGCGCCACCGCCCCGGATACCTGGGACGACCGTGAGAAGTATCCCGAGAACTTCATCATCGACGAGCTGCGCTGCATCTACTGCGGGATGTGCGAGGAAGCTTGCCCGGTCGACGCCATCGAGCTGACCGGCCTGTACGACCTGACGGGGCTCTCGCGTGAACAGATGATTTTCGACAAGATCAAGCTGCTGTCGGTCTTCGACCTGACGGTGGATTCCGAGCCGATGAAGACCCGCAACCCCCTGGCCGCCGCCGGGGGGACCGGGCCTGTGGGCGGCCTGAAGGCCCTGACCGTCAAGCAGGCCACCTCGCCGACGGAGGGGCCCGTCCTGTGAATCCGCTCTCCACGTCCGACCTGATCCTGTCGGCCTTGACGATCATCCTCGGCGCCAGCGGCACGTACCTGCTGCTCCCCCACCGCCACGGTCGCTCGAAGCCCTCGCGGGTCCACGCCGTCGGGGCGTTGCTGGCGGCCCTGGGAGTGCTGGCGATGGTCTCGTTCCTGAAGCCGCCGGGCGACCTGCTCGCGAGCACCTTCTTCTACGCCTTCGCCCTGGCGGCGATCCTCGGAGGCATCCTGACCGTCACCAGCCGCAACCCGATCCACAGCGCGCTGTGGTTCGCGGCGGTCGTGCTGGCCACGACGGGCCTCTTCCTGCTGGCCGAGGCCCAGTTCCTCGCCGCCGGGACCGTGATCGTCTACGCGGGGGCGATCATCGTCACCTTCCTGTTCGTCATCATGCTTGCCCAGGCCGAGGGGCTGGCCAACTACGACCGCATGTCCCGCTCCCCCGAGCAGGCGACGTTCACCAGCTTCCTGCTGCTCTGGGGGCTGCTGTACGCCCTGCTGGCGATCAAGGGGAGCGACCGCCTCGGCGTCCCGAGAGCGCCCCTGGCCGTCGCGGCGAGCGCGGACGCCTCGCCCGACGCCCGCGTGCGAGCGGTCTACGATCGCGCCGTCCGCCCCGCGACGGCCCGTCTGCGCGAGCGTCCAGCGGGCGAGAACGGCCCGCCCGCGCCGCACGTCGCCGGGCTGGGCGGGACGATGTTCGCGGACCACCTGGTCAGCGTGGAGGTCGCGGGCGTCCTCCTGTTCATCGCCCTCATCGGCGCCCTGGCCATCGTCACGCCGAAGCCGCCGGTGCGCCCCGGCGACCGGCCCACCACCCCGGCCCTCTGATCGAACTGATTCGAATCGATTCGAATCGAAGGGAAGCGAGCGAGCCTGACCATGACGTTCGACATCCTGAGGAACTACTTGTTGATCGGCGCCGCCTTGATGGCGCTGGGGATGCTCGGGTTCCTCGCCCGGCGTAACTTGATCGTCATGTTCCTGTCGGTGGAGATGATGCTCCAGGGGACCGCCCTGACGCTGGTGGGGTTCGGCCGCTACCACGGCAACTGGTCGGGGCAGGTCTTCACGATCATCATCCTGACGGTCGCGGCGTGCGAGGCGGCTGTGGCGTTGGCCCTGATCCTGGTGCTGTACCACCGCCGCGAGTCGCTGGACGTGTCGCTCTGGCAGGACCTTCGCGAGCCCGGGCTGCCGCCGGTGGAGGAGCGCCCGGACGTGGACGCCGAGCCGGCGGAGGCCGTGCCGGGCCCCGAAACGTATCCGCACCTGACCCCGTCGGGCGTCGAGCCCCCGCACCCGACCCAACCCTGGCAGCGCCGTCGCGACTGACCGATCGATTCGATCGAGAGGAGTTTCGCCGTGAGTTTGGTCAAGATCGCCTGGCTCGTGCCGCTCCTGCCGCTGCTAGGGGGGATTGCCTCGGCCACGCTCGGCCGCCGGCTGAAGGGCCTGGCCCACTGGCCGGTCGTCGGAGGCATCGGCGCGGCCTTCGTCGTGTCGCTGCTGCTGCTGACGGCCGCCGGGAATCCCGGCACGACGGTCGTGTATGAGTGGCTCGACTTCACTGGCCTGCGCGTGCCGATCGCCTTCCGGGTCGACGGCCTGACGACCATGATGCTGGCGATGGTCACGTTCGTGGCCACGCTCGTGGCGATCTACGCCTCCGGCTACATGGCGGGCGACCCCGGCTATCCGCGGTTCTTCGCGCTGGTCGGCCTGTTCGTCTTCTCGATGACGGGGCTGGTGCTGTCGAGCCACTTCGTGCTGACCTACGCCTTCTGGGAAGGGGTGGGCGTCTGCTCGTACCTGCTCGTCGGCTTCTGGCACGCGAAGCCGGCGGCGGCGGCGGCGGCGAAGAAGGCGTTTCTGGTCAACCGGATCGGCGACTTCGGCTTCGCCATCGCCCTCTTCCTGATGTGGTCGACCTTCGGCGGCGACCTGAGCTACGACCACATCTTCGACCCCACCACGCTCGCGGACCCGGCGCTCCATAACATCAAGCTCGCCATCGCCCTGTTGCTGTTCTGGGCGGCGACGGCCAAGAGTGCCCAGATCCCACTCTATGTCTGGCTGCCCGACGCGATGGAAGGCCCCACCCCCGTCTCGGCGCTGATCCACGCCGCGACGATGGTCACGGCCGGCGTCTACCTGATCGCCCGGTCGAGCCCCCTGATCGTCGAGGTGCCCGAGGCGCAGATGGTCATCGCGGTCGTCGGGTGCGCGACGGCCCTGCTGGCGGCGCTGATCGCCCTGACGCAGACGGACCTCAAACGCGTGATGGCGTACTCGACCGTCAGCCAGCTGGGCTACATGGTCATGGCCCTGGGCGCGGGGGTGGGCAACGTGGCGCGGTTCGCGGTGATCGCCGCGATGTTCCACCTGTTCACGCACGCCTTCTTCAAGGCCCTGCTGTTCCTGGCCTCCGGCAGCGTGATGCACGCGATGGGCGGCGTCATCGACATGCGTCGGTTCCGGGGCCTGCGCCACCGGCTCCCCTTCACCTGCTGGACGTTCGCCGTGGGTGGCCTGGCCCTCTCGGGAATCGTGCCGACGGCCGGATTCTTCAGCAAGGATGAGGTGTTGACCTCCCTGAAGCTGGCCTCGCACGCGGCCGTCGTCCCGCTGGGCAGGGGCGCGGGCGCGGCCTACGCGATGATCTACTGGGTGGCCGTCGCCGTGGCCTTCCTGACCGCGTTCTACACCGGCCGCGCCTTCTTCCTGACCTTCTTCGGCCCCGAAAAGCTCCCCAGTCCCGAGGACCCCGAGGCGCAAACTTCCGAAGCGGCGCACGGTCAACCGCACGGCGCAGCGGTCGGCGTCGACACCCCCGCGCCCGAGACCGCGCAAGCCTCCGCTTACGACGCCGCGATGGGCCTCGTCCGGCCCGAGGCCGCGACGGCGGGCGGCCAAGTGGCGCCGCCGCCCCACTCCTCCGCATCCTCGTCGCACGACGCCCACGGCGAGTCGCGCGAGGCGTCCGACGAGCCTGTCCCCCACGGGCACGGGCACGACGACCACTTCGGGCACGAGTCGCCGCCGGTGATGTGGATTCCGCTGGTGATCCTGGCGGCCTGCGCCGCGCTCGCCGGGCTGGTCTTCGGGCCGACGGGGCTCTTCGAGCATCACCTGGCGCGGACGCCCGGCATTGCGGCGCTGCCCGCGCTGGAGCATCACGGCTTCGACTTCGCGACGGCCGCGATCGGCACAATCGCCGCGCTGCTGGGCCTGGGCCTCAGCTACTCGATGTATGGCGCGCCCAGCCCGATCCCGGGCCGCCTGGCTCAACAACTCCGGCCGCTGTACGAGGGGTCGTACCGCAAGTTCGGGGTCGACACGCTGTATGAGTTCCTCGTGGTCGGGCCGACGCGGCTGCTCGCGGGGATCTGCCGGTTCTTTGACGAGCACATCGTCGAGGGCCTGGTGAAGCTCGCGGCGCTGGCGCCCCGGTTCCTGGGCCGCGAGGTCCTGGCGCCGTTCCAGAACGGTTTGATCCAGTTCTACGCGGCGGCGACCGCCCTGGCGGTGGCCGGCCTCCTGTGGCTCCTGCTCTTCATGCCGGGCTGAACGACCGACACCGAATCGCCGAGGACGGGGAATCCGCGATGCCGACGCTGCTGGTAGTCACGGCTCTGCTGCCCCTGGCGGGGAGCCTGGCCCTTTTTCTCAACCCGAAATGGGATTACCCGCGGGCCCGCGCCGTCGCCCTGGGCACGGCCCTGGCGACCCTGGCCCTGGCCCTGGTGCTCGTCGCCGGCTTCGACACCCGCGCGGAAGGGCCGCAGTTCTCCTCGACGCGGCTGACCGAGGGGCACGCCGTCCACGGCGTCTCGTGGCTGGCCATCGCCGGCAGTGAGGGCATTCGCTTCGCCCTGGGGATCGACGGCATCAGCCTCTGGCTCTTCGCCCTGACGGCGCTGCTGCTCATCACGGCGATCTTCGCGTCCTGGGAATCCGTCACCGAGCGGGCGCCGGCGCATTATGCCTTGCTGCTGGCCCTGGAAACGGGGCTCCTGGGCCTTTTTTCCAGCCTCGACGTGGTGCTCTTCTACATCTTCTTCGAGTTCACGCTGATCCCGCTGTTCTTCCTGATCGGCCTGTACGGCGGGACGGAGCGGCGGCGAGCGTCGGTGACGTTCTTCCTGTACACGCTGGCCGGAAGCCTGCTGACGCTGCTGGGGGTGATCGCCCTGGTGGTCGTCCATCACCAGCACTCGCCCGGCCACGTGCTAACGTTCTCGATCCCCGAACTGACCGCGGGCCTCGCCCGGCTGGACTGGCCGTCGTGGCACGACGCCAGCAGCCCGCGGAGCCCGCAGCTTCTGATCTTCCTGCTGCTGTTCGCCGGGTTCGCCGTCAAGGTGCCCCTCTTCCCGTTCCACACCTGGCTGCCGCTGGCGCACGTCGAGGCGCCGACGGCGGGCTCGATCCTGCTGGCGGGCGTCTTGCTGAAGGTCGGCGGGTACGGCTTCCTGCGGTTCAACATGGGGATGACCCCCCTGGGGGCGCAGGCCCTCTTCCCGATGCTCGCGACGATCGCCGTCGTGGGCATCCTGTACGGGGCCCTGACGGCGCTGGCGCAGACGGACGTGAAGCGGTTGGTGGCGTATAGCTCGGTCAGCCACATGGGATTCATCGCCCTGGGAATGTTCGCCATGAACTCGACCGGCCTGGAAGGGTCGGTCATC
>JAABUQ010008866.1_pt1 | contig 13889 bp, 11 predicted proteins | sample 5560001 | NCBI WGS metagenome assembly JAABUQ01 (sample SAMN10711888, study PRJNA513371) | rock metagenome | isolation source: Antarctica rocks | place: Antarctica: Victoria Land, Finger Mt nord | collected 2015-12-18
GCTACGCGCGGCGTTTCTGCCCGCGTTCGCCGGCGGCGGCGACGGTATCTCGATCGTGCGCGGCGCGCGCGAGGCACTCGATCGCGCCGATGCCGCGTGGGTCGCATCGGGAACCGCGGTGCTCGAATCGGCTCTGCGCGAGGTGCCGGCCGTCGCGCTCTACGTGATCTCGGAGTCGCAGGTCGCGATCGCCAAGCGCGTGTGGCGCAAACCGTATGTGACGCTGCCCAATCTCTTGCTCCGCGCAACCGTCGTGCCCGAGTTGTTGCAAGATGCCGCGACGCCCGAGGCGCTCGCCGCCGCGATCGAGCCGCTGCTCGCCGATCCCGCGGCGCACGTGATGCGCTTGCGCGACGTGCGCGCGAAACTCGGGCCGCCGGACGCACTCGCGGCGTGCGCGCGCTTCGCCCTCGACCTCGCGCGGACGGCGTGATGGCATCGCCACTGCGCATCTACCATACCTCGGATCTGCACGATCATCGTGGCTTCGTCGACAAATTGCGTGCACTGCGCGAAACGGAGCCCGGCCTGCTCTTCGATTGCGGCGACTCGCTGCGCGGATCGCAGACCGTCTATCGCTCGCGCGAACCGATCATCGGCGAGATCGACGCCGCGCGTTACGACGCACAAGGCATGGGCAATCGCGAGTTCCACTACATTTTCGGCGTGGTCGCAGCGCGCGCGCACAAGATGGCGCATCCGCTCTTGTGCAGCAACCTCGTCGATACCAAGGGTCGCACGCTGCCGTTCGCGCGCGAGCTCGCCTTCGAACGCGACGGCTGGAAACTGCGCATCTTCTCGCTGCTCGTCGTGCAATATCCGGGCGGCAGTCCGTGGGAGCGGGTCTTGGGCTGGCGCTTTCGCGATCCGCTGGCGGTCGCGGCGGAATTCGCGGCGTCGACACCGGGCGACACGACGCTCGTCGTGCTCTCGCACCTGGGTCTGCGCGCGGATCGTCGCCTCGCGGCGGCGGTGCCGCGGCTCGATCTCGTGCTCGGCGGCCACAGCCACGATACGCTGCACGCACCCGACGTGGTCGCGGGCGTGCCGATCGTGCACGCGGGCCCCTATGGCGCGTTCGTTTCGCGAACCGAACTCGCGCCCGTCGCGGATGCGCCCGGACGGGCACGTGTCGCGCGCTTCGATCTCGTGCCGCTGCTATCCGATCGAGCGCTCGCGAACTAACGATGCGGCGCGTCCTCTTCGTCGCGAATGGCCACGGTGAATCCGCGATCGCCGCATGCATCGGCCGCGCCGTCGCGGACCTCGCGCCCCGCATCGCGTGCGATCTCTTTCCGCTCGTTGGTCTGGGGACCGCGGACGGCGCGCCCGCGACCGTGGGGCCGCGGCGCGTGATGCCCAGCGGCGGGCTCGTCGCAATGGGGAACGTCCGCGCGTTCGCCGCCGACGTGCGCGCCGGATTCGCGACGCTCTTGGGGGAGCAACTGCAGTTCCTCGCCGCTGCATCCGCGCGGTACGACGGCATCGTCGCCGTCGGCGATGCCTACGCGCTCGCGCTCGCGCTCGTCGCACGGCGACCGACCGTGTTCGTCGGGACCGCGAAGAGTGTCTACGTCGCGCCCTACGGCCCGGGCGAACGGGCGCTGCTGCGCCGGGCATCGCGCGTCTTCGTGCGCGACCTGCCGACGGCCGAGCGGTTGCGGTCGCAGGGCGTCGCGGCGGAAGCACCGGGCAACGTCATCGTCGATCTCGCCCGGGACGACGTGCCCCCGCCCGGCCGATACCTCGGGATCTTGCCGGGCAGTCGCGCGAGCGCGTATGCGGACGGCGTGCGCCTCGCAAAGGTCGCCCGGGCACTCGGTTCGGCGGCACCGCCGGACGGCGCTCTCGTCTCCGTGGCGCCGACGCTCGACGCAACCCGGTACGCTGAGGCGCTCGCGGCCGACGGCTGGGACGTCAAAGGGGCGGACACGCGCGCACCGGACGACGTGAAGCCCTCCGCGTCCGACGCGCCGTTTGTCGCCACGGCCGGCGACGCGCGCGTAACGCTGTGGACCGGCTCGCTCGGCGCGCTCTTGGGCGCGAGCATCGCCGTGCTCGGGCAAGCGGGGACCGGGAACGAGCAGGCCGCCGCCTTCGGCGTCCCCGTCATCGCGCTCGACGATCCGTCGAGCAGCGCCTGGTATCGCATGCGTCAGCGGCGGCTGCTCGGCGACGCGCTCGCGCTCGTCCCCGAGGATCCGGCGGGGGCGGCGGCCGCGATCGCGGCGATCGTTCGCGATCCGGCGCGCCGCGCCGCGATGGGCGAGGCCGGTCGCGCGCGGATGGGCGCCCCGGGCGGTGCCGCGGCGATTGCGGCTGCGATCGTGCGGGCGTGCGGGTGAGGGGAGCGACGGCGCTCGCGCTCGCCACGTTCTTCGTCGTCGTTCAATTCTACACGTCGCTCGCGTCGCTCTCGCCGACGCCGCCCGTCGGATACGTGTTTGCGACGCCCGCACTTGCGGCCGGGCTCGTCGGCCTGCTCGTGCTCACGACCCTCGTCCTCGCGGTTCGTTTGGTGCGCGACCGTCGTCCGCCGGGCGGCACGTCGGCGGCCCTTTTGGGTGCGTGGATCGGCTCGGCGGCGCTGAGTTCATTGCTCGGCTTCGATCCGCGCTCGGGATTGCAGGTCGTGGGGATGATGCTGCTGTGTGGCGTGGCGCACGTCGCCCTGGAACGCCACTTCCGGGATGCCGGGGTCGCCTCCGCAGTCCTCGTCGCGTACCTGATGGCCGGTGGCATCGCCACGCTCGCGGCACTGGCCATGTTCGCCACCCGTCGGCCCGCGGCGCTGTGGGCGCTCAATCACGGACGGGCGGCAGGCGTGTTCGTGACGGCCAATCAGTTTGCTGCGTTTCTGATCGCGTTCATCTTCGTCGCGCTCGGGGTCGGGCTCGGCCGGACGGGAACGCTCCGAGCCTTGAGCCTGGGGTGCGCGGCCGTCGGCGCGCTCGGACTCGCGGCGACGATCTCGCAGGCGGGCTGGCTCGGCGCGGCCGCCGGGGCCTTCTTCTTCGCGGCGGCGAGCGGCGCGCGGCGACTGGCGGCGCTCGTCGCGGTTGCGATCGTCATCGGGGGCACGGCGTTCGTCGTGCGCCCGACCGCGCGCCACGATCCCGCCGAAACCTTCGATCGCGTTCGAATCTGGACGTCGGGCATCCGGGTCGCGGAACTCTTCCCGCTCACCGGGGTCGGACCGATGGCCTATTGGCGCGTCTATCCGGCGGTCCGGCCGCCGAACGCCGATCCGCCGGGCACGTTCGGCGCCCTGCACCCGCACAACGTGTACCTCTCGCTCGCGGGCGAGACGGGCGCAGTGGGGCTCGCGGCCTTCGCATGCGGCTGGTGGTGCTTCGTGCGGACGATGCGCGGACGGCTGCGCTCGAGCGCGTACCCCCAGCGCATGCTGGGCCTCGGCGCGTGCGCGGCGCTCGTCGCCGTTCTCGTCCAAGGGTTCTTCGATACGATCGGCATCGTGGAGATGACGTTCGTATGGATCCCGTATACGGCGCTCGCGCTCGGGGCCGTCGAGCCGGTTCCGACGCCCGAGGTGTTGAGCGCAACGTGAGACGTCCGCTCGCCCTCGCAGTCGCACTCGGTCTCGCCGCGTGCGCGCACTCGACGCCGCCAAAGGCCCAGGCGACCGCCGCCGCGCCCGCACCGTCGCGCGGCATCGGCAAGGCGTTTCCCATCGGCATCACCGCGAACCGCGTCGGCGGACGCTACGTCTATCTTCGCAAACTGAAGGGCTTGCGCAAAATCTACGTATTGCGCGCGGATAAGGAAACGGGGCGTTACTTCGGGCAAGATACGGGGCGCAGCACGTTCACGAACCCGCACGTGACGTTTTACGGCCAATCCAACAAACGACTCGTGGCCGATGCCCCGACGGGAACCGTCGTGGAGAAGGACAAGACCGTGCGCATGAGCGGCGGCGTACGTGCGCGATCGAGCGACGGTCTGACGCTGCGCAGCGATACGCTCGCCTACGACGATGAGCGCGATCTCGTGCACGGCGTCGGCAACGTGACCGTGACCTCGCCGCAAGGCGAAGAATTGCAAGGCGAGACCCTGGACTGGAATCTCCGCGACGGCGCGATCGTCGTCGCCGGTGCGCACGAGCGATGACCGTCGCGACGGACGCGCGCCGCATCGTGCTCGAAGGCCTCGTCAAACGCTACGGTTCGCGCACGGTCGTCAACGATGTGAGCGCCGCGGTCGAGATGGGTGAAGTCGTGGGTCTGCTCGGGCCCAACGGCGCCGGCAAAACAACGACGTTCTACATGGTCGTGGGTCTGGTCAAACCCGACGACGGTCGCGTCGCGCTCGTCGACGCGACGCGCGCGGTCGATCTGACGGGCCAGCCGATGTACCGCCGGTCGCGCGCGGGCATCGGCTATCTCGCGCAAGAGAATTCCATCTTTCGCAAGCTCTCCGTCGGCGACAACATTCGCCTGATCTGGGAAATGAACGGCGTCTCACGGCGCGAGCAAGAGCGCCGGTTGCCGGCACTCCTAGCCGAATTCGGACTCGAGAATTTCGTCGACGCGCGCGGCGATTCGCTTTCCGGCGGCGAGCGCCGCCGCGTCGAGATCGCGCGCGCGATCGCGACGGAACCCGCATTCTTGCTGCTCGACGAACCCTTCACCGGCATCGACCCGATCGCGGTTGCGGATATTCAAGTGATGATCCGTCAACTGCGCGACCGCGGCCTCGGCGTCCTCATCACCGATCACCAGGTGCGCGAGACGCTCGCGATCGTCGACCGCGCCTACATCCTCAACGACGGGAAGATCGTCGTGAGCGGGAGCGCGGACGAAGTGCTCGCGTCGCCCGTCGCGCGGCAGTTCTATCTCGGCGAAGGCTTCCGGCTGTAATGGGCGCGCGCGCACGTCCGGCCCCGACATTCGCCGCGAACCTGCGCGGCTTCGCGCGCGCGCTCGCGCGGCCGACGATCTTGGATCGCTACGTCGCATCGGAACTCGTCGGCCCGTTCGCATTCGGACTCGCCGCGTTCACGCTCTCGTTCGCGGCGATCAACATCTTGGCGATCGGGCGACTCGTCTCCGAAGAACACGCGTCGCTGATTCTCGCGATCGAATATTTCCTGTGGCAACTGCCGCAAGTCATCGTGACTGTGGTCCCGATGGCGATGCTGCTCGGAACGCTGCTCGCGCTCGGGCGCCTATCGGGTGAGAGCGAACTGATCGCGATGAAGGCCGGCGGCGTCGGGCTCGTACGCGCGGTCGCACCGCTGCTCGTGATCGGCGTCGTCGTTTCGATCGCCGCCTACGAGCTGCAAGAACGCGTCGTGCCGTTTGCAAACGATCAGGCCGTCTACTTGCGCGAAGATGCGATCAAACAGATCGGCGCGTTCGGCGGCGGGCAGCACACCGTCATTACGCAGCTTCCCGGCGGGGGCAAACAGGTGACGATTTTCGGCGCGTTCCAACCGACCACGGGTCAGCTACTCTTCGTCACGATCATCACCTACGGGCCCGACAACCGGCCGCGCGGCTTCGTTTATAGCGATCGCGGCCATTACGTCGCGCCCGCGTGGACGTTCGATAACGCGTCGACGTACCGGATCGCCCAAGACGGCTCGGTCGACGAGTACGCGCAACTGCCGCACGCGACGATCGACGTCGGCGAGAAGCCGAGTCAAATCCAACAGCGCGCCGCCGACAACAATCGCGAAGCGATGAGCCGCTTGCAGATCAAAGAAATCATCGATTCCCGACAACTCTCCGTATCGGAGACGCGCAGCTACCAAACGACCTATGAAGAAAAATTGGCGCGGCCGTTCGCGTCGTTCGTATTCACACTCTTCGCAATCCCCTTCGGCCTACGGCCGACCCGTGGCGGAGGGACGGGCCTGGGTTTCGCGCTCGCGCTCGCGATCACGTTCGTCTACTTCGTGTTCTTGAGCATTTCGTCGGCGATCTTTTCCGGGCTTCCCGGCGGATATGCGATCTCGACCGTCGGCGCGTGGACGCCCAACGTCATCTTCACGGCGATCGGCATCGTCTCGCTCTTGCGCGCGGCGAGAAATTAGCGCGTGGGAACCTTCGGCGGTATCCTGCTCGTCGTCCTCATCGTCGTGATCGCCGGATTGATCGCGTACGTTGGCGATCGCGTCGGCCATCAAGTCGGTCGCAAGCGCATGACGCTCTTTGGTTTACGACCGAAGTATACGTCGACGATCGTCGCCGTCGGAACGGGCATGTCGATCGCGCTGATCGCGACCGTCGTGCCGCTCTTGACGGCGCCGCTCGCCCGCGACGCGTTCTTTCACCTCAGCGAAATCAACAACAAGGTCAACGAGCTTCAAGCGCAGGCCGATGCGTTGCAGAAGCAGACCCGCGAGACCAACGTCGTCGTCAATCACGGCGATCTGCTCTACCAGCAGTTCCTCATCATCACGCCGCAAGAATCGCACAAGGCGCAGGCGCAGAAGCTCGCGGCGTTCTTCGACGCGGTCGTGGCTTCGCTCAACAGCAACTTCGTCCCACTGGGACTCAAGCCGTTTAAAGGCAAGTCCAGCGACGAGGATATCGCAAGAAAACTCGAGGCCGTGCTCGTCGATCCGAAGGTGCAGGGCGACCTCATTCGCGGGTCGACGCTGCTCGTGGCGGTCGCGGATCAAAATCTCTTTCCGGGCGACACGATCCAGTTCACCTTCGCACCCTATGCGGACGTGGCGATCTTCCGCGCGCGCCATGCGATCGCGAGCGTCGAGGTCGACGGTGGAAGTTCGCTCGTCCCCAATATTGCCTATGGCCAGCTCGCGAGCGCCGTGCGTGACGCCGCGATCGAAGGCGGGATGCCCGTCTACTTCGCGCTGCCCTTCGCGCAGCCGAGCCCGGCGGAAATCGAGGCGACGCGTCTGGCGATCCGGCGCGGTCGCGGCCGGTTCTACATCACCGCTCGCGCGCAGCGCGACGTCTATCCGCATACGGGCGGCGTCCCCGTGACGTTCTCGCTCGGCCGGGCGCCCAAATGACGCCGCTGATCTTGGGCATCGATCCCGGAACGCGGAAGTGTGGCTACGCGCTGGTCGAAGCGGTCAGGCGACCGCCCCTGGCGCTCGGCATCATCGTGACCGAGGATCTCGCCCCGCAGCTCGCGGAGATCGCGACACGCTATCGCCCGACGGCGATCGCGCTCGGCGGCGGGACGCATGCGGCGACGATCGGGGCGATGCTCGCGTCGCTGCAGATTCCGATCGAGATCGTCGACGAACGGGCGACGACGCTCCTCGCGCGCGAGCGGTACTTCGTCGCAAATTCTCCGAAGGGGTGGCGGCGTCTCGTGCCGCGCGGCATGCTCTTGCCGCCGCGCCCGATCGACGATTTCGCCGCGGTCCTCATCGCCGAACGACTCTTGATTCGGCAAGCTGCCGATGCCGCGGGGGCGGGCGGGTTGCCCCTTCCATAAGGGCAGGAGACCCCGGCACGCGGTCGTATTCGATGGCTGGCATGCGCCCTAGCGATGGGCGTCCTTTCCGTGTCTCCGCAGGCGAAGGCAAACTCGGCAACTCTCTCCGGCGGAACCCGTACGGTACGCAGTCACGAGCGCGTGTAACGAAGCTTTGGCTTCCTACACTTCTGGAGGATATATGAAGCGTCTCGCACGCCTCGGCCTCGCGACCGGCTTGGCAGCATCGTTGCTGCTTCCGCTCGTGAAGCAAGAGGCTGCCCTCGCGACGCCTTTCTCGGATGTACCGGCCAACCATTGGGCCTATCAGTACATCCAGAGTCTCGCGGCCGACGGCATCATCGACGGCTACCCGAACGGAAAATTCAAAGGCGACCGGCCGCTCACGCGTTATGAGATGGCGACGGTCGTCGCGCGCGTGATCGCCAAGCTCCAAGAGAACACGGGAAAGGGCCCGTCCAAAGAAGACCTCGATAAGCTGCAAAAGCTCATCGACGCGCTCAAGGACGAGCTCGACGCGCTCGGCATCCGCGTGACGAATCTCGAAGATTCGCTCGACGCGCTCGACAAGCGCACGAAGTTCGCGCAGTCGCTCTCGATGCACGGCGTGCTCCTGCCCAACATCTCGCTCCGTCAGCGCACCGGCATCCCGCGCTCGATCGTCAACACGACCGGTGTCACGCAGCCGTTGTACTACGGCGGTACGGTCGCGAACAACAAGGTCGCCGGTGCCGATCCGTTCGTCACGGCGTTCCTTTCGTCTGACGATTCGAACAATCCGATCACGAACGCCGGTTCCGGTATCCGCGTCCGTCAGGACAGCCGCTTCTCGCTCTCCTACGCGATCACCGACAACCTCACGTTGTCGCTGCCCGTCCACGTGCTGAACTTCACGCAAGGCGGCGAGTTCACGCAACAACAGAAGATCGATCTCGAGCCCGGCGTCGATATCAATATCGCCAAGACCGGCAACATCCAGAACTTGCATTTCAAGTTCGGCATCATCGACGACATGCAGGCGTCGCGCGTCGGCCTCGCGTTCCGTCCGCCCCAGGGCTACAACGGCGCGATTCCTTACGAACTTCCGATTCAGCCGTTCCAAAAGGGCGCGGAAGTCAGCGGTTCGATCGGCGAGGGCGCCTTCGGCGTCACCGATTTCCAACTGTCGTTCTCGCGCGTCGATCAGACGCTGATCAACACGCAGACCGGTGTTACCGATCCGAACGTCCTCCCCGCCGAGGCGACCTCGTATCTGTACCCGATCGTTCCGCCGTCGGCCGGGCTCACGCAGACCGGACCCGCCGCGAAATCCGATACGTTCACCGCCGGTACCGGCTCGCTGGGACAGGTGTTCCTGACCTCAAAGGCTCAGGCCGGCAGCGTCTACATCTCGCAGTACAACGGCGCAACGTTCAGCGCGACGGGCGTGCAGACTGGCGGCCCCGCCGTCGCCGGCGGCCTCCCGAGCTTCACGTATAACGATGCCTACAACGACGTCGTCTTCGCGTCGCCGGTCCCCGCTGGCTCGGTCGTGATCGTCACGTACCGTCCGCTCGCGTACACGACCAACGACAACTTCCAGCGCTACATGGTCCACGGCCGTCTGAACCAGAAGTTCAAGGGCTATCAGGGTCTGGAGATCGGGCTGAACTTCAACCGCATCTTCGATTACGACGACCTGCAAACGACGGGCTCGGGCGTCAACGGCACCACGAGCATCTTCGCCAATCCCGTCACTGGGAACGGCGCCGTCAGCGACACCGTGCTCGGCATCGACTTCCAACTCCCGATTCCGTACGAAGTCAGCGGACCGGGATCGACGCCGATCCTCTTCGGTGAAGCGGCGGATAGCAAGTTCACCTCCGATTACCGCAACGTCGCGGCGGTCGGTGACACCGCGGGCCTCATCGGCCTGCGCTTGAAGATCCAGAAGATCGAGCTTTCGGCGCAGTACCAGAGCGTCGGCCCGAACTTCTTCGACGGCGCACCGTTCCGCTATTACGGAAACCCGCCGCCGCTCTTCAACTTCTACAAGACGGCCTATCTGCCCGATTTCTTCGGCGAGGGCAACAACGTCGGCATCAACACGCAGTTCGACAATCAGTTCACCAACATCGGACTCGCGTCGCCGCGTACGTCGGGCAACCCGAACCTCACGTTCACGTTCCCGCTCTACAACACGCTCAAGGCCTCGGGCCCGACGTACTTCTCGTCCTTCGCGCCCAACTCGCGTGGCGTGACGGCGTCGGTGAACACGCCGATCCGCTTCGGTGATTTCAACCTCACCGCGCGCGCCTCGTACCAACACCTCGAAGAGATCCGTCCGAACTCGGTCGGGTCGCTCCTGTACGGTCCGTCCTTCGCAACGAAAGAACGGCAGAAGTTCGATACGTATGGGCTGGGCACGTCGTTCAAATTGCCGGCCTTCGGTCAGCAGGCCACCATCAATTTCAACGGCTCGTACGAGACGCTCAAGCGCCTCGACACGAACGGCTTCCCGTACTACCCGACCAATCCGGCGACCCAGACGTTCGACGGCACGGCGTTCGCCGCGGCCCAGACGCCGGGACTCGGCGGCAGCAAGGTGACCTTCTATCCCAACTACATCAACGTCCGCCACATCACGTATGCGGCGAACGTCGCGCTGCCGTTGACGAAGGACCTCGTCGGCAGCGTTTCCTACAACCAGCAGCGCTGGGGTGGCGCGTACGGCACGACGATCAACCAGAACGTGTCGGAGCGCAAGGAATACTACACGGGCGCCGTCACGTACAACATCCCTAAGACGAACTCGTCGCTGTCGGTCGGTGCACGCCGCTACAGCTTCTACGACGACGTCGTCCCCAACGTGAACTACGTCCAGAATCGTCAGGACCTCAACTTCACGGTTCGCTTCTAACCTGGATTTGGCGACGGGTGCGCCCGTCGCCAAATCCTCGCTGGCGCGTGAGAGCGGTGTTGCAGTGATGCGGTGCCGCTTTTTCGTTTGCTTGGGTGCACGGGAGAGGGCGCGTGAGATGCGGAGCGCGTACCGTATCGCGTGCGGTTCGTTGCGATCGTCGTCGTGTGTCTGGTGGCATGCACGCTTGCGGTGGAACAGGGGCTCGCGAGCGTCGCGTTGCGCGAGCGCGCGCAGGCGCCGGCGTGGGTGCGCGTGCTGCCGGTGGCGATCGACGCGCGCGTCGATGGTATCGGCCCGGGGACGCGTGTGCCGGGTACGCTGCGGCTCGTGCTCGCGCGGCTCGCGCTCGAACGCGGCGATCTTGCGGACGCGCGTGCGTCGGTCGCGGTGATGCGGCCCTCACGCGATCGTTCCGCGCTGCAGGCCGAACTCGCGGCCCGCGCGGGTGACCCCGATGGGGCAGCCCGCGCGTATCTCGCGGCGGGAGATGTTGCGGGCGTGGAAGAGGCGGTCAAGCGGCTGCAGACCGCCGGTCGCGTTGCGGACGCCGTCGCACTTCAAGAGGCCGTCGTCGCGCGGCTCTCGAGCGATCCGACGCAGCGCGATGCGCTCGCGGAAGCCTACTATGGCCTCGGCGGGGTGCGCGAGACGCGGGCATACGCGATCCCGCCGCGCGCTCCCGAACGACGGCCCGCCGAGCTGAGCGCGCTCGAGGCCTACGCGCGGGCCGCGACGCTCGCACCGCTCTCCGTGCGCTACCTCGTCGCGGTCGGCAACCAGCGCATCAACACGGGCGATCTCGCCGGTGCGCGTAGCGCCTTCGAACGCGCGCGTGACGTCGATCCGACGAGCGCCGAGCCGTGGACGGGACTCGGCGATCTCGCGTTCCGCGAAGGCGCGCGCGCTCGCGCCGAAACGATGCTCGAGCACGCGCGCGCGCTCGCACCGCAGTCCGATGCGGTACGACGGCTCGCCGCCGAACTGCATCTGTAAGGTGCGCGTGGCGCTTGACGCGCAGCTCGCTCGCGGCACCGCAACGGGCATCGGCGAGTACGTGCGCGGACTCAGAGGCGCCCTGCGCGCGACCGGCATCGACGTCGTATCGCTGCAATCGCAACGCTTCGATCCGTGGCGCTTCGATCGACGCGTGCTGTGGGATCAGGTGCTGCTCCCGTTCGCCGCCGCGCGTGCGCGTGTCGATCTCTTGCACTGCGCGTCGGGAACGATGCCGCTCGCGACGACGCTGCCCGTCGTGGCCACCGTGCACGACGTCGCGTGGTTGCGCGTGCAGGCGCACGCGCGACCATACGCGCGCGCGTATTTCGGCGCGTTCGCGCTGCAGCGCTACGCGCACGCGCGGCGTATCATGGTCGATTCGGCGTTTTCGCGCGACGAATTGATCGCGGTGTTGCCCTCCGTCGCCGCGCGCATCGACGTCGTGTATCCCGGCGTCGCCGCCGACATGATGGACGTGACGCGCGTACCCGCGCGCGAAGCCTACGTGCTCGCGGTCGGGACGGTCGAACGCCGCAAGAATCTCGCCGTCGCGATTCGTGCGCTCCCGCACGTCCCCAACCTGCGCCTCATCGCGGTCGGGCCGCTCACGCCTTTCGCGCAACTCTGCCGTGATCTCGCGAACGAACTCGGCATCTCCGATCGCGTCGAGTTCCGGGGCTACGTCCCGCGTGCCGAGGTGCTCGCGCTCTACGCGGGTGCGCTTGCGTGTGCGGTGCCCTCTCACTACGAAGGCTTCGGCTACGGCGTAGCGCAGGCGCTCTGCGCGGGCGTGCCCGTGATCGCAGCGCGAACGTCGTCGTTACCGGAAGTCGCAGACGGCGACGCGACGCTCGTCGAGCCGGACGACATCGCGGCGTGGGCGCGCGCGTTCGTTGACGTACACGGTGATCCGGGCGGCGCGCAGCGACGCGCGAATGAGGCGCGTTCTCGCGCGCGCTTGCGGTTCGGCTGGGCTTCGTCGGCGCGAGCGGCGGCGGACGTCTACGCGCGTGCGCTCGCGTCTGGGCCCGTTAGTAAATGAGCGAGTCGGGGGCGCCTGGAGCCGCGCTGCCGTCGTCGGGGGCGACGACCAAACGCAGCGGATACGAGGAACCGCCCTCCGGCATGGTGACGATTTCCGTGCGCACGAAACTCCCCGGCGCGATGGTATACTGCCGTAGTTTATAGTGTCCGTAGGCCGGCATCGCGTGAGCCTGCACGAGCACACGATCGATGACGAACGTCCCGGTCGCGCGACCGCCGCGCGGGCTTGCGTAGAGCGCGATTTCGCGCGCGTTGTGACGATCGTTGTTGACCATGCGGACGGTCACCGTCTGTTGCACGCCGTAGTCGCCCGCGAGCGTCTGACCCTGCACCAAATTCGGTAAGGGGATCTGGCCGATCGGTACTTCGAGATCCGGGCCTTCGGCATCGTAGCTATAGTCGAAAAAGAATTGTGGGATGTCGTACACGCCGCGCGCGTGCGGACGATCTCCTACCAAAAGCGCCGAGGTTGGAATCGGTCCGTCGACGGGATCGTCCGCGTTCTGCGCGACCAGCGTGAGGTGCAGCGGGGCTCCTTCGATCTCGTGCAATTGCATGAGTCCGCTCGCCGTCGCCCGCGCGGGCAGCGCCTGCGACATGATGGCGACGGTCGCGTTACCGGGGATCGTGACGACCGTCCCTTCGTTCTGCGCCTCGCGCACGAGGAAGCGCTGCGTCGAAAGGTGACCGACCTCCATTTCATTCGTACCCGGACCCGCGATCCCTGAGATGTACTGCACGAGCGCCGGCTGTGCCGACGGATTCTGTACCTTGAGCACAATGCGTCGAGCGGGCTGGCTCGCGGGATTGTAGTGATAGTACAGGAAGCGTTCGGCGGAGCGCGCCGCGAGTTCGGCCGTGAAGAGGATGCCGTTTTCTTTGAGCGTTTCGGGGAAATCGCTCACCAGCAACGAGTGCGGCTTGATACGCGGCTGCGCGAAGTTTTCGACACGTACGCGCGTCGTGCCCGAGACGGTGAAGTATGGATCGCCGCTCACGATGATCGGCACGTCGATCGATGAGATGTCGTCGATGCGCAACGGCTCGCGTACGTTGACGCTATCGGACGTCGCGATCACGTTCGCACCGGGTCGTACCGTTACGCGGGCGACGGCTGCGAGGGTCGCTTGTTCGCGGATGAATTCGATCGATGCCGGCCGCCCCGTCACACGCAACGTCGCGTCCCTAGCGATCTCGCCTGCGGGAAAGGCAACGCGCACGGACACCGTACGCTCGAGGCCACGATCGTCGCGCACGACGATGGTCGTGTTGCCGATCTTCTTGCCGACGACCGAGATCGCGCGCGTACTTTGATCGATCGTCGCATCGACGACCGTCGGGTCGGCGACCGAGATGGACACGGCGCCGAGGACTTGCATGACGCGCAGCGTCTGCGTGCCGCCAATCGTCACGCCGACGCTCGGCGGCTCGACGATGATCGGTGGCATCGTCGGCGCGGCACTCGGCATGACGGCGGGAACCGGTGCGGGCACGGGAGCGGGCGCGGGTA
>JAABUQ010008867.1_pt1 | contig 13888 bp, 13 predicted proteins | sample 5560001 | NCBI WGS metagenome assembly JAABUQ01 (sample SAMN10711888, study PRJNA513371) | rock metagenome | isolation source: Antarctica rocks | place: Antarctica: Victoria Land, Finger Mt nord | collected 2015-12-18
AGGTCAGGTCGGCATCCTGGCCGTCGCACGCTTGCAGTCCTGCCGCCAGGAGAATGCGTAGCGCCGGCGTCCCGGCGGCGGCGAGCAAGCCCTGGTGGGCCAGGAAGAGCAAGCCCGTGGAGGCGTTGAGGGTACGCGCTGGCCCGAGGCTGGCCTGGACTGCATTCTCCTCGCCGTCCTCGGCGTCGTCCAGGAGGTCCAGGGCCACCATGAACAGCTCGATCGCCGTAGCGATCGGCACGGCCTCCTCCCAGCGCCCACCGGCGGCGGTGCAGCATGTCAAGACGATGCGTGCCCAGCGCATATCGGGGTCATCGGCCAGGATGTTGCCGGGCAGCGCGAGCGCCGCCGTGAGGGCGGCGCCATAGGCCGGCGACAGGGACGCCGCGCGCACGAGGTCGCGCGCGCGTGCGACGACCGCTATCCGTTGCGCCAGGCATGAGTTGGCGGTCTCCGCGCTGGCGATGGCCGCTACCATCGCCCATCACCGACGCCGAGAGTGTCCAGCAGAGCGGACCCCTGGGCGCGCAGGCGGGTCCGCAACGTCTCCAGGGCGGCGTAGTCGAGCGGGCCGAGGCCTGCCTGGCGGACGCGTCTCCGCAGCCACCGCGCGCTTGGTATGCGGTCCACGCCGCCGGCAATGAGGTCGCGCACGATCGCCGCCATCGCGGCCACATCGACCGCCGGCCCCCCGATTAGTAGGCCCTGAGCCGTCCCGTCCATCATGATCGTTCCTCCCTGATCGACGCCTCGGCCGGCACTATCTCGTGCCTACAGGGACCCAGGCGCCCATTCCAAGAGTGAGGGTACACCATCGGCTCCGTCCTGAACATCCTGGAAATCCAGGAGGGGCGTATCCTGGATTTCCAGGATGTTCAAGGCCTGGCGCAAGGCTTAGAGTGGGAAGCACAGACGCCGCACAGGTCGGCGCCAAAGCGAAAGGGGAGAATTGGATCAGTGATTTAGTCGTCTTGAGCGGAACGTCAACACGTAGAGACATAAGGGAGAACAATCATGGCTCGCTTGACGCTTAGAATGGGATTGGCCGGGCTAGCCCTTGGCGGTGCCCTCCTGGCCACCGCCGTGCCCGCAGTTCCGGCTGCACACGCGCAGAGTTCCCCGCCCCCGCCGCGCGTGATTAGCTCTGGCACTGTGCCATGGCCCGCCGATAAACCCGGGCTCAACTGTCGCGTGACGCGCGTCCAACTCAACGAGGCGAACCCGGCTGTCGCGACCTGCTTGGATACCACCCCACCGTCGACTGCCACCCCTGGATCCGCAGTTCGTCCGCTGTCCGCCCGCTACGTTGGCACTGGGGTCGGGTTCCTGTCCAGTTCGCCCTCCAGCCCGCTAGTCCGGCCGCGCATTAGCCAGCGAGACCCCTGCGCCTCGACAGACCTGCACCTCTGGGCCGATGCCAGTGGGGGAGGCAACGTCATTTGCTTCTACAACACGGGAACCGCCAACCTGACCGATTACTATGCTGGATGGTTCGGGTCAGAGGGCTCCTGGAACGATACCGCCAGCAGCTTCGACACCGGCAACTGGAACGGCAAGTTCTATTGGGACACCAACTCGGGGCCACCGAGCTACAGCTTCACCGCTCATCCGGGCACGATCACGAACTTCGATAGTTACTGGAACGACCAAGTGTCGTCCCTGTGCATCGGTCCGTCACCGTCTAACTGCGTGAATTAGAGCGTACCTGGTACCTTGCCCTTGCCCCACACTTCTCGCCCCTGTCATCTCGTATTATAGGCCTTGCGCCAGGGAGATGGGCCAGCGCTCCTCGCCCAGATGGAAAGCCTATGGATAGGCCCGGACACGTCGTCCTAGCCGATGCGGGTGATGCCCAGGCTATGTCGTCAGACCTACATTGTCATCTCTACAGGGGAGTGAGATCTAGGTCTACTGCTCCGATCACACTAGATCGGAGCGTTATCGAACACACATGGCAGGAAGGAGACGCACCATGGCTCGCGTCACGCTCAAATCCGCCCTCGTCAGTGGTACCCTCACCCTAGCACTGCTGGCAACAGCAGTGCCCCATGTCGCGCACGCAGCGAAACCGGAGGCTAGACGAGCTGTCCACTGGAAGGTGGGGCTGAATTGCCAGGTTCTGCGGGTGCGCCTCAACGGGAACCAACCGGCCACCGCAGATTGCCTGGTCCAAATACAGCCAGGGGGACAGCCGCAGCCGTTGCTCGATCATCGTGACCCGTGCGCCGCGACAGATCTCCACCTCTACATCAACTCCGGCGAGAGCGGGAGCGATATTTGCTTCTACAACACGGGGTTCACCAATCTCACGGATTGGCCCTACTACGGTGTCGGGAACTGGAACGACATCACAAGTAGTTGGGAGGCCGGTGTCTGGTATGGGCACTTCTACGTGGATACGAACGGCGGTACCCCGAGCATGACCTATGGCGCCCATTCCGTGGGCGACTTCACCAACACCACACCTGTCCGCAACGATCAACTATCATCGCTGACCATCGACGGGCAAGGGTAGCACTGGTAGCGCCGAGACGACCCTGGATGGACATCTCTCTGCCCATCCAGGGTCATCGAACGACGCGCCGCACCCCTATCGCTCCTGCTGTGCCCGAGTCTCAGCGGTTTCCGCGTCGACCACGCCGCCAACGGATGTCGCCTAGTCTGCCCTCCGCCTCTCCCTAAGCTGTGATAGGAAGTCAGTCTACCAGGAATGAGTAAGCTGTGACACATAGAACTATGTTGATGAGGTGCGCCCTACTGGCTATTATAGTCAGCGGGGCAACAGTTGTCCTCTGGCAGTTACCGACCGACCGTGGTACCGTTCCTGTGGGGTCTTGGCCCATTGCGGTCGCGGTGGATGACAGGACGGGACACATTTTTGTGATCAACAACACCGATGGTCGTCATCCGGGAACGGTGACCATCCTCAATGCGGCGACGGGAGAGGTCATACGTACAATCGCTGTCGGCGTTCTTCCCGTGGCCGTTGCCATCGACGAGCGGCGGGGTCATGTCTTTGTCATCAATCAAAAGTCCAGCAGCGTGAGTATGTTGGATGCCACGAGTGGACAGGTTTTACATACAATCGGAGTTGGCCGCGTGCCAGCGGCCATTGTGGTCGATGAGACGACCGGCCGCGCGTTCATTCCGACAGGGACAGGTGACGTGCCCCACAGCGGGCAGGTGAGCATCATCGACACGGCGCGCGGTGCCCTGCTGCGAACAGTGCGGGTCGGCGATGCTCCTGTCGCCGTCGCGGTGGATACGCACACGCAGCGCGTCTTCGTTCCGACGGAAGGGACAATGATCTGCCCCTCCTCACGTGCGTGCCACCTCAGCGGCAGTGCGGTTAGTATCCTGGATGCGCGGCGGGGGACCGTCATACGCACGGTGTTGCTCGGCACGGCCCCGCGGTCGGTTGTCGTGGATCAGCGTGCGGGGCGCGCCGTCATTAGCGCGGGGGGAGGCCGCGTCAGCCTGCTGAACACCGACACCGGTCAGGTGCTGCATACTGGCACGATTGCCCAGGAGGTCAACGAGCTGGCGGTCGACAGCCAGACCGGCCGTGTCTTCGTCCTCTGCGGCAATGACCAGAACTCCGATAGCAGCGTGAGCACGCTCGATGTCCATAGTGGACGCGTCCTACAGACCACGCGCATCGGACACGCCGCAAGCCCGATGGCCGTCGATGAACGCCGGGGGCGCGTCGTTATCGCCAACGTCAACGACAGCACCCTGAGCGTCATAGATGCACGCACGGGACGACTCGTGCGGACGCTCACGACGATCGCGCAAGGTCCGACCGCTCTTGCCGTGAGCGAGCGGTCAGGGCACATCTTCGTCGCCAGCGCCGATGTGAGCAATGGGCCGGCGAGCAGCACCGGCAATGACCACACCCTGCTCGCGCTGTTGGGTCATATGGCGGCGAATGGCCTCAAGGTCCTGCGGCACGGACAGACGGGGAGCGTCCGGGTGCTCGATGCGCGGGCGCTGCATTGACGCTGCATTGCAGCCTTTGTCCGGCGCCAGAGGGAGCTGCTGCACGAATCCCCCTGGCCCCTGGTGGGGCCACCCCCGAGCATAAAAGTAAGCTCTTTTCAGAGGAGTATCTCGGTCTCGCTATGCTCGCTCATAAGGTAACGCCCCACGCGGCGCTGGATATGGCGCCATTACTTTCTGTTGGATCGTGTCGTAGATGCCGACAGGTGTGGACGGATAGAGTAAAGCATCATAGTGCGGAGTCACCCCTTCAGATTGCCAAGTGTGGTAGAGTACGTCTAAGTGTTGGTGTATACGGTGATGAGAGGCGGCTGATGGACGCATTGCTCACGACGGAAGAGGTGGCCGAGGTCTTACGGGTTGAGGTGGTGACGGTGCGCCGTCTCGTCGCACGGGGCGAGCTCGCCGCGTATCGTCTTGGCGGCGAGTATCGCTTCAAGGCGCGTGACATCGAGGACTATCTCGATCGCCAGCGTATCCCGGTTGGCACGGGGCTCGGTGACGACGACAGGGACACATTCATGGGGCACACTCAGAGGGTCTTGGCGTTCGCGCAAGAAGAGGCGGCTCGTCTCAACCGTGTGTCTGTTGGGCCGGAGCATGTTCTGCTTGGCCTGCTTCGGGACGAGGGCAATGTTGCGGCCAAAATTGTACGGAGCATGGGGGTTGACCTAGCGGCCGCGCGTCGCGTCGTCGATCACCTGGCGACGGGATGGCAGGAAACGTCGCCCGCATCCGAGGAGGACAGAGGGCTCACGCGGCCCGCGAAGGAGCTGATCGCCCGCGCGCAGGAGGAGGCCCGGCGCCTTGACCACGCCTATCTGGGGCCAGAACACCTTCTCCTGGCACTGACGCGTGAGGGCGATGACCGTGGGGCTGGGCTGCTCACGACCGTGGGCGTGGATCCGGAGCAGGTTCGCCACCACGTGACCCGCACCGTGACGCAGTCGAACTTCGCATAGCCGAATAAGCGGACATCCAGGATGATCGCCTCGTCGAGAGGTCGCCGAGTGGCCATGTGCCCCGAGTGACAGGCTTATATTCTGCCGGTACGGTCTAGCTGTGCAACAGCGTCGGTGCGGTGGGCCGCCCCTTCTCGTCCACCGCGCGATGGTCGGCTCCCTATCGGCCTGATGCTACCGCAGTACCTCTGACCCGCCCTGCGTCGATCACGCTCAGGTTGTCGTCCTCGCTATTCGCGACGATGATCTGACCGGAGCGGTCGTCGATGGTGCTGCCGCCGGGAACAGCCCGACACGTGTGTGTCGCAGGATGGTGCCGCTGCGTGCGTCGAGTATGGTCAGCGCACCATTGCGATGCGTATTGTACGACGTGGACTTTGGCCTTTGTAGACCGCATAGCAGGCGGCATCGTACACGCGCTGCCAGAGGCTGCGGGGAATTGAGTTCTCGTTCGGGTGTGGAGGTAGAGGTGTCCCATTGGAGCCAGTCCAGAGATGGTGGCGCACGGCGGCGAGGGGATCGGCGAAGGTTGGCCTCGGTCTTGGGGTACCAGGTGACGGGGCGCTTACCAAGGTGCTACAAGGTGCTACGTAGAATTATGGAAGGAGAAAGCCAATGACAAACAAAGGGTCCAATCGCGGTTGGGCGACGATAGAAGTCTCGACAGCACGAACTGATGAGATGCTGGCGCCCAACGAGCGCCAGCAGACCGAGGCCGTGGTTGCGGGTGATCCGACCTGCTGTCTCGATCCAGTGGGAATAGGTTAGCTTCCCCACACTTCCTGTATCGTTCGCTGACGCGCCTGGTTTAGATCGACACCTAACTCCACGAGCACGCTCCCGGCGATTCCCTGCTTGCCCTCGCGTAGTAGTCCCAGGAATAGATGTTCGGGTGCGATAGCGTTCTGGCCTCGGCGACGCACCTCCTCAGTCGCGGCGACGAGCGCCTTCTTCGCCCGTGGCGCGAAGCTAATCCCCGCCTGCCCCACGGATGCGTCCTGGCCGGCGATCAGGCGCTCGACGGCGCTCCGCGTCCGCGTGAGGCCAATGTCATAGCTGCTCAGCACCTTGGCCACGATATTCTTTTGCTCGGCGATCAAGCCGAGCAGAAGATGTTCCGTCCCCACATGCGTGTGCATGAGACGCACGGCCTCGTCCCGCGCCAGGATCAGGACGGTACGCGCCCGCGTCGTCATCCTCTCCAGGTGCTCTATCGCAGCGGTGTCGCCACTGATACCGCTCTGCTGCCGCGCGAGGTAAGCCTCGATATCGGCTGGGCGGAAGCGATACTCGCCTTCCACACGGTAGACGGCTATGTCGCCATGCTCAACCAACCGCCGGACGGTCCCCACATCCAGGCGCAAAACACCCGCCACCTGTTCCGTCGTCAATAGCGGATCCATTAGCATTCCCCCCGTTGCCACGACATGATACTCTGGAGAACTGTAGCAGAGTTGAAGCGCGTTAGCAATACTCTACATTGCTTCTGGATGCACCTTAAAGTTGTGGACATCCGCTCAAAGGGGTTGAGCCGGCAAGACTGGACCTACACCAACAACCACGACTACGGGAACCTGTTCACCGCATCTGGTACCCTTTGCGATGGGACTGCCGGGAATGTCAACGTCCTCTACATCGTGTAGGGGTCTCGCCTCAATAACGTAGCCGCGCGTACCACGATCTCCTCCCTCGGTCGTCGGCGCGCGGCTACGCAGGTTGACGTCAAGAGGTTGCAGATAGAGCCTAATCTATCCGCAACCTCTTTCATCCGTAGGTGCTAAGCTAGACTCTAGCCATTCAAGCCGCATAACAGAGCATCTCAGCGAGATGCTCGACGAGCGCACGCGGGACTTTAATGAGGTCCTCGCGATGTCAACGAAGTGGTGTTATGGGACTAGCAGTGCTGCAGTAGCCACAGATACCCCTCCGCACCGACGATTGAGAAGCGGAATGATCCTATCACACCATCGGACGGCCTTGCACAGGAGGAAACAGGATGATCATGCGGAAGTCGCCAGCAGTCAGCGCGCACCTATGGTCAACCTGGTTAGGTAAACGAGGACGCTTAATCAGGCGGACAGCGATCTTGATCGGAGGGCTCGCTTTCATTGCGGGTCTCACGCTTGCCGGTATCCACGCTTTCGTCCCCAACGATCCCGCGGCGGTCATCACCCTGCCTGTGTCTGGCGCGGCGGGCAGCATCGGCCTGGACGGGACGGGGACGCGGGCCGTCGTGGTCGGCCGGGGGAACAGCCGGTCCGTGGTCGTCCTCGACACGTCGACCAATGCCGTTGTCCGCTCTCTGCAGGCGCCTGGAGCCGTCACCGCGTTGGCGGTCGGCAAGCGGCTGGGCATCGCGGCGATCCTCTCGGATGGATCGTCGTCAGCCCACGGCGCGATCACCTTTCTGGCGACGCGCACCGGGGTTGTCCTGCGGCGCTTGGCGGCTCCTCCTCTGTGCGTGCAGGCGGTGGTCGATGAATCGCTCGGATGGGTCTACGTCATCTCGATCGGGCAGCTCACAGCGGCGGGCGCGATCGCCGGTCACGGCCGCTTGGTCGCGTACGACCTGCGTAGCGGGGCACGCCGCATCGATACGCTTGTCGGGCGACAGCCCTGGGCAGAGGCGGTTGACCCGCGGGTGCACCGCATCTTCGTTGCGAATCTCTTAAGCGGCACGGTCAGTGTCGTCGATGGACGTAGCGGGCGGGTGGCGCGGACGGTCAGGGTCGGCGCCCAACCGGCCGCCATGGCCATCGACGCCCAGACGGGACGTGTCTTCGTGGCCGACGGGGTGGCCCATACTATCTCCATCCTGAACGTCCATAGTGGGATCGTGCTGCGGACCGTGCTGGCGGACCCGATCTCTTTTCCGACGGCCCTGGTCGTCGCGCGCGCGCAGCGACTCGTCCTGATGGTGGACGATCATGGAGCTGTCCTGGCGCTCGACGCCGCAACCGGCGCGCGGCGCTATCGGACGATGGTGGCTGGGTCGCCCAGCGCCATCGCCGTGGACGAGCGACGCGGACTCGTCGTTCTAACGGGGACGGGTACCTCTCTCTCACGCGACCTGCACCTGTTCGGGCATGGTCAACTGTCATGGGCGGGCGAGAACGAGGCTGACGGCGTGAGCATCCTGTCGGCGCGTGACGGCCGCCTTCTCGCCACCTATCGCGGGTCTGTCACCGAACCAGATGGTGTCGTCGTGGATGAGGTGACAGGTCGCATATTCGCTTTGAACACGACGACAAATGCCGTAGATGTCCTTCAAGAATAACCCCGGTATTTGTTAGCACGCTGGCCCAGGACAGCACGCTTGCTCTGCCCTTTCCGCGCGGCAAGCAGGTTCGCGTCGTCCTTACTGGACTGGAGAGAGATCATGACGACGGTGCTGGCTGGGAGACGACGGCTGGTCGTGGGAGTCGGTAGCCTAGGAGTTCTCGTCGCCATAACATTTGTCTTCTTGCGCCCGGCGCCGCCGCGTGAGCCCGACGCGGTCCTCACATTCCCCTCGCTTGGCCAGGTGTACGCGGTCACGCTGGACACGACACGGGCGCGCGGACTCGTCGCGGGCGAGCGGGGGGTGGCCCTGTTCAACACGGACACGAACACTGTCATCTCGACGACGCCGATGAGGATGTATGCGTCCGACGCACTTGCGATGGCGGGACAGGCGGGAGTGGCGGTCGTCGCCGTGCCCGGCGTGTCGACCTGTGCCGTCACCTTTATACGCACGCGCGATGGGGCTGTCCTGCGCCATCTCCAGGCCCCCAACGGGTGCATCCAGGCGACGGTGGACGAGGCGCTGCGGCAGGTCTACCTGCTCTGTCTCGGGCAGAGGACGCCGACAGGCGCTCTCGCGGGACCCGGGCAGCTCGTCGCCTATGACCTCCGCACGGGCCGACGCCGGTTTGACGTGACCGTGGGGATGGAGCCGGTGGCGGCCGCTATCGACCCGCGCACGCACCACGTCGTCGTGGCCAACTTCGTGAGCAGCACGGTGACGGTTGTCGATGGGCAGCGCGGCCGTGTGGTCAGGACCGTGCTCGTGGGCAAGGAGCCGGCGGCGGTCGCCGTGGACGAGCAGACAGGGCGTGCCTTCGTCGTCGACGATGCGTCGCGCAGCCTCTCGGTGGTGAGCATGGGCGGCGGCGCGATCCTCCCCCCACACCTCCTCCCCGCGGGGGCCTATGAGCACCTCGTCGTCGCGCACACGCAGCGGCAGGTCGTGTTTCTCACGGCTGACGGTCTGCTCGTCGGCTTCGATCCCGTGACCGGCGTGCAGCGGTATCGGACATATGTCGGGGACGGATCAGGTCTGGTTGTAGATGACCAACGGGGCTATGCAGTCATCGCGGGATCGGCCACGGCATGGACGCGCACGCTACGGGCGGTGGGACAGGGACAGTTGTCGTGGGCGCACGCGGACGCGGTCGATGCGGTCAACGTCGTGGCGCTGCGCGACGGCCACATCGTGGCGACGTATCGTGGCTCGCCGACTACGGGAGCCGGCATCGCGGTCGACGAGCGGAGGGGGCGCGTGTTCGTGGTCGATCAGACGGCCAACGCCGTCGACGTGCTGGACACGGCCGTATTGTGACGACCAGCAGCAGGGTTGTTATCGAGCCCGATGCTGCATCATAATCATAGGGGATATATCCGCATGTCGTTGGACAGGGTCGCACAATGTCGCGCTATCGGGTTGATTAGGAGGGTAGGTGCTATGGTGCGAACCAAGCGCATCGCGACGTGGAGCCTTCTGCTCAGCGTTCTTGCGAGCGTTGTCCTTGTTGGCGCCGGTATTTTCCTCAAGGTCTCCCCCACGACCAGCGCGGCCTATTCCGTGCAGCACCTCGATCGGGAGATCCGCCTCCACCCACGGGCGTGGGTGGGTCGTACCGTATCCGTGCGCGCGGTTGGATTGAGGTACTTCTGGGGTAGCGGGTACGGGATCGTCGCCGGGCAGCAGGCGCTCCTCATCGCCCCTCCCTTCTCCGCTGTATTCTCCTCAACCGCCTATGGGTCGCGCCGTGCGCCTCAATGGGACAGGGGTCGCCGCCTCGCTCCTCATCGCCGGCTCCTTGCCGCAACCTTCCGCTGGAAGGCGCCTCCTCATCATGCTTGCTCAGGTCCCCGTCATCGGGCGTCTCTTCGGGACCGGTCTTGACAGTGCTCCCGATATCTACCGCATTCGGATTGTCAGGGCTGGGCCGTGCCCCACGCCGTTCAGCGGGTTCTGCCCGACGGGAATAGCTGTACTCTGAGAAGGCCATCCGGCGACGGCCACGGGCAATTCCAAGCGGAATCTGGGATCACTGAGTAGTTCCACACTGGGTTATGGAAGAGGAAGTCTATGACAAACAACGTTTCCACTCGCGGCTGGGCCGCGATAAAAGTCTCGACAACGCGCGCTGAGGAGATGCTGGCGACCGACGAGCGCCAGCAGATCGAGGCCGCGGTTGCGGGCGATCCGCTAGCGCGCCTGGAGGTCCGCCTCTTCGGACTGGAGAACGGGCTGGCTGAGTTGGAACTATCCTATAACCAAGATATCGTCCATCCGACCGCTAAAGACGTACCTTACGCATTCGATGAGGTGCTTGACCGCCTGAAAGAGGAACTGGCGTATGGGCTCGAACGATTGCGTCAGGGTTATCGGCCGGTAGACCGCTAAGTAGGTGTTGCGAAGTTCGTGCAACCTGGAGAGGCTGCACGAGGTACGCACCCAAGCGTGGCGGCTGTGCAAGAACTTACCAGTGTCTACTTAGCCTGGATTATTCACGAGACGACGCCCCCTGGGAGCGCCGGCTTCCAGCCGGCAGTCCTCCGCGGCAGGATCGGTCGCCGCCCGTAGGCGCACGCCCGCCGACCGGGGCCGGCTGGAAGCCGGCGCTCCCAGGATGGACGGTCGCCGCCCACGCACCCGTCATGAATAATCCAGGCTAGAATAGTAGGATAGGACGAGGGAGATCGTGACGACGGTGCTGGCAGGGAGACGACGTCTGGTCGTGGGACTCGACAAGAGAGGAGAAACCATGTTCACCCCTACCCAGCCCGGCCGCGCCTCTGCAATCATCGCCCCGTTGCTGGCCGGTCTCACCTTGTGTCACTGTCCCGGTCCTGACGCAGCGCGCGCGGCGATCGTTCCCGTAGCCACGCGCCCGCTTGCTGCTATGAACGGACCCCTCGTCGTGCTCGACGTGCGGGCTGGGATGGGGCCGGGGCAGGCGAGCGCGGCGCGCATCCTGACCGTGCAGGGCGGACAGGTCGCCCGTGTCTTGGCGCGGGAGCAAGCGGCTCCCTCCACGGGCGGCATCGCCCCCTCGCCTCGTGGCCTCTACATCGCCTATGCCACGAATAGGTCCACCTCCTCGGCGCCATCACCGCAGGCGCCGGGGTTGTGGCAGGTGTCAAGCATGGGCGGCGCCGCGCATTTCATCGTCTCGCCTCCCACATCAACGCAGGGCAACACGCTCGAGATCGGGTCGGTCGCCTGGTCGCCCGACCGCTACACGCTGGCCTACGCTGTGGTCGTCCCCGGCGAGGGGCTGGCGAGCCCGCAACGGGAGCGCGCCCTGGGCGTCTGGCTCACGCGCTACGATGGGGGCCGCCCACGCCAGGTGGCCAGGAACGCGCAGCTGGGTATCATCTCGGGGTCGATCACGCGGCTCTCCTGGACGCCCGACGGCCACACCCTTGCCGTCAGCACGTTCCTGCCAGCGCCACAGGGCGGCAATCTGCCGACGGTGTTGGCCCTGGACGCGACGACGGGGCGCGCGCGCACGTTGGTCCGTGGGGGCCAGGACGCCGCCCTATCCCCGACCACCGGGGCGCTCGCCTATACGATCAGCACGAGTCAGACGACGACGCTGTGGGTTGCCGGGGCGCAGGGACAACAGCCACATGCGCTTGTACGCGGCTCGATCTTCAGCCCGGCTTGGGCGCCCGACGGCCGTGCCATTGCCTACCTTGACCATCCCGACAGCGGCGCGACCACTGTCGTCCGCATCGTGAACGTCGCGACCGGTCAAGTTCAGACCGCCATCGCTGACAACCAGATGGGGCAACCCTTGCTCCTGGCAGACGGCCACTTTCAGAGTCTCGGTTGGTTGCGTACGCGTGTCTGATCGTACGCCGACACAGGGTGCGACGGGCGCTCAATTGCGGTCGGCGAACGTCCCAAGAGTCGCGTGGCGGACTCTAGTCCAGGCGCCACCTCGTTGGCGGAGATGCCAGGGCTCGTGAAAAGTCGGCGATGGGCGTTTCCAGCGAAAGATCGGTGTCCGCGGCGGACAATTCACAGACCCTGGGGAGATGCGACGAGGCTTGACGCGCAACGTGGCGCCGCGCGAGCAGCAAGGGCGGCCTCTTCGCTGCTCGATCAGCGCGTGCGGCCATTGTAGGCCCCGGTGTCGTAGTATGGTGGGGGACACGTAAGCGCGTATCCTCAATGGGGAGGACAGATCGATGCAGCAAACCGATGGCGGGAAGACGATGGCGATCCCCGCGCAACAGATGCAACAAGCGCACCAGGCGCGAGACGGCCACGATGGCTCCATCCTGGCCACTGAACTGGCTTTTTTCGACGACGCGGCGGCCCGGCTTGGGCTGACGGGCGGGGTGCGCCAGAGCTTGCGCCGACCCAAGCGATCCCTCATCGTCAGCGTGCCCATCCGGCGTGACAGCAGCGGCGAGGTGGAGCTGTTCGAGGGCTACCGCGTCCACCACTCCCTCGCGCGCGGTCCGGCCAAGGGCGGCATCCGTTACGACCTCCACACGACGCTGGAGACGGAGCAGGCCTTCGCCATGGTCATGACCTGGAAAACGGCCGTGGTCGACATCCCCTTTGGCGGGGCCAGCGGCGGCGTCAACGTGGACCCCGCCAGCCTGTCCCTGAGCGAGATCGAGCACCTGACGCGCCGCTACGCGACCGAGATCGGTATCCTGATCGGACCGGAGAGCGATATCCCCGCGCCCGACCTCAACACTGGTGAGCGCGAGATGGCCTGGATCATGGATACCTACAGCATGAACGTGGGCTATTCCGTCCCCGCCGTCGTCACGGGGAAGCCGCTGGCCATCGGCGGCTCGGAGGGGCGGCGCGAGGCGGTGGGACGCGGCTGCGGCTACGTCATCCGCGCGGTGACCGGCCAGACCGGCGTGCGCCTCGCCGGCGCGCGGGTCGGCGTGGTCGGCTTCGGCAACGCGGGCAGTTCGGTCGCGGCGGTGCTGATGCAGGGAGGCGCGCGTATCGTGGCCGCCTCCGACTCGGCTGGCGGCATCGAGGCGCGGTCCCCCAACGGCTTCGACGAGGCGGCGCTGCGCCGCTACAAGGCCGAACGCGGCCACCTGCACGGCTTCCCCGGCGGGCGCGACGTGACCTGCGACGACGTGGTGACGGGGGACTGCGACATCCTGGTGTTGTGCGCGGGCGAGCACGTGTTGACCGTGGACCTGGCCGGATCGGTGCGCGCCGCGATGGTCGTGGAGGCGGGAAACGGCGAGCTCAGCGCGGCGGCGGACCGGGCGCTGGGCCTGCGGGGCGTCCATGTGCTGCCCGACATCCTGGCCAGCGCCGGCGGGGTCGTGGCCTCCTATTTCGAGTGGGTGCAGGACATTCAGGAGACGTTCTGGACGGCGGCGGAGGTGTCCGAGCGGTTGGAGGCGGTGCTGGCGCGCGCCACCGAGACCGTGCTGGCTCGGCAGCAGCGCGACGGCTTGACCCTGCGTCAGGCCGCGCTGACCGTGGCCGTGGAACGCGTGGCCGAAGCGCACCGCGTGCGCGGGCTGTATCCCTAGTTGCCAGTTGCCAGTTGCCAGTTGCCAGTTGCCAGTTGCCAGTTGCCAGTTGCCAGTTGCCAGTTGCCAGTTGCCGGGTGCCGGGTGCCGGGTGCCGGGTGCCGGGTGCCGGGTGCCGGGTGCCGGGTGCC
>JAABUQ010008869.1_pt1 | contig 13887 bp, 12 predicted proteins | sample 5560001 | NCBI WGS metagenome assembly JAABUQ01 (sample SAMN10711888, study PRJNA513371) | rock metagenome | isolation source: Antarctica rocks | place: Antarctica: Victoria Land, Finger Mt nord | collected 2015-12-18
CTCCGGCCGCTCGGCTGGGCCTGGGCGTGGACGACGGCGCGCAGGATCGCGCGGGCGCGGCCGTTCGATCCCGGCGTGCCGGTGATCTGCGTCGGCGGGCTGACCGTCGGCGGCACGGGCAAGACGCCGGTGGTGCGCGAACTGCTGGCCCAACTGCGGGGGGCAGGGGTGGAGGCGCACGGCTTGTCTCGCGGCTACGGCGGGCGGCTGACCGGGCCGGTGCGGGTCGACCCGCAGCGCCACACCGCCGCCGAGGTGGGCGACGAGCCGCTGATGCTCGCGGCCGAAGCCCCGGTCTGGGTCGCCCGCGACCGCGCCGCCGGCGCGCGGGCGATGGTCGCCGCCGGGGCGGAGGCGATCGTCATGGACGACGGCCACCAGAACCCCGGCCTGCTCAAGACGTGCTCGCTGGTGGTGGTCGACGGCGAGACCCGCGGCGGCGAGTGGCCGTTCGGAGACGGGGCGGTCTTCCCCTCGGGGCCGATGCGCGAGCCGCTGGCCACCGGCCTCGCGCGGGCGGACGCGGTGGTGCTGCTGCTCCCCGCCGACGCCGGGGAACCCGACCCGGAGCTGACCGAACTTTTCGGCGACACGCCGGTGCTTATCGCTCGGCTGGAGCCGCTCCACCCGCCGCCGCTTGGCCCGCAGCTGGGCTTCGCCGGCATCGCCAAGCCGTGGAAGTTCGAGCGCGCCCTGGTCGCGGCCGGTTGCGAGCTGGCCGACTTCGCCGCCTTTCCCGACCACGCCCGTTGGCGCGAGGCCGACCTGCGCGCCCTGGCCGACCGAGCCGAGGCGCTGGGCGCGGGCCTGCTCACCACCGAAAAGGACTGGGCCCGACTCCCCCCCCCTTGGCGCGCGCGCGTCGCCGTCTGGCCGGTGCGGGCAAGACTCGAGGACGAGGCGGCGTTGCACGCCCTGCTACCCTCCCCCTCGAGGGGAGGGACGACCGCGCAGCGGTCCGGGCGGGGCACGTGAGCTACGGGCCAGCTGCCGGCCCCACCCTGGCGGCTCCGCCGCCTGTCCCTCCCCTCAAGGGGGAGGGTAGGGCGCGAAGGGCGACAAGCCTCACGCCCCCGCCTTCTCCGCGAACGCCCAAGCCGCTCGGCCCAGCGGTTCGACCCGAGCGCTCATGGCCTCGGCCTGGGCGCTGGCGGCGGTGCCGTCGCGGACGCGGCCGGCTATGCCCTGGCAGATGCCCGCCAGCCGAAACAGGTTGTAGCTGAAATACCAGTCGAGCGCCGGCACGCCGCGGCGGCCGGTCAGGGTGCAGTACTGCTCCACCACCGCCTCCACCGACGGGATGCCGAGCGCCGGCAGGTCCAGCCCCGATAGGCCGCTGCGCTCACCCGACGGCATCGTCCACTGCATCAGGAAGTACGAGAAGTCGGCCAGCGGGTTGCCGAGCGTCGACAGCTCCCAATCCAGCACCGCCATCACCCGGCTCTCGGTCGGGTGCAGGATCATGTTGTCCAGCCGGTAGTCGCCGTGGACGATCGAGGTCTCGTCGTCCTCGGGCACGGAAGTCGGCAGGAAGTCCATCAGCCAGTCGATCGCCTCGATTTTCTGAGTCTCCGAGGCGCGGTACTGCTTGGACCAGCGGTCGATCTGGCGGGCGAAGTAGTTGCCGGGCCGCCCGAACTCGGCCAAGCCTATGCTGGCGTAGTCGGTGTTGTGCAGGTCGGCCAGGGTCTTGATCTCGGCACGGTAGATCTCGCCGCGCTGGGTCGGCGTGCTGTCGGGCAGGGTGGCGTCCCACAGGATGCGGCCCTCGACCATGCCCATGACGTAGAACATCGACCCGATCACCGTCTCGTCGCTGCACAGGGCGTAGGCCTTGGCGACCGGGAACGAGGTCGTGCCCAGCGCCGAGATAACCTTGAACTCGCGGTCCACCGCGTGCGCCGAGGGCAGCAGCTTGCCCGACGGCTTGCGCCGCAGCACATAGCGGCGCGCCGGGGTCAGCAGCTGGTAGGTCGGGTTGGACTGGCCGCCCTTGAACTGGCGCACCTCCAGCGGGCCGGCATAGCCCTCGACATGCGCCTCCAGCCACTGGGCGAGCCGCGCCTCGTCGATGCGGTGGCGCTCGTCGACCGGCTTGGTGCCCGAGAAGTTCTCCTGCGCGGTCACTGCGGCCATAAGGGCGTCTCCTCGCTGTCGTATGAGCGCCCTCCTCGCTTCGCCTCCCTCCGGCTTGACCGGAGGGCCTGCGTTCGAGGGCGCGCGGCCTGAAAGTGCCCTTCGATCGAGTCGGAGGGAAGCGGATAAAGCGAACTAGCGCCCGAGCCCCCGCGCGCCGATGTCGGTGCGGTGAAAGCCGCCCGGCCAGTCGATGGCGTCCACCGCCGCATAGGCCCGCTCCCGCGCCTGGGCGAGCGTCGGCGCCCGCGCGCAGACGTTCAGCACCCGCCCGCCCGCGGCCCGCAGCGCGCCCGCAGCGTCACGCGCCGTGCCCGCGTGGAACACCACCACGCCCTCGCCGAACTCGGCCTCTGCGCCGCCGATCAGCGAGCCGCGCTCGGGCGCGTCGGGATAGCCGCGCGCGGCCAGCACCACGCACACCGCCGCCTCGTCGCTCAACATCGGCGGCGGCAAGGCCTCCAGCCCGCCCACCGCGCACGCGTGCAGGTAGGGCAGGAGGTCGCTTTCCAGCCGCAGCATCAGCGCCTGGGTCTCGGGATCGCCGAAGCGGGCGTTGAACTCGATCAGGCTCGGCTCGCCGCGGTCGACCATTAGCCCGGCGAACAGCACGCCGCGGAAGGGCGAGCCCTCCGCCGCCAGCCCCGCCACCGTCGGCGCGATCAGCCGCGAGCGAGCGGCCTCGATCACCGCCGAGCTCAGCACCGGCGCGGGCGACACCGCGCCCATGCCGCCGGTGTTGGGTCCTGCATCCCCGTCGAAGGCGCGCTTGTGGTCTTGTGCGCCGCCCAGCAGCACGGAGGTGCGCCCGTCACAGAGCGCGAACAGGGACGCCTCTTCACCCGCCAGGAACTGCTCGATCACCACCCGCGCTCCCGCCCCGCTCAGCAGGATGTCGATCGCGGCCTCGGCCTTGGCCCGGGCAGCGGCGACGACCACGCCCTTGCCCGCCGCCAGCCCGTCGGCCTTGACCACCCAGGGCGGGGTGAACTTGTCGAGCGCGCGCTTGGCGGACGCGGCGTCGTCGAAGGTGGCGAAGGCGGCGGTGGGCAGGGCGTGGCGCGCGGCGAAGGCCTTGGTGAAAGCCTTGCTGCTCTCGATCCGTGCGGCGGCGGCGGTCGGGCCGAAGCAGGCGATCCCGCGCGCCTCCAGCCGGTCGGACAGCCCGGCGGCCAGCGCCGCCTCCGGCCCCACCACGACCAGGTCGGCGGCGACCTCGACCGCCAGGGCGACGAGGCCGTCCACGTCGTCGGCGGCGACCGCCCGCCGCTCGCCCAGCCGCTCCATGCCGGGATTGCCCGGCGCGCAGACAAGCCGCGACAGCCGGGGCGACTGCGCGATCTTCCAAGCCAGCGCATGCTCGCGCCCGCCGGAGCCCACCAGGAGGACGTTCATGCGGGTGGTGGTGCGAGGATGCGCGCGCGAGGTCAACCACTTGATGCTCCCCCTTTTGGGGGAGCTGTCCGCAAAGCGGACTGAGGGGGCTCCAGCTTGACACGCGCGTGCAGCTGAACGGCCCCCTCCACCCCGCTTCGCGGGGTCCCCCTCCCCCAAGAGGGGAGGATTAAGAGGGCTTGACCCGGACCTTGGGTCATAGCGGCGAGGTCTCGCCATCCACGAGAACCGCCGCGCCATGTCCCCGTCGCCCCGCTTTCTCAGCCCCGCCGAGACCGCCGTCCGGCTGGGCGTCACGGTGCGAGCATTGCGGCTGTACGAGCGGCGGGGGCTGGTCGCGCCGGTGCGCACAAGCGCGGGCTGGCGCGCCTACGGCCCCGAGCAGCTGGCGCGCCTGCACCAGGTGCTGGCGCTCAAGCGGCTGGGGCTGTCGCTGGCCCGCGTGGGCGAGCTGCTGGCGGGCTCGCTCGCCGGATTGGACGCGGTGTTGGCGGTGCAGGCGCAGGTCCTGATCGCCCGCCGCGCCGAGACCGACCGGGCGTTGGCCGCGCTGGCCGCCGCCCGCGCCCGGCTGGCCCGGGGCGAGACGCTGTCACTGGACGACCTCACCGACCTCACCCAGGAGACGACCATGACCGACAAGATGACCGACGATGAGTGGCGCGAGACCTTCCAGCCCCTGTGGGACAAGCACTTCACGCGCGAGGAGCAGGAGCGGCTCGCCTTGGCCAAGACGGGCGGGGCGCAGGCGATCTGGAGCCAGCCGGAGATCACCGCGGCGTGGACCCGCGTGATTGAGGATGCCGAGGTCCTGCGGAGCAAGGGCGACCCCGGCTCGCCCGAGGCGTTCGAACTGGTGGCGCGGTGGAAGGTGCTGCAGGACCTGTTCACCACCGACGCCACGCTGAACGCGAAGACCGCGGCCATGTGGCAGGAGGCCTTCGCCGACCCGAACGTCGCCCCCAAGCTGCCGATGAGCGGCGAGGTCTGGGCCTTCGTCGCTGAAGCCGCGCGGCTGAAGCGGGCGGCGGCGGCCTGAGCCACCTCCAATCCCTGTCATCCCGGCCGTAGCGCAGCGGAGAGCCGGGACCGCCACAAGCTCTGCAGGTTGCAGTTGTGGCGGTCCCGGATAACGGCTGCGCCGTTTCCGGGAAGACAACTTTGTAGAAGCCCTCACCCTCTCCGCGCACGCACCACGGCGGCGTCGAGCGCCTGCAGGAAGCGGGAGCGGTCGGCGGGGGCGAAGGGGGGCGGGCCGCGGGTAACCTCGCCCATGCCGCGCAGATGCTCGCCGATCGCGCGCGAGGCGAGGGCCGCGCCGATGCCGTCAATGGTGAACGGACGTCCGTTGGAGTGGATCGCCTGGGCGCCCGCCTTGAGCGCGCGCGCCGCCAGCGGGATGTCGGCGGTGACCACCACGTCCGCCGGCCCGGCCCGCTCGGCGATCCAGTCGTCGGCGACGTCCGGCCCCGCCTCGACCACCACCGAACTGATGCCCGGGCGGCGCGGCGTGCGGATCCAGCTGTTGGAGACCACAAATACCGGCAGGGCGTAGCGTTCGGCCACGCGATAGACCTCGTCCTTCACCGGGCAGGCGTCGGCGTCGATATAGAGGCTGGTCACCGGCCGGGCCTCAGGCCGCGTCGACGAGCACCACCTCGGCGTCCTCCAGCGCAGTGACCGAGATCGCCGCCTCGCCGGTGATCGCGGCGCCGTCGCGGGCGTCCAGCCGCACGCCGTTGACCTCCACGGCGCCCATCGCGGGCACCAGGTACAGGTGGCGCGCGGGGTCGGCGGGGGCGTAGTCGATCCGCTCGCCGGCCTTGATCGCGGCGCCCAGCAGCCGCGCGTCGGTGCGGATCGGCAGGGCGTCCTTGTCCTCCGCGAACCCAGAGGCCAGGGTCACGAACCGGCCCGAGCGGTCGTCCTTGGGAAAGGGGCGCGCGCCCCAGCCGGGCTCGGCCCCCGGCTGCGTCGTCTCGATCCAGATCTGGAACAGGCGGGTGGTCTCAGGCTCGACGTTGAACTCGGCGTGGCGGACGCCGCGGCCCGCGGTCATTACCTGCACGTCGCCCGGGCCGGTGCGGCCGGTGTTGCCCATCGAGTCCTGGTGGGTAATCGCGCCCTCGCGGACATAGGTGATGATTTCCATGTCCCGATGCGGGTGCGGCGGGAAGCCCGACTGCGACGCGATCTCGTCGTCGTTCCACACCCGCAGCGCGCCCCAGCCCATCCGGCGCGGGTCGCGGTAGTCGGCGAACGAGAAGTGGTGGCGCGCCTTCAGCCAGCCGTGGTCCGCGCCGCCCAGAGAAGCGAACGGCCTGTGCTCGATCATGCTGTTGTTCCCCGTGGCGCTGTCCGGAACAGCGCGCCTTCGCTCAACGAGATAGGAACTGGAGTTGTTGCAATCAATCGGCCCACCCTGCCCCTTGTCATCGGGCGCTGAGCGCAACGGAGGCTGATTTCGCGCCCCCTGCAGCCTATGTCATAACCCGCGCGCCACTATTCCAGGACTTGCCCGCCATGCCGAGCGTCGCGCTCGACCTCGCCCGCCCCGCGTCGCGGCCCCTTACAGCGCTTGCCCCCGTGCGCGTGAACTTGGCCGGGCTGACCCGCGCGGAGCTCAAGGCGGCGCTGGTCGCCGCGGAGGTCGCGTCGCCCGACAAGGCGAAGATGCGCGCGGCCCAGCTGTGGCGGTGGGTGCACCACTACGGCGCGACCGACTTCGAGCGCATGACCGACGTGGCCAAGCCCATGCGCGCCGCCCTGGCCGATGCCTTCACCCTGGCCCGGCCGGAGGTGATCGAGCGGCAGGTCTCGAGCGACGGCACGCGCAAGTGGCTGATCCGCATGGGCGTCGACGCGCTGGGGCGAGGGATCGACGTGGAGACCGTCTACATACCCGACGTGGGGCGGGTGGGGGCGCTGTGCGTCTCGAGCCAGGTCGGCTGCACCCTGAACTGCACGTTCTGCCACACCGGAACCCAGCCGCTGGTGCGCAACCTGACCGCCGCGGAGATCGTCGCGCAGGTGCAGGTCGCCCGCGACGATCTGGCCGATTGGCCCACCGTCGGCGAGGCGGGGACCGATCCCGACCGCGCCCTGTCCAACATCGTGTTCATGGGCATGGGCGAGCCGCTGTATAACCTGGACCAGGTGGCCGCGGCGATCGAGGTGGTCAGCGACGGCGAGGGCATCGCCATCTCCCGCCGGCGGATCACCGTCTCGACCTCGGGCGTCGCGCCCGAGCTGCGGCGGCTGGGCGAGGCCACCCAGGCCATGCTGGCCATCTCGCTGCACGCCACCAACGACGCCCTGCGCGACGAGCTGGTCCCGCTGAACCGGCGCTATCCCATCGCCGAGCTGATGACGGCGGTGCGGGCCTATCCGGGCCTGTCCAACGCCCGCCGCGCCACCTTCGAGTACGTCATGCTGCGCGGGGTCAACGACGGTGCGGCCGATGCCCGGGCCCTGGTGCGCCTGCTGCAGGGCGTGCCGGCCAAGATCAACCTGATCCCGTTCAATCCCTGGCCGGGCAGCGCCTACGCGTGTTCCACGTGGAACACCATCGAGGCCTTCGCCGCCATCCTGAATCGGGCGGGCTACGCCTCCCCCATCCGCACCCCCCGCGGCCGCGACATCCTCGCCGCCTGCGGCCAGCTTAAGTCACAAAGCGAAGTCCTCCGCGCCAGCGAGCGGCGCAGGCTGGGCGCGTCGGAGCTGCGGTCTTAAGCGGTGAACCCCGGCTGACGAAGCGGGGCTGTGTCGGTTCAGCAACCGTTGTGCAATCCTGTCATCGGTTCAACCGGCCCCGCGCGGGCCAACACCGGAGAGACCTCCATGCGACTGCTCGTCATCGCCGCCACCGCCCTGCTGAGCGCCGGCGCCGCCTCGGCCCAGACCGCCTCGACCACCACCGCCAAGACCGCCGTGACCTCGGCCACGGCGCCGAAGACCATGACCGCGCCGACCGCGAAGACCGCCCCGACCAAGGCCACGTCGACCACCAAGGCGACGACGGCCAGGTCCGCCACGACCAAGACCGCCGCCGGTTCCGGCCGGACCGCTCAGTCGATCGCCTGCTCGGGCAAGGCGGACGCGCAGAACCTGCATGGCAAGCCGCGCCAGCACTTCATGACCTCCTGCAAGCGCGGCAAGGCGTAAACGTCCCTCGCGTCCGCTCCGGCTCGCAAGCGCCCAAGCTCGCAAGCCCGGGGCGGACGCGCTATCTGCCGCTCATGCCCTCCCGCCTGCGCCCGACCCGGATCGAGCTCGTCGTCGACGGGGTCAAGCTGCGCGCGCAGCTCAGCGCCGCGGCGCGGGCTGAGGCGGGCGACGCCGCGCGCCAGCGGGCCGCCGCGCTGGACCTGCTGCGCGCCGCTTTGTTCCGTGGACGGATGATCTCCAAGGAGCGGCTGGAGAACGGCGCGGGCGGGGTGCAGACCGCGCGCCTGCTGGCGGCGGTGGCCGACGAGGTGATCTCGGCCCTGTACGATTTCACCACCGTGCACGTATTCCGCGCCCGCAATCCGACCTCGGGCGAGCGGCTAGCGGTGATGGCGGTCGGCGGCTACGGCCGGGGCGCGCTGGCGCCGTTCTCCGATCTCGACCTGCTGTTTCTGCGCCCCTACAAGACCACCGCCCACCAGGAGAGCGTGATCGAGTTCATGCTCTACGCTCTGTGGGACCTGGGCTTCAAGGTCGGTCACGCCTCGCGCACGGTGGACGAATGCGTGCGGCTGGCGCGCGAGGACCTGACCATTCGCACCGCCCTGCTCGAGGCGCGCCCGCTGGTCGGCGATGCTCCGTTGGCTGATGAACTGCGCGGGCACTTTCGCCGCGAGGTCGCCGCCGGCACCGGCGCGGAGTTCACCACCGCCAAGCTGGCCGAGCGTGACGCGCGTCACGCCCGCGCCGGCGCCAGCCGCTACATGGTCGAGCCCAACGTCAAGGAAGGCAAGGGGGGCCTGCGCGACCTCAACACCCTGTTCTGGATCGCCCAATACCTACACCCCTCCGGCGTCCCCACCGAGTTCGTGCGGCTGGAGGAGTTCACCCGTCAGGAGATCAAGAGCTTCCTGCGCGCCTTCGACTTCCTGTGGGCGGTGCGTTGCCACCTGCACTTCGCCACCGGCCGGGCGGAGGAGCGGCTGTCGTTCGACCTTCAGCCCGAGATCGCGTCGCGCATGGGCTACGGCGCGCGCCAGATGCGCGAGAGAGGCGACACCGCGGCGGTCGAGCGATTCATGCGCCGCTATTTTCTGATCGCGCGCGAGGTGGGGGTGCTGACCCGCATCTTCTGCGCCAAGCTGGAGGCCGAGCATGCCAAGGCGCCGCAGGGCCTGTCGCGCTTCCTGCCGTTTCGGGCCGGTGCGGGCGGGCGGGTGCTGGAGTCGGGCTTCCGCGAGGTGGCCGGGCGGCTGACGCTGGACGGGCCCGAGGTGCTGACCCGCCGACCCGCCGACCTGCTGCGCCTGTTCAGGCTGGCCGACCAGCGCGACCTGGACCTGCATCCCGACGCCTTCGCCGCCGTGCACCGCAGCCTGGACCTGATCACTCCGGCGGTCCGCGCCGATCCGCAGGCGCGAGCGGCGTTCATGGACGTGCTGGCGCGCGGTCGCCAGACCTATCGCACGCTGACGCTGATGAACGAGTCCGGCGTGCTCGGCCGCTGGCTGCCCGAGTTCGGGCGCATCGTCGGCCAGATGCAGTTCAACATGTACCACTCCTACACCGTCGACGAGCACACCCTGCGGGCGGTCGGGGTGCTGGCCGACGTGGCTGCGGGGCGGCTGGCCGACGAACTGCCGCTGGCCACGCGGGTGATGCCGCAGGTGGCCGACCGCGAGGCGGTGTTCCTGGCCATGCTGCTGCACGACACCGGCAAGGGCGGAGAGGGCGGGCAGAGCCTGGCCGGCGCCCGCAGCGCCCGCACGGCCTGCGAGCGGCTGGGCCTGGCCCCCGACCGGGTCGACCGGGTCGCCTGGCTGGTCGAACAGCACCTGACGATGAGCGACTTCGCCCAGAAGCGCGACGTGTCTGACCCTCGCACGGTGGCCGCCTTCGCGCAGATCGTGGGCGATCTGGAGCGGCTGCGAATGCTGCTGCTGGTGACGGTGGCCGACATCCGCGCGGTCGGGCCCTCGGTGTGGAACGGGTGGAAGGGCCAGCTGCTGCGCGAGCTGTACGCCGCCGCCGAAGCCGCCTTGCCGGGCGGCCGGGCCGAACTCGCGACGGCGCAGGCCGGCCGGGCCGATCCGCTCGCGTCCGACGCCGAGGGGCTGGCGGAGTGGCGGCGGCAGATGGCGCCCGCCTACGCCCAGGCTTTCACGCCCGCCGAGCAGGCCGGCCACTTCGCCCTGGTCCGGCGCGCGACGGGGCACAGCGCGGCGGCGGCACAGGCGCGCATGACCGCCCATGTCGCCGAGGTGGCCGTCGCCGCCCGCGACCGCCGCGGCCTGTTCGCCGACTTGGCTCGTACGCTGTCGGACTTCGGAGCCGACATCCTGGGCGCACGCGTCTACACGTCGGCTGCGGGCGAGGCGCTGGACGTGTTCAGTATCCAGGACGCCTCCGGCCGGCCGTTCGGATGCGATGCGCCGCGCACGCTGGCCCGTCTGGTCGCCGCGCTGGAGGCGGCGGGCCGGGGCGCGCCGGTCCCGTCCGAGCCGCGGCGGCTCGATCTCGGGCGCGCCGCCGCCTTCTCCGTCCGGCCGATCGTCAGCTTCGACAACGAGGCGTCGGAGGGGTCGACGGTGGTGGAGACCTCGGGACGCGACCGGCCGGGCCTGCTGGCCGGGCTGGCGGGCGTCCTCGCCGACGCCGGGCTGTCGCTGCAGTCGGCCCACGCCGACTCCTACGGCGAGCGGGCGGTCGACGCGTTTTATGTCTGCGACGACGGGGGGGCCAAGCTGACCGACCCCGAGCGTCTCGCCGCCTTGCGCGCCCGCCTGATCGAGATGCTGGACGACCCCGGCCGGCCCGCGCCCGCCCGCCGCCTGGAACGCGCGGGCGCCAGCGTGGCGCGGTAGCGAGCGGTCAAGGGCGCAACCCGCTCCAGTCGGTCTCGGCCAGTACGCGGGTCAGCCGCTCGAGGTTCGCGGCCAGGTTCCCGAAGCCCGCGGTCGGCTGCAGGGTCGCCTCGTCCAGGTACAGGTCGCGGTTGATCTCGATCTGCAAGGCGTGGACGCCCCGTCCCGGCCGTCCGTAGGTCTCGGTGGTGTAGCCGCCCGCATAGGGCGTGTTGCGCGCCACCGCATAGCCCATCCGCGCCAACGTGGCCTCGACCAGCGCGGTGACTCCCGACGCGCAGGCGCCGCCGAAGCGGTCGCCCAGCACCAGGTCGGTCGTGCGCCGGCCGCCGTTGCGCCCCGCCGCCGCGGGCATGGAGTGCCAGTCCACCAGCACGCAGGCGCCCCAACGCGCCCGCGCCGCCTCGATCAGGGCCGCCAGGGCGGCGTGATAGGGGGCGTGCACCGCCTCGATCCGCTCCCGCGCCTCGGCGAAGGTCAGCTTGCGGGCGTAGATCTCCTGCCCCTCGCCCACCACCCGGGCGATGGCGCCGATGCCCGCCGCCACCCGCGCCGTGCGCGGTCGCGCAAAGGCGGGCAGGTCGTCCTCGAACATGGCCGGGTCCAGCTCGTAGGGCTCGCGGTTCAGGTCGACATAGGCGCGGGCGTAACGCGCGCGCAGCAGCGACACGCCCAGCCCCGGCGCGCCCGCGACCAGCCGATCAACGAAGGCGTCCTCCGACCGCCGCAGCTCCGCGGCCCCGAGACGGCTGGCCGACGTCAGCGCCTCTGGATACACCCGCCCCGAGTGCGGCGAAGCGAACACCACCGCGGTCTCCCCGCCCCGTGCGGGCAGCAGCTCGAAGGCGGCGGCGGGTCCGGCGGCCGGATCCGGCGCGCAGGCGTTCATGCGGGCATCCTTGGGATTGGCCTCGACCGGCGGCGGCCGGCTTGGGTTCAGACGCGGTTTACCCTCATCGTCTATCCGGGTTCGGTCCCTCCACCAATCGGCGCGCGATCATGTTCCGCATCCTGCTGGCCGAAGACGACGACAGCCTGCGCAGCTTTCTGTCGCGGGCGCTGGAACGGGCGGGCTATGCGGTGCGCGCCTGCCCCGACGGGGAGACCGCGGTCGAGGCGCTGGACGACGGTCCCTACGACCTGCTGCTCACCGACATCGTCATGCCGGGGATCGACGGCATCGAGGTGGCGCGCACCGCCGCCGCGCGCGAGCCCGGCCTGCGCATCATGTTCATCACCGGCTTCGCCGCCGTGGCGCTGGCGGCGGGCAGCCGCGCCCCCGCCGGGGCCAAGGTGCTGGCCAAGCCCGTCCACCTGCGCGAGATCGTCGCCGAAGTGGAACGCATGATCGCGGCTTAGGGCCGGCCCCCACGTGGGCCTTGTCGCTTTGACGGAGCGGCGGCGGCGGTCATGATCGGCCTCGGATTTGGAGGTCGCCCCCATGCACGTGCCCGACGCCCACCTTGACCGGCTGCGCACCGACGGGTTCACCGTGATCGAGGGGTTTCTCGCGCCCGCCGAGCTGACGGCGGCGCAGGCGGGGCTGTGGGACCTGCACCCGCGGCCGGAAGCCTACTTCGCCGACCCTGCCGCTCACCCGAGCTATGCGCGCGACCAGTTCGCCGGCATCCGCTACTTCCCTTACGTCTCGGCGGGGCTGAACGCGGCGGCGGTGCATCCCGACCTGGTCGACGCCGCCGAGCGATTTCTGGGCGCGCACGAGATCGACGTCTACAAGATCGAGCTGTGGGCCAAGTATGCCGGGGCGGTCGACTACGACCAGGCGCACCACCGCGACTATGGCAACCATACCCTGCTCGTCCCCGACGCGCGGGCACCGCAGATGACCTGTTTCATCCTGCTGTCGGACGTGACCGAGGCGGACGGGCCGACCAAGGTCGTCCCGCTGCGCCACACGCAAGACATCCCGACCACCCCGTTCCACCGGCCGATGGGCGAGCTGTTCGAGTACGAGGTGGCGGTGACCGCGCCGGCGGGCAGCCTGATGATCTACCGCACCGACGTGTTCCACCGCGGCTCGAACTTCACGCGGGCCGGGCGGTCGCGCTTCGCCCTGCTGGTCGACTTCAAGACGCGCGGCCCGACCTGGCAGGGCAAGATCGCCTGGCCCGACCGCGCCAACCGGCGCGAATGGCCGGGCGCCATGGCGGGCCTGACGCCGCGCCAGCGCGAGCTGTTCGGCTTTCCTCGCCTGGACGACGCCTACTGGACCACGCAGACCGTCCGCGAGGTCGGCGCGCGCTATCCAGCGATGGACATGGCGCCGTATGCGAGGGCGCCGGGCTGACGAATCCTTTTCCGCGCGCCCGCGTTGAGGAACGCAAGGAGCCCGCCATGCCCGCCGCTCAAGCCGCCCGCGCCTATCGCGTCCACGTCGACCACGACGCCCCCGTGCACCGGGTCGAGGCGGCGAGCTTCGTCGACGCGGCCTTCACCGCGCTGGAGCGCTGGTCGCCGGGCCACGACGCCGATACTGTGCGGACCTTCGTGGAGGACGCCGAGACCGGCGAGCGCCACTGCTTCACCCTGCATCCCGATACCGGCCAGGCCGACAGCTGCGACTAGCCTCGTCGCCGCCGCCGCCGCCGATGGGTAAGCTGCTCGCTGGCCGACAGCCCCGTGCCGGGCAGGCCCGCGCCGACGCGCACGCCGCGTGGGCCGATGGTGAGGTGGGCGCCGCGGGGACCCAGGCTGAGCGACACGCCGCTCTTGCTGAAGGTCAGCGCCGCCCAGGGCCGAGGCGCAGCCGTTTCTGGAACCGCCAGTTCATTCGCCCTCCAGCCCCTCGGGCAGGCCGATCATGTGGAAGCCGGCGTCGACATGGACCACCTCGCCCGTGGTGGAGCGGCCGAGGTCGGACAGCAGCCACAGGGCGCAGCCGGCCACCCCCTCGATGGAGGTGTCTTCGCGCAGCGCCGACCAGGCCCGCCCCTGCGAGATCATGCTGCGGCCGCCGCTGATCCCCGCCAGCGACAGGGTTCGGATAGCGCCGGCGCTGATGGCGTTGACCCGGATCTTCTTCGGGCCCAGGTCGCGGGCGATGTAGCGGGTCGCCGCCTCCAGCGCCGCCTTGGCCACGCCCATGACGTTGTAGTTGGGGATTGTCCGCTCGCTGCCGAGATAGGTCAGGGTGATGAGCGAGCCGCCGTTCGGCATCAGGGCGGAGGCGCGGCGCGCGGCGTCGATGAAGGAGTACGCGCTGATCTCAAGCGCCTGGCCGAAGCCCGCCCGGGTGGCGTTTTCCACCAGGGAGCCCTTGATCTGGCTGCCCTCGGCGAAGGCGATGGCGTGGACGAGAAAGTCG
>JAABUQ010008870.1_pt1 | contig 13886 bp, 11 predicted proteins | sample 5560001 | NCBI WGS metagenome assembly JAABUQ01 (sample SAMN10711888, study PRJNA513371) | rock metagenome | isolation source: Antarctica rocks | place: Antarctica: Victoria Land, Finger Mt nord | collected 2015-12-18
GACCGGCTGCTGCTCGGCTTCGGCCATGCCCTGACCATCGACAGCGCCCAGGGCATCACCTCGGGCGAGCACATCAACGCCCTGCCGCGGGGCACGGCCGGGATCACCGCCTTCAAAAGCTACGTGGCAGAAAGCCGCCACGTCTCCCAGGTCTATACCGTCATCTCCGAGGCCGCTTTGTTCGAGGCGGTCAAGCGCAGCCGGGCGGTCGGCGACAGGGAGCCGATCACCACAGAGGATCTGTGGGAGCAGGCGGCCAAGGACATGAGCGACAAGCCCTACAAGTCGCTCGCTCTTGACCTTGTGGAGGCCATCAAGCGCAATCGGGAGGAGGAGGTGGACCGCTTCATCCGCACCGAACATCGGGTGTTCGCCCAGCGCGCGGCAGGGCGGAACCACGCCGGCGAGCTGCGGAGCCGCCAGCGCGACGCGGAGGTGCGGGCGGTGCTGGCCAAGCACGTCGTCCCACTGGTCGCGGCCGTGGAGCGGCGGGAGGCAGCCATCCGTGAGTTGGCCGAAGCGGTCAATGCCTTCCCTGAAATTGTACGTGCAAAGGTCAGAGCTGCGGTCGTTGCCGCGAACCAACAGCGCGAGGCGGAACTGGCCAGGGTGGCGCAGGCCAGCAGACCTGGGTTCAGTCCTGGATTCTAACGCGGAGGTCAGTCCTCCTTGGCGTCCAAGCCGAGGAGGACCAGCTCCGCTTGGTCCTTGGCGAAGTTGGCGGTGCTGACGCGGCCATCCGATTTGTGCCCTGTACCGTTTGGTCTGTCCGACGTTTGACAAAGTGGTACATCTAGCAGAGGTTTCCATGCGCGCCTTTGGCTCAACCCGAGCTGTCTCCATCAGGCGGTCCATGACACGGCTTCGCAAAGGCGGCATAGGAAGTGTCTCGAAAGCTCGCGCAGGCTGTAGTGGGCGGGTTACGTCGTAGCCGGAACGCCGATAGGCAAGGGTCGGCGGTCGAAAGTAGTGGAGAGCACAAGTGTGGTGCTGGTCTTGCCATAGGCGCCGAGCCTGTCCACCACCGCCTCAAGTGCAGCGATGGAGGGTACTGCGATCTCAAGAAGCGCGCTTGCCTCGCCGGCTAGGCGCCGGCACGACAGAACTTCCGGGTGGGCTGCCACAGCTTCGGGCAGCTTGCGGCACCGCTCCCCTTCCGCCGTCAGCGTTACCATCGCCACAATGGGCAGCCCCACCCGGCGGGGGTCCACCACGGCGCCATAGCCCCGGATCACGCCGTCGGCCTCTAGCGCGTGGATGCGTTCGGCTACGGTGGTCGCCGACAGGTTCAGCCTGCGCCCGATCTCCGCATGTGAGAGCCGGCCTTCTGACTGGAGCAAAGCCAGAAGGCGCCGTGCCGTCGCATCCAGAATAAGTTTGGATTCCACGGTGAAAACCCTCTTCCGGCGGTTAATCCCCACTAAGCAGCATTCATTAGCTTGGATCATGGGTTCAAATCTAGGCTATCCTGCCTCATTCTATCAGCATATCTTGATTGGATCGGGGTCCTCGGCCAGTCAAGCCACTGCTGGGAGATCTCCTCGTGTTTTCGGAACCCATCGTTGGCCTGCCCTTTGGGCCGCTCCCCAGCCTGGTCGAACACTCCGCCGCAAGTCTCCCGCTCCCCTTGAACGAGCAGGTTCGCATCTACGCGCCTGGCTCGCCCGAGCGATCCTCGCTCTCAGCGGCCCTCAACCGGATGGCCGCAACTGAGATCGAGATGCCCTTGCTGATCGGTGGGCGGCGCATCGAAACCGGCCGGTTTGCCCGCGCGTCCATTCCCCACGACCACGCGCGCTCGCTGGGGCGCGCTCATTTGGCCGGAGCCGACGAGGTAAGGGCAGCGATCAGTGAAGCAAACCGCGCCCGTCACGACTGGTCCCGGCAGTCGTGGCAGGAACGCGCCGGCGTCTTCCTGCGCGCGGCCGATCTCCTGGCCGGGCCTTGGCGCGACACGCTGAATGCGGCCACCATGCTGGGCCAATCAAAGACCGTCCACCAGGCCGAAATCGACGCTGCGGCCGAACTTGCCGACTTCTGGCGGTTCAACGCGGCCTACATGCTGCGCCTTTACGCCGAGCAGCCGGCCTCGTCGCCCGGCACCTGGAACCGTGTGGACTACCGCCCTCTGGATGGTTTCGTCCTCGCGCTGACCCCGTTCAACTTCACTGCCATCGCCGGCAATCTCCCGTCCGCCCCCGCCCTGCTGGGCAATACGGTTGTCTGGAAACCGGCGGCAAACGCCATGGTGGCGGCCCACTACGTGATGGAGCTGCTGCGCGCGGCCGGGCTGCCGGACGGCGTCATCAACCTCGTGAATGGGGACGCGGCCGAGGTCGCCGGCATCGCCCTCGACGACCCCACTCTGGCGGGCGTCCACTTCACTGGATCCACGGCGGTGTTCGACGGCATCTTGCACATCGTGGGCAAGCACAGCAGCCGCTATCGGTCATACCCGCGCGTTGTTGGGGAAACGGGTGGCAAGAACTTCATGGTTGCCCACGCCAGCGCGGACCCGGCGAGCCTCGCCGCCGCGATCCTTCGCGGAGCCTACGAGTACCAGGGCCAGAAGTGTTCGGCCGCTTCCCGCCTGTTCATCCCGCGCTCCCTATGGCCCGAACTCCACCAGCGGCTGTGCGACGAGATCGGGACCATCCGCGTCGGCGACGTGGCCGACTTCCGCACCTTCATGGGCGCCGTCATAGACGAGCGCGCCTGGACCCGGCACGACCGTGCCATCGCGGCGGCGCGCGATGCCGCCGCCACACGCGTGCTGGCCGGCGGCGGCACGGACCGGAGTCGCGGCTGGTTCGTGGAGCCAACCTTGATCGAAACAGACGACGCAGCCTCACCGCTGCTGTGCGACGAGCTGTTCGGTCCTATCGCGGCTGCGCTTGTCTACCCGGACGAGCGGTTTGAAGAGGTGTTGCGGCATGTTGATGAGGGCAGCGCCTACGGCCTCACCGGCAGCATCTTCGCCCGGGACCGGCGCGCCGTGGCGCGGGCGTCCGATGCGCTGCGCGACGCAGCGGGCAACTTCTACGTCAACGACAAGCCCACAGGCGCGGTGGTCGGCCAGCAGCCTTTCGGCGGCGGGCGCCGTTCGGGAACCAATGACAAGGCAGGCTCGCCCTGGAACCTGCTGCGCTGGGCATCGCCGCGGACGATAAAGGAAACCGCCGTGCCATCGACCGACTACCGCTACCCCTCGATGGCCGAAGACCCGGCCGAGGCTCATCCAGCACAAACGGCCTGAGCCGGCCGTCACCCAGGAGCCTTCCATGTCGTTTGATACCGACCTTACCCGGCGCCTTGGCCTGCGCGTGCCGGTGCTGGCCGCACCCTTGGGCCGCGGCTCGACGCCCGACTTCCTCGCCGCGCTCGCCCGAGAGGGCGCGATGGGCTTCGTCGCCCTGATGCACATGCCGGAACCGGAGGTGCGCCAAACTTTGTCCGCCTACGTCGCCGCGACCGGCGGGGGCGACCGCTTCGGGGTCAACCTGACCCTGATCGTGGACCAGGCGCGTCGGCTGGATGCGGCGCTGGACGCGGGTTGCCGGATCGTCTCGCTCTGGCAGGGCGACCCGGCACCATATGCGCGCCGCGCCAAGGACGCCGGCGCAACCGTGTTCTGGACCGTTACTGGGCCTGAGGAGGCGGCACGGGCGGCCGACCTCGGCGTGGACTTCGTGGTCTGCCAAGGCCGCGAAGCGGGCGGGCACCTGGTCGGCGCGGCGCCGCTGATGGCTTTGCTGCCCGCGGTCGTAGACGCGGCCCGCGGTGTGCCCGTGGTGGCTGCGGGCGGGATCGCAGATGGACGAGGGCTGGCCGCCGCGCTCTGCTTGGGCGCGTGTGGCGCCTGGATGGGCACACGCTTTGTCGCCTCGGCCGAAAGCGGCAATCATCCCGGCCACAAGCGGCGCATCGCCGACGCAGGGTTCGCCGACCTGACCGAAACCATCCTGTTCGACGGCGGCTGGCCGGACAGCCCGCACCGTGTGCTGCACAACGCGACCCTGGACGCTTGGAAGGCAGCTGGCTCGCCGCCGCCCGGCGCGCGCCCTGGCGAGGGCGAGCGGATTGGCACGTTCCCGGACGGGCGCCCGATGTTGCGCTACGACGTGGCGACGCCGTGGGAGGGCATGGAAGGAGACTGGGAAGCGGGACCCTTGTACACCGGCGCGAGCGCGACCCTAGTTCGGGAGGTGCTGCCAGTCGCGGAGGTGCTGCGCGGTGTGGAGGCGGAAGCCAAGCGAGCGTTGCGGCGTGCCTCGATGTGAAGACTACAGGGCCTGGATAGAAAGCGAACGGAAAGCCTGTGTAAGCCCATGTCGTGCAACTTGTTGGGGACCTTTATCCTTGTGCGACATACATTGTGACAAAAAAAGCCCGGCCTGCTTGGGGCGCGGTGGCAGCAATCAGGAAATGTGCAGCTACCTTGCAGTCACTGGTCGAGCCGGCCTTATGTAGGTCTTCCGTTCGCTTGCTCTCCAGATTTCCATTTCAGTTGGCAGCCGGGGCCAGGGTGTCCGTCAAACGAACCTTGACGGACAACCGGCCACTCCGGCAGGTGTATGGACCCTATCTCAGGGTGTGAGCAGGCCTCCAACCCTGACCCCAGCCATTTTGGACCTTGAAACGTTGATGCTACTTGAGAAAGTGGATGTCTGGCGGGGTCACAACCGGCACCGGTTGTGACCCCGCCATTTCTGCATTCCTACATTATCGATCAATGGCTTGCATCGCATAGAAAGGGGGTCATTGGCCGGCACCGATCCACACCCATGCCCCACGTCGCCGACATGAACAGAGCGGCCATCGTGCTGCGCAGACCCCATCCCGCCATTGCTTTCTCCCTCTTGTTGGTTTCGCCCGTGCTATCGCGCCGACATTCTGGCACCGGCGTCCAGGCTGATCGTGGTCGCGTTGAAGTATGTGTTCTCGACGACGTGCCGCACCAGCATGGCGAACTCCGCTGCCTGCCCCATGCGCCGGGGATACACGAGGTTGCGGTCCACGATGCCTTGCGCCACCGGCGGCGGCAGGCCCGCCACCAGCGGCGTTTCGAACAGGCCCGGCGCAATCGTCACGACCCGGATGGCATGCTCGGCCAGGTCGCGCGCAACGGGGAGCGTCAGGCCGACGATCCCGGCCTTGCTGGCGCTGTAGGCGGCCTGGCCTACCTGGCCCTGGGTCGCCGCGCCGGAGGCGGTGTTGACGATCACCCCGCGCTCGCCCGTCGCCGGGTCGGGCGCGTTGGCCGACATGGCGACCGCGGCCAGGCGGATGACGTTGAACGTGCCGGTCAGGTTGATGGCGATCACCTTGTCCCACACCGCCAGCGGGAACGGCGCGCCGCGGGAAATGGTCTTGGCCGCGTCGCCGACACCCGCGCAGCTCACCGCCACATGGATAGCGCCGAACGTCGCAAGCGTCGCATCGATCCCGGCCTTCACGCTCGCCTCGTCCGTCACGTCCGCTGCAACGGTGATGATGCTGCCCTTCAGCACCTCGTCCAGTTGGTGCAGCCGGTCCGCGTCGCGGTCCAGTGCGCCGATCCTCGCCCCGGCCTCGGCGAGGGCACGGCAGGTTTCCAGCCCAAGGCCCGAGGCGGCCCCCGTGACGACCGCGACCTTGCCGGAAAGGTTCATGTGCGCGCTCCGTCATGGCGCCCCAGGATCGTGACCACGGCCGCTGCTTCCTCCACCCCGTGGAAGCCGCCGCCGTTCTCCGCAACCGCCAGCCGCGCGCCTTCCACCTGGCGCGGTCCCGCCCGGCCGCGGAGCTGCTGCACCAACTCGAACACCTGGCCCAGGCCGGTCGCGCCAATCGGGTGGCCCTTGGACTCCAGCCCGCCCGACGGGTTGACCGGGATGCGTCCGCCGAGCCGGGTCTCCCCGCGCTCGCTCATCCAGCCGCCCTGCCCGATCTCGCACAGGCCCAGGTTCTCCACCTGTACAATCTCGGCGAATGCGGACGCGTCGTGGACCTCGGCGACGGACATGTCGCCGGGTCCGACAGCGGCCTGCTCGTACGCCTTCAGCGCCGCGACCCGGCACAGGTGCCGGTCGAATGCCGTCCACGCCCGGTCGCTGCCGCTGGTCAGCACGCTCGCCAGCAGCTTCACCGGCGCCGCATCCGGGAAGCGGGACAGCGCCGCCTTCGTGCACAGGATGGCAGCGGCGGCGCCGTCGCTGATCGGCGAGCACATGGGCAGCGTCAGCGGCCAGGCGATCACAGGGCTGGCGAGCACCTCCTCAACGGAGAAGTCCTTCCGGAACTGCGATAGCGGGTTCATGGTCGAGTGGTGGTGGTTCTTCGCCGACACCGCGGCGATCTGCCGCTGCGTGGTGCCGAACGCCTTCATGTGACCCCGCGCCATGGAAGCGTAGAGCTGCATGAAGGGAGAGCGGACGCCGGGTCCGGTGCCCTCCGGCGGGGTCACGCCCGCGCCGATGCCGGACAGGTTGGCCAGCACGGTCTCCGTTTCGTGCACGTCCCACGCGCCGTCGAAGATCGCGGAGGACTTGGCCTTGTCCGCGTCGTGCATCTTCTCCACGCCCACCGCCAGGGCCACCTTCGACATGCCGGCGCGCAGGCTGGCGACGGCCTGGTAAACCGCCGTGCTGGCGCTGGCGCAGGCGTTCTCGACGTTGATGATGGGCAGGCCCGAGAACCCCATCGCCCGCAGCGCTACCTGCCCAGCGACGGCGTGCTGGCCTTCCATGATCGCCTGGGTGGTGTTGGAGAATAGCGCCAGGTCAATGTCGGCGACCGTGGCGCCTGCGTCCTGGAGGGCGGCGGTCACGGCCTCGTTCACCAGCGACTTCACCGACCGGTCCAGCATCTTGCCGAACGCGGTCATGCCGACGCCGACGATAAAAATTTCCTCTGCCATGCGGTTTCCCTTCGTTCAGCGTCCCTGGAACACGGGCTCGCGACGTTCGGCGAAGGCAGCCAGGCCCTCGTTGCGGTCGAAGCTCGCGGCATAACCGGCGTTAACGGCGAGCTCCCGCTCCAGCGCCTCGCCCAGGCTGCCCTCCAGGCTGGCGCGGGCCAGCTCCTTCATCCGGCGCAGGCCAAGCGGGCTGCGCGCGGCCACATCGGCGGCGAGACGTGCGGCGGCGGCTTGCAGATCGGCATCCGGCACCACCTCGTTCACAAGCCCGGCCGCGACCAGCTCCCGGGCCGGCGCCAGCGCGCCCGTGAAGAGCATCCAGTTGGCGCGCGACAGGCCGACCCGGCGCGGCAGCCGGGCGGAGGCGCCGGCGCCGGGCAGCAGGCCATACTTCGCGTGCCCGTCGCCGATGCGGGCGCCCTCGGCCGCCAGGACCAAGTCGCAGCACAGTACCAGCTCCAGCCCGCCCGCGACCGTCACGCCGTTGACGGCGGCGACCACGGGCTTGGGGCAGGCCTCGATGCGCGACATGGTGGAGCTGGCCCGGCGCAGGAACGCCATCGTCGCTGCGTCGCGCTCGGCCGCGGGCATGGCGTGGACAAAGGCGAGGTCGGCACCCGCGCAGAAGGCGCGACCGGCGCCGGTGACGACGATGCAGCGCACGGCCGGGTCGGCCTCCACCTCGTCCAAGATGGCGTGGAGCCGGTCCAGCATCGCGGGGCTGATCGCGTTCAGCTCACGCGGGCGGTTCAATGTGATCCAGGCAACCGGGCCGCGCCGCTCCAGCAGGGCGTCCATGACTATACCGCCTCCCGCCGGACCGCGCCGGGGGCGATCTGGCCGAGCCGCCCGGCGGCCGCCTGGAACTCCCGCTCCAGCCGCGCCACTAGTACCGACGCCGGCACGGTTTCTTTGGTCGCGCCGACGCCCTGCCCGACGCTGAGGATGTCGCGCCAGCGCTTGGCCCCGTCGCCCAGCACCTTGGTCACGTCCATGGTGCCGACCGCCGCGCCGTCCCGCAGGTCGGTTTTCGGCATGGTCTGGCGCAGCCAGTTGGCGCCCACCCCGTCAACCTCGGCCGAGTACTCGATGTCGTCGATGTCCGACTCGATCACCAGCCGCTTCATCCGTTCCGAGGCCAGGCTCTCGGTCGTGTTGACGAAGCGCGTGCCGACATAGGCAAGGTCCGCCCCGGCTGCGACGGCGCCGGCGATAGAAGCGCCGTCGATCATGCAGCCGGACAGGATCAGCGCCTTGTCGCCCAGCAGCGGCCGTAACTCGCCAATGAAGGCGAACGGGTTGTATAGCCCGGCATGCCCGCCCGCGCCGGCGCACACGGCGATGATGCCGTCCACGTTCGCTTCCAGCGCGCGCTTGGCATGGCGCATGTTGATGGCGTCGTGGAACACCAGGCCGCCATAGGCGTGCACGGCACTCGTCACCTCCCGCGTGATGCCCAGCGCGGTGATCAGGATCGGCACCTGGTGCTGAACGGTCAGCGCCATGTCGGCATCTTGGCGCCGGTTGGTGCGGTGGATGGCGAACTGTGCCGCCCAGGGCGCCTCGCTGCCGTCCAGCCGGGAGCGGATTTCCTTCAGCCACGCGCCGTATCCCTCCGGAGTGCGCTGGTTGAAGCTGGGAAATGCGCCGACCATTCCGGCCTTGCAGGTTTCCACCACCAGGTCGGGGCCGGACACCAGGAACAAGGGCGAGGCGATGGCCGGCAGGCGCAGGCGCCCGGCCAAAGAGGCTGGAGTCATGGAGCAACCCTCCGTTGCATAGATAATGTCAAACGACGGTCGAGCGCCCTTCCCAGTACCGGGCGCGGACGGCGCGGCGCAGCGTCTTGCCGACGGGGCTGCGCGGCAGTTCGTCCACCACCTCGACGAACTTGGGCGCCTTCACGCTTCCCAGCTCGGCCTTGCAGCGGGCGATCAGCTCGTCCGCATCCAGCTTGCAGCCGGGCTTCAGCTCGACCGCGGCCAGCACGGCCTCGCCCCACTTTTCGTGCGGGATGCCGACCACCACGCAGTCCTGCACGGCGGGATGGGACAGCACCACCTGCTCGATTTCACCGGGGAAGACGTTGAAGCCACCGGTGATGATCATGTCGCTCTTGCGGTCGACGATGTAAACATAGCCGTCCGCGTCTTTCACGCCGATGTCGCCCATGCAGTGGAAGCCGTTGATGCGCGTGGCCGCGGTCTTGTCCGGCTCGTCGTAGTAGCCGGCCATCACGAACTCGCCGCGTATGGCGATCTCGCCCCGCTCGCCCGGCGGCAGGATCGTGCCCTCGTCATTTATGATCTCCACCCGGGCGAATGGCCCTTCCCGCCCGCAGGACGCGATGCGCCCGGCATGGGCGGGCGTGACCAGCATGTCCGCCAGTTCGTCCGGCAGCAGGATGGTGTTCATCACCAGCGTCTCGGTGGAGCCATAGAGGTGGCACAGGATCGGGCCGAACCGGTCGATTGCCTCGCGCAGCTTGTCCAACGACATGGGCGCCGCGCCGAACGCGAAGTGGCGCAGGGAGGAGCAGTCGTACTCGCGCAGCCGGGGGTGCGCCAGCAGCATGTAAATGATCGTGGGCGGCAGGAACAGGAACGTCACCCGGTGCTTCTCGATCAGCCCCAGGATCACGTCCGGGTCGGCGGACGGGCTGAGCACGGTGGTGGCGCCCACGCCGGTCAGCGCACAATGCATCACGCCCGCCGCATGGGTGAGGGGGGCGACGACCAGGTGCACGGGCGGAACCGCGAAGTCGAACGCGGCCCAGTAGCCGGCGGTGTTCGCCTCGTAGGTCCGGTTGGTGTGCACGGCGCCCTTGGGCACCCCCGTGGTACCGCCGCTGGACAGGATGGAAACCGGGTCGTCCATCAAGCGCTCCGGCAACGTGGCGCCGGGGCCATGGCTGGCTGCCCAGCCGGCCATGGCCGGACCATGGTCGTCGGGCGCATCGATCGGGATGGCACCCAGCAGGCCCGGGACCTGCTCGCGCATGGCCTCGGCATGGGCGCGAAGGGCGGAATGGTAGAACAGCCAGCGCACGTCCAGCGACGTGGCCTGGCGCACGGTGTCCGCCACCGTGTTGCGGTAGTTGCACGGGACCCAGACGCAGCCGGCCTTGACGATGCCGTACTGGGCAACGAGGCCTAGCGGGTGGTTGGGCGTGAGCAGGGCGACGTGGGTACCGGCTGGGAGGCCGGCCCGCATCAGGGCGTTGGCCACGGCCCCCGCCCGCTCCTCCATCTCGCGGTGGGTGAGCGTGCCGTCTTCGCTGATGACGAAGGGACGATCCAGGAAGCGCCTGACCGCCCTCTCGAACTGCTCGACGACGAGCATGGCTTCCTCCCCTTGGCTCCCGTGCGGCGCCCGAAACGCCATCCTTTTGACGCGATGATATATGAACTGACTTTCAAGTCAACTAGAATGACGATATGTTCGGACCTGCTGCGAAGTACACGAAGGAGGAAGGCATGGGAAACGCTGAAGCCCACTTGGTCGATGAGGTCATCACCGCCCGGCGCTCCGTGCGCGCGTTCCTGGACCGCCCCGTCCCGCCGGCGCTCGTCCGCGAGATCCTGGACGTCGCCGCCCGCGCGCCCTCCGGCGTGAACACCCAGCCCTGGAAGGTTCACGTGCTCACCGGCCCGGCGCTGGAGGCCTTGTCGAAGGCCATCGTCGCTGCCTACGACCACCCAAATCCCGCGGACCCGCACGTCGCAGAGTTCAACTCCTACCCGGACGAGTGGCAGTCCCCCTACCTCGACCGGCGGCGCAGGCTGGGCTGGGACTTGTACGGGCTGCTAGGCATTGCGAAGAGCGACAAAGAGCGCATGCACGCCCAGGTCCGCCGCAACTACGAGTTCTTCGGTGCGCCAGTCGGCCTGATCTTTGTCATCGACCGCGTGATGGCCAAGGGCAGCACCCTGGACTACGGCATGTTCATGCAGAACATCATGCTGGCTGCCAAGGCGCGCGGGCTTGACACCTGCCCGCAAGCGGCGTTCGCCACCTATCACCGGGTTATTACCCGGCGACTCGGCATCCCACCGGAGCAGGTGGTGGTCTGCGGCATGTCGCTGGGCCATGCCGACATGGGCGCAGTTGAGAACACGCTGACGACGCACCGCGAAACGGCGGACAGCTTCACCGTGTTTCACGACGCCTGACCCAGCGAGTCAGCCAGATGACGGGCGCGTCAGGACCATGGTAAATCCATGCACCCGCCCGGAGCCCGCCCTTGTCCCGTTGGAACAACAGCCTGAACACGAGCGAGGAGATCCAGCGGCTCAAGCGGGAGGCGGTGTTGCGCGAGGCCGGCCAGGCGTTCGGCCGCAAGGGCTACCACAACACCTCGCTCGACGACGTGGCCAAGGCGCTCGGCATCTCCAAGGGGACGCTCTACAACTACGTCCGCGACAAGCAGGAAATCCTGTTCGCGTTCCACCAGCTGGCCTACGAGCTGTCGGACCGGGCGTTCGCCCTCGGCCGCGCGCGGGGCGGCACCGGCGCCGAGGTGCTGCGTGGCATCCTGGTGCATTACATCGAGCTGCTGACCGGCGAGCTGGGCGCGTGCGGCGCCTTGATGGAGGTGGATGCGCTGCGCCCGGAGGACCACACGGAGGCGGCACGCCGCCGCAACGCGTTCGAGGCTGCGTTCGTCGCCATCATCGAGGGCGGCATCGTCGACGGCTCCATCCGGCCGATCGACCCGAAGCTGGCCGTGTTCACCTTCATGGGCGCCATCAACTGGCTGCCGCGGTGGTATGTGCCAGGAGGACGGCTGTCGGCCAACAAGTTGGCCGAGCAGATGACGGATCTGCTCATGTCCGGCCTGACAACGTCCGCGGCACGGCCAAGAAAGGTCGCGCGCGCGTCCAGTCCCGCGCGTGCCCCTGCTGCTTGAAGCGGCAACGGTCACATCAGGACGCGGCGAACCGGGGCGGTCGCTTCTGCAGGAACGCCTGCGTGCCTTCGACGAATTCGTCGCCGCCGAGGCACTCCGCCGCGGCCGTCATCTCGTCGTCGAGGTATCGGTCGAACTCGCCCTCCAGCCGGCGAGCGAGCCACTTGGTCTGCCGGAACGCACGGGGTGCGAGTGCCCCAAGGCGTGCCGCCAGCGCCAGGCTCTCCGCCTCCAATGCATCGTCGTCGACCAGCACGTCGCACAGCCCGATCTCCTGGGCCTCCTCGGCGCGGACCAGCCGGTCGTCCAAGATCAGCCGGTAGGCACGGCGGCCGAGGCGCTGCCGCAGCAGGAAGGTCGTACCCATGTCGGGCGTCAACCCGATGCGCAGGAACTGGATGCCGAAAAACGCCGTGCGGGAGCAGAGGAGGTAATCGGCGCACAGGACGAAACCGACGCTGCCCCCAGCGCAGGCCCCCCGCACCGAGGCGACGAGCGGCTTGGGGAAGGACGCCAGCTTCCGCACCAGCGCGAGTGTGTCACGGTGGAAGGCGAGAGCGGCCGGCCGGTCGAGCCCTTGCAGGAATGCAATGTCTCCCCCAGCAGAGAAGTGCGGACCATTTCCCGTCAGGACAACGGCCCGCACGTCCGGGTCCGCGGCCGCATCGTCGAGGGCTGTCATGAGTTCGTCCCGGACTGCTGGGTTGACCGCGTTGCGGGCTCGAGGCCTGTCGATCGCGATGCGTTGGACGCCGGCTTCGAGCCGTTCGCTATGCGTGGTAGTCACTCCTAAAAACCTCGTCTGTTCGGATCCGTCGTCGACGTATAGTCGCAAGGCGTAGGGTCAGCCAGACGTTTGCCGACCTGGCTGACGGCACCCCCGCTGTGCCCCACACGCCACTGCGGTGCTGGCAGAGCTGGCAGCGGTCAGCGTCGTCCCATGTACCGCCCCGCACCCGCAGTATGAGGCATCATGATGGAGAACCGATCCCCTTTTGACCCTGGCCAGGCATCGGAGGCCGATCCTCTGCCGCAACCTGGCAAGGTTCGTCAGGCGCATCTTCAAGCACGCCAGAAGGCGGCTGGTCTGATCCAAGTGGCCGTTTGGGTTCCGGCTGGCAGCAGGAGAGACGCACCAAAGATCGTCTCACAATCAACGAGCAATTGGGCTACAAAGGCGGTTGACCGTCGCTTTTGACCCAAGCCAGTCATTTGCGTGGTCGCGCCTCAGTTCTGAAAGCGGCCAATGACCGTTCAGGCCGTTGTATACGCGCAGCGGACCAAGCCGGTCATTCGGAATAGTCCGGCCGCTCGATATCCGAGATGATGCCTATCTCTCTCGGCTCCCATCCGAGAACTGCCTTGGTCCTCTCGCTGGAGGCTGGACCGTTGCCCGCCACCCACATCGCGAAGCCGCCGAAATGTGCTTCGGCTTCTTCGGGCGTCAGGGACTTCGTCGGCACGCCAACCTGCCGGCCGATTGCCTCGGCGATTAGCCTGTACGGCACACCCTGCTCGGCAATGGCATGAAACGCCTCGTTCCGCGCACCTCGTTCAAGAGCAAGGCGGAATACCCGCGCGGCATCCAGCCGATGCACGGACGGCCAGAGGTTTTGCCCGTCTCCGACATACGCGGAAACGCCCTTGTCGCGGGCCATCGCGGCAAGTGAGGGAACGAAACCGTGACGTTCCCCAGCGCCGTGGACCGAGCGCGGAAGGCGGACGACGGATGCCCGCAACCCACGCCCGGCGAGTGCGAACGTCGTCTGCTCCGACGCGCGTGGAAACTCAGGGATGATGGACGGCCTTGCGTCTTCCATGAACGTCTCCCCGAACGACAGCAGGCCAACTCCGCCCGTCACGACGATCGGCCGGTCCGAACCGGCGAACACCTCCCCATAGGTCTCGATCGCCTGACGGTCCTCCTCGGCCAGTCCCACGATCTTCGACATGTCGAGACCGAATGCCGTGTGTATGACGCCATCGGCATCGCCGGCGCCTCCCCGGAGGACATCCAGATCGGCCAACGAGCCCAGCAGCGGCGTGACGCCAGCGGCGGCAAGCGCGTCAGCCTTCTCC
>JAABUQ010008871.1_pt1 | contig 13886 bp, 9 predicted proteins | sample 5560001 | NCBI WGS metagenome assembly JAABUQ01 (sample SAMN10711888, study PRJNA513371) | rock metagenome | isolation source: Antarctica rocks | place: Antarctica: Victoria Land, Finger Mt nord | collected 2015-12-18
GGCCCCCCCGCGACGGCGGTCGACCTTGCCGGAGAAGTCCGCCTCATACGCCCCCGAGCGGTTGTGGTCGGCCCCCCGGGTGCCGACGGCTAGGCCGAGGGCCATCGCGTGCAGGGCCCGGGGGTCGTAGCCGGGCATTTCCAGGCCCTTGACGTGCGGGGCGAGGTCGGCCGAGCCGTGCCCGATCGCCTCGGCGGCCCGCCGGCTGCCCAGCGCGAGCAGCTCGCCCAGGCCGGCGCGGTCGAGCAGGGCGGCGATGGCCTCGAGCAGCGCCGGGCCGTCGCCGAAGCGGAGGGTCCGGCCCGATGGCCCGAGCCGGCCGTCGACCCACCCGCGCTCGACGCATTCCATCGCGAAGGCGATCGTGCCGCCGGTCGAGATCGTGTCGAGGCCCGCGTCGTCGCAGAGGGCGGCGGCTTGGAGGACGAGGCTCGGGTCGTCGACCCCACAGAGCGGCCCGAGGGCGAAGAGGGATTCGTACTCCATCCGGGCCCCGGACCCGCCCGGCCCGACGGCGTAGATGTGCTCGCAGCCGATGGTGCAGCAGGCGCACGACTTCTTGGCCAGGGTCCGGCCCGGCCCGAGGTCGTGGGCGACCAGGCGTTCGGCCCCCTCGAAGTGGCCCGACTGGAAGTTCCGGGTCGGCAGGGCGTCGAACCGGTTGAAGGTCAGGAGGTTGGCGACGGTGCCCAGCTCGCGGTACTTCTCCGTCGCCGGGCCGAACGACCGGCGCGACAGGTCGCGGGCGAGGGCGACGGTCCGCCCTGGGTCGGCCAGGGAGGTCCGCCGGTCGCCCCGGACGGCGACGGCCTTGATCCGCTTCGAGCCCATCACCGCGCCCAGGCCCCCTCGGCCGGCGTGGCGGCCGTCGTGGCTGATCGTGGCGAAGGGGATCATCCGCTCGCCCGCCGGGCCGATCGAGGCGACCTGCCAGCCCGGTCCGTGGTCGAGGCGGATCCGCTGCTCGGCCTCGCGGGCGGATCGACCCCACAAGGCACCGGCGGTCTGGTAGGTGACGAGCGGCTCGGCGCGTCCAAGGCCGTCGACGAAGACGATCGTGGGCTCCTCGAAGGCCCCGAGGAGGGCGATGGCATCGACGCCCGACCGCTTGGCGGCGATGGCGAAGTGGGACGAGCAGAGGGCATCGCAGAGCCGGCCGGTCAGCGGGCCGATCGCCACGACGGCGAACTTGGCCGAGGTCGTCAGCGGGGTGCCGACCAAGGGGCTGAAGGCGAAGACGAGCGGGGCATCGGCGCCGAGGGGGTCGACCCCGCCCGGCGCCTCGTGGGCGACGATCCAGGTCCCGAGGCCGACGCCGCCGATGAAGTCGCGCAAGGTCGCCGGGTCGAGCCCGACCAGGGCCGAGCGGCCGGGCCGGGGGTCGATCCGGAGGTAGCGGCCGTGGTGCCCGTGCAACGGAGTCAGCCCCCCACGTCGGCGGCCAGCAGGAGCAAGGCATCGCCCGGGACCAGAGGCGTGGCGGGGTCGGTCACGAACCGGTCGCCGTTGAGGCTCAGCTTGTAGGCCGGGTGGACCGCGCCGTCGAAGATCACGGTCCCCTCCAGGGCGGGGCAGGCCCGCCCCAGGCCGGCGAGGGCCGCGGCCACGTCGCTCGCGTCCAGGTCGATCCGCCCGATCCCCGCGCGGAGGCGGGGGACGCCGAACAATTCGACCGCGATCATCGGCTCCGCCCTCCTCCCGGGATCGATCCCCACCTCCATCGTGGTCGATCGGGCTGGGGGTGTCCACCCGGGCCGCCGGGCAGGGATGATCGGTTCATCAACCTGGCTCGGTTCATCCATCGCGCATGCCGGCAAAAATGTAGGGTGGGTCGAGCGCAGCGAGCCCCACCAACCGCGATCGGATGGATGGTGGGGCTCGCTGCGCTCGACCCACCCTACTACATTTTTGCCCGCGTCGCGCGCTGGATGAACTAAGCCGGATTGACGAACCGATCGGCCGCGACCCTGATCCCCCCTTGCTCGCGGCGGGCGCTTCCACAATACTCCGAAAGGGAGGGCCGGGCGTCGACCGTCGAGCGACCCGGCCGGCGCCACCTTCCCGGTCATGCGCCACGCCGACCGCGGACATGGATCATCCGTCGAGTATAGGGAGATCGAGATGAGCGAGCAGAATCCGGCCGAAGGGCAGCAGGCCCAGCAGACGACCGAGGTCCACGTCGACGACACCGGCGCCCTGCCTTCCTACTCGAATTTCTGCCGGGTCACGGCCACGCCCGAAGAGGTCATCCTCGACTTCGGCCTCAACCCCCAGCCCTTCGCCACCGGCCGGCAGGACGTGAAGGCCAACCAGCGGATCGTCATGAACTTCTACACCGCCAAGCGGCTCCTCACGGCGCTGGGGATGACGATCCAGCGGCACGAAGGGACCTTCGGCTCGATCGAGCTCGACGTCCGTCGCCGCGCCAGCGGTGGCGCCAACGCCGGCCGCCCGAGCGGCCCGCAGGGCGTCGTCGAATAAGATCGTCGTCGACCGATGGAACGAGGCGTCCCGGATCTGCTCGAGGATCCCGGGACGCCTTGCCCTTTCGAAACATCGCTTGAGGAAGCGGGATATTCGCGACCCGTCAGGACCGGTCGATCCCGCATTTCCGCCATTTCGGTCATCTCCCGCCGACTTTTTTCCGATCCTGATGACTATGACGAGCGTTTCCGGCGCACCGACGGATCGGGCGGCGCGGAAACTCCGGATCAGTCCGCTTCACGGGGACCGCCGGTCGCTATCCGATGGCGCCGGGCGCCTCGGCCTCGGTTCAGGATGGACGAGTCTAGGCTTAGGAGATGATGGAATGTCTCACCCTTCCCGAAACCGGCCGCGCGGCCCTGCCCAGCGGCGAACTCGCGGTGCCCGGCTCGAATCGATCGTCCCGCTGGAACAACGCCAGCTCCTGGCCCCCTTCGTCTCGATCTTCCCCACCACCGCGACCTTCACCCCTTTTCCTGCCCAGCAGACCGGCGTGAACCTCGGCACCATCACGGTGACGACCGGCGCCACCACGCTGCCCAGCCAGGTCGGGGCGACCAACACCCTGGCGGCGTTCCCCGAGGCCGCCGCGGTCACCTCGGTCTCCGAGTTGACGCCGACGACCTCCTTCGGCGGCGACATCGTCCGGATCCGCAGCGGCCCCGGCGGCGAGTTCGGCAGCGCCCTCTTCGCGGTCTCCCGAGGCGCTGGCGATAACGCGGGGACCGCGATCAATCGCCCGGGGGTGATCTATCGGGTCGACCCGGCGACGGGCAAGTCGACCGTCTTCTTCGACCTCAACACCGTGATCCCCCAGCTCGACCCGACCCAGACCTCGGCCGCCGCCTCCGCCGGCAGCACCACCGGGCTGACCAACTGGTACGACATGACCTTCGACTCCGAAGGTTACTTCGACGGCCGGCCCTCGCTCTTCGTCTCGTCGGTCGACCGGACGACTCCGGCCAAGAACGCGATCTACCGGATCGCCCCCGACGGCACCTTCCTCGGCGCGTTCACCACCTTCTCCGACAGCTCGATCAACACGACCCGGCTGACGTTCAACCCGACCGCGATCCTGATCCCGCCGGTCCAGCAGCAGGTCTACCTCCGCGGCCTGATCGCCGGAACCGGCACCGGCTCGTTCACGACGGCCTCGGGCGGGGCCAGTTTCGCCGCGCTCTACTTCGACTCCAACCAGTTCCGCCCCGGCCAGGCCGTCAACAACGCCTTGGCCCTGCCCAACGGGGTCAAGCAGACCGCCCTGAGCTTCGGGCCGCAGACCGGCCTGACCGCGGCCAACGGGAATTACGCCTCGCTGGTCTACGACACCTTCGCCGACTTCGGCACGCCGGGCCTGACGACCGTGCCCAACAGCCCGTTCCCCGCCAACCCGGGCCTCAGCGGCGTGCAAGGGTTGCAGGGCGACCTGCTGATCAACCTCGGCTTCGACCCGAACTTCAACAACAGCGCCGGGACCGGCACCGCGACCAACCTCGCGCTCAACCCGACCCCCAACGTCGACCTTTATCCGTTCATCAACACCAACTTCCGCCGGTTCCAGGACATCGCCTTCGACCAGTACGGCTTCTTCTCGCAGGGCCTCATCACGAACAACACCGCGACGGGCGGCGCCACCGGGACCGGCGGCGGTACCGGCACCACCGGTGGTGGCACCAGCGGCGGCGGCGGCGGCCAGGCCGGCGGCACGGGCACCTTCACCTTCGGGGCCCCGATCTACGCCGGCAGCCTGTTCGTGTCCGACCTCGCCAGCGGCCTGGCGGTCTCCGTGCCGATCCCCAACGCCATCGCCGGCGGCCAGCAGTCGATCATCCTCCCGGTCCAGGGCCCGGGTAGCGGCGGCATTGTCTCTTCGGTCGGCGGGAATGTCAGCACCATCGTCCCCCGATTCCCGTTCGGCTCGTTGGGCGGCCGAATCGTCCGGATCGACCAGTTCGGCCGGGTTTCGGACTTCGCCCAGGGGTTCGCGACGAACAACAGCTACGGCTCGACCTCGTTCGACAACTCCAGCCTGAGCATCACCTTCTCGTCCGACGGGACGGTCCTTTACGCCTCCGACGACCAGGGGATCTGGCAGTTCAAGACGACCGCGAGCCTCGCCGGCTCGTCGTCGGGCTCGCTCGTCGGCCTGAACGACCTGCGGACCCTGGGCGTCCCCTACGACGGCCAGAATAGCGCGGTGGCCGTGATCGACACCGGGGTCGACGCCGCCAACACCAGCTTCCGGGGCCGGATCGCCCCCGGCTTCAGCACGACCGTCACCAACGGCCTGGGCAACGACGACTTCGCCGCCGGGCTCGGCGCCGGCGGGACCACCGGCGCCGCCGGCACCACCGGCGCCGCCGGCACCACCGGCGGCGGCGGGACCATCGGCAGCTCCACCGGCAGCGCGACGCCCTTGAACGGCGACGGCCACGGGACGCCGGTCGCCGGGATCATCGCCCAGTTCGTGCCCCAGGCGACGCTCAACCCGGTCAACGTCTTCACCCCGTTCACCGCCTCGACGTTCACCACCGGCACGACCTCCTTCGCCACCAACCAGGACACGACGACCAACGCCGTCTTCGCCGGGCTCCAGTACGTCACCGCCCACCCGTACGTGCAGGACCCCCTCCGCCCGCAGAACAACGACCGGACGATCGCGGCCAGCCTGGCGTTCGGCACCACGCAAACCTTCGCCACCGAGCAGACCGCGTACCGGCAATATCCCCAGGTCGTCATCAGCTTCAAGAACCAGCTCGACAAGTTCCTGAGGGTCGGGATCGCCCCGATCGCCGCGGCCGGCCAGTTCGGGGCCCAGATCGGCGCCAACGGCGGAGGGGTCGGCACCGGAGGCGGCAACGGCACCACCGGCGGCGGCACCACCGGCGGCGGCGGCACCACCGGCGGCGGGACCACCGGCGGCGGCGGCACCACCGGCGGCGGCGGCACCACCGGCGGCGGCGGGACCGGCGGCGGCGGGACCACCGGCGGCGGCGGGACCACCGGCGGCGGCGGGACCACCGGCGGCGGCGGCGGCGGGACGGGCACCACCGGCTACAACCCGGCGCTGGGGGCCCAGAACAACGCCCAGAGCACCTCGGTGGGCGACGTGAACGGGATGTCGTTCCCGGCGATCCTCAACGAAGTGATCTCGGTGACCGGCACCTATCCGTTCCTCTATAACCCGACCTCCAGCACGCCGCCGACCGACCCGCCCACCAACATCGTCGGGCGGCTCCGCGGCCCGGTCCTGGTCTTCGGCAACACGGTCAACACCCCCGGCAGCCTCGGCGACTCCGGCGGCAGCCTCAACGGCGCCGCCACCGGCACCGGCGCCACCGGCACCGGCACCACGGGGACGACCACCGGCGGCTCCAACAGCCTCGGGGTCCTCACCGCGGCCGAAGGGCTGGGCGCCGTCGGCGGGGCCGTCCTCACCTTCAGCGACCGGCTCCTCGGCGCGGCCAACCGCGGCACCACGACCGACTTCGCCGCCCCGGCGCTGGACGCCCCGACGTTCCGCCGGACCTTCGCCGGCGACGGGTTCGACAACAACGTCTTCCAGCAGGGCGGGACGTCGATCTCCTCGGCGATCGTGACCGGGGCCTACTCCCTGGTCAGCTCGGCCCTGGAATACTGGAACCAGATCAACCGCGTCGGCACGACCGACTCGGGCTACCTGACCACGCCGGTCGGGGCCCGGACCTTGAACTTCGGGGCCCACAACCTCTTCGACCTCAAGGCGTTCAACAACCCCAACGGGATCAACGCGATCCTCGCCTACACGGCCGTCCCGGCCGCCGACGTCAACGACGGGCTGACCATCGCCGGCCCGCCCAACCTGCTGGGCACCACCCTGCCCCGGTCCTATGCCCGGGTCAGCGTGTCCAACGCCGTCGCCTCGATCGAGGGCAAGATCGCGATCGACTACCTGCTCAAGCACAACACCTTCAACATCATCGACGCCAACCACGACGGCCTGATCACCTCCGCCGAGATCCAGAACTTCGTCGATAACGCGACCGCGATGGGCTTGCCCGAGGCCGGGGCGATGGCCCGGCTCCTGGGCGGCACGTCGCGCTCGGCGATCGACCAGTCGTTCACCCTCACCGGCGAGACGCCCGACCAGCCCGACGTCCTCCAGAGGCGGTTCAACTACTTCGACTACTCCGTCCACGGCCAGCTCCAGGGCTCGGTCTCGATCGCCCAGTTCCGGCTGCTGAGCAAGTACATCCTGCCGCTGCCCGACGCCTATGCGATCGGCGATCGCCAGCGGGCCTCGCGCAACGGCTTCCTGATCGCCCCGACCGCCCAGCGGAACTTCAAGGACCTCCAGCACCTCAAGCCCTCTTACGAGTTCGTGCCCAAGGGCGCCTACGTCCGCTACAACGGGACCACGCCCGCCCAGTTCCGGGTGAACCAGAACTTCAAGCCGGGCGCCTCGGTCGGGCCGGTCTACTCCCTCTTCGGCGTGACGGCGTCGGCGGGCAACCAGGGCTCGAAGATCCCCAACTCGATCTCCAACGCCTCGCCCAACCCGTCCGCCGCCCCGACGGCGGCCACTCCCACCCCGACCGCGACCGCCGCCACCGCCCCGGCGGCGACCCCGACGACCGTCGCCACCGCCCCGGCGACCACCCCGGCCCCCGTGGCGACCCCGGCCCCCGACACCGCGATGGCGACCCCGACCTCGGCGACCCCGACCCCGGCGGCCACCCCGACCGCGATCAACACCGGCGGGATCCCCCTGACCTCGACCAACACCCTGAGCATCGTCGCCGGGGCCACCCCGAACGTGCCGAGCACCAATTCGACCAAGCCCCTGGTCACGACCTCGGCCTCGCAGGTGGCCGCCGCGACCTCGAAGACCGCCGCCACCCCGGCCACCCCGGCCGCGACCCCGAACCCCGCGACCGGCACCGGGACGACCAGTTCGACCTCGACCTCGACGAGCCAGGCTTCGGCCATCGCCGCCGCGATCAACGCCCTCGTCAAGGCGGCGGGCGGCTCGGGCGGGTCGAGCGGGACCGGCGGGAATGCCTGATCGATCGGCCGGCGAGCCTCCCCGAAGAGGCTCGCCGGCCCTCTCAACCTTCGACCCCGATACGACCCTCGCGGCCGACCGCGAGGGTTTCTTCGTTTCCCGGACGAACTTCAGAACCGGGCGAGCCGCTCGGAGATGGCCTTGAACCCGGCGATCGGGTCGGCGCCGGGGTCGGGCCAGACGGTCAGATAGCCCCGGTAGTTGATCTCCTCCAGGGCCCCGAGATATCCTTCCCAATCGAGCGCCCCGGCCGGGAAGCTCGGCCCCCGGGCCCCCAGCCCGTCGAGCTTGGTGGAGGAGCGCGAGGCCTCGTTGGCGTAGGCGTGCGCGACCCTGGGGCCGAGCTCGCGGGTCGCGGCGGCCGGGTCGACCCCTTGGCCCAGCAAGCTCGCGGGGTCGACGCTCACGGCCAGCGAGGGGAGGTCGAACTCATCGAGGAAGGCCGCCAACAGCCGGCCGGGATCGGCCCCGGCCTCGATGGCGAAGCGGACCCCTCGATGCTCGGCCCGCCGCCCGAGCTCGCCGATCGCGGTGCGGAACGCCTCGCGGCGGCCGGCCTCCTCGACCGCCGGGAGTCCGCCGACCCGGGCCAGGACCAGCCGGGTCCCCAGGTCGTAGGCCAGGCCGAAGGCGAGGTCGGCCCGCGCCAGGCGGTCCTCGAGCCCTTCGAGCGAGTCGAAGGGCCGGCGGGTCGGCAGCCCCAGCGCGATCAGGTCGCGGCCGACGGAGCGGAGGGCGTGCCGCAGCTCGCGCCGGCCGGATTCGGAGAGCCGCTCGGGGGCGAGGTCGCCGGCCGAGTCGATCACCACCCCCCGCGCCCCGGCCGAGGCCGCCGCGCGGATCTGGTCCTTGATCGGCCGAGCCGGGTCGAGGCGAAGTCCCAACGGCGATCGGATCATGGGCGGGCGCCCCCTTCGGGGTCCAAGGTCGATTTTCGGGAGGGCCGGCCGCTATGATACGACAAGACGCCGATCCCGACCGGCCCGTTTCGAGGGAGTGGCCCGCCCCGTGACCCACGACCGGCCCTCGATCCTCCGGCGGTCCCTCGACGTCCCGCTGCGTCAAGCCAGGGCCGCGCTCGCCTCCTGGGACGGCCCGGCCTTCCTCGAAGGCGGCCCCGGGCTGGGGCCTTCGGGCCGCTGGAGTATCCTCGCCGCCCGGCCGAGGCGGACGATCGAGTCGGCCTCGGGCCTCGGATTCCGCTGGTCCGGCGGGACCTCCTACCAGGACAGCGAACGCGACGCGCTCGAGGCGCTGGCCGCCGTCGCCCGCCGGTATCGCCTGGCCTGCCCCGACGAACCGTCCGAACCCGACGCCCCCCCCTTCCAGGGCGGCTTGATCGGCCACCTCGGCTACGACCTCGCCCCCCGGCTCGAACGCCTCCCGCGCCGGGCCGAGGCCGATTCGCGGATCCCCGCCCTCCGCTTCGGGCTTTACGACACGTTCGTCCTGGTCGATCACCGGCTGAACTCGGCCGAACTCCGCGCCGTCGACCTGCTCGACGAGGGCCCCGGATCCCTCCAGGCGCGCCTGGACCGTTGGCGGAAGGACCTGGAACGCCCGCCCTACCGATCCTCCGCCCGCCCGAGGCTCTCGAAGCCGATCGCCGATCGCTCGCCCGACGACTACCGCGCCTCGGTCCGCAAGGCCCTGGACTACATCGGGGCCGGCGACATCTTCCAGGCCAACCTCTCCCAACGCTTCGTCGCGACCGGCCAGGTCGACCCCTTCGACCTCCACGACCGCCTCCGATCGACCAGCCCCGCCCCTTACGCCGCGTACTTGGCCTGGGACGATCGCGCGATCCTCGGGGCCAGCCCCGAGCTCCTCTACCAGACCTCGGGCGACTCGATCCTCACCCGGCCGATCAAAGGCACTCGCCCCCGCTCGCCCGACCCGGCCGAGGACGCCGCCCTCGCGGCCGAATTGATCGCCAGCCTCAAGGACCGCGCCGAGCTGACGATGATCATCGACCTCGAGCGCAACGACCTCGGCCGGGTCTGCCGGTTCGGCTCGGTCCGGGTCGTCGACCCGGGGACGGTCGAGAGCTTCGCGGAGGTCCACCACCTGGTCGCCTCGGTCGAGGGGCGGCTCCGCCCGGGGGTCGGGCCGGTCGACATCATCCGCGCGGTCTTCCCGGGCGGGTCGATCACCGGGGCCCCCAAGATCCGGGCGATGGAGGTCATCGACGAGCTGGAGCCGACCCGGCGGTCCGTCTACACCGGCGCCATCGGCTACCTCGGCCGGGGGGGGCGGTCGGCCTTCAACATCGCGATCCGCACGGTCCTGGTCGAGGGGGACCGGGTCAGCTACCAGGTCGGCGGCGGGATCGTGGCCGACTCGGACCCCGAGGCCGAATACCAGGAAACCCTGCACAAGGGGCGAGGGATCCGGCGGGTCCTCGAAGACCTCGGGGGTGGCGCGTGATCTGGCACCGGGGGGCGATCCTGCCCGACGACGGCCTCGCCATCCCCATCGCCGACCGCGCCTTCGAGCACGGCCTGGGCCTCTTCGAGACGCCGCGGACCTGGGCCGGGCGGCCGGCCCTGCTCGGGGCCCACCGCGAGCGGATGTTCCGATCGGCCCGAGAGCTCGGCCTGGCGATCCGCCCCGAGGACTTCCCGACCGGCCTCGACGTCGCCCGCCTCCTCGCCGCCGAAGGGCAGCCCGGCGACCGGGCCTTGCGGATCACCGCGACCGGCGGGACCGGGTCGGCGCCCTCCGTCGTCTGGTTGGCCTCGCGGCCCTTGCCCCCGCCCCTCCGATCGGCCGCGACCGTCCAGTTCGGCCTCTGGCCCGTCAACTTCGATGACCCGATGGGCCGGCACAAGGCCCTCAACTACTGGTCCCGGCGGCTCGCCCACGAGCGGGCCAGGGCTTCGGGATTCGACGAGGCCCTGAGCCTCGGCGACGGCCGGATCTGGGAGGGGAGCCGGACCAACCTGTTCGTCGTGCTGGGCGATCGGATCGCGACCCCTTCGACCCGAGGGCCGATCGTCCCGGGGGTCCTCCGGGCCCTGATCCTCGGCCTCGCCCCCGAGGTCGAGGAACTCCACGGGATCGACCCGGCCCTCCTGCCGGCCGCGAGCGAGGTCTTCCTCACCAACGCCGTCCGGGGGATCATCCCGGTCGCTCGGGTCGTCGATCGATCGGGCCTCGCGGCCTTCGACCGCCCGGCGCCGGGCCCCAGGACAACCCGACTTCAAGCGCTCCTCGGAGCGAGCCTCGGAGATCCATCCCCATGACCGTCGCCGACCTGGCCGCCTGGCTCGAAGGGTTCGCCCCGAGCCGGCTCGCGGAGTCCTGGGACAACGTGGGGCTCCTGATGGGCGACCCGGCGGCCGCCCTCACCCGGGTCATGACCTGTCTGACCGTGACCCCGACGACGGCCGACGAGGCGATCGCCGAGCGGGCCGGGGCGATCGTCAGCCACCACCCGATCCTCTTCCAACCGACGAAGACACTCCGGGCCGACCGGACCGAGACCGCCCCGACCTGGCGCCTGGCCCGGTCCGGCATCGCCGTCCTCAGCCCGCACACCGCCTTCGACAACGCCCGCGAGGGGATCAACGCCGGCCTGGCCGCCCGGCTGGGGCTGGCCGAGGTCGGCCCGATCCGGCGGGCCCGAGCGGCGGCCGGGTTCAAGGTGGTCGTCTTCGTCCCCCAGCCCGTTCGCCTGGACGTGCTAACCGCCGCCTTCGACGCCGGCGCCGGGCGGATCGGAGCGTATGCCGAATGTTCGTTCAGCGGATCGGGCCTCGGGACGTTCTTCGGCGACGAAGGGGCCGAACCGGCGATCGGACAGGCCGGACGCCGGGAGGTGGTCCGCGAGTGGCGGGTGGAGTTCGCCTGCCCCGCCGAGCGACTTGCCGGGGTCCTGGCGGCGATCCGCTCGGCCCACCCCTACGAGGAGCCGGCGATCGACGTTTATCCGCTGGCGCCGGGCTTTATCAACCCTTCGGACCCGGGGGCGGGTCGGATCGGACAACGGCTCGCGCCGGTTCCGCTCGGCGAATTGGCCGCCGAAGTGGCCCGCCTGCTGGACGCCCCCGCGGCGCAATTCGTGGGCGACCCGGCTCGACTTGTCCGCCGGGTCGCGATCTGCTGCGGGGCGGGGGATGACTTCTTGCCCGACTCCGCCCGGCTCGGGGCGGACGTCCTGCTCACCGGCGAGGCCCGGTTCCACGGGGCGCTCGAGGCCGAGGCCCTCGGCATGGCCCTGATCCTCGCCGGCCACCACGCGACCGAGCGGCCGGGGGTCGAGGACCTGGCCGGGCGGATCGCCGGCCAATTCCCCGACCTCGCCGTCTGGGCCAGTCGCTCGGAGCGCGACCCGCTCCGGTCGATCCCGCCGCCTTGATCGGTCGGGGCCCTTCGAAACGAAGAACCCCGGGCGAGGCCCGGGGCATTCGTTGGGGAGGCGGGAGCTTCGGTCGCGGCGCTCCGTTCGACCGAACGGGGCCGGGGGGGACGCGACGTCGGCCCTTCAGTTTCAGGAGCTGGCGGCGACGGTCTCGGCCGAGTCCGGTCCGGCCTTGCCGCCTCGGGTGGCGGGCACGGCCAGGTAGGTCTGGTGCTCCCACTGGCCTTGCCAGGCGAGCCCGGCCCAGCGCTGGAGCGAGATGGCGCGGACCGTGGGGCGGTCCTCGTCGCGGATCACCTCGCCCCAGGCCCCGGTGTAGGCGGCCCGGACTTGCGCCGACGTCCCGCCGTAGCAAAGCAGCCGCTCGCCGCTGGGCGCCAGGCAGGCGATGGCCCGCCAATCTTGGGCGCCGGTGGATTCGCTCATACTCATCGTGGCCATCATCCCCGCCCGTCGGGTCCTCTGCCGCCCCGACGGTTTCGAGAATCAGGCCCGAAACCCCGAGGCAAACCGGACTTCGCGAAAGGTCTTCGTTGGTATTTCAAGCATCCAAGTGCGTCGACGACCGCTGCCCGAGATCCCGGGGGACTTTTCGAAGGCCCCAAAAGAAGATCGAACATCTCGCCGCGCGAGATCAACTGACGCCGCCGCTCTCCGCCGACAACTCGAAGGGCGGGCGAATCGCCAACCCCGACCGATCAAACCGTTACCGGCTTGACGGGCGGAAGTGAAGGGGAAAGGGAGGCGGGCGAAAAGCCGGAGTCGCTTCGGCGGGCATCCCTAAATAGGAACGCGGCCGAGGTTTCGACCGTACCCCTTCATTCTACCGCCCGGAGCCCCGAGCGGCGAACGAAATCTCGCGAGTTCTCCCGAAATCTCGACGGGATCACCGGTTCGGCGCGGGAGTTCGGCCAGGCCCTCCCGAGATTCTCAGCAAGACCTTGCCCCGACGCCCCGTCGCCTCGGCCTCCCGGACGGCCTCGACGATCGACCCAAGCGGGAACTCGCGGCCCGTCTCGGTGGCGAGGACCCCCTTGCGGATCAGGTTGCTGATCTCCCGGAAGAGCAGGACCATGAGGAGCTTGTTCCGCGCCGCAGCCCAATGGCCGAGGTAGAAGCCCTCGACGACCCGCTTGGCCGCGATCATCCGCCTCGGGTCGATCTCCAATGGCTTGAGCTCGAGGGTGCCGTAGACGAGCATCCGGCCGTCGTCGCCCAGGGCGTCGAAGACCCCGGTCCCGGTGGCGCCGCCGACGGGGTCGAGGGCGTACTTGACCCCTGGCTGGCCGACGATCGCCCTCACCTGGTCGCCGATCGGGCCGTCGGCGGACGAGATCACGGCGTCGGCCCCGATCACCTTCAACTCGTCCATCGCCTCGGGGCGGCGGACGACGTTGATCGTCCGGAAGCCGTCGTGCCGGCCCAGCTTGATGATCATCCGCCCCAAGGTCGACCCGGCCGCCGACTGGAGCAGCCAGGCCCCCTTGGGGACCTTCAAGACGTGGCGGATCATCGCGAGGGCCGTCGCCGGGTTGACGAAAAACGAAGCCACCTGGTCATCGGGCAGGTCGGACGGCACCGGGACCACCCGGAGGGCCGGGAGCACCGTCGACTCGGCCCAATTTCCCCCCTCTTGGCCGAGCACGGCCACCCGGCGACCGACCAGCAAGCGGCCGATCGGGCCCGGCCCGGCCTCGTCGACGATGCCCACCCCCTCGTAGCCCGGCGTGAACGGGAGCGCCGGCAGGACCCCGTACTTGCCCCGGACCGTGAGGAGGTCGGACGGGTTGACCGGGCTGGCGATCATCCGGACCCGGACCTCGCCCCGCCCCGGCCTCGGCTCGGGCATCTCGGCGACCTTGAGGACGTCGGCGGGCTCGCCGAATTGCTCGAACCGGATGGCCTTCATGCGATCGGATGTCCTGGAAAGAGGGGGCGGCCGGGGGCCGTCGGGTCGGCTATCATAAAAGGCCCTCCGAGAAAAGTGTAGGGTGG
>JAABUQ010008872.1_pt1 | contig 13886 bp, 16 predicted proteins | sample 5560001 | NCBI WGS metagenome assembly JAABUQ01 (sample SAMN10711888, study PRJNA513371) | rock metagenome | isolation source: Antarctica rocks | place: Antarctica: Victoria Land, Finger Mt nord | collected 2015-12-18
GACGGGGCATGATGTCTGCCATCAGGGTGATGGCGGAGAACTGCTCGCACGCCAGGCCGTAGTCGCCCTTGGCTGTCGCGTGCGCGAACGTCACAAACGGGACGCCGGGAGCATCGCGCGGCAACGTGGCGTTCGATGGGCGCCGCAACGCGGCACCCGAGGATCCAACCCCAACCGTCACCAACACGGTCGAGATCGCGGCCGCCAGCCGCACCGGCCCGCATCGCCTCGAGTGGTTCACGCGATCAGCTCTTCACCGGGCGGCTGCACGCATCGAGTGTCCCACGCGCTGAGGCCGCGTTGGCCCGCCGCCGGCGACCTATAGGCTCTACCCGTGCCCGAGCACCGGATGGGGCACGTAGGGCTCCTCCAGGCGCTCAACTTCCTGCTCTGACAGGGTCAGCTCGGCGGCGGCCAGGGCGTCATGCACGTGCTCCACCTTGGTGGCCCCGACGATGGGCGCGGTCACCTCCGGCTTGTGCATCAGCCAGGCCAGAGCGGTCTGCGCCGCCGCCACTCCGCGCTCGGCGGCGAGCTCGGCGTTACGGTCGACCACGTCGAAGTCGGCGTCCTCGCGGTAGAGGTGCTCGCTGAAGGCGTCGCTCCCGGCGCGTGTCGTGCGCCTCTCGCCGGCCCGGGAGCGGTTGCCCGCCAGCAGTCCGCGGGCCAGCGGGCTCCACGGGATGACGCCCACGCCCTGATCGCGGCACAGGGGCAGCATCTCTCGCTCCTCCTCGCGGTAGACCAGGTTGAGGTGGTTTTGCATCGACACGAACGGCGTCCAACCGTGGCGCTCGGCCGCGTGCTGAGCCTTGGCAAACTGCCACGCGTACATGCTGGAAGCGCCCAGGTAGCGCGCCTTGCCGGAGCGCACGACGTCGTGGAGCACTTCCATGGTCTCCTCGATCGGCGCGCTCGCGTCCCAGCGATGCACCTGGTACAGGTCGACATAATCCATCCCCAGGCGGCCCAGAGAAGCGTCGATGGCCGAAAGGATGTGCTTGCGCGACAGGCCGCGGCCGTTCTCGCCCGGCTCCGTGGGCATGAACACCTTGGTGGCCACCACCATCTCCTCGCGGCTGAGCAGCCGCGGCAGGATGCGCCCGGTGGCCACCTCGCTCGCTCCCGCCGAGTAGGCGTCGGCGGTGTCGAAAAAAGTGATCCCACCCTCCACTGCGGCCCGGACGATCGGCTCGGCCGACTGCTCGTCGAGCACCCAGTCGCGATCGCTATCGTTTCCGAAGCTCATCATGCCCAGGCAGACGCGCGAGACGCGCAGGCCGGTGCGACCCAGGTTCACGTGATCCATGTGGCTCCTCTGATTGGTTTGCGCGAGCCTGGCAACCGGCAGCACCGCGCGTTCGCACGTCGCTTGCACGCTAGCGCCCGTTCCTCGCTGCGTGAGCGCTAGCCTGTGAGGTCCGGCGGATCGCCTACTCGACCAGGGCGCCTCGAGCGTCCAGCCAGGCCACGCACCGGAAGCACGGTGGCCCGTCCCGGTGGTCGGGAGTGTCACGCCGCCCAGGCAGAGACACGCAGTCCTGGGATGTAAGTAGTAAGCGGCGATCTATGTCCGGGCGGTTCGGGCGGCTCCCTCACAGGGGCCGTCCGACCGCAGCCGGGCGCCGCGCCGAGCATGGTGGCCGGGCATACTTGGCGGGATGGCCGCCTGCCCCCGCGTGCGTCGGGCCGTATGTGGCGTGCTGTTGCTCGGCTCGCTCACGGTGGCGTTGCTTGGCTGCGGCGCCGGCACACCGGCCCCGACCCGAGTTGCCTCCCCCCCAATCGCTCCCCCCGCGCTGGTCGCTCCCGCGCAGGTCCAAGCGGCGGCGGCGGCCGCCGCTGTCGCACGGCGGGCCCAGCTCGAACGCGCACGCTCCGCGACCGCACGGGGATTGGCCGCGTCGTCAGGCGCGCGCGCCAGACCCTCGGGTCGAGTGGCGCCCGCGCATCCGGTTCCGGTGGCCTTTCGCGTTGCGAACGGCGCTCCGTCGGACGCTCAGGTGCGCGATGAGCTGCGCCAGATGTACCAGGTCCAACACGCCGCCCAGCACGCGGCCCTGAGCGCGGCGGCCGCCGATCTCGCGGGCCTGCTGCCCTGGACCCAGGAGCTCAAGAGCAATCGCGTCAGCGTCGCGTCGGTGTTTCGCGACTACGGCTTGGGCCTGGCCTGCGGGGGGGTGCTCGGGCGCCAGCAGATCGGCGTCGCCCACAAGACGGCTCCGTGCGGAACCATCATCGCGTTCTCTTACGGCGGTCGTACGCTCGAGGTCCCGGTGATCGACCGAGGGCCTTACATCGCGGGGCGCGAATGGGACCTCACCGGCGCCACCGCCCAGGCTCTGGGCTTTCCCGGGCTGGGCCAGATCTCGTGGTCGGTGGTGTCCCGGCCCGGGTCAGGCACGACGCGTTAGCCGACCCGGCCGGGGACAATGGGCTGCCCAAGCGCCCGAGGAGGCCCATGTCCCATCGCTCCCGCGAGATCCAGCTAGTCGCCCGTCCGCAGGGCGAGCCCCGTTCAAGCGACTTCGGCCTGGTCGAGGTCGACGTGCCCGACCCCGGACCTGCCGAAGTCCTGGTGCGCAACCGCTGGATATCGGTGGACCCCTATATGCGGGGGCGCATGAACGACGTCCGTTCCTACGTTCCGCCGTTCAACCTGGATGCTCCGCTGGACGGCGGAGCGGTAGGTGAGGTCGTCGAGTCCCATGCCGACGCGGTGCCGGTCGGCGCCCTGGTCCTGCACAACCTCGGGTGGCGCGAGCTGGCCACCGTGTCAGCCGACGCCGTGCGTGTGTTGAACACCGAGCAGGCGCCTGAGGAGGCCTACCTCGGGGTGCTGGGGATGCCGGGCCTCACCGCATGGGTGGGCCTGCTGACGGTGGCCGGCCTGCGCAACGGCGACACGGTCTTCGTCTCGGGAGCGGCGGGAGCGGTGGGCAGTCTCGTCGGCCAGATCGCTCGTTTGCGCGGCCACCGGGTCATCGGCAGCGCAGGCTCGCCCGAGAAGGTCGCCTTCCTGCGCGAGCAGCTCGGATTTGACGTGGCCTTCGACTACCACGACGGAGACGTGGCCGCGCTCCTGCGCGCGGCCGCCCCGAAGGGCATCGACGTCTATTTCGACAACGTCGGCGGCGAGCACCTGGAGGCGGCGCTGAGTGCGCTGCGCCCCCACGGGCGGGTGGCGATGTGCGGCGCGATCTCCCAGTACAACGCGACCGAGCCGGTGCCGGGCCCGCGCAACATGACTCAGGTCATCGGCAAGCGCCTGACCATCAGAGGGTTCATCGTCAGCGACCACGGCGATCAGCTGGGACCGTTCGTATCGGAGGTAGGTGGCTGGCTGCGCGACGGGCGCATTCACCATCACCAGACCGTGGTGGACGGTTTGGAGAACGCTCCCGCGGCGTTCATCGGGCTGCTCCAGGGCCAAAACACGGGCAAGATGCTCGTGCGCTTGGCCTGACGGCGCGCCCGCGCCGCGCGCACCTAGACGATGCGCAGCTCCTCTCCGGCGCCGCGCACGGTGTCACCGCGCAGCAGCTGGCGCCCGCGGCGGCTCTCTCGCTGGCCGTTCACCCATACATCGCCGCGCCCGAGCAAAGCCTTGGCCTCCGCGCCTGACGCCGCTACCCCAGCCAGCTTGAGCAGCTGACCGAGGCGAATCATCTCCCCTGAGATCGCCACATCGCGCACGCCGCGCACGCTAGCGGCGTCGGCGGTGCGCTTCTGCGGCGCGCGGGCGTGGTGAACCACGAGTCACTGCGATCCGTAGGCACACATGCGAAGCTGACGAGCGAGGGGCAAATACCGCGTCGCCCGCGAACCTCGTGGACGACGCCAACCTGAGCATGAGGAGGATCGCGTGACTGACGACAAGCATGTGGACGAGGCCAAGGGACGCGTCAAGGAGGCGGCCGGCAGCCTGACTGGCGATGATCACTCAAGAACGAGGGCACCGGCGACCGCGCCAGCGCTTCGGTGAAGGATGGCGTGGACAAGGCGGCGGACAAGGTCAAGGACGTGCTCGACCGCTAGGCGAGTCAGGTAGTCAGGTGGTCTGCCGTGCAGCGGCGGGCCACCTGTTGGTGGTGGATTCCCCCCGGGCACGGGCACAGACGACCTGCCACCCGGTGCTTCACAGTCCTCTGAGCGGAAGGCAGGCTGGGTGTCCGCACCGATCAACGCCACCGACACGGTGGAGCACTTCATAGCCGCCTACAACCGGCGTGACGTCGAGCGGGCGATCGCGCTCTTGGACGAGCAGGTCGTCCTCATGCCCATGCTGGCCCACATGCGGCCTGACGTGCGACCCTACGAGGGCTACGCGGGAGCGCGCAGCTTCTTCGCCGAGGTGGCGGCCCTGCCGGTGGCGATGGCCCTGGTGCCCTCGCAGATCACCGCCGAGGGTGACCGGGTCACCGTGATGGCCACGATCCGCACCAGCACCGCCGGGGGCCTGGTTGACCATCCGGTCTCCATCGTCGTCTGCCTGCGCGACGGACGTATCCGGCTTGTCCAGAGCTTTGGCAGCGTGGAGACGGCTCGCAGCGCCTGGGAGCAGGTCTAGGTTCAGGACTCCAAGCCGGCGGCTCCGAGCGACCAAGCGGCCTTGAGCACGGTGGGAGCGCGACTCAGGACCCGCGGATCAAAGATCTCGATCAGGTCCTCGGCCCGCAGGCGCAGGCCGGAGGGGACGAGCCCCAGCGAAGCGGCCATCCAGCCCACCGCCGCATCGACTGGCTCGCCACGCGCCAGGCGCTCATCGAGGGTGACCGAGCCGTGACGCTTGGCCAGGCGGCGGCCGTCGGCGCCCAGGACCAGTGGCACGTGGGCGTAAGCCGGGGCCGCACGGCGCAGCAGCTCGTAGAGCAGCAGCTGTCTCGGTGTGCCGGCCAGGAGGTCATCACCGCGCACCACCTCCCCCACGCCCTGCTCTGAGTCATCGACGACCACGGCGAGGTTGTACGCCGGCGTGTCGTCGGCCCGCCACAGCACGAAGTCGTCGACCACGCCCTCCACCGATCCGTGCAGACGGTCCACGAAGGCGACCCGGCGCTCACAGGCCTCCAGGCGTAGGGCGACGGGACGTCCACTGCGCGCACGCTCGGCCCTCGCCCGGCGGCTCAACGCACGACACGTCCCCGGATAAGCGCCTTCGGGACGGTCTCCCTGGGGAGCCGACGCGGCCTGCCGGACCTCGGCGCGCGTGCACCAGCAGGGGTACACGCGGCCCGCCGCCTGCAGGCTTTCGAGCGCCGCACGGTAGACCTCGAGCCTGTCCGATTGACGCAGGGGATCCGCGTCCCAGTTCACGCCGATGCGCGACAGGTCACGAAGTTGGCCGGCCTCGTGCGCCCGTCTTGACCTGACCGGGTCGAGATTCTCCACCCGCAGCAGGAAGCGTCCTCCGTTCGCGCGCGCCCACAACCAGGCCACCAGCGCCGTTCGCAGGTTGCCGAGGTGCAGTGGACCGGACGGGCTGGGGGCAAAGCGCCCATCGCACGTCACCCAGATCGCTCCCACGCGAGTTCCACCGCAGACCAGAATGACGAAGGCGAGCACACCATCCGCGCCTTGGGCGATCTGAGTCTGGGTATACGAGGGCCAACGATGGCCGACGAGCGCCCTCATCGCGGACCTCCGCGCCGGCCGGGTGCGCCGCCGCGACGCTTCTCGCGCCTGGAACCCGACCGGGCCGAGCGGGCCGCAAGCGAGCGTGCGCGCCTCAGTACCCACAACCACAGGCGGTCAGAACCCCTCCGCCCGGAACGCCCAGACCCGGCTGTGCGCGCCCCGAGCGCCGGGCGATCGGCTCCCCGCCTCGGCCTGAGGCTGCTGCGCTACGGGCTGCCGGGAGTCGTGGTGCTGACGGGCGCCACCGCCATGTCCTTCGGAACCGCCAACGCGCTGGAGGGCGGCGCCGGCCTGGTCAGCGCGGGACTGGCCATCTGGTTCTTGAACTGGCTGTTCCGCGTCGGTGCTCGCGGCGATGATGAGCGCGACGCCGAGGACCGCGCCCGCGACTACTTCGACCGCCACGGGCGCTGGCCTGACGGTCGCTGAGTGCGGGGGGGGCGAACCGCCTCAGCGGGGGCGCGGCGGGTAGTAGCATCAGAGAGCATGGAGCTGTGGGCGCTGATCGTGATCGTCGGGCTCATCAAGATCCCGATGGTCGGACTGCTCCTGTGGATGCCGTTTCGCTCCGATGACGCACCGGCCGATGGCCCCCTCCGCCCCTCCCCGCCGGAGGACGGCGGGAGCCGGACGCTCTCCCAGCCCCCCCGCGGGCCTCATCCACGCGAGCCGCTACCGCGCCATCCGCGCCGAGGACCCCACGGAGGGGCCCGCGCCCCCGCCCCGCAGCGAGCGCGCACCAGCGCCGCCGGGCGGAGGTCGACGCGTACGCCGCGTTAGCGCCCGAACCCGCGCGGCGACCCCGGCTCGTCACTCACCCACGGACGTGGGTGCTGGGAACCCGAGCATCGGTGCGACACCCTACAAACCGGGAGTCGACTCGGGAGCGCGGCCGCGGAACCCATCCGGCGGCGCGCTAGAGCCGCCGGCGGCCCCGCGCCTCTTGAAACACGCGTCGCCCGAAGCCGGCCGCGATGAACACGACGACGCCGCCCACTATGGCCACGGCCAGGGTCTTGACCACGATGGACAGAACCACAAAGGCGATGCCGCCGAGAATGATGGCCAGGACGAGTTCGATCATGACGATGTGGGCCGCGAGGGCCGCCTGCACCCCCATGGTTCCCAGCCCCCGCCATCGGCAAACCCGCGCCTGACGAGCGGTGATGCGCGGGCGCCCGTCGGTCGCCGGAGGCCTCCGCTAGAGAGGACAGCGGAGAACGTCCGGGCCTGCCGGTCGACAGCCCGTAGAATTCCCGCGATGCCCCCCAAGCAGCGCCAGGTACGCATGGAGCAGCGCGGCGCCACCGAGGCGATCCAGCGTCTGGAGCAGCGATCCGACGACGAGCTCGAGGCCGAGACGAAGTTCAAGTCGGCCGCCATGGCAATCCTCGGCGCGCGTGCGGCGGAGCGCTTCGACGCCGAGAAGGCGCGCGCATACTTTCAGCGCGCCATCGCGGCGGCGCGACCGCAGGAGCGCATGCAGATCAGGCGCATGGCCGACGCCTCACTCGCATTGGCCGAACGACGGGCCGGAGACCTCAAGAACGCGGTGGAGCGACTGGGCCAGAAGCCACCGACCGGACGCCAGATGTTTGCCCTGCAGGCCGCCGGGCTGCTGTTGCCACCCACGGGCGCCGGGACCGGCGCCCGTGTGCGGGGGGTGCTTCTCATCCTGGGGCTCGGGATGGTGGAGCTCGTCTCGCTGCCCTTCGGTGGCCTGGGACTAGCGCCTGGAATCCTGCTCGGCCTGTTCTTGGTCGTCGCCGTGCTCGCCGTGTTGGGTCTTTACGGTCGCCGCCGGCGCGAGAAGGCACTGGCCGCCGCCCGCGCGCCCAAGTCACCGCCCGCGTCCCCTCCTCCGACTTCCTCCGGCCGGCGCTTTCGTCGCAGCTGATCGGCGCCGCCCGTCGCTGGGCTTGTTGGCTGCGACCGGACCTCGGCAGCCCTCAGTGCGCCCTGACCGTCCCCGTTACCTGAGTGGCGCAGGGCCGCTGGGACGCGGATTGCTTGCTGAAGCGCGTCTCCTCGCGGTAGGTCACCCGCGCTGTCCGTCCGGTGCCCGTGAAGCGACCGTGGATCACCACGGCGACGGTGCCATCGACCACGCCGTGGGGCCCACGGGCCGGACTCCTGAACGCAAAGTGGAAGGAGCCGTCCGGTCGGACTTCGAGGAAATTCGCGGTGATGGCCGAGGTTCCCGCGCCGCAGTAGTAGAAGAAGGTGCCCCGGAAGTTCAGGATCCGCTTGCCGTTGGGGGACACGCGGAACGAGATCTGCGCTCGCGGGCGAAAGCCTCCGTTGGCAAACCTCCCGTCGCGGGTGTTGTTGAACGCCTGCTGGCCCGTGCCGCGGTATTGGCTCCCCCCCTTGGGGTTGGTTGCCCCGGCGAGCCCGGCGTCGACGACAGCCATCAGCGACACCGCGAAGACGGCGACCCGTGTTGCGTACCTGTGGGCGTGTGTCATTTCCCGACCCTCCCTGCCGTGGAGGAGTTGCGTAACCGCCCCGCCGGGCGCGACACGGGGAGCCTATCCTCCCGATGCGAGCAAGCGCAAGGCGCGTCCGGAGCCGCAGCGGCGTCAGCGCACGCTGAGGGTGGCCTTGGTGATGACCACCGGGCTGGTCGGCATACCGTCCTGAGGCGGGTTGGTGGGGATCTGGGCGATGGCGCTGACCGCCGACTGGCCGCCGGTCACCTTCCCCAGCAACGCGTACTGAGGCGGAAGCGAGGACTGCGTGCCGGTGATGATGAAGAACTGGCTGCCGGAGGTGCCGTCGGGGTCGGAGCCGGTCTTGGCCATCGCCACCGTGCCGGGCGTATAGCTGACGTGAGCCGGAGGCTTCTCCACCACCTGGTAGCCCGGCCCTCCCGAGCCGTCCCCGTTGGGGTCTCCGCCCTGGATCACAAATCCCGCCGCCACGCGGTGAAAGGAGAGGTTGTCGTAGAAGCCGCGGCCGACCAGGTAGGCGAATGAGGCCGACGTCCGCGGCGCCCGCTTGACGTCGAGCGCGATGTCGATCTCCCCGCAGCTGGTCTGCATGCGGACCGTATAGGTCTTCTTGGGGTCGAGCGCGGCCGCCGGCTTGGACAGGTGCTGCACCCCCTTGGGCGCGGGTGCCCGGACCGCTTTGCAGCCCGCGGGCGCCGTGGTGGCAGGAGTGGTCGCGGGCGTTGAGGCAGCCGGGACGCTGGCACCCTTCTCGTTGCCCACCGTGATCGTCGAGCCCCCGGAGGAGCTCGAACCGCACCCGGCCAGCACGCCGAGCAGGGCGACAAGCACAGATGGACATACGGGACGCGTCACGGTGCACAGGATAATGGTCGCCGCCGTGAAACTCCCCCCCCTGTTCTCCTCCTACGAGCACGTGCTGCTCGACCTCGACGGCTGCGTGTGGATCGGTGGCCACGCCACGCCCGGGGCGCCCGAGGCCGTCATGGCGCTGCGTCGTGCCGGCAAGCGGGTCGTCTTCGTCACCAACGACCCGCGCCACACCACCGAGGAGTTGGTGCGTCGCCTGTGGGCGCAGGGCTTTCAGGCCTCGGTGGAGGAGGTGGTCACCGTGGGCGGAGCTCTGCAGCACCTGCTCGCTGAGCGCTTCGCGGGCGAGCCGGCCGTGGTCATCGGCTCGCCGGCCATCCATCGGCACGCCACCGAAGCCGGCCTGCGCATTGTCAACGGCACCGACATGGTGGAGCGGGCCAGCGTGGTGGTGGTCGCCGGACACGACGCTTTTGCCTTCGGCGAGTTGCGCGAGGCCACTCGGGCGCTGCGGGTCGGGGCGACCCTGGTGGGCGCGGCGCGCGACGCCACCTACCCGATGCCCGACGGCCCCTGGCCGGGCAGCGGCGCCATCCTGGCCGCCGTGGAGGTCGCCGGTGGCACGAGGGCAGCCGTGGTGGTGGGTAAGCCCGAGCCGGGTCTCTTTCGCACCGCGCTGGAGCGCCTGGGGCCGGGGCGCGCGCTGATGGTGGGCGACCGCCTGGACGCCGACGTCGCGGGCGCGCACGCGGCCGGGCTGGACGCCGCCCTGGTGCTGAGCGGCATCACCGACCGTGCGACGGCCGATGGCGCCCCCCACCCCCGTCCGGTGGCCGTCGCCGACAGCCTCGCCGCGCTCGTCGACGGCTCGTGAGGTCGATGCGACGGCGCACCCACCACAAGCATTCGTCGCACAAGGGCTACCGTCGCCTGCTCGACCGTCTCGCGGCTCATGAGAACGTCCACCGGGTGGCCACGGGCCGAGTCAGGCCGCGCATGGGCAAGGGGCGACCCGTTGCTCAGATCTCCAAGGTGCGCAGGGTCGACAGTGGGCTGTCGATCACCATCAACACAGACGGTGCGGTCATCGACGCCTACGTCATTACCGACCGCCCCGACGACGTGGCGCAGTTCATGCGCGAACAGGGCTGGGCACGCTGAGCGTTCGTCGCGAGGCCGATGGGGGCCAATACGCTAGGGCCATGGTGCGCCGCTTCTGCCTGATCGTCAACCCCGCCGCCGGCGGCGGGCGTGCCGCTCGTGTCCGGCCCGGGGTCGAGCGGGCTCTGGAGCGACTGGGGCTGTCCACGCGAACCGTGTCCACCCGCGATCTGGGTCACGCCCGCGAGCTGGCCGTGCAAGCGGCGCAAGCCGGTGAGACAGTGGTCACCCTCAGCGGCGATGGGCTGATCGGCGCCGTGGCCGGCGCGCTGCGCGTTCATCCCGGCACGGTGCTGGGCGTGCTCCCCGGAGGGCGCGGCAACGACCTCGTCCGTGTGCTGGGCATCTCGCGCGACCCGCTGAAGGCCTGCGAGGTCATCGCCCACGGCGTTGAGCACGGGCTGGACCTCGGCGAGGTGGACGGACGACCTTTTATCGGAATCGCCAGCGTCGGCTTTGACAGCGATGCCAATCGCATCGCCAATGCGGCCCCCTCCCGGTTGGGGAACCTGGTCTACGCCTACGGGGCGCTGCGCGCCCTGTCCCACTGGCGCGCGGCGAGCTTCGAAGTGGAGCTTGATCCTCCCGGGCCCAAGCACCGGTTCAGCGGCTACACCGTCGCCGCCGCGAACTCACCCGCTTACGGGGGCGGCATGTTTCTGGCGCCCGATGCACGGCTGGATGACGGCCGACTCGACTTGGTGGTGATCGAAGGGCTGGGGCGGCTGCGCTTCCTGGCCAGCCTGCCGAGGGTCTTTAGAGGCACGCACGTGCAGCTGCCCACGGTGACGGTGCTGCGCGCCGCGGAGGTGCGGATCACCGCCGACCGGCCATTCACGATGTTCGCCGACGGCGATCCGATCGGCGAGCTTCCCGTGCGTGTGCGCGCCGTCCCCGGCGCGGTACGCGTGCTCGTGCCGGCGGCGTTCGCCGCGCGGTCGTCGCGGACCACCCATGGCGACCCACAGCTCCCGGCAGTCGCTGGTCCCGCCCTGGGCTCCCACACCGCCGATGACCCAGCTCCGCAGCGCTGATGAAGGGTCCCCTGGAGCCCAAGCTCGTGCTCGCCCGTGCCGTGGGCGCGCTCGCGCGCCGCGGTGGCCACGGCGGAACGAGCATGCCCGGCCGGGTGCTCATGCGCCTGGACCACGACGCGACCACGCGGCTGGCGTCCCGGCTGCGCCGCGGGAGTGTGCTGGTGTCGGCCACCAACGGCAAGACCACGACCGCCACGATGCTCGCGCGCATCATGGCTGAGGCCGGCATCTCGGTGGTACACAACCGCGCCGGCGCCAACATGGGCGGGGGTATCGCCTCCACGCTCCTGGGTGCCTCCCGGCCGCGCGGGCAGATCGCCGGCGAGCTCGGCCTGTTCGAGGTCGATGAGCTGTGGCTGGAGCGCATGGTCGCCGAGCTGCACCCCCGCACGCTGCTGCTGGGCAACCTGTTCCGCGATCAGCTCGACCGTTACGGCGAGCTGGAGATCATCGCCGACCGCTGGGCCCACCTGGTGCGCGAGGGTTCGGGGCGTGACATGAACCTGGTGCTCAACGCCGACGATCCGCTGGTGGCCGACCTGGGCCGCGACCGCGAGGGTGTGACGTACTTCGGAATCGAGGATCCCACGCTCGGGCTGGACGGCCTGGCCCACGCGGCCGATGCCAAGCACTGCCGCCGCTGCGGCGCGCCCTACGTCTTCGACGTGGTGTTCATGGGCCACCTGGGCCACTACCACTGCCCGCGCTGCACTCGGCGGCGCCCCTCCCCCACCGTGGCCGCCGAGGACGTGCGCCTGCACGGTGTGCACGGGGCCAGCTTCCAGCTGCGTCTGCCCGCCAGTCGTGTGTGCGTCGAGCTGCCGTTGCCCGGCCTGTACAACGTCTACAACGCGACTGCCGCCGCCGCGCTGGCCACGACCCTGGGCCTTGACGGCGCCCACATCGCCGCCGGGCTTGCGGCGGTGCGAGCCGCCTTCGGGCGGGCGGAGACCCTCACCGTTGCCGATCGCGAGCTGCGCATCCTGCTCGTCAAGAACCCCGTGGGGGCCAACGAGGTATTGCGCACCCTGGCCCTGGAGCCCGGCCAGCACGACGTGCTCGGTGTGCTCAACGACCTGACCGCGGACGGACGGGACGTCTCCTGGGTCTGGGATGCGGACTTCGAGAGCCTCGCCCCCCGGATGCGCAGGGTCACGTGCAGCGGCACGCGCGCGCCCGAGCTGGCGTTGCGCCTGAAGTACGCGGGCGTCCCGGTGGAGCGCATCAGCGTCGAGACCGATCTGCGCCGTGCGCTGGCGGGCGCCCTGGCCGACCGCGCCGCAGCGAAGGCGCCGCTGTACGCCCTGCCCACCTACACAGCGATGTTGGCGCTGCGTCGGTTGCTGGTCGCCGACGGGCATGCGCCCAGCGCATGGGCATGAGCGCGTCCTCCGCAGAGCACGCCTGCGCCCCCGTGGTGGTGTGGCACGACGTGGAATGCGGTGGCTACCGGTCAGACCTACCCCTGTGGCGCTCGCTCGCCGCGAGGGCCGCCTCCCGGCCGGGCATGCTACGCGCGCGCACTCCGACGCCCTGCGCACGCGTCCTGGACATCGGTGCGGGCACCGGTCGGGTGGCCCTCGACCTCGCGCAGGCCGGACACGACGTGCTGGCCTTCGATCTCGACCCCGAGCTGCTGGCAACGCTCAGAATCCGCGCCGGCGACCTTCCCGTTCGCTGCGTGGCCGGCGATGCCCGCCGCCTCGCGTTGGCCGAGCGTGATTTCGACCTCTGCCTGGTGCCCATGCAGACCGTCCAGCTACTCGGCGGGGCCGAGGGCCGCGCAAGCTTCCTGAGCGCCGTGGCCCGGCACCTGTGCCCGGGTGGCGTCCTGGCCTGCGCCATCAGCGAGCATCTGGACGCCTTCGACGCCGGCGAGGACGGGGCCGCGCCCGCGGCCGACTGGAGGCGCCTACAAGGCGCGCTGTGGATCAGCCGTCCGACCGCAGTCCGCGTGCAGCCTCGTCACGCGGTGCTGGAGCGTCGCCGCGAGGTGCACCTGCCCGACGGCAGCACCCGCCGTGAGGACAACACGATCGTGCTCGACCGCCTCGGTGGCTCGGAGCTCGCCCGTGAATGCCGCACCGCCGGGTTGCGCCCGCTGCGCCGTCGGCGCATCGCACCTACCAGTGATCACGTCGGCTCAACCGTGGTCCTCGCGCGTGCCTGACCGCCCCACCCTGCGCGTGTGCGCGCTCTACCCGGACCTGATGAACATCTACGCCGACCGCGGCAACATGCTGCTGCTCGAACGGCGCTGCGCCTGGCGAGGCATCGAGTTTCAGCTCACGGCCAGCGGACTGGGCCAGGGACTCGATGCCGATGCCCACGATCTCTTCTACATGGGCGGCGGTCAGGATCGTGACCAGCGGCTGTGTGCCGAGGACCTCGTGAGCACCAAGCGTGCGGCGCTGCACGCCGCCGCCGAGCGGGGCGCCGTCGTCCTCGGCGTGTGCGGCGGTTATCAGCTGCTAGGTCACTCCTACGCCCTGGCCGACGAGGAGGTTCCCGGCGTTGGGCTCGTGGACCTGCACACCGTGCGTGGGGAGGGACCCCGGCTCATCGGCAATGTGGCCATCGAGATCGCGCTCGAGCCCGGCGCACCGCGGCGCATCCTCGCGGGCTTCGAGAATCACGGCGGGCGCACCCACCTGGGTGGCCACGAGCACGCGTTGGGTCGCGTCGTGCGCGGCCACGGCAACGATGGGCACAGCGGCCTGGAGGGCGTGCGTCGGGGCAGCGTGATCGGCACCTACATGCACGGGCCCCTGCTCCCCAAGAACGCCTG
>JAABUQ010008873.1_pt1 | contig 13884 bp, 14 predicted proteins | sample 5560001 | NCBI WGS metagenome assembly JAABUQ01 (sample SAMN10711888, study PRJNA513371) | rock metagenome | isolation source: Antarctica rocks | place: Antarctica: Victoria Land, Finger Mt nord | collected 2015-12-18
GCCTCCAGATCGGCGCGCGATAGGCTCGGCAGGTTGGAGGGGGGTGGCATATGCCGAGGCAATCGTACCCACCCGCATGGGGGCAAGCCCTAAAATGCGGCCGACCCCGGGGTTTTGCTCCGGTTACCTTGGTCCCAGAAAAATCCCGGCTTGCGACCTGTTCATCAGGGTCTTCGGACTGCGTTCGAGCACCTGGACGGCTATCTTACGATGTTCTCGCCTTTGGACAGAAGGTTGAGAAGGACGATGGTCGGCTTGTCTGGCGAACGGGTCCTCGGCTTCCTCAGAGAACTGTTCGAGAGCCGTCTCGAGCAGAAGGGCGCAGATATCACGGCGACGGACGCGTTTCGGGACAGGGAGATGTTCGGCTATCCGTCGACGTTCCTGCCTGTGTTCGTCAACCTCGTCGACAACGCGTTGCACTGGCTCCCGGATGACGGGACAGGCCTGCGGCGTGTAGTGTTGGACGTGGACGGGCCGGACCTAACCGTGGCGGACACTGGACCCGGCGTGCCGGCCCGCGACAGGGAGGCGGTGTTCGACTATGGATTTACCAGGAAGCCGGGAGGCCGGGGACTCGGTCTCCATATCTCCCGACAGGTTCTCCGTCGTTTGGGCTGGGACCTTCGCCTTGACGAGACGAGTACCGGCGTAGGCGCCCGTTTCCGCCTCGTTCCGCCCGTGGATAAAAATCCGACCAGCCCGGATCTGACCGACGGAGACGCCCCGCCGTGAGCTTTGCCGAGACGTGCCGGAAAGTCGCCGAGCAGTTCATCCGAACCGTGGTCGTTATCGACGACAGAGGTTTCGCAGAACCACCGCCTGATGCGATCGTTCACGAAGCCGTTCCACCCGATAGTCGAGGCTATGAGCCGCCCTCTAATGAGCCCAGGGCTGCGGATTCCGCCGACGTCGAAAGCGGGTGTCGGGAGCCGCCTGGTGATCCGGACCCAATCAAGCACGACCTGGACGGCATGGGTCTCACTCGCTGCTTCGCCAGAATGGGCATCAACTGCGCCATTTACGTGCCCGACCCCGACGAGACTTTCCCAAGCGGCGCGGAGCCCGGCGGGAGCGGGACTGCAAGAATCCTTGCCCGACGCGCTGACATCGTTGTTGTGGACTGGTTGTTGGACGGCCGGAACAGCAAGCAGGCACGTGAGCTTATACGCCGCACTCTCGAAGACGACCGGCTACAGGGTGGCCGGCTTCGTCTCATGGCCGTTTATACGGGGGCGGATAACCTCAAGGCGCACAGGCAGGACGTCCGGTCCGACCTCGCCAAGGCAGGCATGCAGCTCCGAGACGACGACAGCGAGGGCGTTCTGGCGTTGTCCGGACCGCAGCTTCGGATTGTGTTCTTCCACAAGGACCACGACTTGCTTCCCGTGCGTGAACACGTCGTGTCCGAGGCCGACTTGCCGGGACGCCTTGTCGGGGAGTTTGCACGCATGACCGAGGGCGTCATGCCTAGCATCGCCCTTGCGGCGATTTCGGCTGTGCGCGACGGCACGCACAACATCTTGGCCAAGTTCGGCCGCTCCCTCGACCCTGCATTGGCGGCGCACAGAAGCATGCTGAAAACGCCGTCCGACGCGGAGGATTATGCATTGAGGCTCGTGTCGGAGGAGCTACAGGTGCGTCTCGAGGGCACGTGGCCGGAAAGGTTCCGACCGACCGCCGCCGTGTTTGGCGACTGGGTGGACCACCTCTCGGCACGAGGCATGACGTTCAATCTGACGGGCAAGCCGGAGCATCAAATCCTTCCTGACGTAGTCAAAGCGTTGTTGGTCAACGGCGCGGCGGACCATGGTCCTGTGAGCACCAGCGTCGTCAGCAACCCGGTCAGTAAGAGCAAGGTTTGGCAGCATCTGACAAACCTGTTCAGCTCTTCGCCCAAGGAGGCGGAACTCGCCAATCTGATGTTTGCGCGAATGGCGTTGCTCAGGCGAGAGGCGTATGGAACGCCTGAATTGCCGCAAGGCTGGCTGCCAACGCTGACCCTCGGAACAATAGTGGTTCTCCAGCCGTCTTCGTCCGGCTGCGGCGCAACGACGGTTCCAGAGTACTACCTGTGTCTTCAACCGAGATGCGACGCCGTCCGCCTGTCGAAAGAACGTCCGTTTCCCTTTCTGCCGTTGGACGTGCGGGAAGATGCATCGGTCGCGTTCTCGCTTGTAGTCCGAGTGCGGGAGGGCAGGGATTTGCGACTACAACCGAGAACCAGCCCGTATGAAATTCAGATGATAGATTTCGCTCCAACCGCAGACTTAGGTCTCGTCCGCGGAGAGCGTGGGAGCGAAGGTTTCCGGTTCCGCGACGTGCAAGGAAGGTTGTTCGAATGGCTGGGGGAGATGCGCCCGTCGGCTGCCCAGCGCGTGGCCCAGCAGATGTCGTCCCAATTCGGCCGGGTTGGCCTAGATGAATTCGAGTGGTTGCGGCTAAACGCAGAGCGGTAACGCCGGGATTTGGTCCCTTTCCGGGCACTCGTACAACTGTGCCGCCAGGCACGACGTGGCAGGCGGCAGCATGCCTGCTCGGCAGCAGCGCGGGTCATACTCCTGCGTCGTCACGACAAGAACACTATTGGCGAGCAAGATGTATTTCAAGGCATCACGGGCCGGAGGTCAGTAATGCTGCTCTCGGCTTTGAGCGTTCCATGACGATCTCCTGAGTCGCGAGATGGCGGCAGAAGATTGGACGTCGGTGTTCATGGCCGCAGGCCGATCCTACTTCTACAAGCCCCTGCAGCCTACTTCCGCTTCCGAGACGTCGGGAGAACCTCCTGAATGACCGCGTTGGTGAAGGGTATCGGACGCCGGCCAGAGCAGGCCGAGCGAGCAGAGCTGGGCCGGCGTCCGATAGCCGCCCATGCACGAACCCGCGGGGCACAAGCGCCGCGCTATGGGGTTTTGAGGAATCCGGTGCAGGCGCGGAGGTGGCACGACCTCGGCGGGCGACTGCTTTCGCGCGACAGCGATGCGCGTGGATGGGCTATGGAGGCGTCGATCGCGCGATGCCGTGCCGGTAGATGGTGCGGTTGTGGCGTTATCGGCGCGGCGGTGCCGCTTTCGGAGGGTCTGGAGGCGCGCCCGTCCAATCGTCGAAGCGGCAGGGCTTCGACGTGAAGCTGAGGCTGGCCGTGCCGGGTCACGACGCCACCATTCCGGCTGGCGGGCGCAGGCGAGGCGGCGCGCGCGCCCGGAAGGTGGGCTTGAGGATCTCGATGACGACCATGCGACCGCCGCAGCACGGGCATGGTGGCCTCGGATCGGAGGGCGCGTCCGGTGCCGCCGGTTCGTCCGTCATCGGGACCGCGAGAAGTTCGCGGGCCCGTGCGACATTGGCCTTGCGGCCCGCGCTGGCGAGCAGACCGTAATGGCGGATGCGGTGAAAGCCTTGGGGCAGGACGTGCACGAGAAAGCGCCGGATGAACTCGTCGGCGTGGAGCGTCATGGTGCGATGGCGATTAGCACCGCTGCGGCGGTAATCCTTGTAGCGGAACGTCACGCCCGCCTTGTCGAACGAGATCAGACGGTGGTTCGAGATCGCAACGCGGTGGGTGTAGCGCGACAGATAGGCGAGCACGGCTTCGGGGCCTGAGAACGGCGGCTTGGCGTAGATCACCCACTTCTTTTTCCTGATGGGCGCCAGGTGGCGGGCGAAGGCACGTTGATCGTTCAAGCCGCTCTGGTCGCCGAAGAACTGCAGCCGCCCGGCGGTGTGCAGCTCGAGCAGCCGGGTCAGGAACAGCCGGCGGAACAGCCCTCCCAGCACACGCACCGGCAGCAGAAACGCCGGCTTGGACGAGACCCAACGTGCGCCGTCGAGCGAGATGCCGCCGCCGGGCACGATCATGTGGAGGTGCGGATGATGCGTCATGGCCGAGCCCCAGGTGTGGAGCACGGCCGTGATGCCGATGCGGGCGCCGAGGTGCCGCGGGTCGGCGGCGATGGTGCTCATCGTCTCGGACGCTGCCTTGAACAGCAGGTCATAAACCACCGCCTTGTTGTGGAACGCGATGTCGGCGACCTCGGCGGGCAGCGTGAACACGACATGGAAATAGCCGACCGGAAGCAGGTCAGCCTCCCGCGCGGCGAGCCACTCGCGTGCGGCGGCGCCCTGGCACTTGGGACAGTGCCGGTTGCGGCAGCTGTTGTACGCGATGCGGCGGTGGCCACAATCCTCGCAGCCCTCGAGATGGCCGCCGAGTGCTGCGGTGCGGCAGGTCTCGATGGCCGACATCGCCTTGAGCTGGGCGAGGCTCACGTGGCCGGCATGCGTGGCGCGCCAGGCCGGCCCGTGACGGCGGAAGATGTCGGCAACCTCCAGTGCTTGTCGCACGGCCGGTTCAGTCGCCCGGACTGTTGCCTTGCATCAGCAGCTTGAGATGCTCGATCGGACTGGTCACCGCCCGGATCGTCTTGGTCGCCACCCGGGCATAGAGCGCCGTCGTGTCGAGCTTGGAATGCCCGAGCAGCACCTGGATGACGCGGATATCGACATCCTGCTCCAGAAGGTGAGTGGCAAAGCTGTGGCGCAGCGTGTGCGGCGTCACGCGCTTCTTGATCCCGGCCACTTCGGCTGCCTCGTGGACGGCGCGGTTGAGTTGGCGTGTCGATAGCGGCTCGACGGGATTGCGACCAGGGAACAGCCAGCCGTGCGGCAACATGACGGTTCGCCGCTTGCCCTCCCGCCACCAGAGCCGCAGCAGGTCGAGCAGCTGCGGCGACAGCATCGCGTTGCGGTCCTTGCGGCCCTTGCCCTGTTCGACCTGACGACGAAGTCGTCGCAGGGGGATCAGCATGCGGGTGCTGTCGATGTCGCAGACTTTGAGGGCCGTGACCTCCGACACGCGCAACCCGGCCCCATAGGCGGTGCCGAGTGCGGCTTTGTATTTCGGCCCCGGCGCCGCCTCGAGCAGCCGCCCGACCTCCTCGACGCTCAGGACATTCGGCAGCTTGCGGGGGTGGCGGACCAGAACCAGGCGCCGGGACAGGTCGGGCCGGTCGAGCGTGACGGTGAAGAAGAAGCGCAGCGCTGAAACCGAGCTGTTGATGCTGGGCGGCTGCATGCCGCTCTCGGTCTGCTGGACCTGGAAACGGCGGACATCTTCGGCGGTCGCACTATCGGGTGAACGTCGAAGGAAGGCCGCAAAGCTCCGAACGAAGCGGATGTAGTCACGCTGCGTCTCTTCTCTGAGGCCACGCATGGCCATGTCTTCGAGCATGCGCTGACGCAGGGGGCTGACAGTGGGTTGGATTGATAGTTGGGACATCGGGGTTTTCTCGCGAGATGAAGGGCGACCCCTCATGCTCGGACCCTCGACTGGCCCCTCTCAACCCCTCATCGCGCTCTATAGTGACGCACTACCCGGCGCGAAGCGCCGCTCCCGCGGAGCGGGTTCGTGCATGGGCGCAATGCAGCCGCTCTTGGTGAGAGCATCGTAGACTGCTTCCCCACCATGAGCCGCTGTCCGAGATCCAGCGGCGCAGGGGTGCCCGGCAAGGCCGAGCATGGCACCATGCTCATGCCGCAGACCGGAGCAGGGTTGGCCGCGCAACCAGGTTCGCGGGTCACGTCAGCGCGCCCGCATGGCGCGAAGCCGCCGGCGGGCCTGGCGCTCGGCCGCCTCGGCATCACGCAGCAGCGTGGTGCGCTGGCCCGTGGTGAGGGCGGGCGCCTCGGCGCCGTCACGCAGCAGCTCCGCGTGCGTGCGCCATTTGCGCGCGCTGGCGAGGCAGCTGGAATCGACTAGGCGGTGGGGGACGGTGTGGATCAGCATGGCAGTCTCCTGAAGCAAGCCAGGCCCGCTCGGCACAGCCGGCGGGCGGGGGTGGACAGGAACAGGCAGGCGTCACACTTTCCCTTCCCCGGATGCCCGACGGCGGCGGCGGAAGCGCCTGGGTTGGCCGGCGGCAGGTGGGCAGGCGTCAGCCCGAGCCGCAGAACAGGTCCGCCTGCACGCCGCGGCGGCCGTGGCGGAGGACCTCGACCATCCGCGCGTAGGCGTTGCAGCGCAGCGCGCGCCGGTGCCGCGCGCCTCCGGCTTCACTGCCGTTGCCGTCCCAAACCCATCGCCAGACCATGCGGCCCTGCGCGTCTCGCTCGGCGATGGCCACGAAGCGGCTGCGCCCTTTGACCGGCATGTCGATTTGGATGTGTCCGCGCTCGTAATGCGGATCGCCCGACCGCGTGATGCGGGCCTTGAGCGACGCTGCCTTGAGCGCGTGAAGGATGTTCGGGATCGAGAACGGGTCGGCTCTGATTTCAGCGGGCAAAGGCGTGCGCTGCCGCCGCACCCGCGGATCGGGATCGAAGTCCTGCGGCCTAGGGCGGACGAGGCAGGAAGGCGAGGCCACCGGCTCGACCCACAGGTCGGCCATGGTCGGCTCGGCGTTGGAGCGCCTGGCCCAGCGTGCGGCGTGGAGCAGCCAGGCGCGCTTGCCGGCGGCGAGGCCGATGCGGTCGGCGGCCTCGCGGAACTGGCGATGCAGCTGCACCTGCCGCTGCCAGTCCGCCTCCGCGTCGGCCACGGCGCGGGCGAGGGCCTGCAGGCGGTGCTCGTGATCGTCGCGCGTCACAGGCTCGCGGCCGGGCACGCGCTCGCCGTGCAAGCGGACGTATACGTCGTCGAGCACCTGAGCGCAGGTCCGCACGACCTCGACGGCGCGCACGTCGCCGGGTCCGTATGGCCCTGTGATCTCGCCGATGAGCGGCAGGTCGCGGCCGGTGCGGTGCAGGAAGTGCAGGCCGACGCGGCTGGTGTAACTGCCTGTGAGCACCTGGCCGTCGGCGAGGGTGAGGCGCACCACGGCGCGCTCCTCGCAGGCGGCCCAAAAGTCCGGGCCGTCCGTCGCGGGTGCGGCGGCAAGGTCTGCGTCCATGGCGGAACTCCAGACAAGCAAAGGCCCGCGCGAGGCAGGCCTTGAGGGGGCGTCCGGGAACAGAGAGGCTGCCAGTTCCGAGCAACAAAGGGGGCAGCCGTCTGCATAAGGTTCGGGATGATGCCGTGTTCAGGACCGAGACTGGCGATCTCAGCCGGTGAACCAGAAGACCAGGCGGTGCTTGTCGATGTCCTCGCATTCGACGCCGAAGAAGAAACAGGCCGGGAACATCTGCGGGAACGATTGCAGGTTGGCCTCTTCCCCTGACCAGTATTCCGTTCCGGCAAAGACCTTTGCCGCCTCGGCGATCGTCAGCCAGCTGTGGCTGTGCGCATCGCCATTCCACGTTGCGATCCGGAAGCGGCCCGTCTCGGAAACGTTCGCCGGAACGCCCCGGGGAACAGGCCCGTCGCCGTGGACGCCGGCCAGCGCGGCGAACCGCCTATGGTTGCGTTCGAGAGCGGCCGGGAAGCACCAGTCCCTTTCGCCGTCCTTGCGACGCCGGGCAACGAAGTGCGACAGCGTGTTGACTGTCACCCAACGTCCGTCGTCAGCCTGCTGTTCGACGATGGCGTGAATGTCGCATCCCATGTCCAGGTTCCTTGCTTGGGGCTTGTGGACCCAGTCGGCACGAAGCGTCGATCTCGCGTGCCGCTGCGTGCCCGGACATGCCGCGGCGGCGCACGAGAATGGCGATCCAAGCCTCAGGGGTTGCCGCACCGACCGTGCTGCGCTTGCGCCGAATGCCGGGCGCAACACCGGGCAGGCCAAGCGTCCTGAGCCGATGCCGTGCGCGAGCCGGAGCCTGCTCCGACTGCGGCCACGGACGGCCGCTACTTGCCAACCAAGCGGTCTCGGGCAAGCTGGCCGAGCAGGTCGGCCGGCACGGACGCGAACGCGCGACCGCCGCGATGACGGCGCTGGCGTCGAGCACTTCGCGGAAGCGGGTGCCGAGGGTGTCAGCACGGGTCGGCCTTCGCCGCGGCCGCTCATCAGTCAATGAACTCGATGGCCACCCGCGTCCCGCGCAGCATCGGAGGCCTGCGTTGCGGGATCGGTCGGCTTGGAGGCGGCGACGGGAGTCCGGCTGCAAACTGCTGAACGGCTGGGCACCAAACCCCACTCGCCTTCTGGCTTACGCTAACCAGCCACCGTATCCCGTCCACGGATTCGAACCGCCACCTCCAAGCCGACCGGGGTTCACGAAAGCCCGAGAGAGCGCAGGATGGTGTCGGTCGTGTCCCAGCCTTCGTCCCACGATGCCCGTGACGGGCCGCTTGGGAGGGGTTCGCGCTTCTCGCCACGCCGTCGCGGCGGGCTTGGCGTCCTTCCTCGAACGCCATCTCAGCGGCCCTCCCGCTCGGCACGCCAGCGGATGCGGCGCTCGGTCCCGTCCGCCCCGACGATCGTGCCGTCGTCGTTGATGCCCTCGATGCGGCCGGGCCACGCGGCCGACCAGCCGTGCCCGGCCACGTGGGAGACCAGGTGGAGGGTGGCGCCGACGTAAAACTCATGAACGCTGGCGGTGCAGCATGGGGTGATGAACATGCGGCCGGTGCGGCAGGCGTCCGGAAAGGGCGGCTCGGGCGTGCGGTTTTCCATGGCAGGCTCCAGGGCAGGTGCGGCCAGGCTGGGCCGGCGTGTGAGCCGGCTCAGCCCTGGGCGCGTTCGGCGGCGTGGGATTGCGCGGCCGCTACTGCCAGCAAGGGGCGAACGGGACGTCGTCGTCGAGGTCGGCGCCGGTGCTGCCCCCGGCCGTCGCCGGCTGCCGGGACGGGGCGCGGTCGTCACCGTCGCGCTTGTTGTCCAGGAAAGTGATCGCGCCGCCGTAGGGCGTCACGTGGATCTCGGTGGCGTAGCGCTCCACGCCCTCCCTGTCGGTCCACTTGCGCGTCCTGATCTGGCCCTCGACGTAGACCTTCGAGCCTTTGGTCAGGCAGCGTTCCACCAGCTTGCACAGGCCGTCGTTGTTCAGGATGACGACGCGGTGCCACTCGGTCCGCTCCATGCGCTCGCCGGTGTTCTTGTCCTTCCAGCTCTCGCTCGTGGCGACGCTCAGGGTGGCGATGCTGCTGCCGTTCTGGGTGGCCCGCACCTCCGGGTCGCGTCCCAGGTTGCCGATGAGTTGTGCTTTGTTCAGGCTGGTCATTTCATGTCTCGCCGTTCCTCGAAGTGCGGCCCCGGCCCGTGCCGGCGCGTCCTATCGGGTGCGGCCGATCCGAACCGGGACGGGGGCCGGGCCAGCCCCGAAGGCTTGCGAGCGGGCAGGGCCGGGCTGCGGGCGGCGCGGGCCTGCTTGGAGGTCTGCGGCGTCTGCGGCTTGGCCGTGCGCGGGGAGCGGGCTGGAGCCGCACAGCGGGGCGTCGGCACGGCGCCGGGTTGGCCCGGCCCCCGTTCCGGTTCAGGCCGCAGCAAACCCGAGATACCGTGTTGCGGGTCAAGCGGAGAAAGGGGATCCAGTAAGCTTGACTACCCGTTTTAAAAGGGCCGGTCGCTCGGCTTTGAGGGTGATTGCTCACCATATAATGTAATCTATGGCCCAAGTTTCTCAACCAATGGAGGATTATGGGGCCAAAAGAACGGACTATCCGAAAGAAAGGTTCTTACGATTGGCCGCAGAGTGACCAACACTGCCAACAGCCAGCCCTTTTAAAACGGGCAGTGAGCGTGGCGGGGCCAAGCAGGCGACCGTGGCAGATGATGGAACCGGGATTTTGGTGCAGGTTACGGTTGGCAAACCTGATGGCTGACAAAACTCGGACAGGAACCCCGCTTGAAAGGCGAGATGGCATCCTGGGTCAGATAGGGACGAACTTGCCACTCCGGCCAGAACTCGGGTGCTACCAAGTCGGTCCCTGCAACAACGCCGGTCAGTCAGGTTTCGTAGTGTTGCCCGGGAGTTCGCTTGCCGTCGTTTGGTCAAATGTGCGAGATGAATCTCGAGGGCGGCAGAAAGATTCGTCAGCAAATTCGTCAAAAACTGTAAATAGAGCCATGAAATAAAATAAATTAGACGACTCAGGCATACCCGGCGTGAAAATCCTGCTCAGGACGGTCCGCTCAAAACGTTGCGGAACATGAGCAGTAATTCTAGATTGTATGTCGCAGTACTGTGTGGATACGCTCTGCTCCTCGGCACAATATGGGAGCTCGTGATGACTTCTCCTCACACATTGCATAGGCCGCCTGGACTGTCGGTGAGACGCCGACGGCATGGCACAGCGGCAGGCACTCCGCGTCAGTTGTCGCTTGCCGGCTTCGGCGCGGCGGCGCTCGGGTTCAGCATGGCCACCTCGGCCTCGGCGCAGACGCTCGATCCGCTGGTCCTCGTCACGGCCCAAAGCGCGTTCGCCGGCTGCGTGCTCGACAATCCCGCAAGCCAGGTTGGCAACTTGTTCCCAAACACCGCCATCGAGCCCTGGCTCGCGCTCGATCCATCCGAGCCCACGCGCCTGCTGGTCGGAGTGCAGCAGGACCGCTGGTCGAACGGCGGCTCGCGCGGGCTGCGCGGCGCCCTCAGCGACGACGGCGGCCGGAGCTGGTTCGTCACCCTGCCCAGCGGCGTATCGAACTGCACGGGCGGCATCTACCCCCGCGCGTCCGACCCGTGGGTGAGCTTCGGTCCGACCGGCACCGCCTACTTCATGTCGCTGTCCCTGTTCCCCAACCTGCCGTCCGGCGGCTTCGGGCGCAACGCCATGCTGGTCAACCGCTCGACCGACGGCGCCTGGACCTGGGACGCCCCGGTGACCTTGATCGAGGACACCGATCCGCAGGTCCTCAACGACAAGAACTCGATCACCGCGAACCCGACGGACGCCAGCCGCGCCTATGCCGTGTGGGACCGCCTGCAGGACTTCACGATCGGGGCAGGCGGCGAGGGCGACGGCGGAGCGGCCGCTGCCCCGGCGCAAGGGGTGCAGTATCCCGAAGGCGTCCCGGACGCCCGCGACCGGGTCAGCCGGCTCCGGGCGCAGTCGCGCGACGCCGGGGGTGACGCCGTGACCGCGCCGCTCCAGTTCAAGGGGCCGGCATACTTGGCGCGCACCACGGATGGCGGCGCGACCTGGGAGCCGGCCCGGCCGATCTACGATCCGGGGGCCAACGCGCAGACGATCGGCAACCAGATGGTCGTGCTGGCGGACGGCACCCTGGCCGACTTCTTCAGCGAGATCGCGCCCAACGGCACGGTCCGGCTCGGCTTGGTCCGCTCCTCCGACAAGGGCGACACCTTCGAGGCCACGCCGACCTACGTGAGCCTGATCATCTCCAACAGCGTGATCACCCCGAACCAGCAGCAGCCGGTCCGCGACGCCGGCATCCTTTACGACGTCGCCGTGGACCGCGCGAGCGGTGCGCTCTACGCCGTGTGGCAGGACTACCGGTTCACCGGCGTCGAGGGGGTGGCATTCTCGCAGTCGCTGGACGGCGGCAGCACCTGGTCGGCGCCCGTGCAGGTCAACCTGACGCCGGACCAGGCTAACCTCTTGCGCCAGCAGGCCTTCGTCCCGCAGGTCAAGGTGGCGGGAGACGGGACGGTGGTGGTGACGCATTACGACTTCCGCTTCGGCAACTCGGCAAGCAACGCCGAGCTGACCGACTACTGGGCGGTGTTCTGCAAGCCGGCCAGCCCGGATGCCTGTGCAAGCCGGAGCGGCTGGGGGTCCGAGCGGCGCCTCACCGACGCGTCGTTCGACCTGCTCAACGCGCCGGTCGCGCGCGGTCATTTCCTGGGCGACTACATGGGCCTGGCCGCGAACGGCCAGGTGGTCACGTCGGTGTTCGGCGTGGCGACGGCGCCGAACCAAACAAGCCTGGTCGCCCGCAGGATCACCTTGCCCGGCGGAAGCCAAGTCGCAGCGTCGGGCAACTGAACGCATCGAACCCAATCGGCGCAGTAGGTGGGATCCTCCGCCTACTGCGTCGACGTGACCTCGCCGGGTTGGTCCGGATGCGGGCGTGAACTGCGGGCATGATGCCCTCAGCGCTGCGGCTTCGCCGGCGCTGTCCTGGCCATGAGCGGAGCGCTGAGCGTGACGACCGCGGGTCTTGGCTTCCGGTGCAAAACGGTGCCGCTTGCCAGTTCTTGTCCTGGCGAGGCATCGGCATGGACCAAAGGCGGCCTGGGATCGAAGCTGGGGCGAAGCAGGCGCGTGCTGCCATCGTCTCCGACCATCGTGACTTGTCCGGCCTCGATCGCCTGCACCCTGAACGCGCTGACGCTGCCCCCCACGCCCAAGACGACCGGCTTGCCGTCGCCGGTCGCGGCGAAGATCGCGCTCCTGGCTTGGGAGCTTACGAACACGCCGGTCAGGCGCGGCGGGGCCAGGCTCGCAAGCATAGCGGGTGCGCTCACCGCCGGGCGACGATCGTCGTTGAACAATGGCCGCGCGAGAAGACGGACGACAGCGGCCTGCTCCGTACCGGAGCTGGGCGGCAATCGCGCAGCCTGCGGAACGGGACGTATGGACGTCAAGGGAGACGGCGCGGTGCCCAACGGCGCCGGCGCCCACAGTTCCAATGCGATCGCGGCGCTGAAAACAAAGGCGGTCGTGCCGAGAACCACGGATGTGCGCTGGAGCGGCATGATGAGCCCTGTCCGGTTCGCTGCCGATGGTCCGCCCATTGAAACGCGTCAAGACGGCCGTTGCCAGTGTGCACGGTATCCCGGCGAGGAGAACTCTACCGATGCAATCGGTAGTGGGTCAGTTTGAAAATGGGCAAGGACGATTATCCTAAATTGGCAGACCCGTCATTTGGTGGGAGCGCTCCATCCGATGGAGGTCAGGAACACATCGACGCGGTTGATCGTTTCAGACACGGACTGAGACATTTGCAGCAGCGTTGGGAAGACGGGCTGGCCCTCAACAATGCCAGCCTCATTGAAAAATATCTCAGCGGTCGGTTTTCCGTAGTGCTCTATTGTCACCCCGCCACTCCCGAAGTGAATGAAGTTAGCAACACCACCAGGCCCCATGGTCGCAGTCATGTTGCTCACACGATTGTTGTTTTTGTCGACAGCATTAATCCCGGTGATGCTTTGGGGAACAAGGACGGGGATCAAGAGCCTGTGTTTATCACAACCGTCGAGTTTGTTGAGGGGCCAAAGAAAGCTGTTCCCGCTTTTGTAAGGGCGTATCTCATCAACGATGAACTTGCCGATGCCAGCAACGGCCACCTCTATGGCAGCGTTCCGGCCCTTCTTTTTAGTCTTCCCGCCAACCAACTCAGTCTCGGTACGAAAGGAAGTTATAAGTTCCTCCCGATCGTCGGCCATCGGGAAAGTCAGGCGCGTATCTCTCCAACCGAGAACCTCGTTGACGGTGTAGTCCAGAGACGCCCTGAGATTATGGACTGCATCTCCAAGGAGAAGCACAAGCTCGGCTGGCAGCGGATTGATCGAGATTATGCGGAGTGCCTGGCCTCCGTCCGGGTGATCCTCAAGGCGGAATTGGCAGAAATCCGTTTTGAGGAACGCTTCCCAAGCAGCATGAAGCTCGTTGATGTGCTTGTTGGCCCATTCACACTTTAGCTTCGCTTGAAAAAATCGTGGAAGGGTTTGTGACATACTGCCTCCCTCTCGGGCGATTCTGAGTTCTCAGCCATGATCAAAGGTCGAGCTTCGGTTGGACGCCTGGAAGGCTAGGAATGAAATCAGAGCACTTCAAACTGACCCACTACCATGCAATCTGGATCAAGGCTGTCTGCCGCTCATGGAGTCTTGCTGGCGGTCAAATTGAAGAAGGGGCATCCGGGAAGGGCTGGAACGGCTTTTGGGTGCGGACGACCGCGTGCGCGTAGACCAGCAGCTTGCGGGCGACGGCGACCAGGATGACCTTGGGCGGCTTGCCGGCATCGGCCATACGCTGAACGAAGTCGGCCAGGGCTTTGTTGGCCCGCTTGGCGCTGAGCGCGCACATGTAGAGCAGGCCGCGCAGGCGCCGGCTGCCGACGCGGCTGATCTTGCCCGGCCTGCGCACGGAGCTGCCGGAGCTGT
>JAABUQ010008876.1_pt1 | contig 13879 bp, 18 predicted proteins | sample 5560001 | NCBI WGS metagenome assembly JAABUQ01 (sample SAMN10711888, study PRJNA513371) | rock metagenome | isolation source: Antarctica rocks | place: Antarctica: Victoria Land, Finger Mt nord | collected 2015-12-18
CTGTCAGCATCATCGCCACCGGGCGCCTGCATGGGCTGACCGCGTTCGGGGCGCTACGGGCCGCACTGGCCGGAGAAGCTGTTATGCAAACCGCTTGAGCAAGCGTGAGGCAGGTGAGCAGTTACCGGTTCCCCACCCTCCCATCCAGCTCCGCAACGACCGCATGCGCCCGTTATTCTATAGCGGCCGAGCCGGCGCCGGCCAGGCGATACAGCACGATCGTGCTGCACCGCGCTCCTATTTGCTCCTAACGACAGCAATCTTACCCTGAACGGAAAAGGTTCCGTTCAACTGCTCTATGTTTCCTTTGATGCCAAGATCCTCAGTGGTAAGCGACCGAGGCAGTGGGTTTGTTGGCTCAGCAGTTTTCTGCACCTCCGGTGCTCACGGGCAGACGCCCGCTCCGCTCAAAAAACCACACCGGATCGGCCTAGCGAATTCTTAAACAGGCACCAAGCGGGCCATGACGCGCGCGTTCAGCGCGTCGAGGTCTGGTCCGACAACGGCCTCCGACGTCACCAGCAGGAACGCGCCGCCGTGCATGGCCTCGGCGCGCTCGCACTCCGGCGCGGCGCGCGCCGCCACCTCCGCAGCGCCGATGCCGAACGCCCGCCGGCACAGCAGGTCGTCGAAGAAGCACACCGGCCAAATCCGATGCACGCTGTCCCGGCCGTCAATGTCGCGGCCCGACTTTTGGGATTGCACGCATATAAGGTCGAAATCCGCCAGCCTCACGGCGTTGTCGGTCTGCACGGCTGCGCGGTATGGCCCGAAGATGTCGATCAGCCGCGGCAGCGTGGCCGAGCAGAACCGGGCATAGTCTGCCTTCTCGGTGTCCAGCCGAAGCGAAATGAAATCGTCCGACTGGGCTATGTCCCTGGACAGGTACCCGGCGAAGCGCGCCTCATACGAAATCTGCCCCGACAACCCGCTCGCCAGCGCCGTTCGGAGGTCGAGCGAGGCCGATTCGCCCGTGAACTCGAACGGCGCGTCGCTCGTGGTCTTGCCGGCGTCCCAGAACCCAGGAACAGCCACGAGCTGTTCAACGAACTTGGCATTCAGCTCCGGGCTAGGCTCATCCAGGTTCGCGCGGCGCCGGATCATCAACTTAACATGCATGCCTTCCTCCTAGCACATAGCACATGCCTCAATTTCAGATTACGGCTGTGACGGCCTTACGCGAACGGAAATGTTTCTGATCTCAAGCTCATCGATGATGCTTCTCGCATCCGCGGCAACCTGTGCAGTTGGAACCTCGATCACGCCCATATACCCAGGGTTCTGCGCCAATGCAGTACTCTGTCTTCTTAATTGCTCCCGAAAGCTCGGCGGTATGAATGTTCCGGCCCTGGTCGGGAATATTCCCACAGCCGTCTTGGCGTCGATGAGTTCGATGGTGCCATCAGGCAGCACCCGGATGCCGTCCCATCTCACAATGGACGCGCCGTTCGGGTTCGGGTTGTCGTATCTCAGCGCAGGTGACGCCGCGCTCTGCCCCGTTGCCGGGTTGGTCGAGGAACCGGCCGTCTGCGCCTGATACCGGTAGGCTTCCCGCATCGCCGGACTTCCCGGTGGCCCAATGTTCTCAGGCACAAACAAAAGTCCGCGGTTGACCCCGCTCGAAGGCGGCAATCCCACGCTGTAGTCAGGCGGACCTGGGGGCAGCCGCGGCGCCGGCCCGCCCGGATCGGCAGGCGTATTCACCGGCCCTTGCGGCGGCGGCCTGCGGCTGCGCGCGTCCTTCAACGCCTGGTAGAGGCCGTCAAGGTCGGCTTCGGTCGGCACAAAGCCTCCCCGTCCCGTGAGGTACGGCTTCCGGAGTTCAGGACTTTCCGGGTCGATCTCCTTCAGTCGCGAGCGCAACTTGCCATGGGCTTCCAGCCGGAACAGCTCGGCGTCGCTAAGCGGGCCTTCACCCGGCTCGACCCGCCGGGTGGTCTCGTCCTTCTCGAACAGCTCGCTTTGCGCATACTGGGTGCCAAGAGCAGACCCAATTCTCTGAGCCAAACCGCTATTGAATGGCCGGCCGCGCTGCGCACCTGTCAGGTCCGAACCGCCGGCCAACAAAGCTGAAGGCGCAATCGCCTCGCCGTCTGGCCGCGCCACGCCCGCCCCCTGCCCGCCCGTCCACCCCCGCAACGGCCGCATCCGCCACATCCGGCCGTTGTAGCCCTGCGACACCGGCGCCGCCGGCCACGTGATGCGCAGCCGGATCGTGTCCACCCCATACGGCAGCGCCTCGTCCCTCGCCGCCTCATCCCTTGCTCCGTTCATCGCATCGCCCCTTAATCCCATGTGCGCCCATCCAACTTGCCCAGCCCGACGACCCACGCCCTGCGCTCGGCCTCACCGAGCGAGGACGCCGCGTCGAACGGCAGGACGTTGCGACCAAAAAACATACTGCCTGCCAGGTCGGTATTCTTGGTCAGCGTCCTGAGCGCGGCCGACCCGCCCTATCGCTCCCCCCAATCCACCCGGGCCACCCGCGCCCCGCCCGGCGCCCCCGGCGCCGCCACCATCATCCCAAAGGCCCGCGACAGCGCGTCTACCTGGTCGTCGCAGGCGCCCCCCGGGAAATCCTCCAGCTCCGCCAGGAACGCCCCGGTCCAAGCCCCCGCCAGCACCGACACCGTCCCCGCGTTCACCTGGGACGCCACCGGCATCGCCCGCACCGCCTTCGCCCCGCTTTCCGGCGAACTCACCACCCGCCATCCCGCCAGCCGCGTCGCCAGGAACGCGACCTGCGACCGCCCCGCCTGCCCCGGGTCCTGCGGCAGCCCGACCACGACCCCCGGCCCGTCCCGCTCCGCCGCCGCCCGGATCGCCTGCACCACCTCCTCCGGCCCGCCCTTGAGCCGAATGACGTCCTGCACCTGGAACAGCCCGTCCGCCGAGCGCGCCAGCCGCACCCCCGCCGTCCAGTCCCCTGAAACGCTCGCCGCCAAGTCCCAAGCCCGCACCGCCGCCCCCGGCAAAGCCGCGTCCGTCACCGCCACCCGCCCCACCTGGAACAGCCGCCCGCCCGGCAGCCGCGGCGACTGCTGAAACAGCGCCGCCCACGCCCGGTCCCCCATCGCCAGCCGCTTCCGCTCCAGGGCCGGCGCGTCCTCCCACTCCGGCCACAGCGCCTCCCCCGGCGCCCGCCCCAGCAGATCGCCCGCCTCCGCCAAGGCCGGCAGCCGCACCACCCGCCACCCTTCCGTCCCCGCCAGCAGCCGCCCGCCCAGGTCGTCCGGATGCCACCGCGTCATCACCAAAACGACGCGCCCCCCCGGCTTGAGCCGGGTCAGCAGGTCCGAGCGGTACCAGTCCCACAGCGCGTCCCGATGCACCCGGCTGTCCGCCTCCGCGTGCCCCTTCACGGGATCGTCGATCACCGCGAGGTCCGCCCGCCGCCCCGTCACCGGCCCGCGCACCCCGGTCGCGTAGTACGTGCCCCCGCCCGTGGTCCCGAACCGGTGCGCCGCCCGGCTCCGCGGATCGACCCCCACCCCCAGCCGCGCCCGGTGCTCCAGCAGCAGCCCGCGCACCCCCCGCCCGAACGCCTGCGCCAACCCGGCCGTATGGCTCGCCGCAATCACGTGCGCTCCGGGCCGCCGCGCCAGGAACCAGGCCGGGAACAGCAGGCTCGCATACGTCGATTTCGCCGAACCCGGCGGCAGCAGCAGCATCAGCCGGTCGCACCCGCCCCCCGCCACCGCGTCCAGCTCCCGGATCATCAGCCGGTGGTGCCGAGCCGGCGCCTGCCCCTGCGGCGCCAACGCCAGCGCCGCCCACGCGGCCAGGTCATTCCGCACCCCCGTCCGCAGCGCCCGCTCCGCGGCCACTGCCGAGTTCGTCCAGTTCGTCATCGCTCACCTGCGAAAGATCGGGGGAAGTCCGCGCCGCCGGCGCCCTGGGATGCACGTAGGGGGCGGCCGCCTTGGCCACCGCCACCGCCCCCTCCTCGTCCCCGTCCCGCCATTTCCGGCGCATGACGGTCAGCATGACAAGCAGCGGCGAAGGCTCGACCATGGGTCGGACTCCCTTATGATGGATGAATGATTGAGACGCCCCTGCTTCGCACAGACCGCCTGCGCCTGCGCCCGCCGCGCCCGGAGGACGCACCGATTGTCTCGGCCCTGATGACGCCGGGCGTGAGCCAATGGCTGGCCCGCTGGCCCGTGCCATTCACGCTGGAGATGGCGGAGGCGCGGATCGCCCAGTCGCTCGACGCCATGGCCGCCGGGCGCTCCCTCATCTGCGTGGTCGAGCACCGGGGAGAATGCGTCGGCTGGATCGGCGGCGGGCGCATCGCGGACATGGATGGCGGCGACTTCGGCTATTGGCTCGGCGAGCCGTGGCACGGCCGCGCGCTCATGCAGGAAGCCGCCCCCGCCTACGTCGCCGCCCTCCGCGACCGCCTGGCGCTCGGCAGCATTGAGGCGACCTGCCATGCAGAGAACCGCGGCAGCGCCCGCATCCTCGCCGCCTGCGGCCTGAACCGCGTCGGCGTCCGCACCGAACACGTACCGGCCCGCAATCGCGACGAGCTACTCGACGTATGGCAACGCACCTGGACGCGCGACGCGCCAGGCTAAGTCCCTGGATAGTCTAAATTGGGGCAATCCGTCAAGGATTTATTGCCTAAATACCGCTAACGCAACAACCCCGAACGCCCGCAGCACCCCACGCCCAGGCCTACCCAGCCGTTCGCGAAAAATATGTTAATTTCTTATTGACAACCAGCCTCGGCGCCCGCGATCCTACGCGCCCACGCCGCTCCGGAATCAATCCGGCGCAGCGGGTTCGCCCCAAAAGAAGGGCCAATAAAAAGGAGGAAACCCATGCCCCTCAGCGTCTCCGGAACCGGCGCCAACACCGTCTTCACCCCAGGCGCCAAAGTCCAGCCGTTCAAGAACATCCGCCTGCCGGACTTCTTGCAAGACGCGTCAAGTTACAACAACGCGCAGAACCTCACCATCACGGTGTCCAACATCAACGGGGGCGGTCCCACGGACGCCAACGGCACGTTCGTCCTCGGCTTAGCAGGCTTCCATCAAACAGCCCCCGGGACCTACACCCTCAATACCGGACTGAGCTACGATGCCGCCGCCGCTGCCATAAGCAACCTGAAGAACCTGACGTTTACCACCGCGCAAACGCCCGCCGCCATCACCGTCCAAACGACCGGCAGCCTGAACCAGACAGGCACCGACAGCCTCACCCAGGTCGTCACCCCCGTGCCGCCGGCCTTCATCGTCACCGACACCCTCGCCAACAGCAGCTATACCTGCGCCGGCACCCCGTACATCGGCCCCGGCGGCGTCATCAGCCAGTACGTCGTGCAAACCGACAACCCCGCCCTCAGCACCGCCAACCTCAACATCACCGCGACAGCCCCGGGCGTGTTCATCCATACCGGCAGCGGCGTGGACGCGATCACCGTTGCGGGCGTCGGCGGCAAGAACATTCTCGACGGCGGCACCAACTCGAACTTCCTCACCGGCGGCGCCGCCGGGTCCGGCGCCGACACGTTCTTCGTCGATGCCCGTACTGCCGCCTCCGACATCTGGAACACCATCGCCAACTTCCACGCCGGCGACGCCGTCACCCTGTTCGGCATCACGCCCACCAACAAGATCATCGCCTGGGCCGACGGCCAAGGCACCACCGGCGCCACCGGCCTCACCCTGCACGCGACCCAAACCGGCGCCCCCCAAGCCTCCTTCACCCTAGCCGGCTACACCACCGCCGACCTCAGCAACGGCCGCCTCGGCCTGGCCTACGGCACGGAAACCGACGGCACGCCCTACCTTTACGTCACCGGGTTGAAATAAGGCTCGGCGGCGCTGACGACATCGAGCGAAAGCCGGTGGCGGACAAACCGGCCCGTGCCGTTCACGCCGAAGGTGGCGGAGGCGCCCACCGCCCAGTGCCTCGCCGCCAGAGCGGCCGGTTTGAGTTAAGGCGTCAAATCGCCGCCTCCATGTCGGAGGCAATCGTCCGCAGGTCCCGCACCAGCATCTCAACCTGATCCGCCGCCACATCGGCCGAAAAATCGCCATGCACAACCGCGTCGCGCAGCCTCGCCAAGCCGCGAAGGCGGTCGGCAACCTCGCTCTCAACGAAGCCGTCCGCAGCCAGCGCCTGAATGGCCTGAAGCGGCGAGGCGCTGGATGGCCCGGCCTCGCCGCCGCTGCTGGCCAGGCGCGCAAGGGCTTCCAAGGCCGCCCATGTGCTGACAAGCGCCGCCGCATGGTGGCCGCCAGTTGCCAGGGCTTCGCTCTCCCCCAACGCGGCGTGAAGCTGCGGCCAAGTCGGCCTCCTTATCGGCAGCGCTCCGTCAATCGACGGGTTCAGGTAGATCACGCGAAACTCCCAACCCTTCTGGCGGGAAATCGTCTTGGAAAGCTCAGCAAGCTGCGTCTCACCCTCGCGGCTTCTCCGATGCATGGACCTCGATGATGATCCCGCCCTCCAAGCCTCGGGCGATGGCGTCCGGCTGATAATTCCCAAGGAATTCGGGAACGACCCTGCGCGGCGGGTTCACGTAAAAGGTCAGCCCTCGCGCTTCCGATGCACGCTGCAAGCTCCGCAAGGCATTGCTTTCCGAAAGCGCCCTTTCGGACCGTTCCGAAAACCCTGTTTCCAACGTCATGGCACCTGCCTCCAGCTCAGGTCGTCATCAATTCGAACGTAGATCACAGGACGCTCCGTTCCAATCGCCTGTTCAAGCGTCGGCGTCAGCGACCGGAACACGGCTTCGGCCTCCGGCTCGAACTTCTGCACGACGACGCGCTCGATGAGCCGATCATTCGGGTAGATCGCGAGCAGCATGCCGTCGATAATCAGCTTCACGATATGATCGACGTCGCCCTCCATCTCGGCCGGAGGAAACTAGAAGATCGTCGCAGCAAGCGGCCGATGGTCAAGGATGAAGAAGTCGCTGACCGCGTTCACACGCACCTTGGCGACCTCGCCGACCCGCTGCCTCCACAATTCCTTGCCTTTGGCGTTCTTCGATTGGTGCGAGCGCGGCGTATCTCGGATGACAAACTCAATCGGGAATGGCAGACTGATGTCGGGATGGAGACGTCCGCTCAAGACTTGCGACCTGCTGCTTGGGAAAGCCCACCACAGCCTATACGCCACGCATCCGCTGAATGGGGTTCATCATCGCCCCCTGGCCCTCATCCGCCATCCCGGCTAACCAAGCCCCATGCGCCCCCTCCTCGTCCTCCTCCTGCTCGCCGCCTGCGCCACCCCCACAACCCCGACCGGCCGCTACGCCGGCACCGCCACCCCCGCCGCCCCGTCAGCCCTTTGCAAGCCCGGCCATGCCTCCTTGCAGATGCACGACGGCCAAGCCCTGTTCGTGCCCGACGAGACCACCTGGTCCCTCCCCGGCACCGCCAACCCCGACGGCACCGTATCAGCCGAGCGCACCGGCAGCGGCGCGGACAAAAAGCCCTGGCCCACCCGCTTCGCCGGCGCCTGGACGCTCGGCCAAGTCACCGGCGCCTACACGACGCCCCGCTGCACTTTCGCAATCCAGCTGGCCCGCCAGTAATGCCGACCGGATAACTCGTTACTTCGGCACCACCGTCCGGTCCCCGCCCGGGCTGCCCGGCGGCGGAATCACCGGCATCGTGCCCGTCGTCGGCGGCCGGATCACCGGCGTCGAGGACCCGAGCGGCGGCGGCGCCACCACCCCGGTGTCCGGCACCCCAGTCCCCGGCGCCCCTTCGCCCGGCGCCAGCCCCGGCGTATCGCCCCCCGGCGCCCCGCCCGCCCCCGGCGGGATCGCGCGAGGCTGCACCTGCTCCGGCACCGCAGGCGCCTGCGCCCACACCGGCGCCGCCGCCAGCAACCCGGCCGCCAACGCCGCCCACATCCACCACGGCGCCGGGCCCGGCCGCCGCCGCACCGCGATGGCGCGCGCGCCCTGAATCCTTGATCGACCCTGCATTCCCGTCTCCTGTTCCGACCACATCTTGAACGCAGCCGCACCCTTCTAGATTGCCGTCACGCCGCCGCCATTCAACACGCTGTCCTGCCCCATCCAGACCGGACCAACGCCGCCCGCGACGACCTTGCAGCCGCCTGTGACGCCCTGATGCTCCTCGAGCAGGCAGGATGGCGGGAATTGGCCGCAACCGCATTTCAACGGCCCGACCCAAACTCCGCGGCGGCCGTCGTGATCCAGCATGGCGCGCGATGGCTGGTCGCGGACAACAGGTGGGTGTTCCTGATCGGGCGATCCTCCGAACTGCTGCCGGTCGGAAAGATGTACGGCTTCAGCCAACGCCTGGGGGAACCGAACCCCGTGCTGCTGGACATCATAGAGCCTGGCGCCTGGGACCCGTTGTTTGCCGCCATGCCGGGGTTCCCGGTTGAGACCTTGGTTCGAGAAGGCCTGACCCCCGCCCAACAAAGGGACGCCATCGCCCGGCGCGCACTGGGCCTCGAAACGCCCGAGGAGATCGGCCGCAGCTACGACGTGACCGGCTGGACGGTCTCAAGGCTGTCCGCCTGATCATTTCCGTCTTCAAGTGTGCGCCAAGCTTTGCACGCCGTTCCACGCCGCAACGGCACGCTCTGAGGCACGGAGTGTTGCGTGCGCCACCCAAGCAGCCCTGAAATCCAGGGCCGCAAAGGCCAGCCGCGACCGAGGGTCCTCAGATCCGCGCCCCGGCGTGATCGCTAAATCAGCGCCCGCACCTCCGGCGGCAGCCGCCACAGCGCATCCCCCGCCAACCTTAAATCCAGCTTGTACAACTCCTGCTCCCGGAACGCCCGCGAAGCCCGCAGCCGGTCAAGCCAGGACGACAGCGGCGGCGCCCAAGGGTCCAGCAGCGCCTCCCGCCGCGGCAGCCCGGCAATCGCCCGCATCATCCCCGCAAAATCCGCATCCGGCACCCGCTGGTGCTCGCCGGCCAGCCCCGCCACCGCCACCGCCCGCGAGCGCGCCAGCCGCCGCAGCCCGGCGTCCAGGTCGGCATACCGCATGTGCAGCAGATACAGCCGGTCCAGCACCAGCGGCGCGTCGCAGCAATGGAAGCCCGGCGCCCATTCCACCGCGCGCCGCACCAGCGCCGGCTTGCACATGGACGCGGAGAACCGCACCCATTGCCGCTGCGCCCCGATGGGCTGCAAGAGATCAAGCGCCGGCTCCTCCCCCGGCAGATGGTGCAGATCAAGGCCCACCGCCGTCACCACCGGCTCCCGCACCGCGTCCGCGAAGTCCAAGAGGCCCTCGTAATGCAGCGGGTCTGCCACCAGCAGCTCGTCCACGTCCGTGTGGATCACCGCGTCGTAATGCCGCAGCAGCGCGCGCACCTCTTCCGCCATCACCGCCGCCCGCCATTCCTCGTCAAGCGCCGTGCGCGGCAGGCGGCGCACACGGATCGGCAGGCCCGAAGCACTCCCGTCGTCCGAGCCGTGGTCCAGCAGCGTGCAATGCTCCGCCCCCAGCTCGCGGGCATAATGCCGCGCCCAAGCGCGCGCCCACACCGGCTCGTTATACGACATGGTGACGGCGGCAACGCGCATGAGCGGCTTCCTTGCTCGGGCGCCGCGCCATGCAACAAGCGCGCCCGCGTCCAACCCCGCCCCCAACCCCGCCCCCAACCCCGCCATTGCCGGCCCCGCCCCCTCCGCGCTAAGGCACCCGCGCAACCCCGAGGCCTCCCCCACCATGTCCGAACCCAGTTCCAAGCCCCCCACGTCCAAGCTCAACGTTGAATCCAGCGACGGCATCCTGCGGTCCGTGCTCGGCACCACGTTGCAGGGCGGCGCCGCCCGCGCGGTGATCCTGCTCGGCGCATTTTCGGCACTCGGCGCGCTCATCGCTTGGCTGGTCCGCTAAATCGGCTGGCCACGCCAGCCCCGACAGCCCGGCTGGTCCCGCCCGCCCCCGCACATCCGCCCCAGCCCTGCCCGCCACAGCCCCAGCAGCCCCAGCCCGGCCAGCAGCACCGCCCCCGACCCCGGCTCCCCCACCGCCACGTCCCAGCCCACCGCGTCCAGCGCCAGCACGTCCAGCGGCGTGATATTCTTCGCCATGTTGGCATAAACCGCCGGGTCCATCAGCCCGCCCGTCCCCTGCAGCCAATGGCTCGCCTGATACTGCCCACTCCCGCCCGGCGAGAAATTCCCCAGGTTCGTCGCCCCGCCATCCACCGAGAAATACGCCGCTTGGCCCCCCGTGAACCCCGGCGCCCCCAGCCCCGCGTACCGGAACGCGTCCAGCCCCGTCCGCGTCGCCGACCCCGTGTCCAGCGCCGATTCAAACCCCAGCAAATGCCCGATCTCATGCGCCGCCACGCCGATCAGGTCGTAGCGCCCGGACGCCAGATCCGTCCGCGTCGTCGCAAACGTCACCGCGGCGTTGGAGGTGAACTCGATGGTCCCGTCAGACGCCACCCCCGCTCCAAACCCAAGCGCCCGCGCCTCCGCCGTCGTCAGCGTGATGCGGCTGGACGGCCCCGCCGCCGGCAGGCTCGCCACCGCCGCCCGGTCCAGCGCGCTGCTCGCATCCGCCGCCAGCCCGGCCGCATACGCGCCATACGCCACCGTCCCGAAATCCGCCTGCGTCGCCCCCAGCACCGCGCCCCCGCCCGCACCGAGGCCAAGGTCGCGGAACCCGATGCCGATGTTCACCGCAACCGGATCGGACAGCACCGACGACCAAGCCGCCGCCGCCGCAAACGCCGACGCCTCCGCATCGGTCAGCGTGTCCCCGGCAATCTCCGTGAATGAAAAGCTGACCGCCTCAGCCGAACCCGCCGCGGCAAGCAACCCGCCCGCCACCAAGCCGATCCGAACCAAAGCGCGTGCCGCCATGACCAAACTCCACCTCGAGTTGATCATACCTACCACACATGCTGCCCCTCACGGCAAGTTCATTTCGAAATCGGAGCATCAGCCGCGCCGTCATGGCGGCACGGCAACGCCGGGCGCGGCCCGCACGAAGGCTGCGGGCATCAAACGAACGTCCAAGAGAAGCGGCCGCCTTTCTGGAAAACGCGGCCGGCGGAAGTCTCCGCGAAGTGCGTGGTGAAGACGGTCGCGCGGCACTCCGCGGCCTGCTCCAGCGCCCACAGCCGTGACGTGAGGCCAGCTTGCGGGAATTCGCAGAAGCAGGAGGCGAGGCCGGTCTCATGGATTTGGAGCGGGTGGTGCATGACGTCGCCGACGAACAGGGCTTCCTCCCCCTGCGAAACCAAGCGGATCGAGGCATGGTCGATGCTGTGGCCAGGCGTTCGGAGAAAGGACAGCCCGTCGATGACCTCCTGGCCGTCGATCTCGATCATGTCCGCCAGCCCGGCCTCGATCACCGGGCGGACGCTGTCGCCGTAAACGCCAGGAGAGGGGGTCCCGACGGCCGGGCCGAGCGCCAGGCTCGGGCGGGCCTCGCCGTCAGGGGGCCTGCCGTCGGCGAGCGCCTCGTTGTAGGCCTGCTCGACGCGCGAGAAGACGTGCCTGGCATTGGGGAACGTCGGCACCCAGCGCCCGTCCAGCAGGCGGGTGTTCCAACCGACGTGGTCGGCGTGAAGATGGGTCAGCAGCACATAGTCCACGTCCACAGGCTGCACCCCTGCCGCTGCCAGCCTGGCAAGGTAGGGTTCGTGCAGCCGGTCGAGCATCGGGGCGTGCGGGCGCCGCTTGTCGTTGCCGGTGGCGGTGTCGATCAGGATCGTGTGGCGGGGCGTGCGCACCAGCCAGCTATGGATGCTCTGGATGAGGATCCCCCCGGCCTCGACCGACCCTGGGCCGAGCTTGCCGCGGTGGCGCTCCAGCGCTTCCGGATCGGAGCCGGGATACAGGGTGGCCTGCGAGAACGCGTTGAGCGTCAGCTCGTCGATCCGGGTCACGGTGGCAGCGCCGATGCGATAGGATCGGGCCTCATGGATTGGCGGGCCGGTTCGCACGTCCGATGCGGCGGGGGCAGGCGGGTTGGTTTGCATGGCGTGTTCCCTGAAGCGTAGGGAGGACATGCCCAATGCCGGATGCGAACAGGAGGGCCGTGGCGCGCATGGGTCTGATCCACGCCGGTGATGACGGCGCGGGCGCCGCCGCCGCGGTTGACGGAGCTTGAACATGGACCTCGCCGACATCGACCTCGGCCTGCTGCTCGCGCTGGACGCGCTTCTGAAAGACCGGAACGTCACCCATGCCGCCGTCAGGCTTGGGATCAGCCAACCGGCTCTGTCCACGCGGCTGAGCCGCCTGCGCGACCTGTTCTTGGACCCGCTGTTCGTGCCCGCCGCCGCCGGGCGCGGGGTCGTGCCGACGCCCCGGGCGGCGGCCCTGCAGGTTGAGCTGGCCGGCATCCTTGCCCAGCTCCGCCGCCTCATGGATGGTCCTTCGGCGTTCGATCCGGCGCAGACGCGGCGCACATTCGTCGTCGCGATCTACGAGAACCCGGCGGCAATCCTGGCGCCCGGCCTCGTGTCGGAGGTGACGGCCGCCGCCCCCGGCGCGCGGATGGCCTTCGTGAGCCCAGGGCGGGACATTCTGGACCAGATGGAGCGCGGGGCCGTGGACCTGCTGGTGGCGGGACCAGACAGGGCGAACGGCGACCTGATGCGGCGGCCCTTGTTCGAGGACGATTTCTGCACCGCGCAACGCCACGGCCATCCGCGGGGCAAGCAGGCGCTGGATCTCGACACGTTCTGCGCGCTCGACCACCTGTTGGTTTCAGCCGATGGCGGCGGCTTCCATGGGCTGGTTGACAGCGCGCTGAATGTGGTGGGACGGGCGCGGCGGGTGACGGTCTCCATCCAAAGCTATGCTTTGGCGCCCATCGTCCTCGCCGGCAGCGACTGCGTATGCACGATGCCGCGCCGCTTCTTCCGCAGGTTCGCCGAGGGCCTTGACCTGTTCGTGCCGCCGGTCAGGCTTCTGCCGACGCAACTGCTGGCCTTTTGGCATCCCCGTTGCCAGGATGACCAGGGCCACATCTGGCTCCGAGGGCGCCTGTATGCCGCGGCACGGCGCGTCTGACGCCAGCCCTTTGCAACGGTCATGGCGAAAGGCGGCCAAGGCAGGGAATTTGGCATCAGGCTGCCCCCGCCTCACGCTCGGACCGGCACCGCGTCCGCCCGGCTCGCCCCGATAAACCCCACCATGACGCCCGCCACCAAACACAGCGCCCCCGCCGCCATAAACGCCCCCAAGTAGCTCCCCGTCCCCACCCGGATCAGCCCGGCCGTCCACGCCGCCATGGCCGCCCCCATCTGGTGCATCGCCGCGATCCAGCCGAACATCACCGGCGCGTTCTCCTCCCCGAAGCACCGCGCCGCCAGCCGCACCGTGGGCGGCACCGTGGCGATCCAATCCAGCCCGTAGAACACCGCGAACACGCCCAAGCCCGCATACCCCATGCCCTCCCACCCGATGTCGAAGGCGAACGGCAGGAACAGCAGGCTCAACCCCCGCAGCCCATAGTACCAGGCCAGCAGCATCCGGTTGTCCCACCGGTCCGACAGCCAGCCCGACAGCGTCGTGCCCACCATGTCGAACACCCCCATCGCCGCGAGCAAGGACGCCCCCAGCACCTCCGGGATGCCATGGTCGATGCAGGCCGGGATCAGGTGGGTGCCGATCAACCCGTTGGTGCTCGCCCCGCACACGAAGAACGACCCGCCCAGGAGCCAGAAATCCCGCGACCCGAAGCCCCCGCGCAACGCCCGCAGCGCCCGCACCGCCGGGTTCACGGTCGGCACGACGCGCGGCACCACCGCCGCCCCTCCGTAAGGCGGAAGCCCCAGGTCCGACGGCCGGTCCCGCATGAACGCCAGCACCGGCAGGATCAGCACCGCCGCGACGCCCGCGACCACCACGCTCACCCAACGCCAGCCGACATGCTCCGCGAGGTAAGCCAGCACCGGCA
>JAABUQ010008877.1_pt1 | contig 13878 bp, 18 predicted proteins | sample 5560001 | NCBI WGS metagenome assembly JAABUQ01 (sample SAMN10711888, study PRJNA513371) | rock metagenome | isolation source: Antarctica rocks | place: Antarctica: Victoria Land, Finger Mt nord | collected 2015-12-18
AGATCTGCCAACTCCGCCATGGCGTTGGGCAACCCACCTTGCTTGACCTTGAGTCCAGACCCGTCCGTCAGGACGATGCCGATCACTCCTCCAAACGCCACATGGCGGCGCGCCGCGATGATAATGGCCTGCTCATAGGGCGAGCCGAAGGCGTCGAGGTCGAAGATCGAAAAACGGTGGAGGTCGATGGCCCGCAGGACGCGTCGGTTGTCGCACACATAGGCTAGCCGCGTGTCCCGTACCCAGTCCTGGTCACAGCCGACGTAGCCAGCAGCCTCGTGCCAGATGCCCTTGAACATCTCACCTGTGCCCGCGAATGCGTCGAAAACATGAGAGTCGCGGCCCACCGCGTCGAGGACATTACAGCGGATCTCCAGCTTGGCATTTTTGGCGGCACCATGATTCTTGACCTTGATGCCGCTCTTTATAGATGCGGAGAACTTCCCCATGGCTCAGTCGATCACGGTCGTGCCGAGTTCGACCTCGACGTCGGGCATGTGCGCCATCGCGGCGTTCAGCCGCGACAGGGCGTCGGCTTGGTCCTTCAGCGGACCCCGGATCGAGATCCAGAACCGATCCATCACAGGGCCGGTCGCAACTTCGTGGACCGCGATGGACCTGCCGTCGTCGAACAACGCATCGATCTCGGACTCGGTGAAGCCGAGTTGAAGGACGTCTTCGCCCCCGGCCTGTAGTGATTCTATTTCCGACCGCAGAAGGTCGACGTCCCAACCGGAGTTCATGGCGATGCGGTTGTCGGCGAGCGCCAAAGCCTTACGCTCCCGTTCGTCGAGACCCGACACCATCACGGTGGGGATAGAAGCCATGCTGATCGATCTGGCCGCCAGCACGCGTCCGTGGCCGGCGATCAAGTTGGCGTGTTCGTCCACCAGAACGGGGTTAAGGAAACCGAAACGCCGGATCGAGCTCGCGATCTCCACGACTTGGGCGTCGGAATGAGTGCGGGCGTTCCTGGCATTCGTGACAAGCGCGGCGACAGGGCGGTACTCGACCGCGATCTCCTTCCAACGCGAGGCGGTGACATTTGATGGCTGCTCGGCCCGTACCTGTATCCTGCTGTTGGGGACGCCCTTCTTACGACCGGCGTCGGGACGTGCGCCACCGGGCATTTGAAATCCTTGAATTCGGCTGATTGTTTTTCAGCGTACCCCATCGCCCCAATTTGGAAGCGGGAGTTGGAGCCCGAGGCCAGAATCGAACTGACGTCCTGACGATTACGAGTCGGGTCGGTTTGGGAGAATTACGGACCACGGATCGTGCGCCTATGGGACTGCGCAGACCTCGTTGAGGCGGCGTCCCGAGCAGGCTTGATGGCCCGGCATCTTTCGGATGCACCACTGGCGTCATGGTCTGACTCAGATCCCTGCCACATCTCCTGATCAATCGCAAGCGTTAAATCTGCACAAGCGAATCGAGCCTTACATCCACGTCCGCACCACCGAACAGAGCGTCGATGATGATCTTGGCGCAATCGCCTCTGGCCCTTTTGACCCGACCGACGAAGCCAGCGAAGGGGCCATCGACCACGCGAACCGAATCGCCAGGTGAAAACGTAACTTCGGGCTTCTCCTTGGCTTCGTCGAACTCGCCAGCCGCTTCCGCCGCCATGATGGCATGAAGCTTGAGGGTACGACGAATGGGTTGCGGTGTGCCGGCGTACCCCACGATATCGACGACCCCATCCCGACTTCGAATGGTGCGCCAATCAGGCGTCATCGACGGCAGACCGAGAAACGCATAGCCTGTACAGAGCGGAACCTCGACACGACGTTTAACCTGCTTGCCGTTCACAACTCGCTTGCCGAACCGCCAGTATGCCCGCATCGGAACGTAGCAGTGATAGCCAAGCGCCTCGATCGCAGTCTTTGCCTTGACTTCCATCGAAGGTGCCGTCTGCGCTGCGAACCACAGAGCCACGGGCTGCTCATCAACGACACGGCGCGTCCCGACGCGGTAGGCTCCCTCGACGATCGGGACCGAGATCAATCCGGCCTCGGCCATAACGGAGGCGATGGCCTCGGGCCTGCCCTCATGGATAGCCTGCTTGCGCTGCTCGGACGCGAGCGCCTTCAATGCCTGCTCGCCGTCCGTGATAGGCTCCCGCGCGCCCTCCCTTACCGCCCGCCCTATCCGTTCGGCGAAGGCACCATCGGGCATGCTGTGATGATTGATCCTGTGCAGGATCGTTTGGTCGTCTTCGTCTGGAATTGAACTGGACATTCAAAGCCTCTATGTCTCGCCTTCGGAATGGCCCGGCTAGAGCTTTCCTTTGCGAGACGCCCGTCCGGTGAGAGCCGGGCGGGTTGTTCATGGGCCTAATGTTCAATGGTTGATGCTTTCTGCCTCTCGTCTTCAATCGGCAGCGTGCCAATCTCATCTATTTCCTTGTTCACGAGAAATTTGAGCTTTGCTATCTGAGCTTCTGCTATCAGAGATACATTGATCTGCGCAGCTACCTTGACAATAGCATGCGCTTGGTGTGCGTCCATTTTCCCACTGATGATACTTTCCATAGTTGCCATTAGCATCGCTCTTAGTTTCCCCGTCGTTGCGACATTTTCTAACACGTTTTATCTCCTCATTGATAAGTTTAATCAGTGATCCAATTTCTTCACAATCGTCAATTACATTATCTATGCACATCACCACCACATAACACTTTTCACATAACTTACCCGCACGAGTAACCGTATTTCTATCATTCCCTCTTCTTCTATACTTAAAAAAACGCTCAGAAACCTTACACTTTCTGAAATATATTCCGCAATGAGAGCACCAACCTTTAGTGAAACGCGTCGTTCTTCTACTCGGCTGGTACTCGCTGTAGGAGGAAACCGACGCGGGGGGCAGACCGGGGATCACTCCACATCCACTCGCACTAGCCGTGCCCTCGGCAAGCCGTAGCCCCGCCCGATCACGTCCAGTCGATCGGGATCGAGACAGTCGGTGCTATTCCACGGGAGGGGAACGCCGATCCGGCGTTGATAGGCATCATCGTCCTCGCACCACGGGTCTGAGGACTCCAGCGGCATGGGCGGCGCGGTACGCACGATCGCCAGTGCCGCATCCCAGATGAGCGCGTGCGTCTCGCGAGCTAGGCGAAGCACCGTCTCGTAAGCACGATGGTTTCCTAGCATGAGCAGGGTGTCGGCACGGACCGGCTCGGGCCGCTGCGGAGCCCGCACAGGCCCGGTCCCGTCCCCGGACGGCACACGAGCCGCCGGACCGCCTGAATCGCCGTCCACGGGCTTCCCAGGCCCGGCATCCTGCCTCGTGAGGTCGGCCGGCATGGCGCGGCCATAGGCGGCATTGGATTCGGTGAGGTCGTTCATGGGGAGGCTCCTTTGGTGATGGTGATGGCATCATTGGCCGAAAAGCCCGGTTGATCGGTCGAACACCAAGGTCACGTCACCGTTGCGCCCAGCCTCGGGCTGGTATCGGACCTTCTTGACCATCACCATGGACGTCGTGTCGTGCTGTGGATTGCCCGTCCTGGCGATAACGACGCCGAGGTCTGCTTTGTTGGCGAAATGTGAGCTGTCGCTCACGTCATAGAGGCTGATCCGGTCCGCATCCTTATCGGTCGCGGCGCTCTTCGTCGGATGGGCCACGAGGATCACGAGGCAGTCGAACCGGCGCCCGAAGCGCTTCAGCGCCTTGATGGCCCGGCCCGTATACTCGGTCAGGCTTTCGTCGCGACGCTTTTCATGCTCGATCTCGTTCCATGGGTCGATGACCAGGACACGCACGCCGTGGCGGATCACCGCGACCTCGGCGCGCTCCAAAAGCCAGAAAATGTCGTGGACTTCGTCATCCTCGGGGTCGGGTGCGATGAAGACGAACTGCCGCTCGGTCCAGGCGTCGGCCTCCGCCATGTCGGCCAAGGTCCACCGGGCGCGGGGCTTGTCGAGATGGACAGCCGCCAAGGTGTTCGTGACGAAGGGACGAACCCGCATCTCGAACGACGCGATGCCGGCCACCCAACCGTAGCGCTCCGCGAGCTGTGCCGCGAGTTGGTTCGTCCAGGTCGATTTGCCCCCGCCGGCCTTGCCGGTCACCACCATGAAGGCAGGATGATAGAGCCGCAGGAATTCGTCGAGCCTCCCCCAGCCGGTCGTATAGGTGCGGAGTTCCGCCTCCCGCGGGAACTCGCTGAGTCGGTAGACGCCCGACACCGGGTAGGGCTTCGCATCCGAGATGACGCGGATCACGTCGGCCTGCCCGTGCTTCAACAGGACATCGTTGAGGTCCTTGCACCCTTCCGGGTAGGTGACGAATAGACATCGCACCCTGCCGAGACGCCGCACGAGTTCCGCCGCGAGACGCTGGCCTGGCTCGTCCGCATCCGTAGCGATGACGATACGCTTGACCTTGCCGAGCCTGTCGAAGTTGTTGGCAACGTAGCGGTATTTCTCATCGTTGGCCGGATCGATGTCGGCCGTGGTCTCTGGTACGGCAATGAGGTTGCCGTTGGCGTCGCGGGCCGGCGGCGCTCCGTCCGGGACCGACACGGCGAAAGGATAGCCGCACTCAAGTGCCGTTAGGCAGTCCATCTCGCCCTCTGTGATGACAAGCGAGGCGCGGCCTTCCGCCAGCATGGGATCGTCGATCACGGTCGAGTTGAAGAACGTCTTGCGGGCGTTCGGCTTCTGCGAAAACCGCTTGCCCGCCATGCGGTACTTTTCCGCCACGACGGCGTCATGTTCGACAAACGGGAACACGATGATGTTGCCGGCATCATCGGGGATCACGCTGGCATCATCGCCAGTTCCGGCTCTGCGCCCGGAGAAGACCCCGATATTGGTCAGGGTTTCCACGTTGATGCCCCTTCCCTCGAACCATCGCATGACTGCCGGACTGATCGCCATTGAAGTAGTCCCCGCCTGAGAAGCCGCAGTTGTGGCAGTGAAACCGGACGCCTGTCATGTCTATCGTGACCGACAAGCATGGATCTTTTCTGTGCTTTCGCCTCGCCGAACATTGAGGGCAAAGCGTCTTGCTGTTGCCGTCACGCTGTCTTGGCAGGGTTATTCGATGTTTAGAAAGGATCTCTGATGTAGTCATCATGCCGTTTGTGCCCATTTTAGATCGAGTCCTGGGCTTCCGCGTGGACCACGCCGTCGCACCGCCTCACGACACCAGTTCCGCCACGTGGCACGCCAGTCTCGCTTGCGGGCATTTTGCCCAGCTGCCGATCGCCAGTGATCGCGGAACTTCGACACCTCGGCTTGGGCTTCCATGAGGCTCAGCCCGGCTTCCGCCGCATCAGCCAATTCAAGCTCGCTCGGTTGCCAGTCGGCAGCCAAATGCGAACCACGGGCCGATGCTGCCCCCTTGGGGGCGAAAACCGATAGGTTTTCGGGGGTCTCGGGGGTAAGGGGGGTTTGTTTTTCTTGGGGTGTGGGGGCTTCTTTTTCAGGGGGGACGGGGGTGTCCCCATCTGTCCCCATCTGTCCCTCTCTGTCCCTGCCTGTCCCCGGGACAATGGGGGACACCACAGCACGCTGCCGCCGCTTCTTGTCCGCCGCCTTGGCGCGCCTCACCGTTTGTTCGGCGTCCTGTTCAGCCTCAGCGGCGCGCACGACGGCTGCAATCTGATCCACCGTGCCACCGGCCGCTATAAGCGCTTCTATGACACCGGAGAGCTTCATCGGCGCCCTCAGAAGCAGTATTCGCCAACGGCCCAGTCGAGGACCGAGTCGGCGCACTTGCAGGGGTCTTTCCAGATTTCCGAGCCCGTGAAGCGGAAGATTTTGAACCCTGCGGCCTGCATCTCCCGATCTCGCGAGCGGTCGCGTCTCGCTTGCTCCTTCGTCGTTTCGTGGAAATCGTGCCCATCACATTCGGCTACCAGGAAGGAAGGTCGCTCCTTATTTCCATGGACACCGATGACGAAATCCACGAACCAACCATTGATCTTAGCTTGTGCCCAAATCTTGATGCTCGCGGCATTGCGGTCGATAGGATATCGCTTATCAAAAGGCTGATCCCTCACGAGGTCCCAATCTTCGATCTCATGCGCGCCTAGCTCGATCTCGCAGACCAAGGCGGCGAACAGCGTCCGCTCGATCGGCGTGTCCCCGGCTATCCATTCGTTGTCATCGCGAGTCACTTCCTCGACGCGGGACACAGCATTAGCTACGGCGCGCTGGGTTATGACCTTCATGGCCTGTCGACCGATCGGCCCATCAATCTTACTCACTTCGGTGCATCCTTCCATTGCGGAACCGGGATGGACGGGCGCTGCCGCTCCCGAAGCAACGCGACCTCGGTCCTGAGGAGGCGGATCTCGTCCTGCGCCTCGATCAACTGGCGCTCGGTCTCGGTGAGATGAAAACGCATGTATCTGGCATAGGCTTTGCCGGCGTACCGGCCATCGACGATGTTGTCCGAGGCCTCTGCCGCGCAGCGAGCATCGCAATAGTCCCGCCAGAGCGTTTGTTCGTGAGCTTCGGACATGGCCTCTTGCTGAAATCTCTCGATTTCTGCGTCGTGGGTCGGATCGCTCATCCCGCCACCTTCCCCTTCGCCAACTCCCGCATCGTCACTGCCACCTCTTCCCGATACCGCTCATGGCAGGCGCCCGCGTGCAGCCATGCGTGCCTCCCGCGCGTCTCCGTCATCACCGCCACGAATGGCGACTCTCGGGTCTCGACTTCATCGCAGACGGCACACCGGGCAGTGTTGGTCGAGGTGGATGCTCGGCTCATCTCCCTTCCACCTCCACGAACAGTCTTCGTCTGGGCAGTTCCGGCGTCGGATTGGCCTTGCGTTTCGCGCTCGCTGGGAATCCTGCGGACCGAATGGGCCGCTTCGGTGCGGGACGTGCGCCACGGTGGCGCGCCTCCCTGCGCTTCGCTCGAGCGATGGTCGGCAGGTCCACCTTCGCGGTGTGGTCGCGGTGGCATGACCTGTGGGCAGGCTGTAGATTGTCCCCGCCGTCCTCGCCGCCGAGTTCAAGTGGGATGCCGTGACTTAAGTCCCACAGCTCGGCGATGGCGATCTTGCCGTGGCAGAGATGGCAGATGCCGCGATGGCGCTTGAAGATGGCCAGGCGTTCGGTGGTCGAGATGCGGCGCCGGCTCAATGCACCATCTCCGCCGTGGGTAGCGTGCGCTCGCGGGACTCGTCGGCCAGGTCCACGAGATCCCCCGTCAGCGTCATGACTTCCTCGGCAGTCAGCACGATGCCGGCCAGCACTGTGCTGTCCCCGTGCGTGAGGGCGAGGTGGATGCCGTCGCATTCGGGGCAGACGTAGACTTCGATGCCATCGGCGAGACGAGCGCGGCGGGTCATCAGGCAGCCCGCCCGGCTTGTTGCCGGAGCGTCGTGGGATCGGTTCCGATGATCCCGGCCATGACGTCGAGGCACTTCTGTTTCGAGTCCTCGAACCTCATCTTTCCCATCGCCCGCATGGACTGGCTGAGCGGCTCATAGATCGTCACCACGCTATCCGCAGCGTCGACCACCGCGAACTCGCGGGCTAGCCGCATCTCGGTTACCCAGCGCAGGGCCTCCTCCCGCGACGCGCAAACGATGGACCGCTGATCACAGAAGCCGGCACGAACCAAACAGTAGCGGCGGAGGTGGTCTGGCGACGGCCATTGCGATGCTAGATGCTCGGGCAGGTTCATCCAAGCGTCGTGGACGACAGCGAAGAAGTGATCGTGGCTGACCTGGCTTCGCTGCTCATAGGCCACCACGAGCACGCGCGTGCCGGGCTCAAATGTCCGGGCCGCGATGCGTGGATAGACCGGGACCATCGCACCGTCCTCGATGACGTCGAAGCAAACTGGATCTGTCATTGAGCATACCTCCAGACGAATCCTTTGTATCCCTTTTGCCTCCCCGCACAGGCGTCAAGAATAGATGCTGACTTTCCGCCTACCGAGATCGCTGCTTCCTCAAGTGTGCCGAAAACAACACCGTCTGATCGTTCTACGGATCGCGCTCTCCGGCTATTCCGAACTTGTGTCTTTTGATCTGCCCACCGACAGTTATCTGGGCTGTAACCCAAATCATTGTTTATGCGATCTAACGACAATGACAAAGACGGCCTTTCTCCCATATCTTTTAGAAAAAGGTCAAAACTTCTCCACCTATCACATATTGTGATGCCTCGACCACCATAGAAAGGATAGTTCGGGTTGTTAGGATTATTGCATCGCGTGTTCATACTAAGCCAGGAGCTATAAGTCGGGCTGTATCCGTTGACCGTATGTCCATGTTTGAATGCACGTTCGCCAACAGTCTCACGACTAGGACGAACAGAGTTTGCCACAGGTTGGCTCACTCCGCCGCCTCCAGATCGGCCGGCAGCGGGTCGGCGATCAACTGATCCACAGCTCCTTCTGTATCGAAAATGTCATAACCTTGATCTTCGGCAAACCTCAGGTTTTTGACGCCTGTCGTGAAGTACGACGGCTTTAATTCCACACCAATGAACCTTCGCTTGGCCTTGATCGCTTCATAACCTTCCGATCCGATGCCCATAAAGGGGGATAGAACCGTGTCGTTCTCGTTCGACCATAACCGGATCGCGCGTGAAATGAGGCCAAGTTGTAGCGGGCAAAGGTGTCGCTCGTCATCGGCCTCGCGTGCCGCACGCACGTTCAGAACATCGGTCTGGTCAATATCCATCCATACCGACGACGCCCATCGCTGCCACTGATCCACGGGAAACTTGCGGGCATCCTGTCCCACTGGATCGCAGAGCTTTTCATCGGCTGGAGTTTTGCGGAACACGAGAACATAATCTGCCATCCCTTGTCTGGATCGCGTCGCGTCCTTCTGAAGTTGCTTGTAGAGCAAACCTAGCGCCTTGGTGCGCTGCATCTCGACGACCGGATCTTTCCAGACCGTGATGCGTGAATGATAGGTCCACCCAGCATCCTCGTGCGCCCGGATGATGTCCCCAGGCATATCGTAAAGGCCGATCTCGCCATGCATCGTCTTTGTGCGTGGTAGATCTGAGCAGTGTACGGCGGTTAAGCGTCCGGGTTTGGTGACGCGATACATCTCGCGGCATAGGAAACCGTATTGCTCGAAGAACTCCGCTTCGGATCGGACATTACCCATGTCGCGTTCGCTGTCAGAATAAATGAAAAGATGAGCGAATGGCGGCGAGTAGATGGAAAATCCGACACTTGAGTCGGGCAATCCACCGACGACTTCCACGCAATCGCCATTGATCGCGGTGAACCGCTCGCCGTTTTCCTGATCGATAACGTGCGTCATGCTGTTACCCAAGCTGGAAGCTTGGCCTCTTTTCTGAGGTTGATAGGAGTTGCGGGAGCGCTGCGCCCGCATGGATTTCAACATGGCCGCAACCATCTCGCGCTTCATCGCTTCATGATCTTCGCCCTTGCGATCGATGACGGCCTTGATCGCCATTTCTGTATCGGCAGTGACGACATGGATCTCGACAACACGCTTTTGTCCAAAGCGCCAGGAACGGCGGATGGCCTGATAATAGTTCTCATATGAGAAGCTTAGCCCAGCAAAGACGTGCCGTGCGCAATGTTGCCAGTTCAAACCATAGCCTGAAATTACAGGTTTACTGACTATGACCCGCTCGCGGCCATCCGAGAAGGTGATAAGGCGCCGTTCTTTTTCTTCGGGCTTTTGTGATCCACGGACCTCGACGACACCGGGTCCTTTGATCCGAGCCATAACCGCATCAGCTTCGTAGTCGGTGTCGACCCATACGACCCACGGCTCTTCAGGATCACGGGCGAGCACGAGGGCGACCTTTTCGGCGCGGGCATCGATCGTCAGTCGTTTCTCCGTGTGAATTGCTGTCGCAGAGGTGTCTGGGATGCGGAACAGCCGCGATTGCCCGTCCTTTTCAGCGCCCGTTGCGACAGTGCGATCGGCGTCGATGACGTGATGCGTGACTTCACAGATCGGCAGTGCAAAACCACCATCGTCGAAACCGAGATCGGAGGGATGTGAAACGCACCGAGCCCACGATGCGACCCATGCCCAGAAGCTCTCCCGCGCGTGACGCTTCAACCGCCAAGTCCCCGTATCCATGGTGTCGTTGATGAACCAAATCGGAAGCATTTCGACCGATCTCATGACCCCCAGGAACTCGGCGTGTTGTCCTAGTTCGGTATGGTCGTTCGGAGCCGGCGTGGCCGTACAGCACAGACGGAAAGGTGTGTTCGCGAAACTCTCAATAAGTTTACGAGTCGTCTTTCCGTTCATATTCTTGATGACGGATGACTCATCGAGGATGACCCCACCGAATACAGAGGCATTAAACTTGTCTAACCGGTCATAATTCGTGATGTAGATCCGGCGCACGCCCATCTCTTCGGAGCTTCGGACGGCTTGAGCGTCGATCCCGAACTTTTGCGCTTCTCTCTCATGTTGATGAGCCACGGCGAGCGGGGCCAGCATCAAGACGGGCTTGCGAGTGTGTTCGACGACGATCCGGCCCCACTCCAAGGCACAGAGGGATTTCCCAAGACCCGTATTGTGGTTCCAGAAGCCATGCGCAAGGTAGTTCTGATCCCCCGGAACATGCATGTCATAGTAGACATCAGTCCTAACATATGCGATACTGACTACCGTATCGGTAAAGGGCAATGACCATGGCGAAGACTGGACGTCCGAGGCTACATGATATTCCCATGGATGAAGTGAGGCGGCTGACAGAACAAGGGCTTCGGCTGCGTGAGATAGCTCCCCGTTTTGGATGCTCCGCCCAGACTCTGCTAAATCGGATGAATGAAGCTGGGATTGAAGCTCACCCGAAGCACAGCTGCCCTGGTCATAAAAACCCATCGTGGAATGGTGGGCGATATTACGACGATGATGGCTATGTGTTAATCTTTTCGCCAGATCACCCACACGCGACGAAAGATAAGCGTGTTCGGGAACATCGTCTTGTAATGGAGAAGATACTAGGCCGCTATCTCCGAACTGATGAGGTTGTGCACCATATCGATGGTATCCGGGATCACAACGTTCCTGAAAATTTGGAACTGTTTTCAACAAACGGCGAACATCTTGCGGAGACGCGAAGTGGTCTGGTTCCGAATTGGTCGGATGACGGCAAGCGTCGGATACTAGCAGCCGTGTCCCAACCGCGAGTTCGTGGCAGAAAAGCCAACCTGACTGAGACCTAAACTTATGGCCAGCGGTAACCGTGATAGATCTGCCACCAGCTGTTTTTACCTCGAATAGGTCAGCGGTGCCTTTTGCGAATGGTGAGGTAGCACGTGACACCTTTGGATTTTGATCGTCACCAATCGACCAGATAAAAATCGGTTTCCCGATGAATGCTAGTCTGTCGATCCGTTCCGGACCGGTGATCGTCTCGACAATGGTTTCAGCAGCGACGCAGTCATAGAACAGGGCCGAACAACCGGCGCGTAGTGCGAACTCCACTCCGTGCTTTTGATGCGGGAACATATCCGGATGCAGTGCTGGAATATCGACTAACCCATGCGGCGTGAAGGCAGCACCCTTGCGGGCGATCATCGCGTGGTAGTCGGCCAGCGCGCTCATAACATCGTCTCCCCGTCGAGGAACCGCACCCGCGCCAGCGACACCACGGCGTCGCCGACCCGCCGCTCGACCGCGGTGACGCCGAGGCTCTCCGCGAGTCCGGGCGGGCGCTCGGGCGTGCTTAGATGGCCGCCCTCGTTATTCTGAGACCGCGTAGGAATGAGCCCCGGGTACCTTTGCCAGAGGTGCCAGACTTGGTGTTTCTCGAGGCCATAGTGGGCCGCAACAGCCGCAGCCGGCGCGGACCACCGGGCCGAGCACACAGCCGCAATGAGGGCCGGCGGGAACTTGGCGTTCATCCCCGCGCCTCCATCGCCTTGCGGATCCACTCTCGCCGTTCCGGCATCCCATGTGCCGGCTGTGGTTTCGTGGTCCGAACGGCCGCGGATCGCTGCGCTGCGCGGAACGCCATAGGGTGCGACCGCGCCAAGATGGATCGGGCTTCGTTGATCTCGAACTTGCGCTCCCGCAGGGCGCGGAAGGCATCGATCAACTCCAGCGGCACGCCGACGCGCTCGGCATAGAGCCGCGTCCTGGTGATGCTCACGGATCGGGCGCGTTTCGCGATGATCGCTGGATCGGCGTTGAGGACGGCCATGGACCGCCGTCCGGCATCTGCCGTGGCGTCTCTCCACTTGCGGGTTTTACGGTTTTGCCGGAGCCGCTCGCGTAGCCCCATCCTGTATTCCTCGCTCCGCCGCGCTGCCGCCGAGTTTTCCTTCCGTCGCGCGACAATGGCGGGGTCGGCATTGATCCGATCCATATGCAGGACCCCCATGCACAAAGCGCACAGGCCGTCGTGCTTCGCGGCGCAGTCTTCGGGCTGGCGGCAATGAGCAGCGCGGTCGAGGGCGGTGGTGGGGTGTCTCATGCTGCCTCACGGGTGTTGATGCCGATGGATCGCAGCGCAGCCCGGACATCTTCCACGGACCTGACGACAGCGACGGTGTGGCCGGCTGCGGCAAGCGCGGCGTGGCAGGCCTTCTGCTCCGAGCTGAGGACGCCCTTGGCGGCCTTGCACTCGATCCACAGGACGGCCCCACCGGGCAGAGCTGCTACCACGTCGGGGATGCCGGCGAGGGTGCCCGTCCAGCGGTGCTTCGCGGCCTCGCGCTTGGTCCGCAGGCCCCCGTTTGGAATTGCCGCCACCACCGCTTTCGGCAGCACGGTTCTAAGCCATGCGACGCAAGTGGATTGGATGTGATCTTCCGAAAGGGCGGGTGCGGACGGCATTGTTTACGCCACCACCGAAAGTGCCGGCTTTGCAGAAAAGTTTCCGGCGCCACTGGCGTCCGCGAGTACCTTTGCTTTGGTTCTGCGATTGCGGTTCTGTTCGCTGCGGGTTGCCCAAACGCAGTTATGCTTGGAATACCCCTGATTGTTGTCAAGCCTTTCAATGGAGTGCTTCGCAGTCGGACGCTCGCCTATGTCGGTTAGAAAGGCTGAGAAAGACGTAACCCATTCCTCACACACTCTAATGCCTCGGGCACCATAGTGTTTGTAAGAAGGATGCTTAGGATTGCGGCAGCGATTGTTCATGTTGCGCCAGCAGACATATTCCGCTGTTTCATGAGAAGTTGTTCCGGCAGCGCAAGAAAGTGTTCCGTGAACTTTTGGCGCCTTAGACCGCCAACACCCACAGCTCTTCGTATGGCCGAAGACGACGTCTATGATCGGTTTATCAACCGACGCGCCGCAGTCGCATAGAAATGTCCATGCTCGTCTTTTCCGAATATCGCCACAAGGCACGGTTGCGAGTAACATTGAGAAACGCTCGCCGACAGAAACGGATAGCTTTTGTCTCATGCATCACCTGTAATTTCGCTTTTGCCGAGTCCGATTTCCTTGGCTATCGAAGATCGCTTTTTGGAGTACTCTTTTGCCACCATCGGATAGTCCGCAGCGAGGCCGAACGCGTCTCGGTAGCTGTGGGGCGTGTAGCCGTGTACGCCGATATGCCGCTTCAGGCTCTTGTAGGGTCGTCCATCGATGAGACTGATGATTGCCTCATCCGTGACCGACTTCCTGGGATTGACCGCAGGCGTGGGCTTTGCGGCCGCGACCGGTGCCGCGGGTGCGCCCAAGCCCGCTATCGTGGCGTGCACGCTTGTGATGAGCCCCGGAAGGGCATCGGCCGTCACGCTGTTGTTGCTGACGTACCCGGCCACGAGTCCCAAGGTGAGGGAGACGGCTTCGGTATGCTGTAGAGGTTCCATTCTTTGTTCTCCTGTCCGAAGTTCTAGGCTGGCGTCGATCACGTCTCCGCCAGCGGTTTCAGCAAATCCCGATGAACCCATTTCCGGATCTCGGTGCCGTCTCGGCGGATGCCGATGTGATCGC
>JAABUQ010008878.1_pt1 | contig 13878 bp, 11 predicted proteins | sample 5560001 | NCBI WGS metagenome assembly JAABUQ01 (sample SAMN10711888, study PRJNA513371) | rock metagenome | isolation source: Antarctica rocks | place: Antarctica: Victoria Land, Finger Mt nord | collected 2015-12-18
GTTTGCACACCATCGGGGTAGGTCGCCTGAGCTCTGACGAGCCCACCCGGATTGGTAAAATCGCGTATTGGATGTCCCTCTTCAGCGGCCAGCAGCGCATCGTGCCAGATCGGTGCCGCGCCATGCACACCGTCTATACCGTACATGGGACTATTATTATCGTTGCCAGTCCAGACGCCCAGTACATAATCCGACGTATAACCAATTGTCCAGTTATCGCGGAAATCGTTCGTTGTGCCGGTCTTCGCCGCCGCCGGTCTGACCGTCCCACGATTGCCCGCGTAGCACTGTGCCTGCGAATTGGCGTACAGTTGCAGCACATTGCAGGGTAGAAACTCAGGAATACGTGACTCGTTGTCGCTTAACACACTCGTCATCATATACGCAAGCTGAGGACTGAGAACGTGCGTTCCCGCGTTCGCCGGGTGACCGAATGTTTGATGTGTGCTGGCGAAAACCACTTTCTCGATGCCATAGTAGGGCATATGGACGCCGCTATTGGCGAAGGTGCCATAAGCCGAGGTGTGATCCAGCAGGCGTATACCCAGTCCTCCCAGCACAAGCGAGTAGCCAGGGGTGCCGTTGTAACTGGCCACGCCCATGTTGTGCGCTGTCTTCATCGCGGCATCTATCCCTACATGTTGCAGCACTTTTACCGCCGGGATATTCAACGAATTTTGCAGTGCGCAGCGCAGGGTCATATGGCCGTGATAGCGATTATCATAGTTGCTGGGACTGAACGTGGGTGGATTGGAGTTCGGTAGTTTGATGGTGAGCGGCTCATCGGCGATTGCCTGCGCCGGCGATGCTCCCTGTTCAAATGCTGTCACATAGACATACGGTTTGAACGAGGAACCCGGCTGGCGGTAGCTCTGCGTCACGTCGAATTCGCCATCGATACTCTTATTGTTGTAGTCAATGCTGCCCAGTAATGTGCGAATGGCTCCGCTATGGTAATCGATCAACACCTCGGCGGCATTCGTCACGTTGTGCGAACTCAGTTCCGCGATGCGCTGCTGAGCGATCTGCTGAATCTTATCCTGCAGCGTAATATCCAACGTGGTATAGACGCTCATATCCGAACGAGACAATTGCTCGCGTTTCAGGTGGAACGTCTGCTCAAGCTGTTGCAAGACAAAATTGAAGAAATGCGGTGCACGGTTCGTCAAACTCGCTGCTTTCTTAAAGAAGCCAGGACGTTGGGCCTCGTTCTGCGCATCGAGCGCCTGTATCTTTGTAATGTACTGATTTTTCATCATGAGATCAAGCACGGTCTGGAAACGCTGGAAGGCGGTTTTGGGGTGCTGCAGCGGATCAAACGCGTAAGGTGAACTGGGGATACCGGCCAGCATAGCCGATTGCGCGATATCTAGCTGCTGTGCCGCCGGTTTGCCCGGTTGATCTTCCAGGCCAAAATAGATGTTGGCGGCCGCGTCGATGCCGTAAGCCTGTTCCCCATAGTAGATGCTGTCCAGATACATCTCCATGATATCAGCTTTGCTGTAATGGCTATTGACATCTGGTGTCAGGACAACCTCCTCAAGCTTGCGCAGAATGTTAGTATCGCTCCCCACAACCAGATTTTTGATCAACTGCTGCGTAATTGTGCTACCGCCCTCAACGACACGACCGTGACGCAGGTTATCGAGCGCGGCCTGCGCAATGCGCGTAATATCGACACCGGGATTGGTCCAGAAATTTTTATCCTCGGCTGCGACAGTTGCATCGACCAGCTTCTGTGATATCTGGTTGTACGTGACTACCGTATGTATTCCCTGGTCCGTCAACTGTCCAATAGGGATGCCGTGCATATCATACATTTTCAGGTTATCATGGGGCAGCAGGCTGCGCAGGGTGAGCACCTTTGGCCCAAACTGGGTTTGTGTATCGTTATAGAAGCGATATGTCACGTAGGTCCCACCGATAGCTGTACTGAGAAAAACGCTCAGCAGGGTCGCGATGGTGAGGGCAATAGTGAGCCAGACGCGGTTAAATGCGCGGTGGTCCTCGCGGCGATCCTGGCGCAGACGCTTGCGCGAGAGATGACGCAGCAGGAGCTTTTTGTGGCGCTCGGCACGCAGTGATTGCGCGCGCTGTATTGCCGGGCGGCTCGCGATAAGGGTAGAGGCTGAAGAGGGATAGAGGTAGTCTCTCTTCTGTAGCTCTCGCATAGTCGATGCCATCCCGGCGCTATCTTGCTCAGAGAGGGCTGCGCTCGTTTCTGGAAGCATGACTGTAACGCCCGTTCCATTGTCGTCAGATATCTGCCCGGTGACTCGTTCCTGCCGCGTCTGCTTGCGCTCAAGGTAACGCAGCGCTCGTTCCTGTCGTGGTGTGGTTACCATGCCGGTAGTGGGCCTATGGGGAGGAGTATGCACCGCAGCCCTTTTATCCGTGTCGTCCGCGTGATCGTTCTTCACGGACATGCCATCACTACTTTTGTCGCGCAAGATTTTTTGTGTAGGGGGGTCATGCGGCATTACCTCATGTGTGCCAGGTTGCTGCTGATCCTTCGACATAGAGATCCCTCTTTGCTGTACGATAAGCTGCCGGGGTATACAAAGAGTTTGCATTGTGTACGCACTGAAATGATGCCTCCGCATATCCCTGCGATTTTTACCCTCTTACTATTAGACGTTTCACAAGAAAAAACGTGTCAATATAGCGATGCAATTTAAACGTGTATAGTAGAGGCGACCTCTTGCGGTGGTCCGCCACACGTTTGCGGCCGTCCGCACAAGAAAAGAAGTGCCAGGATATCCGTCGTTATTCAGAGCCTTGATTGAGTGCGGCCTCGATGAGGGCGGGAAGAATTTCGTTGGTAATAGTCTGAATCTGGTAAAGGCTTTCGATCCAGGGGATATCATGGTTGTGAGGTGCACGCACCTCGGTAAGCTGGAGTATGCCCTCGTCGATCAACGTACGGAAGTAGAGAAAGGCGCGCACGGCGTCGGCGACCGGGACATGGGATTTGCGGGTGATGGAGCCGTATTCCCTCCCCAGTTCAATCGCCTCTTGACGCAGGTCATCCCTGTGGGTGCCATCATGGAGAGTACGCAGCAAGAGGTCGAGGAGACGGCGGCCCAGGCGGCGATAGCCATCGCGAGCGGCCTCGTCAAAATGTTGATACCAGGGGAATGCATTCACTGTGCCATCGGTGAACGCGAAGCGTACACGTCCGAGAACGCTCTGGATGAGCAGCAGGGCGGCGGGATCGGGTTTGGGCTCCGCCTCCTGACGCAGGCGCGCCTCGATGTCCGCGCGACGGAAACGGCGATGCCCGCCGCTTGTGCGGCGTGAGGGAATTTCATTGCGATCAGCCCACAATCGTACCGTTGCCGGATGCATGCCCAGCAGTTCGGCGGCCTCGCGCAAACTCAACCACTCTTCTCCGGTCTGTGATGACATCTTGCGCCTCCTGAAGAATAGTGGTCACTGTAAACTCTACAACCTGTGCAGCGTTTGTAGCTTGATTGTAGGGAATTCTTGCCGTGTCGTCAAGTACGGGCATCAACGGGTGCGTCGATCTGCACGACATGTGTCAGTTGTACAGGTATAGTCTGCAACGCGCTACGGAAGAACTTTGGCTGAACAGGCAACTGTTCGAGTTGGTCAAGCGGGAGCCACTCAAAGATGAGGGGGAGTTCATCATTCTCCTCGTGTATGAAGGGGCCTTGCTCGTGGTAAAGATACGAGTCGGGTGGGAAGGTCATCAGGAAGTAGACCCCCAGCTCGTGATGATATTTTGCCTCATCACCAAAGAAGTTCTCGACGATATAGACCGGGCGCTCAATAGTGATCTCGACCCCCATCTCTTCGCGCATCTCGCGTTTGAGTGTCTCCTCGGAACTTTCACCTAGCTCGGCGCGGCCACCTGGCAGGAACCAGAAGATCGCTTCCGGGTTGACCGTTGCCTTTTGAAATAAGACCTTGCCATTGTGCAGCGCGATCCCGCCAATGCGATAGGTGAATTTGAAGCCACTGTTCTTAAATGTGATCATTGTACGTGTCGTATCCACAGAAACTCTCTTCCTACATCAATCCTAGAAAAACGGCAGTCAAGGCATGTACTCTTCCTACGATTGAGGGGGTAAAAAGTTGTAGTGGATCTGTAAAGATTCTATCCCACATTAGACTTTCATAAGCATCCCCTACAGCCGGGCTTTACGCGTTGACTCCGAGCGTGTGTATGGTGCTATGATAGAGGTGTTCTATCAGTTTTGAGGAACAGGATAACCATCAGTATGGAGTATACCTCCGGGAAGGACGAGATAGAGCGATGGAGAACACGAATAACCAGTCAGAACAGGAACGTGAGCCGCACGAGCCTGCAACGTCGTATCGTGACCTGGGCACGGCGGGCGGCGGAACAATCCCCTCGGCTGGGAGCCCGGCGGGGAATCCGCCAGGAGGGATGAGCACCAGCAGTAGCACCGTTGAAGGAGGCACGCCTTCGGGCGCGGTCGGCGGCGCTGGCGCGCCCAGGGATCGCGGCAGCGCGACAAATACAGATCTGAATACAACCTCACCCAGCACCGGGAAGGGTGGCGAACATAGCGGAACGGGAGAGGCAGCCGCAGCCGGGCGCAATACGATTGATCCGAGTGGACAGAGCAACCTGGGCGGGCGTAATCCAGGCCAGCCACAGACACCAATGGGGGATCAGGATGCCTCGGCGGCCAGGCGCGATTACCACGATGAAACATCTGACGCTATGACATCTCGCTCGCCTGATACAGCTAATAAGCAAAAGGACCAGGAGGGTTAGTCAACCCGTTGTACGCGTTTTTCCGCAGGGAGTACATACAAGGGAGGAGTGCTCGCGGGTCGCTGGCTACGGGTTTATACTACATGGCTGTCCTCTGCCTATCTGGCGAGGGGGAGCACGAAGCGAAATGTACAGCCCTCGCCTGTTATTCCTGTGCTTTCAATCCAGACACAGCCGACAATTCATCATAATGCATTGCTCAGATACTGAAGAGGTATCCATGTGGATAACTCTGTGGACAAATGTTCTAATTGTGGATAACTGGCATGTTATACTGAAGTGGCAAAACAAGGTTAGCTACGCCTGTTTATCCTGCTGGCTTTTGTCGGCTTCCCCAACGCGTTTCTCTTGCTCCACGGTAGGATCGGGTTTGATCTGCTGAGCCTGCTTACCGTGTGGATCAGGCTTGCCTTCGCTGTCGTATTGCCCCTGGCCGTACTGGCCTTGATTCCCCTGTGCCCCATATACCTCTGCGGCTGTTGGCTCTTTCTGCTTGTCCGCGTCGGTTTGCTGCTTTTCTGACATCTTTTATCTCCTTATACGTTCAAAACGTTCGTTGCTTCTACAGGGATAGAAGAGCTTTCCTCTGTAATAGTACGAGAGCGAACGGTGAAATGTATACATTACCTATCGACGACAAACGAACTGGAGCGTAGAACGTCGTGTGGATCCCACTGGGCTTGTAAACGCTGCATCAGTTGCAGGCTCTGAGGATAGTATCCCCACCTGTTGATATGGCCCTGAAACTCCTGCGGCATGTCCATCACCACAACGTAGCCTTCAAGCGTGAGCGCTGTCGCTCGCAGCGCCGCCAGCCACACGTTTGCCTCCTCCGCTGTCGCAAATTGTCGCCGTAGATAGACAAACCCGTTGCCGATATCGGCTATATATGGACCTGTGTTCAGCAGAGCCTCCTGCGTTTGCAGGTATGCAGAGAGATCCTTAACCGGCACACCAATGCGTACGAGCAGTGATGGTTTCGCTGTTACGCCTGTCATATCCACCCACAACGTTGTTCCCGTTACGGTTGTCGTTTCCACAGGTTCGGGAGCGCCCGCCTGCGCGAGAACGGTTCGTACCTGGCTGAACTCAGCCTGCACATCTTCAGGCAGCCCTTCGGCGCTATAGGCCAGCAGCGCTTTACTGTGTGGTACATCCGCCATCTGGCAATCCCGACAGAGTACGATAGCGGAGGCGGTCAGCGCCAGTGTTAACAACTGCTGGCTCCAGGCCAGGCCGCGAGAGATATCATCGATAGGGAAGAGCAGCGTGCGCCTGTCGCGTGGCAGCGCAGTGATTTTGAGCGAGATATCGGTGAGCAGGCCCAGCGTTCCATACGAGCCTATAAAGACCTTGCTGAGGTCAAAGCCCGCCACGTTTTTGACGATCGGTCGCCCCGTACGGATGACGCGGCCATCGGGTAAGGCAACGGTGGCGCATAACACCTGGTCGCGCAGCGCGCCATAGCGCATACGCAGCGGCGCGTTGACGTTAGCGGCCACGAGTCCCCCGATAGTTGCTTCGGGCCAGGGCGAGGCCAGGGCGATCTGCTGTTGATGCTGTGCCAGGAATGCCTGTACCTCAGCCAGAGGTGTACCCGCCCCGACCGTCACGTACAGATCTTCAGGTGCATAGCTTTTTAGGCCGCGTAAATTGTCTGTGCTCATCTGTAAAGGGCCCTGAAGTGGTGCGGAACTCTGTCCTGTTCCAGCAAGCGAGACCTGTCGTCCCTCATGTGCCAGGGTTAAGAACGCTTGTGCTGCCTGTTCCGCAGACTCCGGTCGCAGTAACTCGTCTGTTAAAGGTGGTAAGGAGTCAACATTCGTCGCTTCACGATGTTGCAAGGTATAGCCGGCGAAGGGTCCAGTCTCATGTTGAGATGGCAAGGGGAAGACTTTGCCGGGATTGAGGATCGTCTGTGGGTCAAAGACCTGTTTCACATCCCACATCGCCATAAGTTCTGCCGCGTTATGCATTATCGACATGTACTGGCGTTTCTCAATGCCAACGCCATGCTCGCCGGTCAGGCTGCCGCCCATCTCAACGCAGCAGCGCACCATCTCCCAGCCAGCGGTATGCACGCGCGCGACCTGCTCGGCATCGTCGGGATCTGGAATGAGGAGGAGTGGGTGTAGATTGCCATCGCCTGCGTGTAAAACGTGACCTGCACGCAGGCCCTGGCGTTCGCAGATCTGGTTCACCTCGGTAAGCATAGCGGCGAGGCGACTGCGTGGAACAGTAATATCAACGGTATAGTAGGCGGGAGCTTCGCGAGCGATACCGCCGGCTGCACTTTTGCGTGCCAGCCAGATTTTGTAGCGCTCCTCTTCAGTGCGCGCTACGCGTGTATCATGTCCCCCATGCGTCTCCAGGATCTGCACCACCTCGTTGACCTGGACATCCAGGCTTGCGGCATAGCCATCTACTTCCACGATCAGCACAGCCCCGACATCGAGAGGGAGACCGGCATGCGCGAACGGTTCGATGATGCGTACAATCTTCTGATCCATCATCTCCATCGTAGCGGGCATAAGGCCGGCGGCGATAACGGCGGATACCGCTGCGCCTGCCTGTTCAACCGAATCAAAAATAGTGAGCAGGGTTTTGACGCCAGGTGGATTACGGAGCAGGCGCAGAAAGATCGCCGTCATGAGGCCGAGCATCCCTTCGCTGCCGGTAACCAGTCCGCACAGATCATATTCAGGATAGTCCAGTGCGCGTCCCCCAAGACGTACCAGGCTGCCATCGGCCAGTACCACGTCCATCCCGGTTACATAATTGGTAGTGACACCATATTTGAAGCAGTGCGGCCCACCCGAGTTTTCCGCGACGTTCCCACCGATAGTAGAGGCGCGTTGGCTGGAGGGATCTGGCGGAAAGTAGAGGCCGTGGGTATGCGCACGCTCATCTAGACGCAGGTTAATGAGAGCCGGCTCAGCCAGGATAGTGCGACCATGTGGATCGAAATCGAGGAGGTGATTCATATGAGAAAAATCGACGATGATGCCGCCACGGTCCGCCACAGCACCGCCCGATAGCCCTGTTCCAGCGCCACGTGCTACCAGCGGTATACGATGTTCGCTGGCCCAACGCGCGATACGCACTACATCCTCTACAGTACGAGGAAATACCACGCCCTCCGGCAGCCCTTTATCCAGACCGGCATCGGCTTCATAGGCAATGAGGGTGGCTCTATCGGCAAATACCTGCCCCCGGGGAAGCAGTGTTTTAAGTGAATGCAGCTCGCTCTCTTGTAACATCTCACAGACCTTTCTTCTCAAGCAGCCCTTTAATAAAAAGTATAGCACGCGAACGGGGCTGTACTCCAATAGTCTGGTCACACAGGATGAGCATCTGAGGGGGCTGTATCACTTGGGGCAGTTACAGTATAGACGCTATAGTTCTCTATTTGCGCGCGTAGAGCTGACCGTGGAACACAGGGCAGTGTAAAGCAGAAACAACTGCCATGGCCGGCGATACCGTCGCTTTCCACCCAGATATGGCCGCCCATCATCTCAACAAACTGTCGGCTCAGATACAGGCCAAGACCAGAGCCACGTACCTTACCTGAAGTATCGCGGTTCAGACGTACAAACTGCCCAAACAACAGTGGTATCTCATTGGGGGGAATACCGGGACCAGTATCTCTCACGCGAACGCATATCTCTGGCGAGGGGTGTAAAGGTTCAACGACCGTGCCGTAGAGCGAGGCGCTGATAAAAATTGGCGTGCCGGCAGGCGCGTACTTAAATGCATTGGAGAGCAGGTTGCGGAGTACCTGGCGGGTATACTGAGGGTTGGCGCGGACAACGATGTAGGTGGGGACATCGACGTGGATGGTGTGTGCTTGCAGCGTTTTAGGATCAAAGCGTTCAAGGACTTCATGCACGATATCAAGGACCGCCAGTTCTTCGACACAGACGTATGGCCGGCGTTCTCTCCCCTCGCTCATACTATCGAGCACATTGTTGACGAGCAATTGTAGTTCGTCGCAGCTTTGCATTGCATGCTCAAGAAATGTCGCGCGTAGATGCTCATCAAGATTATCACTATGCTCATGGAGCAATTCAAGATAGCCATAAATAGCGGTGAGGGGCGTTCTCAGTTCGTGATTGACATTTTGCAAAAACTGATCTTTGATCTGGCTCAGCTTCTGCTGCTGCTCATAGGCGATAGCCAGTTGCTGCTGTGCGTCATCTGCTAGATCGAATGAGTCACGCTGTGAACTGATAAGAAGACCGATAATGAGCAGAGAGATGGTACCGATGACAAAATAAATGGTGACGAGTGGTGGCAGAAGGAGGCCATTGTAGGTGTACAAAGAATAATACAACCAGAGGGTCACGATAAGCACAAAGAGACAGAGATAAGCCCCACTCCTTCTGAACATCCAGGCGCTTAATGCCATGGGGACAGCAAAAACGCTGGGATTGCGCACAGGCGGAGGAAGCAGCAAAAATACTATGAGAAACACCAGTACAGATGTTATGGCGATACATAAACGCACTGCAAAAGATAGATTGAGCAGGAAGCGTGGCAACGTATTCTGATAGCCCACGTCTCTTCCCCCTTCACGCATAAGCGAAAACTACAATGAATTCTCTCTGCCTGGTACTGCATTGACCCCGGTGAGAATATCTACACGAACAACCGCTATGCGAACTGTACATATTTGCGCTCAGCTTCACCATCACGCCTAGCCTAATTCTACCATGCATGACCCTAAAATGATAGTACTCCATCTATTTAGGCTATGGAAACCCGTATCATAATCGCTGCTTGTCTGCTTCATTCTGTACAGCATTTATCGAGTGCCTGCTTTAGTGCGGGAGAAGAGGCACTGCTAGTCAATGCCTCTGGGATGAGAATGGGCGTGGCTGGCTAGCCCACACGGCCCCCTGTTACCTCCAGCACGTGCCCTGATACATAATCTGAGAGTGAAGAGGCCAGGAAAAGCAGCGGGCCTGCCGCTTCTTCCGGGGTGCCAGGACGCCCCAGGGGGATGAGCATGCTGCCAAGCTGACGCATCTGATCAGGAACGCCAAGCGCTACCTCGTCGTCGCCGCGTTGTATTTTTTCGCCCGTCTCCTTAGCTGCGGTCAAACGCGTATCAATAAACCCGTAGCAGACGCAATTCACCTGTACATTGTAGCGGCCCCATTCCTTTGCCAGTGACTTTGTTACCCCGGTGATGCCCGCTTTGCCTGCCGCGTAGTTTACCTGCCCGGCGTTCCCATAGACACCCGAAACGGAGGATACGTTGATCACCTTACGCGGTGCAGCACGACCGGCGGCAGCGATCTCTTTCTTGGCGGCATCGCGAATGTAGTGTGAAGCCTCGCGCAGAATGCGGAATGGGGCCGTCAGGTGTACCGCCAGCATAGCATCCCACTGCCTGTCGCTCATATTCTGAATAACGGCGTCCCAGGTATAGCCCGCACAGTTCACAATGATATCAAGTGCGCCGAACGTGTTCAGCGTTGTTGCTATCAGTTGAGCGGGAAAGGCGGGATCAGTAACATCCCCGGCCAGCACAGCGACTCTCCCGCCGCCATTGCGAATAGCGGCGGCGGTCTCTTCGGCGGGTGCTGCATCCAGGTCGCTCACTACGACTGCGGCCCCTTCTTGAGCAAATAATCTGGCAGCGGCGGCACCAATACCACGACCGGCACCGGTAAGAAGCGCGACTTTGCCATCAAGCATACCCATAGTATCTATCCCTCCTGCGGGTCAGTACTCACGGGCGATCGCCCCGTTTTCTCTGTGATTATCATACTATCCTGTGTTCATGGCATTTAACTGCGACAGCTTTTTGCCTCTACGCTCTTCCTGTTATTGGACGTAGTGTGGTTAGCCCGCGCGCCGTGGCAGGGCTGCGACAAATGTTGCTGAAACTTTGAGGTCACCATGTTGATCAATGGCCTGGACCTTGCCCGCGATGCGGCCCTCGCCGTCGGCCTCGTATTTCTGTGTTACAGTGCCTGAGACAGTAATAACATCTTCCAGGTGGGTCATTCCTTTGAAGCGTACAGCGAATTTACGCAGGGCTTCGGGTCCGACATAGTCGCTGAGCAATTGTCCCACAAAGCCCATAATCAGCATACCATGGGCGATAATGCCGCCGGTCCCGATGCTCTTGCCGACTTCAGGATCGGTATGCAGCGGGTTGAAGTCGCCCGATGCTCCGGCATAGCGTACAAGCTGTAGATGGGTTACCGGTGATTTCACAAGCGTTGGCAGCGCGGCGCCGACCTGTACATCCTCAAAATACAGCTTTGTCGAGGTTTGTGCATTCGTTGTCATGGGACGTCTCTCCTTCTATCCCTGGCTCTATTATTCGCGTACGACAAGCGTTGTTCTGGCTTGCAGTACTGGTTGCTTGCGCTGGTTGGTGTAGCTGGTCTGTGTGGTAAGGATATCCATTGACGAGCCATCTTTCCCGTGCCGAGTTTTGCCCTCAACGATCGTCGTTACGCCTGTCAGGGTATCTCCCGGATAGATGGGTGCCTGGTATTCGTACTCTTCTTCTCCGTGCAGAATGCGTACAACGTTGATGCCTGCACTGGCGAGCTGCGCGGCGGACTGCGTGTTGCCCCACAGATGAAAGAGCGTGGGAGCAGTAGGAAAGAGGGGTACATCCTTATAGCCCGCTGCTTGCGCGGCTTCGCGACTGTGATAGATAGGATTATCATCGCCAATAGCCAGTGCCAGCTCGTGGATTTTGCAACGCTCAACCTCTATTGTAAAAGGAGGGAAGCTCTGCCCAAGCTTGCTTTGATCGAACATAGAGAACTGCCTTTCAAAACATATTCAAACGTATTGATTGCTGCACATACATACAGCACACCGCATGTAGACCGGCTACGTGTGTGACCCTGGCCGGGCAAGGAACCGCTGAGAGATGTTGACCGCGCTGTTCTCATCTGCGTTGTCCTTCTCTAGAAGAGACAAAATTATTTATCTGCTAAGCGCTCTAAAATGAGATCGAGCTTTTCATCTTGAGTATCAAGACGACGTGTTATCCGCTGAATACTTTCTCTTATCGTATGAATGTCTTCCTGTTGCGTATCAAGACGACGCGTTATCCCTTGAATATCACCTTTTATAACACGAATGTCTTCCTGCTGGCTGCTAAGACGACTAGATATATCTTGAATATCTTCCCTTGTTTGACGAATATCACCTTGCTGACCATAGACAACGCCCCATGTTCTTGCGGCAAAATGATCATTTGCGTCGAACTTCGCCTTAAGTTCTTCAGTCTGCTGTTTCATTTGTTGCGACAACGTCACAAACCCCTGATTAACAACAGCAAATTGTTGGGTAAGAGCTTTTTCTAAGGTAGTAAATCTTTGCTGCAAGTACTGTCCTTGTTCAGTCACACGCTCTCGCTGTTCAACAATTTGTTGTTACAAGACATCAAGGCGTTCTCTCAATTGCTTGATATCACCAATGTGTTCAGATTGCAACGTTGACAGCGCCAGTTCTAATGCTTGCAAGCGCTCTTCTAATGTTGGCATCCGATCCTCCCTCTTCCCTATATACATACCATCAATAGTAACATAAAAAACTGTGTTCTCCAACACTCTTACATTTATACCTTTCTCTGTCTCTCAGTTCTGCTGCAATAGGACAATCCCAACAGGGGAAGCTTAGAAAGGCGACAAAATGAAAGGATGAAACAACTTTGGCGATATTAACACCAAAGGCGACTACACCATAAGTTACATCAACCAGACTTTACAACCCTTTACACAAGTGAGCATTTAGAGCTAACGATTAAGCTTAAACGGTTACAATGCTTCTCCACGCCTGGCCCTTGTGATATAATTGCGTAAATACCCCTCACAAGGGCTTATCGTGAGAGGAGCATGGTGAAGCAAGCGGAAGTGCTTGTTTTCCCTCTATAACCTATGTTTCGTAAAATTTTGATTGCAAATCGGGGCGAGATTGCGTTACGCGTCATTCGCGCCTGTCGCGAGATGGGGATACGCAGTGTCATCACCCACTCAGAAGCGGATCGAGACTCACTCCCTGTACAAATGGCTGATGAGCGTATCTGTATTGGGCCGGGTGCGAGTGGCAAGAGTTATTTAAATATTCCCAACATTATCAGTGCGGCCTTTATTTCCAATGCGGAAGCCATCCACCCGGGCTACGGTTTTCTCTCAGAGAACACCAGCTTCGCTCAGATCTGTAAGGATGTAAACATAACGTTTATAGGCCCATCGTCGGAAGTGATGTCGATCATGGGCGACAAGGTCTCCGCGCGCCAGGCGATGATGGAGGCGGGGCTCCCCACCCTGCCAGGGACACCAGTCGTGCGCACACTTGCCGACGCACAGGAAGTAGCGAAGGAGATCGGCTTTCCGCTCATGCTGAAAGCGGTCGCCGGCGGCGGGGGACGTGGCATTCGCCTGATCAATCGACCAGAAGAGTTTGAACGGACCTTCACCGTCGCTCAGAATGAGGTGCGCGAAGCGTTCCGCGATGATGGTATCTATTTCGAACGCTACCTGGCCCGTGCGCGCCACATCGAAATTCAGGTCCTGCTTGATAACTACGGTAACGGTGTTCATCTTGGTGAGCGCAACTGCTCGTGCCAGCGGCGCAATCAAAAGGTGCTGGAAGAATCGCCAAGCCCCATCCTGTCACGTGAGCTGTGTGAGGAGATTGGCATGAAGGCGATCCGCGCTACCCAGAAGGTTGGATATCGCAATGCCGGGACCCTTGAGTTCCTGGTGGATGAACAGGATCGTTACTATTTTATGGAGATGAACACACGTTTGCAGGTCGAGCACCCGGTGACGGAGATGGTAACCAGCCTGGACCTTGTCAAGGAACAGATCAGGATCGCCTCCGGTCAACCTCTGGAACTGCGACAGCGAGATGTCCAGCTTCGCGGCCATGCCATCGAGTGCCGTATTACAGCAGAGGATGCCAACGCAGACTTCCGACCGCAGACAGGCATCATAGAGCAGTATCTGCCTCCAGGTGGACCGGGTGTGCGTGTCGATAGCCATCTCTTCGCCGGCTACGAGATACCTCCCCATTATGATTCGCTGCTGGCGAAACTGGTCGTCTGGGCGGAGAACCGCGACGAGGCTATT
>JAABUQ010008879.1_pt1 | contig 13876 bp, 9 predicted proteins | sample 5560001 | NCBI WGS metagenome assembly JAABUQ01 (sample SAMN10711888, study PRJNA513371) | rock metagenome | isolation source: Antarctica rocks | place: Antarctica: Victoria Land, Finger Mt nord | collected 2015-12-18
GGGTAATGAAAATGTAAGAGAGCGATAAAGAAGCTCGCAGCCGCACAAGCAGGTTTGCGATCTCCGCTTGCGTGCAAAGATCGAGACCGGATAGAGCTTCATCCAGAATCAAGAGCTTCGGTTTCAAGATCAACGCTCGCGCAATCGCAACTCGCTGGCGCTGGCCGCCGCTCAACTCCATTGGGGATCGGTGAGACGTTCCGCCCGGCATGCCGACTTGCTCCAACATAGCCAAGGCGAGCGCGACACTCTCTTTGCGGGAGACCGTTCGCCCAATCCGTATCGGCTCGGCAACGATGTCAAGAACGGATAGGAAAGGATTCAGTGCAGTCGCGGATTGCTGGAAGACAAGTTGACTGTCGCGGCGCATCGACCGAAGCTCAGTCTTTCGCAGCTTCGTGACGTCCCTGCCCTCGAAGCGGATTTCCCCTGCGTCGGGAGCCTCGAGCTGAGACAGGCAGCGGGCCAGCGTCGACTTGCCCGAACCAGATTTGCCCACGAGAGCCAATGTGCCGCGGAGCGGCAGAACCAAGTTGATCCCGTCGAGCGCGACGACTCGCACTCGAGCCGCTGGCCACCTTCCCCGTACATACCGTTTACTGAGGCCCTGAACCTCCAGCAACGCTGGCTGCTGACAGCTGCCGGCCGGTACGTGGGTCTTCATAGCTAAACTCCGAAGATGGATCGGTCGCCAGATGCGCGGTCGTTCGGCATGCTCGAAAGCTGGAACTCAGCCGGCAGCGGAGGGATCGATCTTATCAACTTCTTCGTATAGCCGTGAGCCGGCTTCCAATAAACTTGCTCGAACGTGCCAGACTCCACGATCTGTCCCGCGTGCATCACCAGAACGCGATCGGCTAAACCGCTGAGAAGAGCAGGATTGTGAGTGATGAATACGAGAGCAAGTTGAAGGCGTTGCTTGAGGTCTTTCAACAGATCCAAAACCGCCGATTGCGTGACATTGTCGAGCGCGCTCGTTGGCTCGTCCGCAATGAGTAAGGATGGTTTCGAGATCAGAGCCTGCGCTATGGCGACGCGCTGCCGCTGGCCTCCGCTTAACTGGTGCGGGAAAGCGTGGTAGGTGTCTGGATCGAGTCCTACGGTCGTCAACATCACCTGGATTGTCTGCTTGCGGCAGTGCTGGTTCAACGTTGCATGAGAACGGAGAACTTCATCGACTTGCCGGCCAGTTGTCAGGACGGGATTGAGCGCAAGTTCCGGCTCCTGGAAGATTGACGAGATTTGCGCGCCCCTGATTTTCTGCAGTTGGCGTTCGTCCGCCTTTGTAAGTTCAATTCCCCGGAACTGGATTGAGCCTGTTACCAACCAGTGAGGCGATAGGAGCCGAATAAGCGCCTTGGCCAGAGTTGTTTTTCCCGCTCCCGACTCGCCTAAGATCCCAATGCTCTCGCCAGCAACCAGCTCAAAGCAGATGCGATCTAGAATTACCTCGGAGGACGATCGCACTTGAATCGTGAGATCTTGAACGCTCAGAAAAGGCTCCGTCATTGTTTCCCGCCCAGCCTAAAGCACTCATCTCTGGCCGTCCTCCGCCCCGCGCCGGACGGACGTCCCATCCGGCCGCAGACAGACTCGGCAGATTCTGCCGCTAGCGCTAGTGCCCTCCAACAGCCTGGCTCCATGCCTGGACAGTCTGATACAAGTCGAGACGCCCATGTCCGGCATTCGAATCGATCGGCTGCGCGTGCGAAGTTGCATCCGCACTCGTCATTTGATCACACAGACCGTCGACGTTTACGAGCAGCGCCGCCGCACCCGATGTCAACGGAGTGCTGAATGATGTGCCCCAACCCGCCGCATAAGTAGAAAACGGATACGTAGTGACAACACCTTCTCCGGGGGCAGCCACCCAGACGAGTTGCTGGCCGTAATTTGAGAAGGAAGACAACTGGTCATCGTTCGTCGTGGACGCGACTCCGATAACATCCCACAAACCTGCGGGATAAACCAGGGTGTTCTTCCCGCTGTTGCCCGCAGCTGCTATCGAGATAGTCCCTGTCGTGGTGCCAAGATCGAGCGCGGTCGCAATTTCCCGAGAGTACGAAGCCAGGTTGAAACTCATGTTCAGAACATTTGCGTGCACCAGCAACGCACGATAAATCGCTCGCAAGATGTCGGACGTGTAACCCGTCCCGTCGGAATGGAAAGCTTTCAGAGGAAGAATTTTGACGGTAGGCGCCACCAGGTGTATCAGTCCGGTCACCATCGTGCCGTGACCAAAATCGCTGTATTGAGGGTTTCCGTCCACTACTGCGGCCGTCGATTGGTCCACCACGGCGGCGGTGGATTGAGAGACATCGCCATATCCGTTGCCGCGGACCCAAGCTCCTTGCGCGCCATTGACAACCGGAGGAGCGGACAGCGTTACATCTTTGGTCTCGTCGGCTCCCTGCTGATTCCGTGTAAAATCATACCCCGGAAGCAGAACACCCGCTAATGCCGGATGATTTGGATCGACACCGGTGTCGATCACGGCTACAACACCCGCGCCGGTTATGTTCGGATAGGCGGACCTGATATCAGCCAACCGGATCTTGTCGGTTGCAGGCTGATGAATGTATCCGTTCGGAACGGTGGAACCATAATAAGCCACGGGGGTTCTGTCCAAAAGCGCGGGGGGCATTGCAGTGGTGGAATCTGCCACATGCGCCACCAGGTCCAGTTCCGCGTCCACTACACCGGTCAGATTGAGCAGGTTCGTCAGAATCGCATTTACATTCGCGGAATCCGGCGTAGTTACTAGAAAAAGCTGGCCAAGAGCGCCGTCGATGTTCTCGGAGACAGTACAGCCCACTAAAAGGCAGGCAGTTTTGATGACCGGCAGACCTCCGTTTACCCGAACGATCAGTCTTCCGGCTGCTTCCATGGGAGCAGCGCAAAAGCCAAACAGCAACAAAAAGCTCAAAAGCAAGCTGCGTTTCATAAGTAGTTCTCCCGAGGTACACCGTTCTCGAACCGGCATTCCATCTAATCAGTAAGGATTGTCCGGCCTGGAAAAAATACAACCAATTTGGCCCTAAGTCTGTTCTGCCTCAAAAGATCCAATTCATCGTTTGGGTAACACCTCTTGCGAGAATTGCACAGTTTTGAATAAATTACAGATTGTTGCGGGACAGCGCTACCGTAGAGTTTATATAATTACATCCAGTAAGCCTTCCTCGGATAAATGCTTGAAGTGAGTGGCTAAATATTCTTAACTGAACGCCGTGAACCGCTGCCATGCCGGTGTGCGACTACCGCCTCGTTCGTCTTACCAGGCGTTTTTGCACTCCGAGCGGCGAAACGGGAGCTGACGCTATGGCGCTGATACTCAGGTATGGCACCCACAAGAGTTTCTGGGAGGGTGCAACAAGCCAGGAGATTCTGGCCGAGACTCGATTAAATCTTCTCGCGTTAGATTATGGTTACAAATACCGCCTTGATATTCGGCCAAAAAACGGACTGCCCCGGGTTGAGTTCGTTCGCACCATAAGGGAAGCGAGATTTATAGGCCGGCCCATACGCCGGTCCAAAGGCGCGGTTCAATTCTTCCGGTTGCGCGACAACGGCACGCTTCAACGGCACCAATGGTAGCGCCAAGGCGCTCTCGCACATCAGACGGGACTACACAACCTGCAGCACATGTCCATCCGGGCCTTCATTACTGACGCAATGGTCTCGAAGAGCTTGTCCTTATCCACAGGCTTCGAAAGATAACCATCCATGCCGGCCTCCAGACACCGTTCTGCATCGCCCTGCATCGCGTGGGCGGTCAACGCAATGATCGGAAGATAATGCCCGGTTTGTCTCTCGATCTTTCTCACAGCGGCGGTAGTCGCAAAACCATCTAACTCGGGCATCTGGAGGTCACAAATAAAGACGTCGTATGTCTGCTGCGCAAGGTTCGCCAGAGCCTCCCGGCCGTTGTTAGTGATGAATACGTGATGACCCTGCGGCTCCAGCATTCGCCTAACAACCAGTTGGTTGATCTTATTATCTTCAGCAACCAGGATGCGGAGCTTGGGGCCGGTCGAATCCGGCCGCAGGGAAGCTGACAGGGAAGCTAATCCTGCAGCCCCGGCACTTTGCCCCGTGAACCCTTCCTGAAGCAGCTGTAATAGCTCGAGCGGGCCGACGGGTTTTGACAGGTGCCGGAAACATTCCATTTCTGGAAAGCCGCCGGGCCGGTTTTGACTCCCGTTTAAAGTACAAAGACAAATCTTGAGGCTTTTCGCCAAAGCCGGAAGATTCCCGAGGATGCCTTGCATGCTAACGTCGGCAAGAAAATCAGTATCAACGATGACCGCTGAAACAGGCGAGTTGCTGTCGAGGGCGCCTGCCAGAGAACTAATATCTGCGAACCGGTCGGCAACCATCTTCCAGTTCCTAAGGGTCTTCAAAAGAGTCTGGCTACTCAACTGGTCACGATCGAGAATGACCACGCGCCGCGAGCACAGGAACGCAGTGTCAACCGGCTGTGCATCGCGGACGGGCGTGAACTGGGCCTGGAAGTGAAAGATGCTTCCTGCTCCGTCAACGCTTTCTACCCACATCCGGCCGCCCATCATCTCCGTTAACTTGCGCGATATCGTGAGGCCCAGACCGGTGCCCCCATACTTGCGCGTGATCGAGCCATCCGCCTGAGAGAAAGATTGGAAAATGAGCGCCTGTTTGTCCTTCGGGATGCCGATGCCCGTGTCGTGTACCGCGAAATGCGACACGATCGTTTCACCATTGACCTCGGGGTCCGTGTCGATTTTTAGCAGGACGTGGCCTCTTGTCGTGAACTTGATAGCGTTGCCGATCAGATTGACCAGTATTTGCCGGAGCCGCCCTGGATCGCCGATCAGCTTATCGGGCATTCGAGGATCGATATCCAGGACCAGCTCCAGCCCCTTCTCATGAGCTCGCAGGCTGAGCGGCTTTATCGCCGACGTAGCGGCTTCCCGCAGGCTGAATTCGATCTGCTCCAGTCCCAGCTTGCCCGCCTCGATTTTCGAGAAATCCAGAATGTCATTGATGACGGTGAGAAGCGACTCAGCGGATGACCTTACCATTCCAGTGTAGTCGGTCTGGACCTGATCAAGCTTCGTCTCAAGCAACAGATTCGTCATGCCGATGATGCCGTTCATGGGCGTACGGATCTCATGGCTCATGTTGGCCAGGAACTCGCTTTTGGCGCGGTTTGAAGTCTCGGCTACTTCCTTGGCGTGCTCCAACTGCGCTTCTGCTTCTTTACGAGCTGTAGTATCCTGTACGGCAACCAGCCTGGCCTGCCGTCCGTGCCAGTCAAGAAGGCGCGTGGTGACGTCCACGTAGATGATCCGGCCATCCCTTAGACGGTTCCGCCATGTGCCAAGCTGTTCGAGTTCGGCATTCATCCGGCTCGTTCGCGCGAGTAGACTCGGAACGTCTTCAGCGGGGCAGATCTCGGTCACTTTCATCCGCTGAAATTCGTCACGCGAGTATCCATACAGGGACACAGTCGCCTGATTCACCTCAATGTAAAGCAGCGTTTCACAGTCGTAAAGGAAAAGCGGCAGCGGAGTATCTGAAAATAGAAACTCGAATTGGGTTTGGCTTTCCGCCAGCTCTTGTGTACGCTCCTCGACCAGGTGAGCGAAACGAATCTCGTTTGCGCGGACTTGCCGGATTCGCCATTTTGTAAGCTACGGTTGTACCCGCCAGTACGACCAGCGCGCAAGCTAAAGAGAAAATGGTTTTTGATAATAGTGCGGGCGCACGGAGAACGTCACCGCCGAAGGGATCTCACTCCATGCGCCCGCATTCACACGCGCGGCTACTTGAAATTTGTAACTTCCTGGCGGCAGCCTTGTGTAGTAAGCAACGGCGCGGGCACCGGCATCCACCCATCCCTGATCGAATCCATCCAGTTTGTACCTGTAAGTCACCTTTTCGGGTGCTAGCAAACTCAGGCCCGCGTAGTGAATTTCCAACTGCTCTGTACCGGCTTTCAAAGATACGCCTCCCCGCGGGTTCAGCGCCTTCTTATCCGCTGTGATCAGTTCAATCACAACCGGCGGAGGCCCAACCGGTCGAGACAGGTGATTCGGATCAATGAGCGCGATTCCTTCGGCCGTCGGAAACCAAAGAGAGCCATTGGCCGCGCGCCAGCCTGCCGGTTGATTTCTGGCTGTGCATTCCAGAGTTTTCATGCCGTCAGATTTGCCGTAAGCAGTCGACTGGACCGCTTCAATTTTACCTGCAGCCACCTCTTCCAACTGATGCTTGGCAATCCGAAAGATTCCTCGATAAGAACTGAGCCAAAGCGACCCGTGGCCATCATCCAGGACCTGTGCAATAGCGTCTTCCAGCAGGCCTTGCTTGCTGGTAAAAATGGTGAAACGGCCGTTCCGGAAGCGCACCAGCCCACCCCCATTTGTACCCAGCCATAACGTGCCGTCACTATCCTCTGCGATACAGTTAACAAACTCTTCGGGTAATCCTTCTTCTTGTCCGTACGCGATGATTCCTGTGCGGCTGATCCGTTTCACTCCGTGCGTCACGGTCCCCACCCAAAGATCGCCCTTCGCATCGACGTGCAAAGCCATGATGACGTCTTCAGCCAAATCACGGTCGTTCGTATAATTGCGGACTACCCCGTCCTTGTAAAACGCCAACCCCTTTACGGTGCCGATCCATATGGCGCCGTCCCGGCCTTCTGCCATCGCCAGAATCACAGAGTTAGGAAGCAGGCGTTCCGAGTGGGAGTTGATTACGCGGCCGTCGTTCAGGATGTTGATACCTGCCCCGTCCGTGCCAGCCCAGAGATTTCCGTCGTGATCCTCAAGGAGCGCTCGAATGAGATTACTCGACATCCCATTCCGGGTGTTGAAGACGGTGATCTTCTCGTCGCGAAGACGGTTGAGACCTCCGCCTTCGCTTCCCATCCACATGCTGCCGTCTTTTGTCTGCAAAACCGAAGTGACGCGGTTGTGCGAGAGTCCCTGGTTCTTGGTGTAACTTAGAACATCTCTGGGCTTGATACGATTGAGCCCTCCACGTCGCCGCCGATCCAAAGACTTCCTTCGCGATCTTCAAACAGCGCCGAGACTAGATCAGTAGGGAGGCCGTCGGCCGTTGTGTACGCTCTGAAGCGGCTGCCTTCCAGCCGGTTGAGACCGCCACCATCCGTACCCGCGAACAGGTAGCCGTCCACGCTTTCCGCAATCGCGCGCACAGTTTGATTCGTTAGGCCCTCATGCTGACCGTACACAGAGAAGCGGCCGCCCTTGAATTCATCGATTCCGCCTCCATCGGTGCCGATCCACATGTTCCCGGCCCGATCCTTACAGAGAGACAAAATCTTGTTGCTCGAGAGACCTTGCGCGGTTGTGTAGCGCACGGTTCCCGATGGCCTTATCCGAATAAGACCGCTGCTTTCCGTGCCAATCCAGAGGTCGTCGTCGCGGCCTAGCCGGAGATCAGTGATGTCTTCATCAGCAGCTAGTCCGGGCCAGCGCAAATTACCGAGCGCCCCATGGACCAATTGCTTCAAACCTGCTTTGGTGCCGAGTACCAGTTTGTGGTCTCTGTCGCGCAAAATAGCAGTAACGCGCGAGTGGGACGATCCGCCGTCAGAAACCTGCTCGAAACGATCATTGTGAAGGCGCGTTAGCCCGCCTTGTCGCGTACCGATCCATAAACTGCCGTCGTCATCGGCGAACAGGCTCAATATGTAATCGTCTTTTAACCCGCCCGTATTCTTGTGATTGAAAACCTTGAATTGCGTTCCATTGAAGCGGACCAGTCCCGTTTCCGTCCCGAGCCACAAATATCCGTTCGTCGTCTGAGCTATCGACTGAATGGAGTTTTGCGGAACACCATCCTCCACTTGCCAGAGATCATGAACATAAACCCGAAAGGCCTCTCTCGGATCAGGAGGAGTCTGAGGACCAGCACCCACATCCACGGCCATAAACGCCAGCAGAAGTAGGTAACGGAGTAATTTCATGCGCCCTGGGATAAACTTTGGGTCTCGCTTCAGGATAAAAGTCCCAGTTAAATAGTTTCTAATCTAGCGTTTCCTCTTTCCCAAATGAGTAATCTTTATTCCTCATGTTTGTGGCAGACGGATTTGTGACAGCCGCAACCGTTTCTAGAATGTCAGCCTTCAACAGACACATTTTTGTGAGCACCACCTATAAGTAGTGTCTTATCGCTACACGGGCTTCCCAGTACGGAGCTCTTGGACGTCACCAATGGTAAGAATTGCCCTACCAAATTGGTCGACATACGAGCAGGAGGAGGTTAGTCATTCGAGAAGATGACGGCCTCATTGCGAACGTTCGCCCCTGCTCTAACCGTGAACGTGTGCACTTCTGTTCCGGCACGCGCGTGCTCCGTATGCGTTCTGCGTACGGTGCCCTCGCGCCAGACTTGCGTGATCGCAAAAGCCTTCATCTGCGGAGTGGCAGCGGTATGCGCGGCCAGCCTGACACTATCGAGAGTCGGTCCTGCACTGCGCAGTTTGACATATACTCGACGGGTGCCCGAAGGCAGATCACGCACTTGCCGAAAGACTTCTGGCCACCGCAGAACCCTGTCGATCGTATCACCGTCACGCCACTGCAACCGTTCCGGAAAAGACCAGAGTTCGCGAAAGGGACCTTCCGGGGCGGTAGACCACGAAAGAGAGGCCGGGCCGCTGTTGGTACCCGGCTCAACTCGGCGCGTTTCGGCAGTCAACTTGTCAGGCGCCCAACCACTCGTGAGATCTAAGAAGCGTGCGCCTACGTCAAAACCCGTCAAAGCTGCGCCGTTAGCCTCCACCACATAGACGGCCTCCCCTGCCTTGCCCGATTGCGGGCGCAGAAAGGATTGCGCGTTTTGGTCGACCAGTTCGAGATCCCGCATCGATGCGCTGTCAAGGCGCACGGGAACGGCCAATCGCTCGATCGACGGCCCCACTGAGTAGACGAAACGATTGACACCGGCCTCAACCTGCGGCAGCGTTCTCGGATTCAGTTGAATGCGCGACAGCAGGTGAAGCTCAGTAAACCCGCCTTCCGGATTATTCGAAACGGTAAGCCGGACTTTGTATCCATACGATCCGCTCACGGCGGTCAAGCGGCCATGCGCGCTCTGAACCAACACTTTTGGCTCGGTCGACCACTGGTCGTGAAATGGTCCGTGAAGCTCGCCTGCAAGCTGCCACGTTTCGCCCCCGTCGGTCGACGTCTCGACGTGTAATTGCGAACTCGCGCCCGGCAAGTTAACGCGCATGCTAAACCGGGCATCGATGATGACATAAGGGCTTGGCATCTCAATCACCGTGACGGCCTGCTTCGGCAAGGAGCGGGGAGAATACTCGATGCGTCCTGTCGCCCAAAGCCGGTCATCTTTCTGACTGCGCGGGCCGTCTGCGGTGCGGATGTGATACTCGGGCAACTCTTGCGGGAACTCGCTCCAGTTCTTGCCATCAACTTTGTAGGGCAAATAGAACAGACCAGGCTCCTCAGGCGCGAAGAAGCGCGTGAGTGTTTCGCCGGGCCGGAGCACGAAATCCATGGCGTGCCCAGGTGAGTAGCGCGTGAACGGATAAAGATAATTGTTCGCCGCCGTTGTGAACAAGCCAGCTAGATCTTTCATTGCTTTCGCGCGGACATCCGCCGGATACCAAGGTTCGTCAACTTCTCCGGGCTTTACGGACTCCGGGGTCTGCAGCTTGCTGAGGATGATATTCCCATCCTGTTCGAGAGCACGGACGGAGGCCACCGGCTTGCCGTGAAACGAGCCATCTCCGGCAACGTTATAACCCATCATGTCGGAATCAAAGTAATGGTAGCCGCCGTCGTAGAAGACTTCCGCGACGGTGTGCCCGGTGAGAAACCAGCAGCGCGCATCGGCAAAACCGCCTGCTTCAAAAACAGCTTCGAGCAGCGGCGCAATGTGATAGCAGAGGCCGAAACCATAGCTGTTGATCAGCTTGATAGGATCGAGAACTTCGCCTGTAGGCTCCTCGTATGTCCAGCCCGCGACGTGGTACCAGAATCCTGGTTTAACGAAACGCCCGTCGGTCAGAAAGAAGCGCCAGATCGCCTCCGCTTTCTCGCGTGAGTTACGCGCACCAGCGTTCATGTAAATGACCTCAGCAAACTTCTTCAGGTCTGTTGAGTCAGCCTGTCCTTCGCGCAACAGTTTCGGCGATAGACCTGCGCATCGAGGGTGAGGCTAACTGCGATCAGCGCAAGAAGGCGTAAACACTTGTTCATAACGATGGGTCTAAGCTTGTGCAATGCCGCACCACTCAGCCACGAAGAGAAGCAGAGCCTTAGCCGCTGCAATCAGCGAATCGACTTCCACATACTCGTCAGCAGCATGGGTGTTAGCGCCTTGCGAGCCCCATAGCACGCTCGGGATGCCGAAGCCTTGCTGAAACACGAAAAGGTCGCAGGGACCCTCAATCCCGGTAATCACGGGTTCTTTGCCCAGCACAGCTGTGGCGCATCGAGAGAGCTCCTGCACAATTGGCTCCTCGCGCGCGATAGCTGAACCCGGCAACCAGCGAATCGGGAAAGTAACTTCCGGCATTGCGGGGAAAATCTGCGGAGCCTCGTCTGCGGCCGCCTTCAACCACTCAAAGAATTCCTGTTCGACGGCGCTTTGAGTTTCGCCCGGCATGGTCTGCCAGTACAGTTCCACGTTCGCCGTCTCGGGAATAGTGATTGGCTCGCCGTACCCCCACGGCGAGGTGAACACTTTCGTCACGGAAACGGGAACGGGATCGGCATGCGCCGCGTACATTTCGTGCGCTCGCACACGAGCCGAACGCTGGGCGGCGAACCTCTCTACGCAAGCCAGAAAGTGCGTCAATTGCGGTATAACACCGTTTGGAAAACGCCCGTCTTTGAGAACGCCGCCACTGCCCCGAAAGGTAATGTGAGCCGTGCGCCCTCCGCGCTGAGCCGGACAAATGCGGAGCGAAGTCGGCTCGGAAATAATCGCAGCGTCTGCATTATATCCGCGCAACCGTCCTGCGAGAGTGCCGTTGCATCCGCCAAATTCTTCGTCAACGACAGTTTCGAATATGAGGTCGCCCGCTAGAGTCAACCCGAGCTCGGCGATGCATTCCATGACGAACAAGTTAGACGCGATGCCGGCTTTCATGTCATTGGAGCCGCGCCCATAGATCCGGTTGTCATCGAGATCTCCGCTGAACGGGCTGCGCGTCCACGGTTGCGTCCCGCCCGGCACAGTATCGATGTGACCGGAGAGAATCAGTGACCGGCCCCCGCCCGAACCTTTCCGCACAGCCGCTACGTTGGGCCGCTTTGCATAGTGACGCCCTGGGAAAAACAGCGGATGTTCGCGTAAGCCCGCAACCTCGTCCAGCGGGTAGATGTCCAGTCGTAAGCCGCACGTTCGCAGCTGCTCGGCGATCCAGAGCTGACAGGCGAGCTCGTCGCCATTCGGAGGTTTGTTTTCCGACGAAATGCGGACAAGCTGTTGCGTAATATCGATCAGCCGCTCTTGCTTTGCTTCCACCAGGTCCGTCAGCATCCTTCGCCGCTCCAGAGGCATGCCCATAGCAGGTGGATTTGAATTCGCGTGGCCCATTGACAAGTCGAGAAGAGTTATGTGACCTTTGCAAGTAAGTCTACGGGACCCGTGCCTTCGCAGTCAATCAGACACGCCCGAAAGCGTATGATGAAACAGATTCTCTGATGCCAGCACGGCGTGCGCTGCAGCCTTCTTCCGCAAAACGAAATAACTACATTCTGATTGTGTTCGACAGCTGTCGCTACGATGCGTTACTGAAGGCGCGTCCGAAGACGATTCAAAAACTCGGAGCAGTGGAAAAGCGCTGGGCGTATGCTTCCTGGACAGCTCCCTCGCACTACAATCTGCTGATGGGTTTGATGCCGCATGCGAGTCCGCGCGGCGTATTCGCGTCCGATTACTATCAGCGTGATTTCCTGAAATTCAACGAACGGCTCGGCGCGGAAGGCATCGAGTTCAAACGGTTTGTACCGCGGCTATATCTGCCCGTTCTGCTGCAAAGCCTCGGCTACAAAACTCACGCCAGGGTCTCGCTTCCCGTGCTCAACCCTCTCACGATTCTTAACAGCGGCTTCGATTCCTACAAACTTATGGAGCAGCACAACGATCTACGGGCAATGCTCCAGGAATTGCAATTCGAGCCGGATCAGCCCTCGTTCTACCTTCTGAATACCGGCGAGACACATTACCCATACGCTCTGCCCGGAGAGTCTCCCGAGCAATGGCCTCGCGTCAGCGGCGTCCATGGCGTGTTCAAACACCTTGACGATCATGTGGTGGGCGGTAAGCTGCGCCGCACTCGAAGTCAGACTTTCAATCAGGCGAAACTCAGGCAACTGAAGGACCGCCAAATCGACGCTGTTACGTATCTCGACGGAGTGATCGAAGAGCTGTTCGATTTGCTGCCGGAGAATACGTACGTGACGATTACGTCGGATCACGGTGAACTGTTCGGCGAAGACGGCTACTTCGGCCATGGACCCATCCAGCACAAAAAGGTATTGGAAGTGCCTTTTATCGAAGGCAAGCTGCGGTGACGCATCGAAGAAATAGCAGCCACCGAGCGCTTGTCATGGCGCTACTCACTATCGCAGTATCAGCCGCACTGTGGCCGCACAGCCATGGGCAATCCGTTACGCTTTCCTACGTCGGACCCGGCGCCGGATTTGCCTTTTTGGGTTCGTTCCTTGCAATTGCCCTCTCGCTGCTCGCGAGCATCTTATCCTTCCTCGTCTGGCCGATTCGCATCTTGTGGCTGTTGATACGGAGGCGGGGCCGCTTCGGCCAGGCACGAATTAAGAAAGCGATCTTTCTCGGACTCGATGGGCTCGACCCCCGCTTAACCGAACAATGGATGGCCGAAGGGAAACTGCCCAATCTGAAACGGCTCGCTGAGCAAGGGACGTATCAACGCCTCCGCACCACCTTCCCTGCCCTTTCACCGGTTGCCCGGTCCACTTTCGCGACAGGCGTGAATCCGGCCAAGCACAATATCTTCGACTTCCTGAATCGGGATCTGCGGACCTACGCTCCGGAACTTTCGTCCGCCAGAGTTCGACCGGCAAGACGTGTTCTAAACATTGGCAAATGGTCGATCCCGCTTTCCCGACCGTCAGTCGAGGGGCGTCGCAAGAGTGAGCCGTTCTGGAAAATTCTTTCGCGAAATGCGATCGGCAGTACCATCCTGCGCATCCCAATCACCTTCCCGCCCGACCGCTTCAATGGCCGCCTGCTCTCCGCGATGTCGACGCCAGACTTACGGGGCACACAGGGCAGCTTCACCTGGTTCTCCACCCGGCTTGCCGAACTTGATTGCGAAGGCGGTATGCGCCTGCCGCTGACGAACCGTGGTTCTTCTCTGGAAGGCGTGCTGCCGGGTCCCGATCGCGCGCAGATCACTTTCCAACTTTCACCAGCAGACGATTCGACCTACGATCTTGCTATTGTCGGTGAGACCTTTCGTTTGCGCCTGGGCGAATACACACCCTGGATCCGCCTGCGCTTCAAAACTACGCCTTTCTCGTCGGTCCGCGGCATCGTGCGATTCCTATTGACCAGCACTGAGCCTCACCTAGAGCTCTATGTCACCCCGGTCGAGATTGATCCCGAAAGCCCCGCTCTGCCGATCAGTCATCCTGGCTATTACGCTGTGTACCTCGCTAAACTGTTCGGCTCGTTCGCGACTCTCGGCATGGCTGAAGATACCTGGGCCCTGAATGAAGGCGCCATCGATGAGGACGCTTTTCTGAAGCAATCGAAGCTGATCCAGAATGAACGCGAGACCATGTTCTTCCATGCGCTCGATCACGCGCGGAGGGGAGTGGTGGCTTGCGTCTTCGACACCACCGATCGG
>JAABUQ010008880.1_pt1 | contig 13874 bp, 11 predicted proteins | sample 5560001 | NCBI WGS metagenome assembly JAABUQ01 (sample SAMN10711888, study PRJNA513371) | rock metagenome | isolation source: Antarctica rocks | place: Antarctica: Victoria Land, Finger Mt nord | collected 2015-12-18
CTGCCGCAGCGTCCACACCCGCACAAAATCAGCCCGCGCCGCTCACTCCACCGGGGGACAAATCGTCTAACACCGCACCAACTCCGGTCGATATGGTCACACCGTTTGCGGATTGGGATTGGACCTGGCTCAATGGCAACTCTCGGACAAAAGATAGTCCACTCGACTCCAAATACTTCACCGGAGAGTTCCGCTCCGACACCTACTACGGTATTGACATGAATCAGCCTGTGGATCACTCTATGGGAGGTTCGAGTGAAGTCTTCCGTTCTGGTGAGGTTCAGTTGGAACAGATTAGCTTGGGCGGAGATCTTCACGTGGGTAACGTGCGTGGCCGGCTCTTGACGCTATTCGGAATGTTTGCCCAGACTACACCGCGTAACGACGCCAGCGTGGCCGTCGGGCAGTGGGACGCGCGCACCTCCTATCGATACCTCGCGGAGGCATATGGCGGCTACCACTTCAACGTCAATCACGGACTGAATGTCGACGCCGGTATTTTTGTGTCCTACGTCGGTTTGTTCAGCTATTACAACTTCGATAACTGGGCCTATCAACCGTCCTATGTCTCCTCGAACACCCCCTGGTTTTTCAACGGTGTCCGAGTGCAGTGGTTTCCCACTCACCACCTGAAAATCGAACCATGGTTCATCAACGGCTGGCAGGCTTACAACCGCTTCAATGGCCACCCGGGTCTAGGCGGCCAGATTAGGTGGACACCCAAACCATGGCTCAACATCCTCTCCAACAACTATGGCGTGGGTAACGATAATATCGGCCTCAAGAATCGTGGCCGCTATCACACCGACAACAGCGTTGAAGTGAAGTACTTCGACCGGCCCGAGCGCCAGGGCATTGATAAGGCAGCCTTCACGGTCACGGGCGACATGGGTTGCGAAACCGGCGATGGTGTGACCTGCCACGGCGGCAAAGGTGGACCCAAGCAGTCCTTTCTCGGATGGATGGCGTACAACCGCGTGTGGTGGAACCATGACAAATACGCCCTTACCCTGGGCGGCGGCGCAATCAACAATCCGGGCCGCTACCTCACTCTGGTTCTGCCCGTTAATGGCGCCGACGCCGTCAGCGGCACTCCTTATTTTCCAGCTTCTCCCGGCTCGAAATTTAAAGCTTACGACACCACCGCGACCTTCGACTGGATGCCCGCTCAATACTTCACGTTCCGTTCTGAATTCGGTTACCGGCACGCCAATGTTCCTTACTTCAGTGGACGCCACGGCCTAACTCCTCCCGGCGGTAATAACGGCTCACCAGGCAATTACGTGTGCAGCAACGGATCAACCTCCGGGGTCTCCGACCTCACAATGGCTCAGACAGCGTGTGGAGGACCAAGCAGCATTTGGTACCCCGATCTACGTAAGAGTCAGGCACTGGTGATATTCTCGATTCTCGTTAAGTTCTAGTCTGAGTACAGTTCGGCGTAAACCTGCCGAACGCGACATCGGGGAGATGGCCTCGAGGCCGTCTCCCCGTGTTCCCTGCGGTCTCCAAGCAAGCGTTCAAGGCTGGGCCGGATAGCTGCGATTTCCTGCTGGTGTTTGATGACGGTAAGTTGACCGAAGGTAACACGGATTAGCGGCATGCCGCCATCGTCCACGGCCCGCTAGGTCTTGTCCAACACCAATACTCCGAGCTCGGAATCAGCAGCGAATTCAGTGATGCGAACCGCCTCCCGCCGCAACAGAGCCTCAGCGTCTTTCGTCGGGTGACTCCACCTACGTAGCCAAATCACCTTGGGCGGCGGACCCTCATGCGCCGCCAAATCAAAAAAGTCCGCGTCGGCAGTAACAATGACAAAGCCGTTCGCTTTCGCATAAGCCCAAATAGCTGTATCTAAGCTCTGCAGTAAACCCACGTCTGAGATATGCTTTGAGCCGGAATACAACTCCGCGAGTCTGTAAGCGAGCTTCCGCGAAAGATTCTCGTCAAAGAAGAGCTTCACAAGGCTACGCGTTTGCCGACTTTAGCGGCATAGTCGTAAACAGCCCGGAAGTCATCTCTTTCAAGCTCGGGATAGTCGTCTAGGATCTCGCTCTCAGTCATACCGGATGCTAGCCAACTGAGGACGTCCCAAACCGTGATGCGAAGACTACGAATGCACGGCTGACCGGACCGTTTTCCCGGCTCGACTGTAATCTTGGAGGTCATTATTTCGGAGCATAACACCAGAAGGAACTCTCTCAAACCCGTTTCTCGATCTAGAAGGCTTCGGGGCTAGCGCCCGGACAGTCCTGGTCCCCCAGGCTTCCATTTGACAATCAACAGGAATCGGGTTATCCTCCTGTTGGCGGTCTAAATGAAGGCAAAAGCCGACGTGCTGCAGGGCACGCTGGATCTTCTCGTTTTGAACATGTTAAACACACTGGGACCAATGCATGGCTATGGCATCGCGCAGCGAATTCAACAGATCTCGGAAGATGTGCTTCAACTCAACCAAGGCACCCTGTACCCCGCGTTGTTGCGCCTGGAGCAACAAGGCTGGGTGCGATCTGACTGGGGCGTCTCCGAAAACAACCGCAGAGCGCGCTTTTACTCCCTCACCCGTTCCGGTCGCAAACAGCTAAACGAAGAGCGAGCAAGTTGGGAACGGATGTCCGGAGCAATTGCTCGTCTACTACAAGCCGACACGTGAGCAACGTCATGTTAGTGCTCCTTTCAAGGCTGTGTGGTTTCTTCCGCCGCGGCGCGCTAGATCGCCAGCTTGACGAAGAATTGCAGTTCCATCTCGACATGGAAACGGAAGCCAATCGCAAGCGCGGCATGGCTTCCGAGGAAGCCGCGTGGTCGGCCAAGCGCGCGTTTGGTGGGCCGGAACAGGTGAAAGAAATCTATCGGGAACGCAGGGGGTTACACATGCTTGAACTGCTGCTCAAAGACCTGCACTATGCCCTTCGCATGATGCGCAGGAGCCCCGGTTTCACGGCCGTTGCCGTCCTGTCGCTCGCTCTGGGAATAGGCGCGAATACAGCCATCTTCACGCTGATTGACGCCGTCCTATTACGTTCGCTCCCGGTGCGATTGCCCCATGAGCTTGTCTCGGTTGGCGACGCTTCACGCCCCACAGCGCACTGGAACGGAGGACCAATGGTGAACATCTTCTCCTATCCGCTGTACCAGCGATTGCGCGACCAAAACCGGGTCTTCAGCGGACTCTCGGCGTCGGGACATACTGGACGACTTGACGTCTCTATCGGCGATGCCGAGCCTGAACAGGTTCATGGCCGCCTTGTTTCCGGCAACTATTTCGACGTGCTCGGCGTGTCCCCTTTCCTCGGTCGCACGTTTTCGGCGGAACAGGACCAAGCGGCAGCAGCCACTCCGGAGATAGTCATCAGCTATGAGTATTGGTCGAACCATTTTGCTCGCGACCCCACAATCCTAGGGCGCACGCTCCGGCTGAATGGCTCGCGTTTCACGGTGATCGGTGTGGGGCCGCCCCACTTTACAGGCGATGTCGTTGGAACTTCGACCGATATTTGGATTCCGCTCTCAATGCAGCCGCAAGTAAACCGAGGTGATCCGAGACTGAACAGGCCGGATTCGAATTGGCTGCTGCTCATAGGACGGCTGAAGCCGCGTGTTTCCCTCGCGCAAGCTCGTGCGGAGATCACCATATTGGTGCACCGGGCCGTCATTGATTACGAAGGCGCGGCTCTTTCACCCGGCAAATTGCGCGACATTCAAAACGAGCCAGTAGATGTGCAGCCGGGCGGGAAGGGCTTCTCCTGGATACGGAAGCACGATTCGCCGCTGCTGTTCACCCTGATGGCTGTGGTCGGCCTGGTATTGCTGATCGCTTGCGCGAATATCGCCAATCTTCTGCTGGCAAGAGCGACAGGTCGACGAAGAGAGATTTCCGTGCGGCTTGCGGTGGGCGCGAGTCGTCCGCGTCTTATCCGCCAATTGCTAACTGAAAGCGGTTTGCTGACAGCCATCGGCGCAGCGGCAGGCTTGCTTGTGGCGGGCTGGGGCAGTCGTGTGCTAACGCGGCTTGCCTCCATCGGCGGCCCTCATCCCATTCCCTTCGACGTCGACGTACATCCCAACGTGGCCGTGCTGGTCTTTACGGCCGCCCTTTCGGTTCTGACCGCGACTCTCTTCGGGCTCGTTCCAGCGCTGCGTTCCACCCGCGTCGATCTGGTTTCCGCTCTGAAAGAGAGCGCACCTGCCTTGAGTGGCGGCGGAGGGCGACTAGGCAAGCTGCTGGTGATTGCGCAAGTGGCGTTATCGCTTGTGCTGTTGATCGGAGCCGGCCTGTTTATTCGAATCCTTGTCAACCTGGAAACCATGGACGTCGGGTACTCGCGCGCGGACCTACTTCTGCTGCAAGTCGATCCCGCCGCGAGCGGCTATGCAAAGTCACAACAGGTGCCGCTGATGCGCTCGTTGATTATGCATTTGCGTTCAATACCAGGCGTGCTCGGCGTGACGGTCTCTGAGAATGGGCTGTTCAGCGACTTGGATTCTGGTTCTGATAGTTTTCGAATCGAGGGGTTCACACCAGCGCGAAAAGAGGATATGTCGTGCAACTTCGATCAGGTTGGCCCACAGTACTTTCAGGTTCTCGGGGCGCCGATCCTGGTTGGGCGTGATTTCGATGAACGGGACACGGCACGAGCACCTGCAGTTGTGATAGTCAACGATACAATGGCGCGGTTCTACTTTGGAAAAAGCGATCCAATTGGGAAGCAAATTCTGAACGGCAACGATCACTACAGGATTATCGGCGTGGTGAGAGACATGAAAGAGGGGAACTTGAAAGGTAAGACCGAGCGACGCCTGTACGCACCCCTCCTCCAGACCACAGACCGTATTAGCCCTCTCAATTTCGAAATCAGAACGCGCGTTGACTCGGCCCAGATGATCCCGGCTATTCGCCACGAGATGCAGGTCTTTGATCGCAACTTGAAGGTTCTTAGTATCGCTTCGGTGCGATCGTTGATGGACGAAAGCATCAGCGATGAACGCTTGATTGCCCAACTCTGCGGGTTCTTTGGCATTCTGGCGCTTTTTTTGGCGGCTACGGGCCTCTATGGCGTCATGGCTTATGCAACCTCGCGCCGTGCCAATGAGATCGGCCTGCGCATGGCTCTCGGCGCTGAAGGGAGAAACGTGATCTGGATGGTGCTCCGTGAAACGCTACTGGTACTGGTGGCGGGAGTTGCCATCGGATTACCGGTTGCGCTAATCGCCGCGCGTTTGATCGCCGCGATGCTAGCGGGCTTAAGCGCCAACGATCCCATTACCATCGGCGTGGCCATCTCGGTAATGCTGATTATGGGCGCCTTGGCCGGTGTTATCCCAGCGACGCGAGCGTCGCGCATTAATCCCATAGTGGCCCTCCGGCAAGAGTAAGTTCTGCCAAACTCTTAACATAAAGAATGGCGCAATCAGAGCACACCAGCTCATCCCTTAAAAGCCTACTCGTAATGAAGTTCGGGGGCACCAGCATGGGCAACGCCGAGCGCATGCGTGTTGCGGCCGCCATCATCTCTGAGCAGCACAAACTCCGCCCGGTAATCGTCGTCGTCTCTGCCATGTCGAAGGTCACGGACCTGCTTCTTGAAACGCTGCGCCGTGCCGAACTGGGCGACCGTGCCGCTGTCGATCTGGATCTGCGCACGCTGCTCGACCGTCACGTGGAAGCTTGTGAGGAACTGCTTGACGGCTCCGGAACTAGCCAGTTCCGCGATGCTGCGCAGACGGCGGTGCAATCGCTCGTAGCCGAATTCCAGCGCATTGCCAACGGCGTTCTCATGCTCGGCGAGCGTCCTCCGCGATCGCTCGATGAAGCCATCGCTATCGGCGAACGCCTCTCATCTGCCCTCCTCGCTCAATATCTCCAGTCCATCGGAATTCGAGCGAAATCCGTAAATGGAAGCGACATCATCGTCACCGATGCCGTATTCGGCAACGCCTCCCCGCAGATGGATCTCACGCGCAACAAATGTGTCGAACACCTGCTGCCGCTGCTGGAGGACAATACCGTTCCCGTCGTTACGGGCTTCAACGGGGCCACGGTGGACGGCCGTCCGACTACTCTGGGCCGCGGCGGGTCTGATTTTTCCGCATCCATTCTAGCCGCTACCCTCGACGCCCAGGAACTCTGGATTTGGACCGACGTCGACGGCATCATGACCGCCGATCCGCGTCTGGTGTCCGACGTCGCCGTTCTCGATCAGGTCACTTACGCCGAAGCCGCCGAACTCGCCTATAACGGCGCCAAAGTTCTGCATCCCCGCACCCTCGCGCCGCTGGTCGAAAAACAGATCCCCGTCTGGAGCAAGAACAGCTTCGCCCCGCATAAGCCCGGCACTAAAATCGTTTCCCACTTCGACGAGCCCAAAGGCGTGCGCGCTGTCACTTCCATGTCGAACGTGGCGCTCATCTCCATGGAGCCGGCCAGCGCCGTTTTGAGCGGCACCCGGCTGATGGCCCGTTCGCTCGACGCGCTGGCGCTGGCCAACGTCGAGATTCTCGTCTTCACCAGCTCCAGCTACCGTCAGAGCTTTTGCTTTTTGATTCGCAAACACGATATCAACGCGGCGCTCGAAGCTCTTTCGGCCAATCTTTCGATCGAACTCGCGCATGGTTATCTGAGGCCGATCGAAGTCGATGAGAATGTAGGGCTGCTCGCAGTCGTGGGCGAAGGCATGCGTGGCATGCCTGGCCTCGCTGGACGCGTCTTTAGCGCCATCTCGCGCGAGCGCATCAACATCATCGCGATCGCTCAAGGCTCTAGCGAAATCACCATCGGCATCATCGTCCGTCTCGACGGCCTCCATCGCGCCGTGCGCGCCGTCCACGAAGAGTGCCAGTTAGGAAAGCCCGAGATGGCCGCCGCTTTGGGTTAATAAGACCGGCTCGTGGCGATGCACCCGTAATCGGCGAACTTTAAACGCCAGGCCAGTCGACCGGAAGGTCTGCTCCAGTAGCTCTTGCACCGCCGCGAAATTCCGTTCCGCCAACGCCACAATCGATGGCCCGGCTCCACTCAAGCACACGCCTAGAAGGTCCGGATGCTCCAGTGCCAAAGCATGCTCCAACCCCGGCACCAACTTTTGGCGCGACGGCTGATGAAGACGATCGTTGATCGCTTCGCGTAACAGCGAAAAATTCCCGCTCTGAAGAGCCTGTAGAAGCAGAGCAACCCGCTGCAAATTGAACACCGCATCGTCGCGCGTGATTCTCTCGGGAAGGACTTTGCGCGACTCCGCCGTAGGCAGCGCGTACTCCGGCGTCAGTACCAGGAACTCCAGCCGCTCGGGCCACTCCAACCGCACCGCAACCACAGACCGGTCCGGCAATTGGCAGCTCACCGTCAAGCCGCCTAAGAGCGCTGCCGCCACATTGTCCGGATGGCGTTCCAGGGCGCACGCCGCGTTGAGCAATCCCTGTGGCGGAAGCGGCCCGGCGATGGCTTCATACAGCCGCAGTCCCGCTACCGTCGCGGCCGCACTGCTGCCCAGACCCGATTTCATCGGAATCTCGCTATGCACTTCTACCGAGAGCGAAGGAAACGATCCGCCGCGTTGGCTCGCGGCAAAACGAAACGCGCGCTCAATGTAGTTCTCGCCATCCAGCTCGCCATCCATGAACCGGAAATGCAGTTCATCCGTGCCCGGCAGAACTTCCACCGAGAGCCGCAAATAAAGCTCCACAGCCACAGCCAGCGTGTCGAACCCCGGGCCCAGGTTCGCAATCGAAGCCGGTACTCGAATCTCAAATGGCAAAGTGGACTGGGTCAATTTAGACTCGAACCGTGGAGTCTTCTCGCGACTCCATCTGCGTCTTGATGATGTAGTCCGTATCTTTCAAAGCGTGCCCCGTCAGCACCGCGGCAATGGTAGCCTCGCGATCAATCGTGCCTGCGCTCACCAGCTTGCGAATCCCGGCCAGCGTCGTCGCGGAAGCCGGCTCGCAGCCAATCCCATCGCGCCCGATCATCCGCTTAGCCTCCCCGATCTCCTCATCAGTCACATCCATCACAAGTCCGTCGGTGAACTCGATCGCTTGCAGCGCCTTCTTCCACGACCGCGGATTTCCTATCCGAATCGCAGTCGCAACCGTCTCCGGATATTCAACTGCCGCCAGTTCCTTCGCGCCCGACCGCCACAGCCGCGCCAGCGGATTCGCGCCTTCCGCTTGCACGATAATCATCCGCGGAACTTTGTTGATGAAGCCATGCCCCTTCAGCTCGCGCAGCGCCTTACCGAATGCCGATGAGTTGCCCAGATTGCCGCCCGGAATTACCAGGTAATCGGGCGCGTTCCAGGCTAATTGCTCCAGCAGCTCAAACATCGCGGTCTTCTGCCCTTCGATGCGAAACGGATTAATAGAGTTGAGAAAATACAAATCGTCGCCGGTGCTGGCGAGAAGCGCATTGAGGGCGTCATCGAAGCTGCCCTCTATCTGCACCACCTCAGCTCCAAAATCGAGCGCCTGCGCCAGCTTGTTTGCCGAAGCCTGCCCGGCCGGCAGATACACCCGCGCCGTCATGCCCCCTCGCGCCGCATACGCCGCCAGTGATGCCGCCGTGTTCCCCGTCGAAGCGCACGCAACCGTCTTCGCCCCCAGGAACTTCGCCTCCGTCATGCCCGCCGTCATCCCAAGGTCCTTAAACGAACCCGTCGGATTCCAACCCAAATGCTTGAACCACAAATTGCGGACGCCCGCCCAAGCGGCCGTCACCTGACCTCGCACCAGCGGTACGTTGCCTTCGGACAAAGAGACGATGCCCTCTTCCGCATAATCCGGCAAAAACTCCCGGAACCGCCACACGCCGCTCGCATATCGCGCGCACGACGACATCCGCCGCTCCAGCCAAAGATTCTTCAGGACGGATGGCTCGTGCTGGCTCGCATCGACGGCCACTTCGAGCAGATCCCCGCACTTCGGACACGCCAGCGCGCGCTCGTGCAGTTCCAAGGTCGTTCCACATTCGGGAACACTACATCGAAGGTGAGTCATGCGAATCGGACACTAGTTCGCCTTCAGAACCGCGACTGTGAGAAGCTGTGAAAAAATCCGTCAAGCGGATCCGCGAGTCGTCCGAAACGCGAAAACCCGGGACTGACTCGTTTTGCCAAGCGCCGCAAAGTACGAAAAACAAAACCAATTCCTCGCGAGTGCAAAACGTTGTCTGTCCCAGCGGTTTTCCCCACGCGACACCGCCGGAGGTCTCGTCGATTCTTCTACAGCTTCTAACGGAGCGGGCTCTTACTGCGTCTTCAACGGAGCGACGTTTGCTTAACATTTGACCGCGACAGGCTACCAGTTCATCCCAACGTAGCATCCACAACCAGCTAAGCCGCTTACCAACGCTATTCCCGCAAAGCTGCGGCGGGATCTTCAGTCGATATTTCTAACTGAATCGCCGCTTGAATTATTTCGTGATCGGACGTAAGAAGTACTATACGTTCATCAAGATCAGCGAAGAGACGCGTCAACGGGTTCACTGCAGCCAGATGAATTGCATCTGCGCCCCGAACATGGGAACGCTCAGCGATCATTGCCGCCCGGGCCATCACATCGCCACTCGAATGACAGGTGGATCAAGCTACAACGGACGCCACCTCACTGAGCTGTTCGTCTTTCAGTAAGTCAATCGCTTGATGTAATTCCAGACGTGTTGTCACATGCCCTCCGGCCCGTCATGGCGCGCAGCACCCTCTACCTATTGTTCTCAACTTTCAATCTACCGCCACTTCTCCCCTTTTGCCGCAGCCACTCAAGTAATCTGTCGCTATGCGCTCCGCGCAATCCTTCCTGGCACCGATCATTCTCGATTGGGCAAAAGCAAAAGCGCATCCGGACGATCCACTCGTTCCCGAAGCGCTACACCGGCTCGTGATTGTTGTGCGATATGGCTGCCGCGAAAATGACCCAGTGAACGGTCAAATTTCAAAAGCCGCTTTCGACCTGCTGCACAAGCGATATCCGAAAAGCGAATGGAGCGCAAAAACTCCATACTGGTTCAACTAACTGCCGCCGTCTTTTCAATCTGCTCCCAGTCCTGATTGCTCAATTTCACGCTCGCAGCAGCCACATTCTCTTCCAAATGCTGAACAGAGGAAGTGCCCGGAATCGGCAGAATCACCGGCGAACGGTGTAGCAGCCATGCCAGTGACAATTGCGCCACGGTAGCTCCCACGCGCTTCGCTGTCTCATCCAGCGGGCCGCCCGGTGCCGCCAGCTTGCCCGCCGCAACCGGAAACCACGGAATGAACGCGAGCCCATTCTTCTCGCAGTAATTCAGCACGTTCTCATGCGCGCGGTCACCCAAGTTGTACATGTTCTGTACGCTAACAACTTTCACAACTTTGTTCGCGCGCTCGATCTCTTCCGGCGATACCTCGGACAACCCGATATGCCGGATCTTGCCCGCCTTTTGCAGATCCTTCAACTTGCCCAGCGTCTCTTCGACCGGCACTTTCGGATCGATCCGATGCAGTTGGTAAAGATCGATGCGCTCCAGCCGCAGCCGCCGCAAACTCATCTCTACGCATTGCTCGAGGTATTCCGGCCGGCCCAACGGCGGCCACACATTCGGACCGCTTCTCGTTACGCCGCCCTTGGTGGCAATGACAAGATCTTTCGCGTAAGGATACAGAGTTTCGCCGATCAGCCTCTCACTCACCTCAGGGCCATAGGAGTCGGCTGTGTCGATAAAATTCACTCCTAGGTCAACGGTGCGGCGCAGCACATTGCGTGCTTCTTCCGGATTCTTCGGTTCGCCCCAGATCCCTTCTCCCGTTATTCGCATCGCCCCGAAACCGAGCCGGTTCACTGTCAGATCACCGCCAATGGAGAATGTGCCGCTTTCCCGCGCATTCAATGTCGCTGTACTCATGCCAAGCTGATTCCGTCCTGGCATCGGAAGTTGCCGCTCTTCGCACTCGCGACTTTAAACCGCGACTTTAAACATCGTTCCGAAGTCGGCTTGGGCCAACCCCTCAGCCGTGCAGAACCGGCGTTTCCAGGCTCGCCGGCACGGCCCCCACCGGCAACGTCACCTCAAACCGCGACCCTTTCCCAATCTCGCTCGCCACGCGAATCTCGCCGCCATGCGCTTTCACGATGGCCGCCACAAAGCTCAAACCCAGCCCCAGCCCTTTCTCCGGATTGGGGTCGGGAACTCGATAGAAACGGTCGAAGATATGCGGCAGATGGTCCGGCGGGATACCCACGCCTGAGTCCTCCACGATCAAATGAACGCCATTCCCGGCCCGTTCCGCGCAAGCCCGCACCCAACCGCCTTTGGGTGTGTACTTGATGGCGTTCGAAAGCAGATTCGTCACCACCCGCTCAATCTGTGTCCGGTCCACCTCGCACAGCACCGGTTCTTTGTGTGTTTGGGTCAGCTTCACGCTTTCCGCCTCGGCCGGGATCTGATATTGGTCCACCAAATCCTCCACCAACTCGCCTAAATCCAGCACGCCCTTGTTTACCGGAACTTGTCCCGACTCGGACTGCGAAAGCAGCAGCAAGGCGCGCACCAGGTTCGACAGGCGCTCCACGTCCTGCAAGGCATTCTCGATGGCCTCCTGTAGCTGCTCCTTGCGCGTTGCCGTGAACAGCGCCACCTCCAACTGCCCCTGGATCGCCGTCAGCGGCGTGCGAAGCTCGTGCGACACGTCGGTCGAAAACTGGCGCGTCTGATCGAAGGAGGCCTTCAGGCGGCCGCTCATTGCGTTGAACGAATCCACCAGCCGATCCAGCTCATCGTCGGCGCCGCGCTTCGGGATCTGCAAACCCAGGCTCGATCCGGTAATCTCCTGTGCCGCTTTCTCCACCGAGTGAAGAGACCGCAAAATGCTCGCCGCCGAAATCCAGCTCACCAGCATTCCCGCCAGCAACGCAACGGGGAAGAAAATCCAGAAATTCCTCACGAATCGCCGGATCACCATTCGGTCATCGGCTAAGCTGCGGCCTTCCGCCAAGTACCATTTGCGGCCGTGTTTGTCGGTCAGCGTGCTGCTGATCACCTGATACGGTATCCCGTCGGTCCCGGGAATCACTTTCATCACCGGCTCGTGTGTCCGCTGCATCTGCGCCAGCTCGGATAGGATTCTCTTGCGATCGTAAAGCGGCTTTAACGAAGGATCCGGCGAGGCAAGCTCCGACCTACCATGATCGTCTGCAATGACATAGACGCTCTGGAGTTTGGTCACCTCCGCCTTCTCTTCCGGGTCCGTCATATCCGCAAACCAATACGGCTTCCCGCTATCGTCGTAAAACTGAATCCAGCCCTTCAGCGAACCGAGTTGCTCGGCCAGTTCATCTTCACTCTGGTCCGCCAGGGTCTTGCTCAGGTTTCTGGTGCCGGCAACTCCCAGAATGGTGAGAACCGCAATCAGCAGCAGAAGAAAGCTCGCCGCTAAACGAAAACGCAGAGTGCGGAAGAGCTTTATCTTGCCCAGCTTCTTCCAGAACATAGTGGATCCTAGGCGTTGACCGGCTCGGGCGTTACCGTCGGCTGCGGCGGCGTCTCCGGAAGGTCCAGCATGTATCCAATGCCGCGCACAGTATGGATCATCTTGGCCGGAAATTTGTCGTCGATCTTGCTGCGCAGATGCCGGATATAAACGTCCACGATGTTCGTGAGCCCGTCGTAGTCCATGTCCCAAACGTGCTCCACGATCATCGTCCGGCTCAACGGACGTCCCCGGTTGCGCATCATGTATTCGAGTATGCTGAACTCTTTGGGCGCCAATTCGATGTTCTCGTTATTGCGGCTAACCTTTCGCCGGATGCAATCGAGCGTCAGATCGCCCACCAGCAGCTTTTCCGGAGTCGGCTGGCCGCGCCGCAGCAGCACGCGCGCCCGCGCCAAAAGCTCCACAAACGCAAACGGCTTCACCAGGTAGTCGTCCGCCCCCTGCTCTAATCCTTTTACCCGATCGTCCACCGAATCGCGCGCGCTCAGTATCAGCACCGGCGGGATGATCTTCCGATTCCTGATCTTCTGCAGCACTTGCAGGCCATCGATATCGGGAAGTCCCAAATCCAACACCACCAAATCGTACTCGGTGGCATGCACCCGCTCAATGGCATCGCCGCCCGTATGCACCACGTCCACGGCATACCCCGCGCTCTGTAAACCCCGCGACAGAAAATCCGCTATTCGCTTTTCGTCTTCTACGACTAGAACACGCATGATCTTTGATAGACGCCCTCTGCATGGGACGTGCTCAATAAAAGTCTATCGAAAGACGCCTTCACCATGACTGCTTGAAGATAAATGGCTTGACAATAGATTTTTAGTTTAACGTTGACCTTGAACCCTTAATGCCATCGCCACCCCGCCGGACATGATCCCTTCACCCTCCACCATCCCGGAGCCGTCAGGCAGATGCCGTCATGATTCCACAAACGGGCAAAAAACGAGCGAACAAGAGGTAGAGTCCACACTTTTCAAAGCCTTCGATGTAGTTGTTACTAGTAGCCTCTACTTGCATATTAATGACATCGTCGCTACTTAACAGTGAAGGGTTGCGCGATCCTCTGGTTTGCGAGTCGAGCAATCACCCCGGGCTACTAGGCAGGACTAAAATTGAAGTCCCGGCCATTCTCCGGTTGCCCTCACTCTAAAGGGGAGAGTATTGCTTAAAATCTGACAAAGGCAGATTGGTTGCTGCCCGCTAAGATAAAAGCGCCTGAGCATCAATGGCTACCATTCAGAATCTTGATTTGACCAAACCCTCGAACCAACTCCTTTTTGTGATGACCTTGCCCGAAGGAACTGAACCACTCTAAGCTGGGATTTTCCGGAGCGAGAAAGATCGCAGAAGGAGAAGGGCAGTGAAGAACAGCAGGTTCAGCGAAGAGCAGATCATCGGAATACTGAAGCA
>JAABUQ010008882.1_pt1 | contig 13873 bp, 14 predicted proteins | sample 5560001 | NCBI WGS metagenome assembly JAABUQ01 (sample SAMN10711888, study PRJNA513371) | rock metagenome | isolation source: Antarctica rocks | place: Antarctica: Victoria Land, Finger Mt nord | collected 2015-12-18
TCTTTGCTTTTACCGGCCAAAGTCACCGGCTTCGCACCCGCGGGAAGGCGGCGAAGAACGCCTAACCCCTCCAAGGGTTCAATTTGAGAATGCCGCTACGGGTTCAATTTGAGCGTGCCGTTACCAGTTCGATCCGCGTCAGCTTTCCGGAACACTGGCCTTGCAAAAAGTATCGACCGCGCTCGGTGCGTTGCAGGCTCGCCTCCCCGTCGGCACCACCGTGCACGCGCAACAAATTACGTCGAACTTGTTTCCGGTCGTAACTTACGCATTGACATCGACGAAGCTCAACGCAATGCAGTTGCGCGAAGCGGCGGAATTCACGATCAAGCCCCAACTGACGGGCCTCCCGGACATCGCTGCGGTCAACGTGCTCGGTGGAGACGTGCGCGAATATCTCGTGGCGCTGGATCCGGCACGAATGAGCGCACATTCGGTGACGATCGACGACGTTGCCACGGCAATAACGAAGACGAATGCGATCGCGTCCGTTGGGCATGCCGACGCCGATTACATCCGGTCGACCATCCTCGCCAGTGGCATGGCACACAGCTCGGATGATGTCGCTCGAATACCCGTCCCATCAAAAGACGGCAACGTCCTAACCGTCGGAGCCGTCGCGACGGTTTCCGAAGCTGCTGGGCCTCGCTTCGTCACCTCGACGTCAGCGGGCCGCACTGCCGTCTTACTCAATATCTTTCCGCAACCTGGCTCGAGCTACGTATCGGTCTCACGCACGGTCGAAGCCGCAATGCGAACGGTCGTGCCGAGCGCGGGCGATATTCACGTCAGCAAGTTTTGGGATCTATCGACGCTCGTCACCGACGCAATTGATAATCTGCGCGACGCGATCCTCGTCGGACTCGTGCTTTCAACCCTCGTGCTGTTCTTTTTTCTACGCAACTGGCGCTCGACGCTCATTGCCGGCGTCGTCATTCCGCTCACCATCGTCATCAGCTTCGTCTTCATGCTCTTTGTCGGACAAGGCCTCAACTTGATGACCCTCGGAGGTCTCGCCGTCGGTGTCGGTTTGATTATCGATGACGCCATCGTCGTCGTCGAAAATATCAATCGGCATCTCGGCCGCGGCGAGGACCGGCAACAAGGCGTCCTGGCCGCAGTCGCGGAGATTGCAGGACCGATGACCTCGTCGACGATCACAACCATCGTCGTTTTCGCGCCGCTTTCGCTCCTTTCGGCCGTCGCCGGAGCATTCTTCCAAGCCCTGTCGATTACGCTTGCCATTTCACTTGTCGTATCGCTTGTTCTGGCGTTTCTCTTCACGCCGAATCTCGCGACACGTTTTTTGCGCCCCGAAACCGAGAAGCGGAACCCACTCGTGGACGCGATCGAGCGACGGTACGTGCCACTGCTCGGCGCATCGATGCGACGGAAAGGCCTCATCCTTGGCTGCGCGGGGTTCATCCTCGCTGCCACGATGCTCGTTGGCAGATCGCTCGGGTCGGACTTTTTAGCGTCGCTCGATGAAGGCGCCTTCGAAACCGTCTTCACGCTTCCGCCGGGGACGACGCTCGCCGAGACCGAGCGCGTCGAACGACAAATCGAGCGGATCGTCGACGACGATTCAGCCACAGCGCGCAGCGCAGGCATCATTGGCGCGAGTCTCACGCTGCTCAACACCGATACGCCCGCCGGTGTGAATGGCGGTACTCTACGCATGACGCTCAAGCCGAACGCGAGTCTGCTGAGCTTCGGTTCTTCCGATGACCGCCGCCGGGTCGGGATTCGTACGGTCATGGACCGGATTGCCGAACAAATTGCGACCACCGCACCGAAGGCGCAGGTGACGAATCGGCAGCTCTTACAAGACTCTTTGAACGATCTGGCAAATCAGGAAGCACCGATTGAAATTCGACTGTTCGGTCCCGAACAATCGCTGCTCGTGCCGCTGGCGAACCAAATCGCAAATCGCATCGGACAAATCCCGGGCGTTGCCGGCGTCTTTAGCGGCGTTACGTACCACAACCCGAGCATCGTCGTCCGCGCGGATCCCGCAGCAAGTGCCCTGGGTGTGAGTGCGGGCCAGCTTGCCGAGGATGAGGCGACGATTTTCGGGGGACGCATCGTCTCGCAAGTCATCGCGAATCCGTTGACGATACCCATCCGGCTCCGGTACGACATTCCCGTCGATCCGTCGCCGGCAGCGCTCGCGTCGCTTCCCTACGTGACGCCCACCGGCAACGTTGCGCCCCTCGGTCGCCTGGCAACATTTATAAAATCGCCACCGCAATCCGACATCTCCGAACTTAACGGCCGTCAATACATCGGCATAACGGCCCAAATCAATGGGTCCAATCTCGGCGCGATCGTCGAGAGTCTTCGCAAAGAACTCGATGGACTAAGCTTGCCGCCCGGTTACTCATATGCAATTGCCGGCTCGTACGAGCTTCAACAGGAGTCGTTCCGACAGTTCGCGCTCGCGATCGGCTTCTCGGTCGCACTCGTGTTCCTCGTCATGGTCGTTCAGTTTCGTTCGCTCCTGCAGCCGATCGCGATCCTGTGCGCTGTCCCGCTGTCGGCGTTCGGGGCGGTCGTTATTCTCTGGTTGACGAATGTGACGCTCAACGTATCGTCACTTATGGGCGTGATTCTGCTTGTCGGCCTCGTCGTAAAAAATGGGATTTTGCTTCTCGAATACGCGGCCAAGAACGAACGGGCAGGCGAACCACTCGATATTGCATTGATCAATGCGGCGCGCGTGCGTCTGCGGCCGATCCTCATGACGACTTTAACGGCGCTGCTCGGAATGGTGCCGCTCGCGTTCGCCATCGGCAGTGGGAGCGAACTCTTGCAGCCGCTCGCGATCGTCGTCATTGGGGGGCTTTCGTTCTCCACGCTCTTCACGCTCGTGCTCGTGCCGGTCATCTTCACCGTGCTGGTTGATGTGGGCCGGCGATTCGAACGACCGAAGCGTCCACCGTTTGAATCGCGTGAGGTGCGAGCGAATGCCGGTGCGTAACATCTTCGTCTCGGCCGCCGTACTTGCCATGTGCCCGGCAATGCTCGGTGCATCGAGTGCGCCGCTCACGCTTGCCGACGCCATCGCGTCGGCCGCACGGCTCTCAACACGAGAAGCGGCGGCTGCCGTGAACGATGCGGCGAACCTGGCGGCACGTGTTCGAAGTCAACCGCGAACGAGCCTCACGACGACGCTCGTCTCCCAGCCTCAGTCGGGGACATCTCCGCAGTATCAAGCGGCCGTCGAATATACGCTCGATTTCGGATCGTCGCTGCGACGCTTGGGCGCGCTGCAGACGGCCCAAGCGCAGCTCGTGCAAGCCGGAGCGACGCTCGCACAGACCCGACGCGCGACGTTGCAATCGGTCATCACAGCATTCTTCAGGGTCGCTGCAGCGCAAGCCGACTTCACGATCGACGCGGATAATCTCGCGTTCGCACAGCGCACGCTTACGGTCGCTCGGGTGCGAAGCACGCAGGGAGTCGCGCCGGCTCTCGACGTTGATCGGGCCGGTGCCGCGCTTGCGGTGGCTACCGCTACGTTCGATTCCGCGCAAGCGAATCTTGACGGTGCACGCGGTATTTTGCTTCGCTTCGTTCCGTTCGCCGGTACTGCAGCATCGTTCGCAGCGCCGGAGCGTACGGACGCCCTGCCCGATGCGGATGCGGTCGTCGCGGCGGCTGTAGCCAACGATGTGAGCGTCGCTAACGCCGCAGCAACCTTACGATCCGCTCAAGTCGCGGCGCTCTTAGCAAAAGCCGAGACGTCGCCCGGATTAACTGTGGGCATAGGACCTGGAATTTCGCGAACCGGTAACGCGCAGTCGATCGGGCCGGCGGCGACGATCGCGCTCAATGTGCCGCTCTCTAGCGCCCTGCTTCGTTCAAATATCGTCACAGCGGACGCGGCGGTGCTCGTTGCACGAGCCGGCGTCGATGCGAGTCGCACGGAGGCGGCGCAGGCCGCGCTGCGCGCTCGCTCCGATGCGATGAGTGCGCTCGCGCGTATTTCAAATCTCACGCGGGCTTTGCGCGCCACGCAGCACGTGGCCGAAGCTGATCTCGCGGCGTATCGGATCGGCGCACTGAGTAGTTCGGAAGTTCTTACGGCACAGAGCCAGGTGGCAAGTGCCCGGGCAGCCTTGACCGGCGCGACCCTTTCTGCCGCTGAGGCGCGCGCGATACTCGATCTCGAGACGGGAGTCCTCAATAAATGAACATACGCTTGATGGCGTCGCTTTTCTGCGTGCTGATCTTTGCAGGCTGTGCCCGAGCGGCGACCGATTCTGCGAAGGCGGCGGACCCCATCGCGTCCGGCAGCGCCACTGTCGCGGGCGGCGGGGAGAAGAAGAGAACGCCGGCCGACCACGATGCCAAACCGGAATCGAAAGCAGAAGCGCCGAGTAGCGTAAGGACGGCCTCGATCGTCGCGACAACGATCGAACGCACCGTATCGGCGTACGGATCAGTTGTGGGTGGCGATAACGAACAGGCTTCGCTCGCATTTGCGATCCCCGGGCAAATTGCACGCATTTCCGCGAGCATCGGCGATCACGTGTCGGCGGGCGACGCGCTCGCCCAGCTCGATCGGCAGCCGTTGCTCGCCGAAGTGTCCGCAGCCGAATCGAACGTCGCCGCCGCCCAAGCGAATCTCGAGAAGATCCGTCTTGCTGCGCGACCGCAGCAGATCAACGCGACAAATGCCCAACTCGTGCAAACCAGAAGTCAGCTCGCGATCGCGCAAGCACAGCTCGAACGTCAGCATCGACTGGTCGCGCTTGGCGTCGCGCCGAAAACCGATCTCGAGTCCGCCAAAGCTCAACTGGCAAGCGCGCAAGAGCAACTCGCCGTGCTGGGTCAGCAACTCGCATCGCAACAGCAACCATGGAAACCCGATGTCGATGCCGGACGCGCGACGGTCGGACAGGCACAGGCAGCGCTTTCCGCAGCTCGACAGCGACTCGGTCGGACCGTGCTTACGGCGCCGTTCTCCGGTACCGTCATCGCGCGGTTCCATAATGACGGCGAAACGGTCGACACGACGAATCCCGTGATTCAAATCGCGGGTGATCGGCCTGCGACGTTCACCGCGAATTTCCCGCCGGCGGACGCCGTGAAGATCGGCGACGGCGCCCTGGCAACGGTCACGCTACAAGGTTCGACCGCATCGGCGCGAGGCCACGTGGTCGCGCGGAATCTCGCGCAGTCGACATCGCGAACGGTGCCGGTTCTCATCCGTCTGACGACGGCGCGACGGGACTTCGGGCCCGGAGCCTATGGCTCGGCGCGCATCGTTGTTGGCCATCGCTTCGGCCTCGTCGTACCGACGGTATCGGTGGTTTCGGATGCTGCGACTGGTGTCACTCAGATTTTTCGGAAGGACGGCGAGCGATTTACGCCAGTCCCCGTCGATGTGATCGATCGTGAAGGCGGCCGCGCGTTAATCGTCGGCTTCGGCTTGCGTGAAGGACAGGCCGTTGCGACCGAAGGCGCGGACGAGCTTCTCTCACCCGTACAGGCTCCTAAAAAGGATTCAGACTGATGAACATATTGATCCGCCTTGCAATTGTTACGACCGTCGCTATCTACGCGGTGATCGCGTTCCCCTGGCCGAACGGAGGTTGGTCTCTCGACTTTCTGCACGACACGCTTCTGAGCCGTCGCTGGTTCCGCGCCCTGAATATCATGGACGACTTCACACGCGAGCAGCTCGCTCGAGCTGGACTTCTCATTTCCGAGTGGCCAAGTGATTCGGGTGCTTGATGCGATCGCATTCGAACGAGGCTCGTATCCAAATGCTCTTCGCGTCGACCAACGCCCGGAGCTGACGAGCCTCGCGATGCTGCGCTGGGCTGCGGAGCATGACGTCGTCTTGCAGTTCAGCGATTGGCAAGCACGCGCCGAAAACGAGAACTCCGCCAACGACGTATTCGTCTCCGCCGCGGTCAGCTGGGAAATCTCGCTAATACACGCACTTGGGAAGCTGCCGTTGCCCACGTCATCCGCGATCTACATCCCCTCCCGCATCAAGCACTTCGCTTCAAGGAGTTACCGATCACCGTTGGCCACACTCTCGCGCTCTCCGGATTGCCGGCGTATCATGCGGGCATGTTCGATAGAATCCTCATCGCGCAGGCGCAAATCGAGGGCTTAACTTTGGTCTCCGTTGACGTCGAGATCGGAGAATATCCGGTCTCCGTCCTGTCATGCTAAGCGAGCCCTACGCTCGGCGCCGTGGACGGCGGACGCGGGGCACTGTAGGCGCTCCCGAGATTTACAGGACCGACGCTCGCAACATGGCCGGTACGTCGTGTGCCGGCCTCGGTCTGCTGAAAAGATAGCCCTGGGCTTCGATGCAGCCTTGTGCCCGCAGATTCCGGAGCTGTGCGCGCGTCTCCACGCCTTCGGCGACCGTGGCGATGCCCAGCGCCTTGCCAAGACCGACTACCGCTCGCACGATCGCGGCGGACTCTCCGCCGGCTACGAGATCTGCTACGAACGAACGATCTATTTTGATCTTGTCGAATGGGAATTTGCGGAGGTAGCCGAGCGATGAATATCCCGTTCCGAAGTCGTCGAGGGAAATGCTGACGCCCGAGCTACGGAGAGCGTGCAGCGCTATGAGGTTGCGATCGTCCTCTTGCAGCAACGCAGTCTCAGTGATTTCAAGTTCGAGGCGGTCGGCTGGTAAGTCCGTCTCGCGAAGCGCGGCTCTGACCGTCTCCACGAGGCTCCCGGTTTTGAATTGTATCGCAGAAAGATTTACGGCGAGCCTAACGTTCGGCGGCCATTGCGCTGCCTCTCGGCACGATTCGCGCAAGACCCACTCAGCCAACGCACCAACGCCTCAAGCGTTACGATCGCTTTTGATTTCAGGTTCACAATGGGCTGATAGAACACGGTGAACGCTTCGTTCGCGAGCGCCTCGCGAAGCTCGCGTTCCATGTCGCGTCGCGCACGCAGGCGCACATCCATCTCGGGGTCGAACATTCGGTAGGCGCATCGCCCTTCGGCTTTCGCGCAATACAGCGCTACATCGGCCTTCTTGAGCAACGTATCAGCATCGGTTCCGTCCGCCGGAGAGGTCGTGATCCCCACGCTCGCACTGATCGTAACCTGCTGCCCATCGAGATCGTAGGGTTTGCTCAGAGCGTCAACGATACGTTGCGCGCTGCGGGCGGCGTCGGCGGCAACTTTCAGTCCCAGCAGTACGACGGCAAATTCGTCACCTCCGATCCGCGCGACGGTGTCGCTCGCACGCATGCACCCTATGAGGCGCTTCGCCACGGCCTGCAACAACGAATCGCCGACACTGTGTCCGAGCGTATCGTTGACTGGCTTGAAGTGATCCAGGTCAATCGATAGCACTGCGGCCGATTCCCCGCTTCGCACGAAGGTGAGTGCCTGCTGCAAACGCTCCTGAAAGAGGACGCGATTTGGAAGACCGGTGAGCGAGTCGTGGGACGCTAGGGAGGCGATCTTTGCCTCGGCGATCTTGCGTTCGGAAATGTCGCGGACGACTGAGACGACGACGCTTCCGGAACCAGTCGCTGTCTCGTCACGCATTGCGACCCAGTGCGCCTCAACCCATACGTACGACCCGCTCTTATGCCTGAGGCGATAGGCATGCGTTTCGCGGCCGCCGTCGCGCAAAAATCTGTCGTACTCCGCACTGACGCGCTCGCGATCGTCGGGGTGGAGGAAAGTTGCGAAGTCGCATTCGATGATTTCGCTCGGCTCAAACCCGAGTACCGTGCGCGATCCAGGCGAGACAAACGAGCGCGTGCGATCTGCGCGCGTGCACACGATCATGTCGGCGGCATACTCGGCGAGAAGCCGGTACCGCGCTTCACTTTCGCGTAGCGCGGCCTCCGCAGCACGGCGCGCCGCGATCGCTTCCGCCTCATCAAGCTTCAGTTGTGAGATGTTTTTGGTATGGGTTAAGAAAAAGCGCGGTTCGCCGGCCGGGTCACGGATTAGCGAGCAAAGTTGCCGAACCAATATTATTGAGTCATCGCGTCGACGCAAGCGCAGCTCGCTATTGCTCGCATCGAGCACGCCGGCGCTTAGCGAACGCAGCACCTCGATGACGCCGTCAAGGTCGTCAGGATGCACGAGATCTTGGAACGTCCGCACACCTAATTCGTCCGGGCCAAATCCCGTCATCTCACAGTAGGCGGGGTTCATCACGGCATAACGGCCGAAGGACTCAGCACGGGCACTCTCGAGCGATATGCCGAACGGCGCGCGCTCAAACGCGAGCCCGGCTAGCGCCGAGTTCGCGCCGAGGTCATGAGTCCCGACGCCGTCGACGAGCCGAGCGCGCACGGGACCGCTTCGATTAGGCCACTCGGGGAGCATCACCAATCCGTTCGTGGAAGCGACCGAGCCGCGTGCGCGACGATCCCGGTCCTCCAGATAATCGGTATGCCGCCGGGAAAGATGAGAGACGCTCTTCGCCTCGGCTCCGTAGGGCCGCTTCGGCCGAGGCAAGTCCCGCCTGACTTTCAAGCCGGCCCGGGGATATCGCGTTAGGGAAGCGTCACGCCTTTCGCGTCCCGAACCGCTTGGTTGGCTACGGCGGCGCGTTGCGTGGCTTCGTCGAGCAGTTTTGTTAATGCGTATACATGTCGCGTCGCCGGTACGGCGATATCGAGACGCTCGCCAAGTTCGACGACCGCGCCGACGATGCAGTCGATCTCGAGTGCGCGCCCGGCCTCGATGTCTTGCAGTGTCGAGGTCTTATGCGGGCCGACGCGCCGCGCGCCATCGACCCGTTTGTCGATCGACACTTCGAGGACGATGCCGAGCCGCGTTGCGATGGCAAGCGACTCGGCCATCATCTCCCGTAACAACGGTTCGACCAATTCATGCGTCGCCATGTCGACAAGCGTCGCGCGCGTTAAGGCGCTGATCGGATTGAGGCAGACGTTGCCGAGCAGTTTCGTCCAAACGTCACGCCGCAAATTCGTCTCAACGGGAGCCTTGAGACCGCCGGCCACAAATGCTTGCGAAATCGTCTCGATCGCAGGCGTCAGCGCGCCGCTCGGATGCCCTAGTGAGTAACGTGTCCCTTCGACGTGCTTGATGACGCCGGGGCCCACGATTTCGGTCGAGGAGTAAACGGCGCAACCGATGACCCGATTTGGATCGAACGTTCGTGCAAGGACGCCGCCGGGATCGACGCGTTCGAGCACAAGGCCCTCGAGCTCGCCGCCATGGTTTTGAAAGTACCACCACGGTATGCCGTTTTGCATTGCAATAACTTGCGTCTGCGAACCGAACAGCGGACCGATCGCGTCGAGCATTCCGGCGATTTGGTGCGCCTTTAATGCGATGATCACGCAGTCCACGACTCCTATCGTGTCGCACCGATCCGTAGCCGCCGGGTGAACGTGGAACTCACCGCGCTCGCTCAAGACTCGGACGCCATGCTCCTGCATGGCGCGCAGATGCGCCCCGCGCGCGACGAGCGTCACGTCGGCTCCCGCTTTTGCAAGCGACGCACCGACATATGCACCGATCGCGCCAGCTCCAATGACTGCAAAACGCACCTGCGTACCCCCTCAGGCCCACCGTTGAATGCGCTTCGCACCCACGCGGAGGGCCGAAGAATACCGCGCCGAAGCGCCCAGTTCCCACTTTTTTAGACGAGGCGCCGACACTTGATTACGCTACCGAACGATTTCCTGCGCGGTTCGTACGTGCCGCTCGTCACGCCTTTCCGCAACGAAGAGGTGGATTATACGGCGTTCGGCGCGCTCGTCGCACACCAAGTGGAGCACGGCTCCCAGGGCATCGTCGTGGCCGGGACGACCGGAGAGTCGTTCGCGCTCACGTCTGAAGAGCGTATGCGGCTCTTGGAAGTCGCAGTTGATATTGCGAAGCGTCGGCTGGTAGTCGTCGCGTCGACCGGAACCGATTCGCTCTCCGAAACGCTACGGCTTTCCGAACAAGCCGAGCGCGTCGGCGCGAATGCACTCCTCATCGTAACGCCGCCGTACATGAAACCGCCGCAGCGCGGTATCGCCGAGTATTACCTGCGGCTCGGCAAGTCCACGGGTTTGCCGTTCATGATCAATAATAATCCGGGCAGGACTGCCGTTACCCTGACGGTCGAGACCGTCCAGCGAATCGCCCAAGGCTGCCCAAACCTCGTCGGCATCGACCATGCCGTCGCCGCGATTTCGGCTTCGTCGCTCAGCTCCTCGAACGCCTTGGAAGCGACTTTCGCATCTTCGCAGGCTTCGAAGAGATGAGCTTTCCGATGCTCGCGATCGGGGCATCCGGCGTCATGAATGCAGTCGGAAACATCGCACCTCGCCGCATCGAGCGTCTCTGCACGCTTACGGCGGGCAGCGAAATGAAGGAAGCCCGACAGCTGCACAACCACCTCGCCGAGCTGAACGCGGCGATCCATTCGGACACGAATCCGATTCCCATCAAGTACATGATGCATAAGGTCGGATTGCTGACGCACAACGATCATCGGTTGCCGATGGTGCCCGCGACGCCCGAGCTGCAAGCCCGTCTGGATGCCGTGCTCGAACGCGCTGGGCTTATCGACCAGAGCTACGCCTGACGCAGCCGCGCTCATCCGCAACGCACGTCTTTCACGGCGCCGCGCCGGTCTAGCTCGAGGTGGGAGCGGAGGAGATCGCGCGGTCGCCTGCGTGGCGGTCGTAACTCAATGAACCGACACAAAGCTTCGTTCGAAAGCGTCTAACTCGATAACCATTAAACAGTAAGGAAGTCCTCAATGGACCTGACGCACGACTATCCACGTAGCCCCAAAGAGAAGCTAGCCGGCCTCGTCTCTCTGCCGCGTATGACCGACAAGGCGCGAGCTTCCGCGGAAGGAACGCTCGGTGAATATCATTACGATTGCCCGCACGACAAGCCGGTCCTTGCGTTTTTAGGCACGGACGCAAACGTTCAAGAACAAAGCTGCCACGAGCAGCGACGCCGAGCTCGAAAAATGGGTGCGCGAAAGCTTGCTCAAAAACAAGCCGGCCGCGGAGATCGAAGCCTACAACGAAGAACGTGCGAACTGGCGTCCCGACCCTGGTTCGGAGAGCGCCGAGTTTTTCGGCGAGTTGCGTCGAACGGTCGCGCCGGATCGCCAAGATATCAAAACCTGGTTCGATGTCCTCGATCTCGATGAGAAACGTACCGTCACGAACGCCCACGCGTAAGCCAAACGTTACGGGCGCGGGAAGCGGTCACGCGCTGCGTGGGATAAGAGCGATCGAGTCGTGCGGGGTCACGTACCACTCGATCGCACCTGTATCGAGATCGTACATTCTCCGCCTCTGGGATCCAATGTCGCAACCGTACACATGGAGGCTGAGCGACGGTCGGCTGCCCGGGTTCTCGACCTTGTGCACGTCGCGGTTCGGCGTCACGATGTGTGACGTTTGCCCTTCCTCCGTCAGCACGACACCGGTTTCTTCAAGCTTGGCGTACGCTGGATCGCTCCCACCATCGATGCGCCTGTAGCGTGTCTCTTTCTCGCTACCCTCGATGAAGCCCAAAACGCCCCAGGTGCGGTGGTCATGGACCGGCGTTCCCCGCCCGGCACCCCAGCAAAAAACGACGACCGAGAGCGCGTTCGACCGGCGGTAAACGCAGTGCTGCCCGTACCCGGAAGCGACTCCCGTCTTTTCCCGCGGCAGACGGCGATGCTCGTCTGTAAGCCAGGACAGATCGGTGGAAATAAGCTGCTTGATGAGCGGCTCGACGACGGCCACAAGGCGTTCTTGGTCGCGCTCGGCTGCGACAATTGCTTCGAGCTCACCGATGAATTCAGAGAAAGTGTTCGCGCGTGTTGCCGTTTGCTCGAGCTCACTCATCCTTTTCCGTCCCTTTCACGACAACGCCGGGCTAACCGTCTTCGAGGTCGCGACCCCAGATTCAGGCCGCAACTCTTGGGCATCTCTTGCCTGTCGTCGCCGGGGGCAGTGCGGCCGATTAAGAGGCCATCGAGATCGCCCGGCGCTGGCAGAAGCCGAGCACGGGAGACGGGTGTCTTGCTTGGTCGGCATGGAAACTTAAAAGCCAACGGGCAACGTTCATCCATGTCGTTTGAGCGATACATCGCGGCAAAGCGCGATCCGGTTGAAGTTCGCGACGCGGCGGCTCGCTCCGTGCAACCCGCGCCGCCATCGGCGACGCTCGTGCTTAACGGCACGTTCGACGACCGAGCCGCCGACAATGTGCTGAGTCAGCTTGAAGACCTTCTCGCGTCGGGCACGGGCTCTATTGTCATCGACATGCAGGACGTCCGCATCGCCGATTTCGAGCGGCTACGACGCTTTGCCGAAGACATCATGGCACTGCGGACCGACGCGGCAGACGTGCAGATCGCAATTCGTGACGTGGGCCTGCACGAAATGATGCGCGCGTTACCGAGTGCGCGCGACTGGCTTCTCTCGAAACCCGATGCGGAACCCGAGGGCGGCCGTCGCAGCCTGCATCTCGATCGGCCGACTTGACTCGCCTTCATCTAGCGACGCCGTTCGTCACCGGGCCGGGGCGCCACGTCATGGTAATGAGCGCGCGGGGGATACGACATATGCGATCGAGCGTCGTCGTTCTTGCGGGACTGCTGATAACCGCGCCATCGGTCGCCTTGGCGCAGCCGGTCCCGGCCACTCCCGCTCCCGCTGCGGCGACGACATCCGCGACGAGCCCCACAGCCGCGCAGGTGTCGGCGGGTTTGAAGCTCGCGTTGCAAGCGGCCCAAACGCAGGTACAAGCGCGCACGGCGATGTTGGGAGCTTTGACCTCTGCGCATCGAGACGTGCTTGCGAAAGTTGTCGGCGACCTTGCGACCGCGTCCGAGCCGAATTTCGACGCTGCCGCAGCCAAGCTCGACGCCGCTCTTTCGCCGGGCGAAGTTGAGGGTATCAAGCGCGCGCAAGCCGCCCAGCGCACGCAGCTCCTGAGTGAGGCGGGGCAACTTCAAGCGACGCTGCAAAGCTCGCTAACGCCGGAGCAAGCAAAAACTATGCAAGAAGCGGGCGCGGAAGCGGTTCGAACGACGATGGCCGGCAATGGCATACCTCCGGGATTAGCGAAGATGAGCCAATCGCAAAATGATCCCGGCTACGCGTTGCTAATAGCGGTACTTTCCGGCGTGCAGCCCTATACGAGGTTTTTGATGGGTGACTCCAGCAGCCGGCGATAGCGCGTTGATATCGGCCAGTGGCCGTCCGTACGCGACGCATGTCGCGCAGCCCGCGCTTTTCGTTTTTACAGCGGCAGACTCGCAAGCGGCGACGTCTATCTTCACCGACGACGATCGTGCTGTCGGTGGGCCTGGTGTTGTCGCCGAGCTCACAGAAGAGGCCCGTCGGCAGCGTGTCGCCCTCCATCCGTTCGCGTATAGAAAACCGCCCGCGCCGCTCGGGTTGTCGATCGATCCCGAAGTTCGCCGGTAAGATACGCCTGTAGCGCCGGCGCGCCATGCGGTGCTTGACTTTCGGGCGGAATCGCGACGCACCCGCCGTTATCGCACCGCCTTCGGTTGGAGCTCGGTGGTGGTTGACGGGACCCGGCGGCGCGCGCGGAAGAGGTTTCCGATTCGCTTTGCGATGACGAGGTACAGCGTCGGCACGACAAGCAGCGAAAGGACGGTCGACGCGATCAAACCGCCGATCACGACGGTCGCGAGCGGTGCCTGCGTCGAGCTGCCCACTTCGATGCCGAGTGCGAGCGGCAGCATCCCCCCGAGCGTCGCGAGCGTCGTCATCAAGATCGGTCGCAGGCGCTGGTAACGGTCGTCGAGATTTGACCCCCTGGCGGTCGTCGAGAATTGACCCCTCCCCGAACAAAGGTTGCTCCTCTCGAAGGTTTAGCGCAATCGCGGACCGGCGGAAGGAGCTTGAGGAGG